>ODAJ012183351.1_pt1 | contig 159402 bp, 154 predicted proteins | sample 1539241 | NCBI WGS metagenome assembly ODAJ01 (sample SAMN02144231, study PRJEB22623) | gut metagenome | biome: sheep rumen | host: Ovis aries | place: New Zealand | reverse complement strand
AGCAGGCCCGAATGTTTTTTCAGAGACCTGAGTCTCTGCTCATTGAATTGAACGTTCGAGGTTGTTTTGTTATTCAGTTGTCAAGCTGCTAATTTTGTTCGGCAACTCATTTCTGCGAACTTCACTATGTTACCATAGCTGTCCAGGCTTGTCAAGAAGGAAATTCATTCTGTTTTATAAATCATCTCTTCCTGATAACCGGCTGCAGATGCTGCCAGAATGCGATGATCAGGGACCATCGAACGGAGAAGAAGGGATTTGAACCCTTGCGCCGCTATTAACGACCTACTCACTTTCCAGGCGAGCCCCTTCGGCCTCTTGGGTACTTCTCCAAATCATATAAACACAAATGGAAGACTGGGAACGGAGAAGGTGGGATTCGAACCCACGGTACCTTTCGGTATCACTAGTTTTCAAGACTAGCTCCTTAAACCACTCGGACACCTCTCCACATATTTAGTCTGCAATCGTGCGACTCAAACATATTATCATTTTTAATCATCCGTGTCAATTGTTTTTGACTGATTTATTTTCTTTTATTATTTCAGGTCCCCAGGGAGACCAGAGGATCCTCCACCTTCCGGCCAGCCAAACCCTTTAAGGTTTTCACGGACGGCAATAGAAAAGGACCGTGGAAAAATTCTTAAAAACTCCTTAAGGGAACATCATCCTTGAAGACCTCTATGGCCCTGACCTGGACATAGTAGCCAAAGCCGGGGCGGACCTCCACGTAAACCCGGTCTCCCACCTTGTGGCCATTAAGAGCCCTGGCCAGGGGGGATTCTATGCTGAGCCTGTTTTCCATGGCATCCACCAGGACAGTGGTTACAAAGGAGTAGACATCCTCTTCTCCTTCATCTTCAAAATACAGCCTTACCGTCTTATTCAATCCTACCTGGTCTGAGTCCGGGTCTTCTTCTATAATACTGGCATTCTTAATCATCCTTTCAAGATAACGGATCCTGCTCTCATTCCTGTTCTTCTCCTTCTTGGCAGCATGATACTCAAAATTCTCACTGAGGTCTCCGTGGGCCCTGGCTTCCTTGACTGATTCTAAAAGCTCCTGCCTCACTACCACCTTGCGGTGTTCAATCTCCTTTTTCATTTTGTCGATATCATGCTGTGTCAGCTGGTGTCCCATAATTAATCCCTCCTCCCGGAATCTGCCGGGCTATTTCCAGTTCGAAGACTTCGAATCGTAAGAAGTTTATTCCTGCCCGGGTTCTCCCGGGCAAATTTGATTATATCTTTTCATTTATAATCTATACCTTATATGTCCATTTTTTCATAAGGAAACAGGCTGTCGTACTAAAGCGGCGGAACTGTTTTGAGATAAAGGCAGGAATCCCTCAATGTCCAATGTGTTTGGCATTTGCTTGGTGTCCGTAGGGTCTGGGACGGACTGGGATCAGTCCGTCATCAGACGAAAGGATGCCAACAACGGACATAAGGCAGGACATGAGGGTTCCTGCCTTTTTACGTGACAAGGAGCCGCCGCTTTAGTGCGACAGCCCCGGTCTGTCAGTAAGACTTCAGTTCCTTCCACATACGATTATACAAGGTGTCCATCTCCTTACCCAGGTAACTGAACACCTCACATTTGTCCAGAACATCCTGGTCCGGAAAAATGGTCCTGTCCTCCCTGGTCTCCTGGTCCAGACTGTCATAGACGGCTTTGTTGGGAGTACCATAATAAATGTAGTCAAAATTCATGGCTGCTATATCTTCCCTGTTCATAAAATCTATGAATTTCTGGGCTTCCTCCTTGTGACGGCAGGTCTTTGGAATAAACCAGCAGTCAAACCAGATGTTGGACCCCTCGTCAGGAACCACATAGTCCAGATTGTCATTGGAGTCCATGGCTTCTGTGGCATCACCGGAGTAGGTGACAGCCAGGGCCGCGTCACCGGCGATCATGGCGTCCCTGGTCTCATCCACCAGGTAGGCCTCCACCAGATGTTTCTGGTCCATCAGCAGCCGCTGGGCCTCCCTGAGTTCCTTCTCATTTTCCGTGTTCAGGGAATAACCCTTCCATTTCAGAGGCACAAGGAAGGCATCCCTTATACTGTTCTCCATAATAATCTGGTTCTTATACTTTTCCTCCCACAGGATGCCCCAGCTATTAATCTCCTCGTCAACCATCTCAGTATTATAGAGGATACCTACCGTTCCAAAAAAGTAGGGCACCGCATACTGGTGGCCAGGGTCAAACTCAGAGCAAAAATCCATATATACAGGATCTAAATTATCCATGTTTTCCATCTGGGAATAGTCGATCTTCTCCAGCTCATCCTCCCGGACCAGCTTTTCCACCATGTACTCGGTGGAACAGATCAGGTCATAATTGATGACTCCCGACTTGTATTTGGTATACATATCTTCAGGAGTGACATACTCTTCATAATTGACCTTGATGCCTGTCTCTTTTTCAAACATTTTAATAGTTGCCCTGTCCACGTAATCACCGTAATTAAAGACAGTCAGCTTTTCCGAAGATGCATTACCACTTCCTGACTTCATGCAGCCCAGGGTCAGACCGGAAAGAGCCAGACATAGGGCCGCTGCCAGCAGGCCCTTTCTTCCATGCTTCCTGACCGGACCCGGCGGGGTCATATTCCACAGCTTGCTCATCGTTCCCGCACCTCCTTCATCTGGACTTCAGACAGCCGGTTACTGATGCCGATCAGTATGAGAATCATCAGAAAGAGCAGGGTTGACAGGGCGTACATCTGGGGATTGATACCCCGGCGCAGCTGCTGGTAAAGCATAGTTGAAATGGTATTCATGCCCGGGCCCTTGGTGAAATAGGTAACCACAAAGTCGTCCATGGATATGGTAAAGGCCAGGAAAAAGCCTGACAGGATCCCAGGAAAGATCTCCGGCAGCACTACTTTAAAGAAGGCGTAAACCGGAGAGGCCCCCAGGTCCTGGGCCGCCTCGTAGACATTGGGGTCCATCTGGGCAAAACGGGGCATGACATTCAAAATTACATAGGGCAGGCCTAAGGTGACATGGGCAATAAATACCGACATGAAACCAAGGCTGATAAAGCGGGCAAAGAGCAGCATAATGGCAATACCCGTCACAATATCCGCATTGAGCAAAGGGATATTGGCCGTAGCCTCAATGATTTTCACTGACCGCCGTTTCATGGCTGTCATTCCTATACAGACCAGGGTTCCCAGGAGGGTGGCCGTCAGGGAAGCCATGGTGGTCAGGAGCAAAGAGGTGGTCACTGCCGTGATGACCTCCTCATTCTGGAAGAGGTCTGTATACCAGTGGAGCGTGAATCCTCCCCAGACTGTCCTGGCCTTAGAGGCATTAAAGGAACAGATAAAGAGAATGACCAGGGGCGCGTAAAGCAGGAAACAGACCAGGCCCACGTAAAACTTCTGTATAAAGGTTTTCGCTTTTACCATAATACTCTGTCTCCTTCCTCAGTGCCGGTACGGTTCATCACTGCCATACTCAGGAAAATGAAGATCATCAGGACCACCGAAAGTCCGGAGCCCAGGTGCCAGTTACTGGTCACATTGAACTCCTGCTCAATGACATTTCCAAATAAAAGGATCTTTGATCCACCCAGGATGTCTGCCACTACGAACTCCGACACACTGGGAATAAAAACCATGATAATGCCGCTGATCACACCAGGCATGGAGAGGGGAATAATGATTTTGCGGAAAACCAGGGCTGTCCCGGCTCCCAGGTCATAGGCCGCCTCCACCACATCCGGGTCGATTTTTACCAGGGCATTGTAGATGGGCAGGATCATAAAAGGAATATAATCATAGACCATGCCCACCAGGATGGCCCCCTTGGTGTACATCATCCTTTTGGCGGATATACCGAAAAAACCCAGGACGGCATTGATCACTCCAGTATTGGACAATATCATCTGAAGGGCAAGAATTCTCAAAAGAAAATTAATCCACATGGGCAGGATAAAGAGCATGACCACAAGGCCGGCACTCTGTCTTGCATATTTGCTGAGGATATAGGCTAGAGGGTAGGCGATCACAAGGCAGATCAGAGTGCTGGCCAGAGCTATGGTCAGGGACATTCCGAAAGCCTTATAGTGGATAGGGTCTCCCAGGGCCAGAAGATTCTCCAGGCTGAAGCTGCCATTCTCCGTGGTACATCCATAGTAAACAACCATAAGGAGGGGCATGATAATAAAGGCGGCCGACCAGACCAGGTAGGGTCCCGCCAGATATTTTCTCTTACTCATCCTCAGCCACCGTCCTCTCGTAATCCTCCACAGATACCGCCATCTCATCCTCAGATTCCGGTTTATGCATGATCTGGATATTGAAAGGAATGATGTGAAGGCTTACCTTCTCACCCTCCTGTCTGGCCACTGTACTGTGGACCAGCCACTCGTAACCACCGGCCATGACATCCATCTCATAGTGGACGCCCTTAAAAATCAGGGAGGTCACCACACCATCCAGGAGACCCTGGCCCTGGTCTCTTAGTTCCACATCCTCGGGCCTGATCACTACGTCCACGGGCCGGTTCCTTCCAAATCCCTCATCCACACAGGGGAAACGGGTTCCCAGGATCTCCACCAGCCTGTCTTCAATCATGATGCCGTCCAGAATATTACTGTCCCCGATAAAGTCAGCGACGAAGGCATTCTCCGGTTCGTTGTAAATGTCCTCCGGTGTTCCCATCTGCTGGATGTAGCCCTGGTTCATGACAACGATCTTATCTGACATGGTCAGGGCTTCCTCCTGGTCGTGGGTCACATAAATAAAAGTGATCCCCAGTTCCTCCTTGAGCCTCATCAGCTCATACTGCATATTCTGGCGCAGTTTCAGATCCAGGGCTCCCAGGGGCTCATCGAGCAGAAGGACCTTTGGTTCATTAACTATGGCTCTGGCTATGGCGATCCGCTGCTGCTGGCCCCCGGAAAGGGATGCCGGCTTTCTCTTCTCATATCCCTCAAGATTCACCAGTTTCAGGGCATATTTGATCTTATCCTTAATGTAAGCGGCGGACTTGTTCCTGATCTTCAGGCCGAAGGCAATATTATCCTCCACGGTCATATGGGTAAATAGGGCATATTTCTGGAAAACCGTGTTGAGATTTCTCTGGTTGGGCTGAAGGGAGGTGATATCCCTGCCTTCAAAAATCACTTTGCCCTGGTCAGGAGTCTCGAAACCTCCGATGATACGCAGGGTCGTGGTCTTACCGCAGCCAGAGGGTCCAAGCAGGGTCAGGAATTCATTCTCCTTCACCTCCAGGCTCAGATCATCGAGCACCATACTGTCACCAAATGTTTTTGAAATATGCGATAATTCAATCAGGTTTTTTTTCATTCTTTCTTCCTCTGCACTTGTTCTTGTTTCTCTGATCAGATCAGAAGCTGGGCGGTGCCGCGATCCAGATTAATTCCGCGCCTCCCCTGCTGCTGATATAATGGGGCTTGTCCGAAGTATAGTAGAAGGACTCTCCCTTCCTGGCCTTACAGATTCTGTCTCCCAGGTGAATCTCCACAATCCCCTTGAGGACATAGCCGAATTCCTCTCCCTCGTGGGGATTATCCGGGCAGGTGGTCCCCCCTCGCTGCAGAATCAGATGAATAGGCTCCATCATATTCTTCTGGGCATTGGGAATGATCCAGCGGATCAGGTTGCCGTCCTGGGCATCCTCCTTGACAAAATAATCCTCCTCGGTAAAAACAATCTGTTCTTCTTCCTTCTCTTCCTGAAAAAAATCACTGATGGTCGTCCCCAGGCACTGGAGTATATCCTCCAGGCTGGCGATAGAAGGGGAGGTCATGTCCCGCTCCAGCTGTGATATGAATCCCTTGCTGAGTTCTGACCGGTCAGCCAGTTCTTCCTGGGTCAGACCCTGCTTCTTTCTCAGATCCCTCAGTTTCCGTCCAATCTCCATCCTGTCTACTGCCAAAGGCAGCTCTTTCCTCCTTCTCATATCCCGGCGGCAAAAGTTGCTGTCGGAATGTATTTTAAACTTTTTGTTTAGTATTTGTAAACATAGACATTATGGCAAAGAAAGCCCCTTCTGTCAAGAAATCTTTTAGTAAATACAGGAAGGGATTCTTGTCTTTATCTTAAAACAACCGGCCGCTTCCGTGGGACAGCCTGTTTTTTCCCAAGATAAAAGCCGTCATTCCTGATGACGGAAAAACGGCTCTTGCTATGTATGGCTTATTCAAAATCTATATAATCTTATCTACAGCCTGCCGGCCCTGGGTCTGCTTTCCCCAAAACCGGCCGGACAGGGGCCGGCTGGAAAGGCTTCCCTGCCGGAAACTAAACCTCTTCTCTTACCCAGGCGATCTTCTGACCCAGGATCTCAGCAATCTTAGTCACCGTGGGCTTCATGATCAGCAGTGCCTCATCCCGGGTCTTGCCGGAGGCGGTGACACGGATAAGAACACCATCTTCCTTGGCATAGGTAGCCACTGTCGGATTCACGCTGTCCAGGATATCTCCCAGTTCATCGGCTATGGGAGATTCTCCGATCACGGAGATGGGCATCTCGTCAGGCCCCTTGATCTTAATATTGATGGAGACAAAAACATGGTCTGAAAGCTTCCTGATAAAAAGCCTGCAGCACTCCTCAAAAAGGGGCTTCATCTCCTTGGGCGGTCCGGGCAGCATGACCACGGCCTTATCCTCCCTGACCATGATCAGGCCGGGGGCCAGGCCCACGGGATTGGGAATGACCAGGGCTCCCTCTGGAACCATAGCCTGCTTTCTCTGGCTGTCTGTCATCTGGAAGATTCCGTAAGACTCCAGCTTGGCCTTGACATGCTTTGCCGTCTCCTCATGGTAATAGAGCTTCTTTCCAAAATAGGAAGCGACCACTTCCTTGGTCAGGTCATCCTTAGTGGGACCCAGGCCTCCTGTGATGATAATCAGGCTGGACCGGGCCAGGGCTGTCTCCATGACGCCGGCCAGTCTCTCGGGATTATCTCCCACAACTGTGTGATAATAAAGGTCTATTCCAAGCTTTGCCATCTCCTTGGAGATATACTGGGCATTGGTATTCACAATATCCCCCAGTAGAAGCTCTGTTCCAACACAAATAATTTCGGCAGACATATGTCGCCCCCCCTCCTAAATAAAAAAGTTCTTTTATCTAATAATGCAGCAGTAGCCTACTGCTGCATTATCATATTTATGGATAAGTCTTTTATAATCCTGACACCCACCTATCTTCTCTTTAAGAAGGTAGGAATCTCAATCTTCACATCCTGGCTGTCACGGCTGCTGGCCGCGCTTTCGCGGGCCTGCTCCCGCCGGTTCTGGCCGGGAATGCTGGCGCTTGTGGTATAAGTCGGACCTGCTTCTGTCTTCCTGGCTCCTGATCCCGCGGAATTGCCGCGCTTGCCGGATACATCCTGAAGACCTGTGGCAATGATGGTGATGCTTACATTATCCTCAGGGATATCATCACTCTCCACATTACCAAAGATGATGTTAGCCTCATCACCGGCAACCTCTGTCAGGAAGGATACTGCCTCGTAAACCTCCTGGATTCCGATATCTCCGGAGAAATTGATGATGATATCTGAAGCTCCGCTTACTGTGGTTTCAAGAAGCGGACTCTCCATGGCCTTCTTCATGGCCTCCACGGCCTTATCGTCACCGCTGCCAGTGCCGATACCGATATGGGCGATGCCCTTATCACGCATTACTGTCTGTATATCAGCAAAATCAAGATTAATAAGACCCGGCTTGAAAATCAGGTCTGTTATGCCCTGCACACCCTGCTGCAGTACTTCGTCTGCCTTACAGAAAGCATCCTTGATTGAAGTTCTCTTATCACAAATCTGAAGCAGTTTATCATTGGGGATGATAATCAGTGTATCTACATTCTCCTTCAGACGGTCAATGCCGGACAGGGCATTGTTCATACGCGGCTTACCCTCGAATATAAAGGGCTTTGTGACAACACCGACAGTGAGTATGCCCATCTTCTTTGCGATCTCAGCGACAACCGGTGCTGCACCTGTTCCGGTTCCGCCACCCATACCACAGGTGACAAAAACCATATCCGCATCTTTGAGGAGCTCTGTCAGTTCGTCCCGGTTCTCATCTACCGCCGCCTGGCCGATCTCAGGCTTGGCACCCGCGCCGAGACCCTTGGTCAGCTTCTCACCAATCTGTACTCTTGTGGCTGCCTTACACAGATCAAGAGCCTGCTTATCTGTGTTGATTCCAATCAACTGCACACCCTCAATCGCCTCGTCAACCATACGATTCACTGCATTGTTACCGGCGCCGCCTACACCGACAACAAGTATTTTTGCCTGCGTTAATTCCTCATTTGACATAATTTCCAGCAAGGTCTTATCCTCCTTAAATTCCTATGTAAATTAATATTTCGCGAATTTACATAATACTAGTTATATAATACGTTTTTTTGTGAAATTAATCAACACTAAATTAACTTCAAAATCCCAGTCCCTACTTTTTCCGGTAAGTTATAATCTTTTTCTCATCCGTGTAGAGGCTCATGTCGACAGTTCCTTCAGTATACTTTCCTGTTAAAGATTCCAGAACTGCAGGAATCTTTGACATTTTACCATTCAGGTACTCTTTCCCCCCCAGATATATACTGAAATTACCGGAAATCAGGGTGATATCATTCTCACCTTCAAAATGGATTTCCGAAATGTCAAGCTTGTAAGTGGATATTTTTTTGGTAATATCCACGATGGTATCAAAGTAGTCACCGTCAACCTTAATCTGCTCCTCCGGCATCACCTCCCTGAAATTCACGCCGGTGACTATGGGGACGCCTGGAAAGAGGGTCTTCCTGCTTTCCATGGCCACTCCCTGCTCATTGAAATAATAGTATTTATCCATATATTGGAACACACCGGCCCGGAGCTTCTCCTTCACCTTGATATGAAGGACATGGGGCTCCTCACAAGTCATGCTGACCTTTTCTATAAAAGGCAGGTAAGTCTGGCCAAAGATCAGATTCTCGGCCACCATGACCAGTGTGTTGGGAACAAAGTCTTCCTTTTTTACCGCCTCGATTACCTCACTGTCCATGTAGGTGGTATTACCCGTCACATTAAAGTCCTCCAGGGAATAATCCACATAGACATAGTAAATGCCCATTCCGATGATCGCTGTCATCAGCAGAAAAAGGATCGTTTTCCTGATTCTTCTTCTCTTTTTTCTTTTTCTGTTCTCAAGAACAGCCAGATTTGTTACAGCCATGGGCATACACCTTTTTTATCCTAGATTCTCAGATATCTGGTAACCGAAAGCATGATCCCCATCTCTACCAGCAGGAAAACCATGGAACTTCCTCCGTAGCTGATAAAGGGAAGGGGAATTCCCGTATTGGGGATGATATTGGTTGCCACCGCGATGTTAATGAACACCTGTGACGCTATATGGGCGATGACGCCGACGGCGATCATGGACCCCAGCAGGTCTGAAGCATTGACCGTGGCCACCATGAATCTCCAGATCAGGCAGAAGAAAAGGGCAATGACGCAGATGGCCCCAAACAGGCCCAGTTCCTCACAGATAATGGAAAAGATCATGTCATTGTAGGCCTCCGGCAGAATCATCTTCTGCATGCTCTGCCCCAGTCCTTTTCCAAAGAGTCCTCCTGAACCGATGGCATAGAGGGCATTCATGGTCTGCTCGTTGGCCCCCGAATCAGAGGTTCCCAGGAAGGCGGTAATACGGTCCATCCTGTAGCCTTTGAGACTGATCAGCAGAAAGCCCGCCCCTCCAAAGAAAGCGGCAATCAGGGCGAAGGGATAGAATTTAGGATGGGCAACAAAAAGCATGACCATGGTAATTCCCACAAGGATCACCGCCGTACTGAAGTTCTCATAGCCAACTAGGCCTATGATAACCAGAGACCCGAGCAGGGGCTTAAGTAGTCCTAGGGGATGCTGCAGCTGACTGGCGTGGTCATTAATATAGATGGCCAGGTAGAGTATCAGAAACAGCTTGGCCATCTCTGATGGCTGGAACCGCAGACCTCCGACGCCGATCCACCTGCTGGAGCCATGGCTTACCGATCCCGAAACCAAAGTGGCGATCAGCAGGCCCACGATACTTAAGTAGATGATCCAGAGGAAAATATCATGCTTTTTTAGAATCCTGTAATCAAAAAACTTGGAAATGAAAAGCATCAGGCCAATTCCAATCAGGGAGAAGGCTCCCTGTCGTTTGAGCCAGTAAGCCGGATCCCCATAGATGACACTTCCCCTGTAGGAACTGGTGGAGTAAAGGACCACCAGACCGAAACCAACCAGGAATATTACCAGAAAGAGGATGGAATAGTCGATGGAATGGGCCCGGATCTCCCTCTGCTTTCTCAGCTGGATGATCCGCTCCCGCCTCTCGGCGTCCAGCTGGGCAACCTTTCTGCCGGATATCTGTTTTTCTCCCCTCTTATTAGAAGAGCTCTTTTTGCCGAACAAGCTGGCCACCCTGATCACTCCTTAAACTTTTTGACCAGATCTTTAAATACCTGGCCCCTGACTTCATAATTTTTAAACATGCCCCAGCTGGCACAGGCAGGGGACAAGAGAACGGCGTTTCCCGGCCGGGCCTTGTCTCTGGCCAGGTTCATGGCCTCCTCAAAGCTGTCCGCAAAGAGAATCTTGTCAAAGCCGTGGGCCCTGGCCGTATCAGCGATGGCCTGGGCCGTTGCCCCCATGACAATAAGCCAGCGGACCTTTCCGTCAAAGGCCTCGATCCACTCATCATAGGAAGACTTCTTATCATAGCCTCCTCCCAGCAGGACCGTCGGTTTATTCATGGCCTGGATACCCTTGATAGCCGCATCCGGGTTGGTTCCCTTGGAATCGTTGTAGTAATCAACCCCATCCACAGTGTCCACATACTCGATCCTGTGTTCAACGGCCCTGAAATTCATGACCGCCCTGCGGATCTCATCCGGCTCCACACCCATATAATAGGTGATTCCTATAGCGGCCAGGATATTCTCATGGTTATGGCTTCCCAGAAGCCGGATCTGATCCAGCCTGCAGATTTCCTTTACCAGGTCCCCTTCTTTAATAATAAAGGTATCACCGGAGAGGAATATTCCCTCGTCCAGGATGGTCTTCCTGCTGAAAAATACCGGCCTTGCCGGGCTTCTTTCAGCCATAGCCCTGGTGATAGGATCATCATAATTCAAAATGATGATCTGGTCCCTGGACTGGTTTTTAGAGATAGCCAGCTTGGTGTCCCCGTAGACTTCCATGGTCCCGTGCCGGTCCAGGTGGTCCGGCGTCACATTGAGGATGGCACTGACATCCGGGCAGAAACCGTCAATCGTCTCCAGCTGAAAGCTGCTGATCTCCGCGGCTATGGCACAGTCATCACTGGTCTCGTTAGCCACAGAAGTAAAGGCTGTTCCGATATTACCCACTACAAACACCTTATCATAATGCTCCCGGAGAATTTCTCCTGTAAGAGCAGTAGTCGTCGTCTTTCCGTTGGTCCCTGTGATGGCTGCCATCCGGCCTCTGGCAAATTGCCAGGCCAGCTCGACCTCTCCCCAGACAGCCTTGCCCCTGTCGGAAAATGAACGGGCTATGGGACTGTTTACAGAAATGCCGGGGCTGAGGATTAACAGGTCATAACTGTCGGCCATTTCCTCTTTATAGGGACCCAGGACGAAATCCAGGGAGGCTCCCCCGGGAAGTCTGTCCAGTATGGCCCCGGTATCCAGGTCCTCATTTCCATCATAAAGGCTTGCTCCTATACCTCTCTGGGCCAGGAGTATGGCAGCGCCTATCCCACTTCTGCCACCGCCCGCAATCAATATTTTTTTCTTAGACAGGTCTTTTCCTGCCTCAGTATGTTTTATCATCTTTTTCCCGTCCTCTCAAAAATGTCCGGTGTCCTTGCCCGGCCGCTGCGGCCCTGTCATCAAAATCACTGAGCCGGTCAGCAGGCCACTAGTAGGCGGCATAGGCCAGCAGGCAGGCTACCGCTGTAACGATGGTAAATATAGATACCACCTTGGTCTCCGGCCATCCCGACAATTCATAATGGTGATGAATCGGTGCCATCTTGAATACTCTTTTCCTGGTTCTTTTATAATAACTCACCTGAATGATCACAGAGAGCACTTCCACAAAATAAATGATGGCGATAAAGGGCAGGTAAAGGGGAATCTGTAAAATGAAGGCCGAGGAAACCACAAAACCGCCCAGAGCCAGGGATCCGGTATCTCCCATGAAAACTCTGGCGGGATTAGTATTGAACCAGAGAAAGCCCAGGAGGGCTCCCAGCATGGCTCCCAGCACCGGATGAATGCCGGACCCGCCGGCTACAGCCAGCAGAAATACGGTAATCACTGCCGTGACACTGCTGGCCAGGCCGTCAAGACCATCGGTAAAGTTGGCCCCGTTGACGGTACCCAGCATGATAAATATAACTGCCGGTATATAGAATAATCCCAGGTCCAGCCTCATTCCTCCCGTAAAGGGAATCCTCAGACAGGTATCAAGGCCTGAGAACCGGAGCAGGTAGATGGAAAAAGCCACTGCTACAAGCAGCTGTCCTCCCATTTTCTGGGCCGGGGTCAGTCCCAGGTTTCTTTTTTTGACCACCTTGATATAATCATCGAGGAAGCCAATGAGGCCAAAGCCAAAAGTTACCAGCAGCACAGCTACTATCCTGGGGCAGGAAGGGATAAAGAAGGCACTTCCCACCAGCAGAGACGCCAGGATCAGGACTCCTCCCATGGTGGGTGTCCCTGACTTTTTCTGGTGGGACTGGGGTCCTTCCTCGCGGATATATTGTCCGAATTTCAAACGGTGAAGAAAACTGAGCATGGCCGGCCCGGTAACCAGGCTGAATACAAAGGCAGCAAGTGCCGGCACAGCAATCTGAAAATTCATGGTTTCTCTCCTTTTTCCATCATTATAAGCGATGGATATCAATCAATTCTTATCATCAGGTTCTATGTTATAAGCAGCGATAATTCTTTCCATGACCTCCCTCTCCAGATTGACGGCCAGGGCAGCGTTGGCCTGCTCTTTGACCTTGGGCTCGTCGATGGTCACATAGATCAGATAGCGGGGTTCGTCCACAGGGAAAAAGCCCATGAAGGAAATATAATAATCTTCCTTGTTTCTGGGAATCTTTTCCGCCGTTCCTGTCTTACCACCTATGGAATAGCCCTCGATCTGGGCCTTGGTTCCGGTTCCCGTCTCCACAGTATCAAGGAGGTAGGACCGGATCTTCTTGGAGGTCTTCTCAGAGATGGTCTTGCGGACCAGTTCCTTGTCGATATTTTCTACCACATCACCTTTGTCATTCTGAATCTGCTTGACGATGTGGGGTTTGTAGTAATTACCTCCATTAATGAGGGAGGCAAAACCGGCAGCCATCTGGATCATGGTACAGTTAAAGTTCTGTCCAAAGGAATTGGTAGCCAGGGTAGCGTCGTTGGAGTAGTTGTCCAGATTGTAAACCAGACTGGCAGTATCCGCTTCGCCGGGAAGGTCCACGCCGGTCTTCCTTCCAAAGCCGAACTGGTTCTGGTAGCTGTAGAAGATCTTAGGCTCCTCCTTGAAGGCGATATTCATCATGGCCACGTTACAGGACTGGGATACGGCCTGCTTCAGGGTGATATCTCCGTGTATGTGAGAGCAGCCGATATTTCGTCGGCCCACCTGCCTGGAACCGGTACAGTAGTAGTTTTCATCTCCGCTTAAGATACCACTTTCCAGGCCTGCCGCCACGGTGAATGGCTTGTAGGTTGAACCAGGCTCATTGGTATCACTGATCACCGTATTTCTCCAAAGCTCGTAAAAGCCGTCATAGATAGTTTTCTGCCCCTTATACTGGTCGGGAACTTCTTCCTCCTCATCCTCCCCATTCTCCTGGTCATTCTTTTTCTTCTGGTCAAGATAGGCGGTATATTCCTTCATTTTTGCGATCTCAGTCTCCGAGAAAATGCTTCTTAAGACGCTCTCATCCATGGGTGTGTTAAGATTGTAGGGATTGGAACTGGCCATCCCCAGAATCTCCCCGTTCTGGGGATTCATAACCAGAATACTGGTCATCTCACTGCCCACCTTTGAGTCAAAGGCCGCCACCCGGTCCTCAAGGATCTGCTGGATCTGCATATCGATGGTGGAGACCACGGATTTCCCGTTTTCCGCCTCCTTTACAGACTGTTCCAGAACCAGCTCCTGGTTGAAATAATAGTAAGCCCTTCCATTGGTACCATTCAGGGTATCATTATAGGACTGTTCAATACCCCAGTTCCCCACATTACCCGCGGAGGTAAACCCTAATAATCTGCAGGCCAGGGTGTTATAAGGATAAATCCTCTTATAGCTTTCTTCAAAGCTGATACCCCTGACCCTGGAGGCCCGGTCGATCAGCTCCTTTGTTTTTTCGTCGGCCCCTTCCCGGTCCTTATTCTTCATATCCAGGAATTCCTGCAGGGGCTCCACCTGGTCATAGGTCAGATTCTTCTTGTAAATGACATAGAAGGAATCCGGGTTGGCTTCAACGACCCGCTTCAGGTCTGCTTTACTATAGCCCATATAATCACTGATGGCGTCCAGGGTAACATCCTCGTATGCCTTGTTCTTTTCCAGAATATTCTTGGGCTCCAGAATCAGGGTATACATCTTTTCGTTGGTCGCCAGCAGGTTTCCGTCCCTGTCGTAGATCTTTCCCCGCTCAAAGGGAATCACCGTACTGGAATTCTTCTGGCCGCTGAGCACCATGGTCTTATACTCGTCCCCGTAATTGACGTTTATATATATCAGCTTTCCAATCAATACCAAAAAGAGGCAGACGATACCAACAAATACGATACCAAGTTTGCCCCTCATTTTATTGGTAAGACGAGTGATTCGAATCGTACGTTTCACCATATTACCACCTTATCAGTTCCCAGTGCCAACGCTCTCATACTGCCGGAAATAGTCCTTGGTCTCCCCGGTATAATATATGATTCTGCTCTTTTCCGGATATGTCATATTGAGGGTATTTATGGCAAAATCTTCAATCTGGGAAAGGTTGACGCTCTTGTCAATCTCAGACTGGAGGGCCCCCTTGCGGCTGAGAAGCTTGACCTTCTCCTCCTTGAGGGCATAAATCTCCTGGGTCCTCTCTTCCACCACGTTCTTCTCGTGAAGATAGAGCAGGGCTCCGGCCACAATGAAGACCAGTGAAGCCACAATGACCATGGTATATTTCCAGTCAAAGGACCTCATCCTGTCTCTGTTCTTCTCCGCGGCTGCCTCCCTGTTTTTGCGCACCTCAGACATCTTTTTCCTGGTCCCGGCAGGCACTTTCTTTTTTACTTTTTTCTTTTCAGGAACAGGCTTTTTTCTCTCGGGAACGGCTGAGAACCTCTCGGGTATATATTCATACTCGGCCAGGTCCCGGGCTGTGCTCCCATAGATATAATTATACCTGTCATGTGTATTTCTTAAAGCCATGAACGACATAACCTCCACTTTTTCTTCCATTCATCGCGCTGTTTCTACCCTAAGATATATGTATTTCCCTATATTATATGTATTTTTATTCCGGCAGCTTCTGGCTTAGCCGGTCATCCCTGACCTGTCGCTCAAAGACGCGCAGCTTGGCACTTTTGGCCCTGGGATTCCTTTCCAGTTCTTCCGGGGAAGGCAATATAGGCTTCCTGGTGACCACCCTGCCCCGGGATACTCTGCCGCAGGTGCAGATTGGAAATTCCGGCGGGCATATACAGGGATTCTCACTGGTCCGGAATATATTCTTTACGATCCGGTCCTCCAGGGAATGAAAGGTGATCACACTGATCCGGCCCCCATCCTCTAAAAGCTCAATCATATCTGCCAGGTTATCCTTCAGGACGTTAAGTTCCTGATTCAGCTCGATCCGGATGGCCTGGAAGGTCTTTTTGGCCGGATGGCCGCCCCTGGCCCTGACCTTGGCAGGAATGGCTGCCTTGATGATCTCCGTCAGCTCCCCGGTGGTCTCTATGGTCTTGTCCTTCCTTCTGGCCGCGATATGCTTGGCGATATTCCTGGCAAATTTATCCTCGCCGTAATTGCGGATCATGTAGTAGAGCTCTTTCTCACTGTAGTCATTGACGATGTCCCTGGCCGTCCTGGCCGTCCTCTGGTCCATGCGCATGTCCAAGGGAGCGTCCTCCCTGTAGCTGAAGCCCCTGCCGGCATTATCGAGCTGGTAGGAAGATACTCCAAGATCCAGGAGAATACCGCTTACATGGCTGATACTCATCTGGGAAAGTACGGATCTCATAGCCGCGTAATTACTCCGTACGATTCTGACTTTGTCGCCATATAAGGCCAGTCTGGCTGAGGCCGCCTCTATGGCGTCCCCGTCCTGGTCGATCCCGATCAGCAGCCCCTGGTCACCCAGCCGGTCCGCGATTCTTGAGGAGTGGCCCGCACCCCCCAGGGTACCATCTACATATATGCCGTCGGGCCTGATCTTCAGTGAGTCAATAACCTCTTCCAGCATGATTGGTTCATGAGCAAATTCCATCTTTCTCTCCTGTACTGGCTCTGGTCTGTCCCGGTCATCAGTCCGGCCTCAAGCTTTTAAAACTCCAGACTTCCGGCGATATCCTCTATGGATGATTCGTCATTCTCCAGATAAGACCTGTACTTGTCTGTCGCCCAGATCTCGATACGGTCTGTCACGCCAAGGACAGTCGTCTCTTTCTCGATACCGGCAAAATCTCTCAGGGAAGGAGGAATCAGGAACCTGCCCTGCTTATCCGCCTCACACTCCACGGAACTTCCGATAAAGTAACGGACCAGCCTCCTGGCATCCCTCGAAGATGTGTTCAGCCCCTGCAGTCTGGCTGAGAAGCCTTCCCAGGATTGGGGAGAATAGATGAAAAGACAGCCGTCAAGGCCCTTGGTCAGGATAAAGCGGGTTCCCAGCTCCTCCCGGAACTTCACGGGCAGGATCAGCCTTCCCTTAGCGTCGAGTCCTTTGTTATATTCGCCCTGGAACACTGATCTCACCTCCTGTCCCTGTAAAACCTTGCATCTGTCCTCAAATACCCCTTGTATGGATATAATCACTACAAAATGGCACAAAACACCACTTTTTTCTACTTGCCAATATTTTATCGCATGATATGGCCTAATGCAACCTCGAAATTATGAATTTTATGGATAGTCGCTGAAAAAATACACAAAAAAAGCAGGTAAGTGGAACATTCTTAACCTTGTTCCGCTTACCCGCGAAAAAATACTATATTATTTATAATAGAATCTCTGATAAATTATCTCATAAAATCTTCATAGATCGGCATGACAACTTCGGGGGTATCCAGCATGACAATCTCCCCGTCATGGAGCCAGAGAATCTGGTCACAAAGGGCATTCAGGGTTGAGATACTGTGGGAGACGATCACTACCGTCCGGTCTTTCTTGGAAATCAACTCCTGCATCTTTCCAAAACTCTTCTTCTTGAACTTCTGGTCACCGACACTCAGCACCTCATCGATGAGCATGATCTCTGTCTCAAGGATGGCAGTGATGGAGAAGGCCAGCTTAGAGTACATACCACTGGAGTAGGTCCTCACAGGCTTATCAATGAAATCGTCAATACCGGCGAACTCAATAATATCCTGCATCTTCTCCATGATCTGCTTGCGGGTAAAGCCCAGCAGCATACCCGAGAGTATGATATTCTCCCTGCCGCTCAGCTCCTTGTCAAAACCGACGCCGATGGAAAGAAGGGAGATGGAGTGACCATGGAGATCTATCTCCCCGCTGTCTGCCGAAAAGATTCCGGCGATGGCCCGGAGCATGGTTGATTTACCACTGCCGTTCTTGCCGGTTATACCCAGAATCTGTCCCTCAGGAACTTCGAAAGAAACGTTCTTAACCGCATGAAAGATCTCCTGCTTGACCTTTTTTATCTTGAAAAAGTTCTGCTTGATCGAGCCGGCTGTGATAGTCCTGTAATCTATACAGACATTTCTCACACTGATTGCACTTTTCTGCTCTTCCATACTAATCACCTCTAGATTACTTTGACATAACTGTTCTCATTCTTATAAATGATCCTCATACCCAGAGCGGCGAAGGCCACACTGATCAGCAGCCAGATAACCAGCCACTTAAGGTCCGGGGTCTGGGCATAGATCAGACACTTCCTATAGCTGGTAAGAATCAGGGCAATAGGATTGATCTTAGCCAGAATGATGCCGTAGCGGCCCGGCATCCTGGTCTCCAGGTTATAGAATATACCGGACAGGTACATGAGCATACGTAAAACGATATCTGTCACATTCTGCAGGTCCTGTATAAATACGCCATAATGCATGAGAAAGGTCATACAGGCAAAGGTGAAAACACACTGCACGATAAATACCAGGGGAATATAAATCACGTTGATTGATACAGGAATCCTGTAAAATACCAGCATGACCACAATAATTCCCAGGGAAAATAACATCTTGTATCCGTTAAAAAACATCCTGGATATCAGCAGGACAAACTTTGGAATATAAACCTTGGTCACAATCGACTTATTAGCCCTGAGTATCTTAACACTCTGGGTCACACAGCGGGAAAAGAAATTCCAGGCTGTCAGACCGATAAAAATGAAGACGCCGAAATGGGGCTCTTTGGCATTGAAGACCGTACCAAAAATAAAGGCGTAAATCAACATGAAGCAAAATGGCTCCAGGATCCACCATATCCAGTTCAGATAGGAACTTGCGACCTCAGATTTAAGGGATGCCTTCGCAGAAAAGATGGCATATCGGTAATGACCCTTGAGGTCTTTCCAGAAACGTAACATGATTCCCTCCAAGTGGGGACTGCCCTCAGGCGGTCCTTTATAACTGTAAACATAAGGCAATAATGAACGACCGCATTATAGCACACTATCCATGGATTAGCAAGACTGCATTCCATTCATTATCCCTTGCAGTTTCTGTGAAAACAAGGGGCTGTGAAAGACCGGAAGGCCCCGGGAAAAGTTCATCGGGTCCGGTCTTAAAGCTGCCAGCCCCGGGCCGGTCACTTGCCAGGTCAGGAAGCCTTTGGGGCCGCCGCTTTCTTTCTTCCGAAATAGATGAGGCCCGCCCCCAGCAGGATGATGAGGATGCAGACCACCTGGGTGGCCGGTATGGATGTATGGCCGATCAGCAGCTGGTCTACCCTGAGACTCTCGATCATAAAACGGCCGGTCCCATAACCGATAAAATAGATGGCAATCAGCTCTCCGTCAGCCTTCTTGTGCTTTCTGTAAAAAAAGATAAAGAGAAGGACCAACAGGTTCCAGAGTCCCTCATAGAGAAAGGTGGGATGGACCTGGATATAGGAAAGGCTTTCCCCTCCCACCTGCAAAGAGACCAGATGGTCAAGGATTCCTGTGCCCTTAAGCTCACTGACCCTGCCTGTCTGCTCAAAATAGCCCAGGGGAATCTGCATGGCCAGAGGACCATCCGTGTAGCCCCCGAAGGCCTCCCTGTTAAAAAAGTTGCCCCAGCGGCCCAGAATCTGACCAAAAAGAAGGCCCATGGACAAGGTATCCATAATACGTAAGGGGTTCTGCTTCCTGATCCGGCAGAAGATGAAGAGGGTCAGGGCTGAAGCGGCTACTCCTCCCACGATACCCAGGCCTCCCTGCCTGACATTGATGATCTCCCCCAGATGGTCCTTATAATAATCCCAGGAAAAGATCACATAGTAGAGTCTGGCTCCGGCGATGGCCGGAATCATCATGGACAGAAAAAAATCCAGGTAGACCTCCGGATCCTGGCCCGTATGGACTGCCTCCATCCGGGCGATCAGGTAACCCATCAGAAAAGCGCAGGCGATAACCAGACCGTAGAGCATCACCTCAAAGCTTCCTATATGAAATGAGCGGGGCACCTGTGAAAATATGATCCCCAGATGGGGAAAGCGAATATCCATATACTGCATAAAAGCCTCCTGTCTCATTAAGCAGGTCTGCTTGCTGACCTGCCAGTGAATTGTAACAAGGTTATCACACCCCATCCTGCTTGTCAAAGCTAATTCGGATAAAATTCATTGAAAATACCTGCTTACTATGGTAAAATATTACGCATTGCAGCGGGCTTTTTCCAGAGTCAGCATTCTGAAGCACTCGAATATAAAGGAGATTTGAGAAGTTATGAAATTAGGTATTGTAGGCCTCCCCAACGTGGGGAAAAGTACTCTTTTTAATTCACTTACCAAAGCAGGGGCTGAATCTGCCAACTACCCCTTCTGCACCATAGATCCCAATGTAGGCGTTGTCCCCGTTCCCGACAGCAGACTGCAGGTTCTTTCTGATATGTATGACTCAGCCAAGATTGTTCCTGCCGCCATAGAATTCGTAGATATCGCCGGCCTGGTAAAAGGTGCCTCCAAGGGGGAGGGCTTAGGCAACCAGTTCCTGGCCAACATCCGGGAGGTGGATGCCATCGTCCATGTGGTCCGCTGCTTTGATGACAGTAATGTCATCCATGTGGATGGCAGCGTTGACCCCCTGAGAGACATTGAAACCATTAATTTTGAGTTGATTTTCGCGGATATGGAAGTCCTGGAGAGGCGGATCGCCAAGCAGGCACGGGCTGCCCGCAATGATAAAAAGGCCGCTGAGGAAGTGAAGCTTGCCCAGCGGATGAAAGACTATTTAGAGGAAGGCCACCTGGCCAAGACCTTTGAGACAGAGGATAAAGACGAACAGGCTCTGATCGACGAGTGGAACCTGCTGACGGCCAAACCGGTCATCTTCGCCGCCAATGTAGCTGAGGACGACCTGGCCGATGACGGGGTCTCCAACCCTTATGTCCAGACTGTCCGGGCTTATGCGGCAGAATGTGACGCCGGTGTTTTTGTCGTATGTGCCCAGATTGAGCAGGAGATCTCTGAACTGGACGAGGATGAGAAATCCCTTTTCCTGGAAGACCTGGGTCTTTCAGAATCGGGCCTTGAAAAGCTGGTAAAAGCCAGCTATGACCTTCTTGGCCTTATCTCCTACCTGACGGCCGGACCCATCGAGTCCAAGGCCTGGACCATCAAAAAAGGAACCAAGGCTCCCCAGGCTGCCGGTAAGATCCACTCCGATTTTGAGCGGGGCTTTATCAAGGCCGACGTGATCAGCTACGATGATCTCATCGCCAACGGCACCATGGCAGCAGCCAGAGACAAGGGTCTTGTCCGGTCTGAGGGCAAGGAGTATATCATGCAGGACGGTGACGTGGTTCTTTTTAAATTCAATGTGTAAAAAGAGCAGGAGTATCCGGAGAAATCACTGCAAGAGCAATCATTGAAACCATGGTCAAGCAGGATAAAACATTTCCCTGTATAGGAATTATCGGTCTGGTGGTCCGGCATATCATAATTCAATAGAGGATATTCCTAAAAAAAAGCGGGCCGGGGACTTTAGTCCCTGGCCCTGATTACCAGAAGGAAGCCTTCCTTAAAGTGCAGGCTTCCTTTTTTTTCTGTCATAAAGTTGCTGATGCCCAGGCTGACAAATCTTTCCAGGCAATAATCTTCCAGAGGGTAGGAGAAGCCTGTGAGGGTCAAGCCCTCTACCCTGTCACTACAGGCCAGAAGGGAGAAAAAAGGAAATTCTTCCTCCTGCTCATAGATCATGTCGCAGGGGCCCTTGAGCATCTCCACCTGGTTATGGCCATCCAGGAGCCGGCAGCTGATTCCCCGGCCGGCCAGGTAGGCCAGATTAAATACATTGGCCAGGGTGTGGTCCAGCCTGGAGCCGGTCCCGCCCAGGACCACCACTTCCGAAGCCCCAAGTTCAACAGCATAGTGAAGGGCCAGGTCTGTATCCGTGTAATCCTTCCTCTCAGGAAAGGTCCGGACAGGCACGCCCATAGCCTTATAATGCTCCAGCAGGGTCAGGTCCTTCAGACTGTCAAAGTCGCCCAGGATATCTGTGGGCAGCAGACCTGCTTGCTGGCAGCGGGCCAGACCCGCGTCGGCGGCCAGGATCCGGTCATAACTGCCCTCCCGGCTTTCTTTTTCCAGCAGGGCCAGGTCCACCTGGCCTCCCGATACAATCAGAAGCTTCATCTACCATTTCCTCCTTGCTTTCAACTCTTCAAAAAACAGACAGTAATCCTCATAGCGCATGGTGCTGATCTCCCCCGCCTCCACCGCCTGCTTGACGGAGCAGTCGGGCTCGCTGATGTGCTGGCAGTCCAGGAAGCGGCAGGGAGAGCAGGCAGAAAACTCTGGAAAATATTTTTTCAGATCTTCTTTTTCCATGTCGAAAAGCTCTAAGGAGCTGAAGCCAGGCGTGTCCACAAGATAAGAGTCGTCCCCGATATAAATCAGCTCCGAATGCCTGGTGGTGTGTTTGCCCCTCTTGATCTTCTCACTGACCGACCCGGTCTCCATCTTTCTTGCACCGCTGACCCTGTTTAAAAGGGAGGACTTACCCACGCCCGAGGGTCCGGCCAGGACTGTTGTTTTTCCTTTAAGCAGCTGGTCTATGGTCCCCGTGTCCTCGCGGAGGGCAGAGACTATATGGACCTGGGCGCCGCTGCCCCGGAAGCTTTCCCTGACGTAGTCTCTCTCCTCCGGGCTGGAAAGGTCAGCCTTATTAAAGCATATGACAACTGGCAGCTTCTGCTGCTCCATCATAACAAGGAAGGTATTTAACAGATGATAGTTGGGCTCAGGCTCATGGAAGGCAAAAACCACCAGGGCCTGGTCCACATTGGCCACCATGGGCCGGATCAGACTGTTCCTGCGCTCATGTATCTTTGTGATACTCCCTTCCATGTCCTGGTCGGACAGGATATCAATATCCACATAGTCCCCCACATTGGGGCGGATCTTCTTCTTGCGGAAGATTCCCCTTGCCCGGCATGCATAGACCCGGTCACCGTCTACATGGACATAATAGAGTCCTCCGACTCCCTTTATAATTCTTCCTCTCATTTTTAATCTCCTGTGCCGCCATTTCCGGCGGCTGGCTGTCTCCTGGCCTTTACAAGGAATCCCCCGCTGCCCTGGGGTTACGGGGGATTGGCAACCACCGGCAGGGACCTCCCGGGTCCCTCCGGCTGCTTTAATTACAACTGCTTCTTCCAGGCCTTCTTAGGCCGTCCTTCCTGTCCACGGCAAATCAGTCAGCTATGGCCTGAATCATGACCGGATAAGAGGCATACTCCTCTCCGTTCACATACATGATGACTGTTCCGCTGCCCTCCTGGGTTCCATCGAAGGTAAGGTTCATGGGAAAATCATCATTGGTCACATTACTCTTGGAAAAGACAGTAGTCTTACTGTCTCCCTGTTCAAGAACCAGCTCCACATAGCCGGATTGGCCCTCCTCAAAGGGACCGGAATCAAGCATCAGGGTCGCTTCATAATGGTAGCGCTCCTGCTCACCTAAACTGATGACAATAGAGACCGCTGTCCCCTTGTCCACCATGGTGCCGGCGGCGATATCCTGGGAGATCACATCCCCGACACCAACCTCACCGCTGTAGTCGCTGGTAATATTACCCAGGATGAGGCCTACCCGGTTCAACTCCCTTTCCGCGTTTTTCTGGGACTGGCCGGTCAGGGTGGGTACCCTCACCTGCTCTAAGCCCTTGCTTATGGTAATGGTCACCGTGAAGCCTTTATTCACGACACTGCCGCCGACAGGACTCTGTCTGATGACATAGCCCTGCTTGACCGTGTCACTGGTGGCATAGGTCTTCATTACGCCAAGACCCATAGCCTCTAAGGTACTGGCGGCCTCTTCCTCTGTCTGGTTGACCAGGGCCGGTACTTCCAGACTGTCGGATATACTTTCCGCCAGACCCAGAGTCAGGGTAATCCTGGTTCCGGTCTGGACCTCCTCACCCTCATCATAGTCCTGGGCCACAACAATCAAGTCCTCAACGGAGGAGTTGACATCTTTGTCGTAGACAAAAGAACAACGCAGACCCAGGGATGTCACCTTGGTCTCGGCCTCGTTGCGGTTCATATCAAGGAAGGAAGGCAGTTCCACATAACTTGCCTGGGTGGAAGCCAGAAGAGCCTGGCTTGTCGCCTCGGTATTGATACTGGTAGTTATGTCCCCGCCTGTAAACAGATGGAAGGCATTACCCAGGGAATATATGGCCGTGCCTGCTATGGCGATGCCCATGAGCACGGTCACAGCGATGACCAGCTTCTCCAGACGGGAATGATCTTCCTCCCCATCCTCAGCTTCCTCTTCCAGATCTTTCTGGTTCTCTTCCTCTTCATTCAGGGGCATGGCCCTCCTCGGGCCGCCCTCATCATTGAATTCATCCTGTCCGGACCCGGGCCGGTCTTCTATGGTCAGGGTCCTGCCCCTGCGCAGGGACTCTCTGATCTGCTCCAGCTCCTGGCCGTCTCTTTTCACTGTAGGCGAGTCGTCGACCATCAGGTCGGTGTAGACATAATCCCCGTCCGGAGATTCAAATACTCTTTCTAAATCACTGATCAGAGCCGCTGCATTATTGTAGCGCTGTTCCGGACTCTTCATGGTGCACTTGAGGATGATATTCTCAAGGCTTGCCGGAATGTCCGGAAAATAACAGCGGGGCGGTGTGATCTCCTCCCGGATATGCATGAGAGCTATGGCGACACTGTTCTCCCCGTCAAAGGGCACCCTGCCCGTCGCCATCTCATAGATGGTGATACCGAGAGAGTAAATGTCACTTCTTGCATCAGAAAATCCTCCCCTGGCCTGCTCCGGTGAAATGTAATGAACTGAGCCCATGGCATTGGAAGAAATGGTGTCCATGGTAGCCACCTTGGCTATACCAAAATCCGTCACCTTGGCCCTTCCACTGTCAGAAACGATAATATTCTGGGGCTTGATATCCCTGTGGATAATCCCATGGCTGTGGGCTGTCTTCAAGGCCTCGGCAATCTGGATGGCGATGTCCACGGTCTCCCGGGCACTCAGTCTTCCATAACGTCTGATATACTGTTTGAGGGTCATGCCCTCAGCCAGTTCCATGACAATATAATGGATTCCGTCCCTGTACTCGGCGTCATAAATATCCACGATATTGGGATGGCTTATGTTAGCCGTCGCCTCCGCCTCCGCCACAAACTTCTTCACAAAGGTGTCGTTCTCATAGTATTCCCTGCGAAGCACCTTGATCGCCACGAAGCGGTCCTGCTCCCTGTCCTTTGCCTTATAGACATCGGCCATGCCTCCGGATCCGATATGGGCGAGAATTACATAACGCTCTCCCAGCAGGATTCCTTCTTTCAGCATTCCGCATCCCTCCCGTTCTCACGGCGGGCAGCCACTACAGTTATATTGTCAAGCCCTCCAAAATAAAGTGCCTCGTCAATACAATGCCCTACAAGCTCCTCGTCGGACAAATCTTTAGCCAGTAAGTCCAGGAGGTCCTCATCGTCCACCATGTTGGACAAGCCGTCAGAACAGAGCAGGATACGGCTTCCCTCAGGAAAGTCAATCAGGAAAAAATCCGGCTCCACTTCATCGGCCACGCCGATCGCACGGGTAATAATATTCTTCTGTGGATGATTACGGCTCTCAGCCGGTCTCAGTTCGCCGGCCCTCACCATCTCCTCCACCAGGGAATGGTCCAGGGTAATCTGGCGCAGGCTGCCATCATAAAAATAACAACGGCTGTCGCCGATATTCATAATAAAAGCCTTTCCCTCCAGTATTGTAGCAACTACGAAGGTCGTTCCCATACCCTCGTAGTCCGCATCCTCCCGGGAAAGCTGATAAACCTCTTTATTCACCTGACGGATAATCTTCTCCATGGCAGAAAAGGTAAACTGGCCCTCGGTCTGGCCTGCCAGCTCCACAAAGCGGCTGACTGCCAGAGAGGAGGCCTTGTCTCCTGCCTTGTGGCCTCCCATCCCGTCGGCCACGATGTACAAATTGGGGAAGCAGCCGACGGGCTCATCGTTACGGTAAAAATAATCCTGGTTGACACTGCGCTTTTTTCCGATATCTGTCGCTCCGTAGGATGTCATCAGCTTCCACTCCTTTCCACATAGCTTTTTCTCAGCTGCCCGCAGGCGGCCTGGATGTCTCTGCCCATCTCCCGGCGGACGGTAACCTGCACATGATTTCCAGCAAGCAGGCCCGCAAAGGCGTCCACCCGGCTCCTGTCCGGCTGTTCAAAGATCCTTTCCGAAATAGGATTGACGGGAATCAGGTTGATATGGCAATTCATACCTGCCACTCTCCTGGCAAGCTCCCGGGCCTGGTCTTTCCCATCATTGACCCCCCGGACAAGACTATACTCAAAGGTAACTCTTCTTTTTGTTTTTTCTGTGTAATAACGGGCCGCCTCCATCAATTCTTCCATGGAATAGCGGTTGGCTACCGGCATGAGTTTCCTCCTCATCTCATCATTGGGAGCATGGAGGGATATGGCCAGGGTAACCTGGGGCAGGTCATCGGCAAACCGGTAGATTTGCGGAACCAGTCCGCAGGTCGACACGGTGATATTTCTCCTGCTGATACCCAGCCCCTTGGGATCACTGAGGATCTCAATCATTCGGCAAAGACTATCATAGTTATCAAAGGGCTCCCCGGTCCCCATGACAACCACATGGGAAACCCGCTGCCCCGTCTCTTCCTGGATACTGTAAATCTGGTCGAGCATCTCCGAAGGATATAGGTTCCTGGTCAGGCCAAGGAGGGTCGAAGCGCAGAAGCGGCAGCCCATCCTGCATCCTGCCTGGGAGGAAATGCAGACCGAATTGCCATGTTTATAGGGCATGAGGACACTCTCGATCACATTGTCATCATGGAGGCGGAAAAGATATTTTTTCGTGCCGTCCAGGTCAGAAGAAAGGCAGGCTTCCCGCCGGACACCGTAGAGGGGATAGGCCTCCGTCAGCCGCCCGAGAAAGGCCGGGGAAACATTCGTAATCTGGTCCGTTCCCCTCACCAGCTTTTTGTGCAGCCAGTCATAGATCTGGCCGGCCCGGAACTTTTTCTCTCCCAGCTCAGTGACTACCGAAAGTAGTTCCGGGGCTGTCATTGATCTCAAATCTGTCCATTGCATATTCTACTCCATTCAAAAGCCACGGCCGGTCTTGCCGGTCAGTCCGCAGGCCTTGTAAACAGGGCCATAAAAAATCCGTCACAGCTGTCCCTGCCCGGGACAAGCTGGATATATCCCTTTTCCCCGGTCCGGCCTTTTAGCTTAGCGGGAAGCCGGTCCTCGATGGACGTGGCCATAAGGGGGGTGTTCTTCAGGATCCAGTCCACATTCTCCTCGTTCTCCTCCTTGAGGAGGGTACAGGTCGAGTAGACCAGACTGCCTCCAGGTCTGACATACTGCCAGGCCTGGGCAAGAATCTCTCTCTGCAGGCGGACCAGGTCAGAAAGCCGGTCCGGCTCCAGATTATATTTTATATCATTTTTGCGGCCCATGATGCCCAGACCACTGCAGGGCAGGTCGGCAAGGACCAGGTCCGCCCAGGCCAGCATGGATTCATCTTTTTTTCTGGCGTCCCACTGCTGGACCTCCAGACTGGCAAAGCCCAGTCTTTCATTATTCTCTTCAATCAGGTCAGTCTTGTATTCTGTCAGGTCCCTGGCGATCACCCGGCCCGTCTCACCGGCCAGGTCTGCCGCCATAAAGGCCTTGCCGCCCGGTGCGGCACAGATATCCAGGACCAGGTCTCCCTCCTTGACGCCGGCGATCTCTACGGCCAGCTGGGAGCTCTCATCCTGAACCGTGAAATATCCCTGGCGGAAGGCGGCGATCCTGTTCAGGGAGTTCAGTCCCTCCAGGACAAAGGCCCCTTTGACATAGTCGCCCTCCCGGACGGTCAGGCCCTCCTGCTCCAGCAAGGCGCGAAGCTTCTCCGGGGATATGCGGCTTGTACAGATCCTGATGGTAAGGGGTCTTTCTTCCAGGAAGGATAAGAGCATCCTCTCCGTATCCTCCTTACCATATTCCTTTAATAACAGGTCCACAAGCCAGCTGGGGGCTGACCCGGCCACGGACAGGTAAGACAGGTAGTCTTTATCCTTGTCCGGCAGGCTGATCTTGTCCTTACCCCGGGCCACAGCCCGGAGAACACCGTTGACAAAACCAGCCAGACCTGTGAAATGTCTCTTTTTGGCCAGCTTGACCGCCTCACTGCAGGCTGCCGCGTCCGGCACATCCATAAAAAGAATCTGGTAGGCCCCCATCCTTAAAAGATTGCGAATCAGAGGCTTACACTTTTCCACCGGCCGCTTTGAAAACTGGTTTATAACATAATCCAGGTATATCCGACGCTCTGTGACGCCCTCTACCAGCCGGGTATAAAAAGCCCGGTCCTGGCGGGCCAGAAACTGGTGGCGCATCAGGGTTTCCCGGATTGCCACATGGGAAAGCTTGCGGTTCTTTTCCAGATCCATAAGTGTATCGAGAGCCAGGGCTCTCATATCTGCCTCCTGGGCCATATCTCTCTTTCTCTCCTTTGCTCGCTATCTCCCGGCAGCCGGTGGCAAAAAGCCTTCCAGCCGGGTAAAACCATGGTAGATTCCTGAACCTTACATCCTCACTCAGCTAAAGGCGGTCCCAAAGTTCCTAAACTTCAGCCAGATCCAGGCAGGTCATCCCTGAATTTTTAAACCTGAGCCAGGCCCAGGGCAATCCCAGAATCCTTAAGCCTCAGCCAGGCCCAGGGCAATCCCAAGATCCTTAAGCTTCAACCAGGCCAGGACTGTCCCAGGATTCTTAAGCTTCAGCCAGGCCCAGGACTGTCCCAGGCTCCAGCTTGTATCCCAGCAGAAAGGCACTGACCGCCATACGCTTCTTGCCTTGCAGCTGTACTTCGTTGACCTTGAGCAGGCCATGTCCGGTCTGCACATAAAAGGCCTTTTTACTGACAGCGGCAACAGTTCCCGGGGCCGGTTTATCTTCCGGAGTCTGCCCCTGCAGACCGGCCGCCTCCTGGTCCTCCACCACATCCGTATCCCAGAGCTTGAGGGTCTTTCCTCCCAGACTGGTGTAGGCACTGGGCCAGGAGTTAAGTCCCCTGACCAGTCTCTCAATGGATGCCGCGTCCCTGGTCCAGTCGATCCGGCCCAGGTCCTTGGTCAGCATGCCGGCATAGCAGCTATCCTCGTCCTTCTGGGACTCACGGCAGGCCCTGCCGGCCTCCAGGTCAGCAAGAGCCTCCAGCAGGAGGGGGCCTCCCAGGGCAGCCAGTTTATCGTGAAGGCTTTCCCCTGTTTCCTTGGGATCGATGGCCACAGTAGCCTTCTTAATCATATCTCCCGTATCCAGTCCCTTTTCCATATACATAATCGTGACACCGGTCTCCTTCTCCCCGTCAATAATGGCCCACTGGATAGGCGCTGCCCCTCTGTACTTAGGCAGCAGGGAGGCATGGACATTAATACATCCATAAGGGGGCAGATTGAGAATGGCTTCAGGCAGGATCTGCCCGAAAGCAGCCACTACAATAACATCAGGCGCCAGGTCTTTAAGCTGGGCCAGAAAGGCCTCCTCCCTTACCCTGACCGGCTGGTATACGGGAATCCCATGGGCCAGGGCCGTCTCCTTGACTGGTGGAAACTGGACCGCTTTTCCTCTTCCTTTTTTCTTGTCAGGCTGGGTGACCACGCCGACCACCTGCTGGGCCTTTATGAGGGCCTCCAGGACCGGGACGGCAAAATCCGGTGTTCCCATAAATACTACTCTCATTCTTCCCACTCTTCCTGGTCTTCCTCCTGCTCTACATCCCTGTAGGGTTCATTGGCCCTTTTACCGTAAAGAATTCCATCTAAATGGTCCATCTCATGGAGAATACAGCGGGCCCTCAGGCCCTCTCCTTCTATGATGACCGGGTTCATGTCCCTGTCAAGAGACCGGACCTTCACATAGTAAGGCCTGGTCACTGAGGCACATTTACCCGGGACACTGAGGCAGCCTTCGTCAGCGGTCTGCTCGCCGGAACTCTCAATTACCTCCGGGTTGATGAGAACAAAAGGATCGTCATCCATGACGTCGATCACACAGATTCTTCTCAATATTCCTACCTGGGGAGCGGCAAGTCCCACTCCGTTGGCATCATACATGGTTTCAAACATATCATCAATAAGCACCTTCAGGCTGGGGGTCATCTTCTTGACCGGCTTGCAGGGCTTGTCTAACACTTCATCGCCGATATAGCGTAATTTCCGAATCGCCATCTTTCACTCCTCTTATCTATTCTAATCTTGTACAGTCGCGGCATTTACTCGCCTTCCGACTGATGTTGATTATATCATTGTGTCATTTTCAATTCAAGGACATGGGGTCAAAGTCGAATTGAAAAAGAATCCCCCCAAAAAGGGGATGGGACTCCAGGACCGGCTCCAGCCTTTCCTTCAAATCGATGAGCCGCTCCGGATCCCGGTGTTTCATATAGACCACCTGCCGGTACTGGTCCCGGATTTTGCCTACCCTGGCAGGACCGGGATTTAAAAGCTGGACCGGATCTGTCTCCTTGTCCTGGCTCTGGCGGATCATCTTTTCCACCCGGCCCACGGCAAGCCCTGCCGTCTCCTGGTCATCTGACTGGATCAAGAGCATCATCATATGGGCGCAGGGTGGGTAATTCATCAGTCTCCTGAAGCTATATTCCTCCCGGAAAAAATCCTCATAGGACTGCTTTGCCGCTGCCTTGACCGCATAGTGGTCCGGCGAGTAGGTCTGGATGACCACCTCCCCCCTCCTGTCACCCCGGCCGGCCCGGCCGGCTGCCTGGCAAAGAAGCTGGAAGGTCCTCTCTCCACTGCGGAAGTCGCTGCCAAAAAGGGACAGGTCTGCCGCCAGGACCCCCACCAGGGTCACATCGGGGAAATCATGGCCCTTGACAATCATCTGGGTTCCCAGAAGGATATCTGCCTCCCCCTTGGAAAATGTATCCAGTATCTCCCGGTAGGCATTCTTTTTCCTGGTGGTATCCGTGTCCATCCTGAGGACCCGGGCCCCGGGAAATTCCCGGAAGAGAGCTGCCTCCACCTTCTCTGTCCCCAGGCCGAAGGCGGCCACATGGGGACTGCCGCAGACAGAACAAATCTTATGAAAGGGGGTCTCATAGCCGCAGTAGTGGCAGCGCAGGCTCCCATCCCTGTGGTAGGTCATGGAGACATCACAGTGGGGACAGGTGACAACCTGGCCGCAGGACCTGCAGGACACAAAGCCCGCATATCCTCTCCGGTTGAGAAAAAGCATGATCTTCTCCTTTTTTTCCAGCCGGTCCACCATCTTTGCCTTGAGCTCCTGGCTGAAGATGGACCGGTTGCCCTGCTTGAACTCCTCCCGCAGGTCCACGATCTGGCTCTCCGGCAGCAGGGCCCCGCCTGCCCTCCGGGCCAGGGTCCACAGGCCGTATTCCCCGGTCAGGGCCCTGGCATAGGTCTCCACCAGGGGAGTGGCCGATCCCAGGACCAGGTCTGCCCCGGCCAGACCGGCCCTGAAGATGGCTGTCTCTCTGGCATGGTATTTGGGGGTAGTCTCACTTTTGTAGGCCCCGTCATGTTCCTCATCTATAATAATCATACCCAGATTCTTCACCGGAGCAAAGAGAGCTGACCGGGCTCCGATCACCAGGTCTGCCTCTCCCCGGATGATCCTCTCTGTGGCATCATAGCGTTCTCCCTTGGACATACGGGAATGGATGACGGCAATTTTGCCGCCGAATCTCTCATAAAAGCGACGGACCGTCTGGTAGGTAAGGGATATCTCCGGAATCAGTACAATAGCCTGCTGGCCGGCGGCCAGCACCTCCTCTATGAGGGCCAGATAGACCTCTGTCTTCCCGCTGCCCGTGACACCATGGAGCAGGTGGACACCCCGCTGGCCCTTCTTTCTTTTGTCCCAGTAGTCCTGGAGAATCCTTTCCTGATCTTCGTTGAGGACTATGGGCCTGGTCTCCCTGGCAAGGCCGGGAAAGGGGTCTCTCCAGGCAATCTTTTCCGTCAGGGTCCAGATTCCTTTGTCCTCTAAGCGGCGGATCTCTTTAAGGGGAAGGCCGCACTCTTTGACGGCGGCTGACTTGCTGACCCGGCCCTCTTCCAGCAGCCTTTTCAGCAGCCTGGCCCGGGCCTTGTAATGTTTCTTTTCCCAGACCTTGAGCAGGGGGCCGGCCTCCTCCCTGGTCAGAACCAGGTCGATCCAGCCCTCCATCCTGGGCTTTACCTTACTGCGGACAGGCATGACCGTCCGCAGGGCCTGGGACATGGACCCTCCATACTGCCTTCTCAAAAAGGCCGCCACCTTTATGAGTTGTCTCTCCACCGGCAGACCGGTCTCATCGATGGAATCCAGGTCCTTGATCTTCTGGTCATCATAGTCCGGCTGGTCCTTAAGGGCGATCACATAGCCTTTTCTTTTCCGGTTGGTCCGGCCGAAGGGAACGATGACACAGGACCCTGTCTCCACCTTTTCCCATAAGGAAAAAGGCACCCTGTACTGGAATACCCGGTCAAGTGCCTCATGGGAAATATCTATAATAACATCTGCATATTTTATCTTTTTTTCTTCTCCCATTTTTCCTGTTTACCCTGTGGTCTAATTACTTTCAATATCTGCAGGGGATCCGTCGCTTAATACTTGCCGTCGAGGACATCCTGGACGATCTCCTCCTCGCTCATATGGTATTTTTTACCGCGGATCTCCTGATAGGTCTCATGGCCCTTGCCGGCCAGGATGATGATGTCGCCGGGCTGGGCATGGTTCATGACATAGGAGATGGCCTCCCGTCTGTCTATAATGGAGATATACTTTCCATCTGTCTTACGGATTCCGATCAGAATATCATTGATGATATCCTGGGGCTCCTCAAACCTGGGATTATCAGAGGTGATGACCGTCAGGTCAGCCATGCGGCCTGACACCTCACCCATCTCGTAGCGGCGCAGCTTGGACCGGTTTCCCCCACAGCCAAAAAGGCATACCAGTCTGGGGGGATTATAGGCCCTTAAGGTAGAGAGGATGCTCTCAAGGGCTACAGCATTATGGGCATAATCCACGATCAGAGTGTAGTCATAGCCGGTGGGGATGATCTGAACCCTTCCCTTGACGGAGAAATCAGCCAGGGCCTCATTGATCTCTTTAAGTCCCACGCCTGCCGCCACAGCCACGGAGATGGCCGCCAGGGCATTATGGACATTGAAGGCTCCCGGTACGGAACAGGAGATCCTGCCCTCTAAGCTTCCGGTCACCGTGAAATCAACTCCCAGGAAATCCCTGCCCCGGGTCAGTTCTATATCAGAGGCCCTCAGATCTGCCTGCTGGTCCAGACCGAAGGTGGCGATAGGACAGCGGGCCCTGCCGGTCACCTCTTTAAAATGTTCATCGTCTATATTGGCAAAGCCCTGCCGGGACTGGTCAAAAAGCATAGCCTTACAGTGGAGATATTCCTCAAAACTGGCATGCTCATTGGGGCCGATATGGTCAGGGGACAGGTTGGTAAATACTCCATAGTCAAATAGAATACCTGCTGTCCTGGCCAGCTTGAAGCCCTGGGAGGAAGCCTCCATGACCACCATGTCACAGCCGGCGTCAACCATACGGCGGAAATAAGCGTGGAGATCATAGGACTCAGGAGTCGTATTGTTGACCGTGATATGGTCTTGCCCGATGACGACCTCGATGGTTCCGATGACGCCCACCTTGTGGCCCGCCTTTTCCAGGATACTTTTTATCATATAGGTGGTTGTAGTTTTACCCTTGGTTCCTGTGACTGCTATGGTTGTCATCTCCCTGGCGGGATAGTCGAACCAGGCCGCGGAAATGAGGGCCATGGCATACCTGCTGTCCTCCACCTTAATTACGGTGACCTGGTCCGGAACCTCCACCGGCTCCTGGACCACCAGGACCGAAGCTCCCTTTTCCACTGCTTCGGCGGCGAAGCTGTGGCCGTCAAAGGAAGCCCCCTTAATACAGATAAAAAGACAGCCCTGCTCCAGTTTTCTCGAATCGTTAACCACTGCACTGACCTCCAGGTCAAGGCTTCCCTGAAGGCAGTCATATTCCAAATGTTCTAAAAGATGTTTCAGATTCATTTTGTCAGACCTCCTGTCCTTGTTGCTGCTGCAATCTGAAAAAAAGCAGACACCAGATCTCTCCATGCCTGCTTGTCCTTCTCTATTCCTCCGTCACAAAGGCCGGATCGACCTCAACCAGCTCCTCGAAGCTGTCCATATCTGTGATCCCATTCTCAAAAACCGGATCCTCATTACTGGTCTCAATGTGAAGCTTGCCGTCATAAAGTTCTTCAACAGCGATAGAGAGGGGCTTGGAACCCTCGGCTGCCTTTACTAACGGCTGGTCTCCGGAGATCAGCTGTCTCGCACGGCGGGAGGTGGCAATCACGATAGAATAACGGCTGTTGATCACCGGCTCTTCACCATCGATCTCCTCCCCATTGATTTTCTCCATTAATTCTGTGTAGGATGGATGCAGCATAATCGAATTCTCCTTTCTGAATCCCTTAATTATCATATAAATATCAGTAAAATGAAAGTCTCTCCCTGCCCTCTGCGCCAAGATGAGGTCCCTGCTTTCCCAAAGGAAAATGTCTCCGGAACTCTGTCATCATTCAGAGGCTTTCAGACTGTTTTTTAACTCCTTAACCAGGTCCTGGCGGCAGGTCATACGGCAGGACTCGGCCTCAATGATACAGTGGACCTGCTCCACACACTCTTCAAGCCTGCCTTCCTCATTACAAACCAGGTACTCATAGGTGGATATGGTCTCGGCCTCTTCCGCCGCCCGGCGCATCCGCTTCTCCACCAGTTCTTTCGACTCAGTACCCCTGCCGGTCAGTCTCTTTTTGAGGACCTCGGCCGAAGGTGCGGTAATAAAAATCAGAATCGCGTCCGGATACTGCTTCTTAATCTTAATGGCCCCCTGGACCTCGATCTCCAGAATGACGGTCCTGCCGGCCTCCAGCTGGTCTTCCACATACTTTCTCGGCGTACCGTAAAAATGATCCACATAACGGGCATACTCAATAAATCCATTATAATCTATAAGCCTGAGGAAGTCCTCCTTCTGCTTAAAGAAATAATCCTTTCCATCGACCTCACCCTCCCGGGGCTTTCTGGTCGTCATGGAAACAGACAGACTATATCCGTATCTCTTCACCAAAGTCTTTGAGACAGTTCCCTTTCCTGCTCCGGAAAATCCTGAAATCACAACCAGTCTTCCACTACTCTTCATGGTCTTCATCCTCTCTGCCTTCCATTTCAGGCTGTCTGCATCGAATCGCCAGTGTGTATGTGGTCAGGGCTGAGAGCACCAGGTGGCCGCTCTCCATAACAAGGACAGACCGGGTCCTGCGGCCGCAGGTCGCGTCGACGGCCCTGCCCTCGTCCCTGGCTGTCTGGATCATCCTTTTGATGGGTGCCGCGTCAGTACTGACCATAGATACAATCTTGTCCGTGTTGACAAGATTGCCAAAACCTATATTGACAAATGCTGCCGGTCTACTCAATATTCTGCACCTGCTCCCGGATCCTCTCCACCTCTGTCTTCAGTTCAATGGCCAGGTTGGAAATCTCCATGTCGTTGGCCTTGGACAGGATGGTGTTGGCCTCCCGGTTCATCTCCTGGGCGATGAAGTCCAGCTTACGGCCCACACTGCCGCCCCGGACCAGTTCATCTCTCATATTATCAATGTGGCTTCTGAGACGGACGGTCTCCTCATCCACAGAAATCTTATCCGCGTAAATGACAACCTCAGTGGCGATACGGCTCTCGTCAATATTGGCGTCGGAAAGAAGACCATGGACCTTGTCCATCAGCTTCTTCCTGTATTCTGCCACCATCTGGGGATACCTCTCCTCCACCAGGCTGATATTCGTCTTCATGCCTTCCAGCTTGCCAAGAATATCTTCCTTCAGATTCTCCCCCTCCTTGATTCTGCTGTCAGAAAAATGATCTGCGGCCTGTCTGACCGCCTCCATGATCTCATGGCTGGCATAGTCCTGGTTCATGGGAACGTCCTCAAGGATCATAACCTCCGGGAACCGGGCCACCTGCCAGGCAGTCACCGTGTCACTGATTCCCAGTTCTCCTCCCAGCTGTCTGAGGGCCTCATAGTACTCCCGGCCCATCTCTTCATTAAGCTTAACCCTGACAGTCGTCTCAGAGAGATCCTCAAAGGAAATATAAACATCAACCTTACCCCTCTTGATGGTCTGCTTGAGACTGTTTCTGATATCCGCCTCAATAAAGTTCAGCTTCTTGGGCATCTTGATGTTAATATCACAGTACCTGTGGTTGACAGCCTTCATCTCGACAGTGATCCTGAAATCCTCAGATAACAGCTCTCCATGTCCAAACCCTGTCATGCTCTTGATCACTTTTCTCACCTCATAATCTATTCATAATCTAATCACAATAAAAGCCGGCTGCATTCATCACAACCGAAAAAACCGCACAAATATAGACTTTAATTATAACGGATAATCCCGTCAAAGTCAATGAGGGGAAATCTGGTCCTTCCGGTCCTGGTTCCCGCTCATATCTTCTTCCTTTCGCCGCTCTTCCAGATCCCTCTCCAGGGTCTTCAGGTAATGGAGGGTCACTCCCCCGGCCGAGGGCACATAAAAGCGCTGGTCCAGCTCCTGGAATTTAAAATGTTTGGGGCCTCCCGCCTCCATTCTTTTCCAGAAGGTCATCATCTCCCGGAAGCGCAGATAGTAGCAGATCTGCCGCTCCGTAAAATAGAGCAGGAGAAAACTGACTCCCCCCTGCCTTTCAAACTGGTCCATGAAGGCGACTTGGTGGGCGTGGATATTCTGCATGGGAAACCTGTCTTCGGCGCACTCTTTGGCGTCGAAGCAGACGGGAATCCCCTGGACGGCTCCGATATAATCTACCGTACTTCTTTTTTCAAAATAGGCCAGGGTGATGTGCCTGGTCTCCTTGTCAAATTTTACGGGTGTGATGGGAGTCGGTATCTTCTGGATCAGGGCCAGACCCTGGTCTAAGTATTTCTCATTGGTATAATTTACCAGTTCCTCAAGGATGGACCCCCTGAGTCCCCTGGAATTCCATGTAGCCATAGTGGTCTTTTCTCTCCTTCTTTTGCTTAGCAGGTCAGCCCCAGGGCTTTGACGATCCTTTCCATGTCAGCGGGCATAGGGTCGGAAATGACTGTCCCTCCCGGCAGGCTTACCCGGCCGCAGTGGAGCAGCTGGTGGGTCAGGCCATAGTCCTTCTTCAATCTGTTATTAAAGGTCCGGTCACCATATTTGTAGTCGCCTAAGACCGGGTGGCCCAGGGCTGCCAGGTGGCTGCGGATCTGATGACTTTTGCCGGTGATCAGGTGAATCTCCAGCAAAGAGGCCTGCCGGCTGCTGTCGAGGACCCGGTAGCCGGTTTCCACAGCTGCCCCGCCCCTGCTTTTCTGCCTGGACCAACTGACCCGGTTGGTCCTGCTATCTTTGGTCATATAGCCGCCAAGCCTGCCCTCTCCCTTCATCTCCCCTTCCACCGGACAAAGATAATACTTGCCCAGGTCCCTGCTTTTGAGCAGGCCGGAAAGGGTCTGGAGACCCCGGATACTGATTCCACAAAGGACGATGCCGCTGGTATTCCTGTCCAGCCGGTTGGCGACCGAGGGGTGGAAGGTTCTGAGGTCTTCCAGACTAAGTATCCCCTCCTTAAGACAGTAGTCTATCAGATAATCATTGAGACTGTCATCATCCGGTCCCGCCTTCTGGGTCAGCAGGCCGGCCGGCTTGTGGAAAGCCAGGATATCCTGGTCCTGGTAAAGAAGTTTTACCTGGCTTCTTTCTGATGCCAGTCTACTGGCCGGCCGGCCCTTGTCCTCCGCTCTGCCACCAGGGCTGCCGCCGGCTTCGTTTCCGACCCCGGGATAACCCTTGCTTTTTCTTCCAGCCCCGGAACCCTTGTCTCTTTCTTTTTCAATTTCAGAACCCAACCCCGGCCCGCAGAACTTATCCAGGGTTTCTTCCGATAAGAAGAGCTGGATCCGGTCCCCGGCCTCCAGCTTGTCACTACCCGCAGCCCGGGCCCGGTTTCTCTTGATATTCTTTTTTCTCAACATTTTATGAAGGAAGCCAGTAGAAGCCTGGGGCATGTATTTGGCCAGGAACCGGTCCAGTCTCTGGCCTGCCTCCCTCTGGCTGATTTCTATCTCTCTCATATTATTTGCCGCCTCCCATAAAGCGGAGAATCACCCGGTGGGGAACCAGCTTGGCAAAAAGCCGGGTAGCCTTAATGGCCGGCCCGTAAACCGAGACCTCCCGGTTCTTCTCATTGTCAGCCAGGGCTTTTTTTACCACCCTGGCCGGGTCTGCCATAACCAGCTTTTTGTAAACCGGCAGGTCCTCATATTCCAGGGCCCGGTCAAAAAACTCTGTCTTTACCGCCCCGGGGCAGACTGCCGTAATCTTAAGTCCCCGGCCCCGCTCCTCTGCCCTTAAGGACCTGACGAAGCTTAGGACAAAGGCTTTGCTGGCCGCATAAACCGCAAAGCCAGGCTGGGGAAGAAAGGCGGAGGCGGAAGCCATGTAGATCATCCGGCCGCCGGCCGTCATAAAGGGCAGCAGCAGACAGCTTAACTCCACCACACTCCTGCAGTTGATATCTACCATATCTGCCTGGTCCTCCCGGGGCAGGCGGCTGATATTGCCCATGACGCCAAAGCCGGCACAGTGGACAAAAAGGCTCAGGTCCGGCTTCAGCTTAAGGAGGCTTTCCTCCAGAAGGTCTATCTGGTCCCTGTCCGACAGGTCCAGCGGCAGGAGGCGGAACTTCTGTCCGGGAAAATGCTTCTCTATGGCCTTCAGCCGGTCTTTTCTCCGGGCGATAAGCCAGATCTCCTCATAGCTGTCCCGACTGTGGACGAGTCTCCTGACAAATTCTTTACCCATACCGGAAGAGGCTCCGGTGACTATTGCAATCTTCATAACATAATCCTCCCCTAAAACAGGCCCGGACCAGGCTTATTTCCGGCCCTTTGTCCGGCCTCCGGTCGTGTGGCTTTTACGGCTCTCTGCCGGTTTCTGCCTGCCTCCGGACTTCTGGCTTGTGCGGCTCCCTGCCGGCTTCTGCCTGCCTCCGGCCTTCTGGTCCGGACTGGACTTATATCCGCCCTTTCTGACGGTCTTTTGTCCATGCCTGCCTGGTCTTCCGTCTTCTTTCCGGCCCTTGCCTTCTTTTTTGTCAGAGCCGCTGCCGGTCTGTCTGTAATCTTTGATCTTGCGGGGTGGAATCAGGCAATTCTCCCCAAAGCCGATCAGGTCCTCCCTGCCGGCCTTTAGCAGGGCCTTCTTTACCATGTCATAATTATCCAGGTTCCTGTACTGGATCAGAGCCCTCTGCATCTGCTTATCCACCATTCTGGTAGGGACAAAAACAGGCTCCATGGTCCTTGGGTCAAGACCGGTATAAAACATACAGGTGGAAATGGTCCCTGGTGTGGGATAGAAGTCCTGTACCTGTTCGGGCATATAACCTAAATCCCTGATATACTCAGCCAGGGCCACAGCTTCCTTGAGTCCTGACCCGGGATGGGAACTCATGAGATAGGGCACCAGATACTGTTTGAGGCCAAGCTTTTTATTCATGGCGGCATACTCACTTTTAAACTGTTCATACACAGCATTTTCCGGTTTCCCCATGAGGGAAAGAACCGAATCACAGATATGCTCGGGGGCCACCTTCAGCTGGCCGCTTACATGGTTGGAGCACAGCTCTTCCAGAAAATCCCCTCTCTTGTCCGCCAGCACATAGTCAAAGCGGATGCCTGACCGTATAAATACTTTTTTTACTCCGGGCAGGGATCCCAAATCTCTCAGCAGGGCCACATACTCGCTGTGGTCCGCATCAAGGTTGGGACAGGGCTCAGGGAAAAGGCACTGTCTGTGACTGCAGACTCCGTGGTCCAGCTGTTTGGCACAGGCCGGATGTCTCATATCTGCCGTCGGCCCTCCCACATCATGGATATAGCCCTTAAAATCAGGATCCTGCAAAAGGATCCTGGCCTCTCTTAGTAAGGAGGCCCTGCTCCTGGCCTGAACCCTTCTTCCCTGATGGAAGGTGAGGGCACAGAAACTGCAGCCGCCAAAACAGCCCCGGCAGGAGGTCAGGGAAAACTTAACCTCATTTAAGGCCGGTACTCCTCCCCTGGCATCGTAGGAAGGGTGCCAGGTTCTGGTGTAAGGCAGTTCATAAACCTGGTCCAGCTCCTGACTGGTCAGGGGGAGGGCCGGAGGGTTCTGGACAATGTATTCCTTGCGGGGGTAGGGCTCCACCAGTCTCTTTGCAGTGATGGCGTCTGTATTGATATACTGGTCATAGTAGCTTCTGGCAAAACTTTCCTTAGAGGCCTTGATCTCCTCGAAATCCGGCAGCAGCTTATAGTCCCCTGCCAGGTCCTCCAGGTCCCGGCATTTAAAAACCGTCCCTCTCACAAAAGTGATGTCAGAGACTTCAAGACCGGAATCCAGGGCCTCGGCAATCTCCAGAACTGACCTTTCTCCCATACCATACATGAGCAGGTCAGCCCCCGAATCCAGAAGAAGGGACCTCTTTACCTGGTCTGACCAGTAATCATAGTGGCCCAGTCTTCTGAGAGAGGCCTCGATACCTCCCAGCAGGATGGGGGTCTTCTTGTAGACCTGGCGGATCAGGTTACTGTAGACGATCGTGGCCCGGTTGGGTCTTTCTGACCTGCCTCCGCCCGGTGTATAGGCATCCTGGTGCCGTCTCTTTTTAAAAGAGGTATAGTGGTTCACCATAGAGTCCATATTACCGGCCGATACGATGAAGGCCAGCCTGGGCTCACCACAGATCTCTATACTGGCCGGGTCTCTCCAGTCTGGCTGGGCGATAAAGGCCACCTTGTAACCGGCATGCTCCAGCAGTCTGGTGATAATGGCTGCCCCAAAGGAAGGGTGGTCCACATAGGCATCCCCGCAGATATAGACAAAATCCGCCTGCTGCCAGCCTCTCTTATTCATTTGCCGCAGATTCATGGGGAGGAAATCTTCCTCCCGGTAAATCCTTTTTTCTGTCTTCTTCATATATAGTCTTCCTGTCCGGTCTGATCCCGGCCCTGACAAGCCGGTCTTTCTTTCCTTTTTACATCGGTTTTAGGAAATGTCTTTTCCCAGGGCGGCCAGCTCCTCTTTCGTCAGGGGCCGCCAGTCTCCCGGTTTCAGCTTCTCATCAAGGACCAGGGGGCCCATGGAGATTCTTTTCAGAAAAAGAACTGTCCGGCCCACCGCTCTGGCCATACGTTTTACCTGGTGGAAGCGGCCTTCCTGCAAGGTGATATATACCTGGTCGGGCCTGTCTCCGAGTTCCAGCCTGGCCGGCAGAGTTGATTTGTCATCCCCTATATCCAGGCCCCTGGCAAAGGCCTCGATCTCCTCCCTGCCTACCGGTCCGTCCAGGAGGGCATAGTAGGTCTTGTCCACATGCCTGCCCGGGGCCAGCAGGTCATGGGCCAGGGGGCCGTCATTGGTCAGTAACAGGAGCCCCTCCGTGTCCTTATCCAGCCTGCCCACGGGAAAAAGTCCTTTGGGAATCTGGTCCAGCAGGGAAAGAACCGTTTTTTCCCTCTGGTCCCTGGTGGCGGACACCAGGCCTGCCGGCTTGTTCATCATCAGGTAGGAAAAGGCCTGGTAGCCCACAGGCCTGCCGTCCAGCAGGACTGTGGACCCATCCTGGTCCAGCTTCCAGTCTGCCTTACGGCAAGTCTGTCCGTCTACAGTCACCCTTCCCGCCTTAATTACTTTCCTTGCCTGGCTTCTCGTGAGACCAGCCCCCGAAGAAAGCCATTTATCTAATCGAATCTGACCCATATCCTATCACATTTTCCTCCAGCCGGGGAGATATTTATTTTTAATTCTTCCCCGATCAAGCTTACCCCAGCCCAGGGCCAGGTTTTCAAAGCATACCAGTACATAAGCGGAAGACTCTGTCAGGTCCTGGCCGGACCATTCTATGGTCTCCCCCTTAAGATAGCGGTCCAGGCGGGGATCCTCCTCTGCCAGACAGAGGGTCCTGGGATAATCCCCGGGTCTTAAAACCATGGCCAGGGCCTGGGAAGGCTCAAACCTGCCCCTGTGACAATCTCCCAGGTAAAGTCCGGACCGGACCACCCTGAGGCCTCCGAAATCCGGACATCCAGGGGGCAGGAGAAAGAGTCTTTCCTCCCGGATCTCAAGCCTTTCCTTCCAGGAAAGCCAGAAATCCTCCCCTTTTTTACAAGGCCGGACCTCCTCAAGGAACTTTTCTGCCGGCTCCAGAGAGAAAGTCTCTATTTTGCCTGATCCCTTTCCCGGTCTCCGGCCGGGCCGGCCTCCATTTTTCCTTCCCTTGCCTGACCGGTCTCTTACTATTTTCCCCCGGCCGGCTGCCAGCCTGAGAGGCTGCTCTTTACGGGTCCCTGACTTCTCCTTTTCCTTCCCAATCCGGGAGAGGTTGTCCAGGTCTGATCCTGCTTTTTCCTTCCCAATCCGGGAAAGATCTTCCAGGTCTGATCCTTCTTTCTCCTTCCCAATCTGAGAAAAGTCGTCCAGGTCTGATCCTGCTTTTTCCTTCCCAATCCGGGAAAAGTCTCCCAGATTTAATCCTGCTTTTTCCTTCCCAATCCGGGAAAAGTCTTCCAGGTCCGGTCCGGTCTTTTGCAGGAGGGCAGCGAACTGGCCCTCCCCATCCAGCCTGTGGGGCCAGAAACGGCGGCAGTGTCTCATGGGGTTGCCGGCCCTGGCTGCCACATGATCCGGCTGATCTGTTTTGGCTGCAGAGCCCGGCTGGTTCTGGCCGTCTGTCCCTGCCTGGTCTGAAGAGTCTTCCCGGTTCATATTTCCCGGTCTCTCCGGCCTACCTTCCTCGATACCCGGATAGAGAGGCAGGGGCATAAGCCGCAGATCCGGGTACTCTGCCAGCAGCCAGGAGACTGCTCCCTCATCCTCCTCCCAGGAGAAGGTACAGGTGGAATAAAGCAGATAACCACCCGGCTTGACCATCTCCACTGCCCGGGCCAGGATCTCCTTTTGCAGCCGGCTGTAGTTGTACACCGACTGAGGAGACCAATCCTTCATCATGGCCGGCTCCTTGCGGAACATTCCCTCACCGGAGCAGGGGGCGTCAACCAGCACCCCGTCAAAATAATTCCTGAATCTTTTACTCAGTCTCTCCGGGCTTTCACAGGTGATGACACAGCGTCCAAGGCCTGCCAGCTCCACATTTTTAAGCAGGGCCTTACAGCGGGAGGCACTGATGTCATTAGCCAGCAGCAGACCACTGTCGCCCAGCTTGCCGGCCAGGGCCGTGGTCTTGCCTCCGGGAGCCGCGCACAGGTCAAGAAGTCTGTCCCCCTCCTTCACCGGAAGAAAGGCTGCCGGAGCCATGGCACTAGGTTCCTGCAGGTAGTAGGCTCCTCCATAATAATAAGGGCTGGTGGACAGTCTTTCCTCTCCCTCATAGTAGAATCCTTCCTGGCACCATGGGACTCTTTTTCCTAAAAGAAACCGGCGGATAAGATCCGCCGGTTTCACTTTTAGACGATTTATTCTAAGGGTCTGTCCATAACTGTGCGAAAAGGATTCCAGATACTTGTCGTAGTCTTTGCCAAGCATAGCCTGAAGCTTATCCCCGACAGGTTTCGGTATATCCATCTACACTCTCCTTTTTATCTGATTCCATTCCCGGCCCGGTCAGTTAAGGCTCTGGGCCCGGTAACCCTCTGAGATGATATCCAGCTGTTTGGAGAAATGATCCAGCTGCACCAGATCATCGAGGACATAAATCCGGTAAAACTCATCCTGAATCTTCTCCACCTCCTGGGTGTTGGCAATCTTGTAGAGATTCTGGATATTATTCAGAATATCCCTGACAAGATTCTCTTTTCTGTGGTGGGAGTTCTGGGCATCCATAATCTCATCCCTCACCACACTCATCTCATGGTCCATATCCAGAATAACCTCAGAAACATCCAAAAGCTTTTGCTGGATGTACTGGGGGATATTCTCCTTGTACTTATACTGGAGCGAATGTTCGATGGTCGCCCAGAAATTCATGGCCATAGTCCTGATCTGTATCTCCACCGAAAGATTCTTGGTTCCCTTAATGGTGTTGACCGGATAGATGACGATCATGTGATAGGACCTGTAGCCGCTGGCCTTCATATGTCTCACATAATCTTTCTCGTATTTCACACTCATATCCGTCCGGTTCTTGATCATAACAACCACACGGTCGATATCCTCTACAAACTGGCAGGTAATCCTTATGCCTGCCAGGTCTTCGATCTTTTCCTCAATATCATTCATGGAAACATCTTTGCGCTGCATCTTGTCCATAATACTGACGATACTTTTCAGTCTGCCGTCAACCGACTCTATGGGAGAATAGATGCCACGGTTGCGATGTTCCTGTATCACATGATTAAATTTCACGATCAGTTCATCAACCGCTAGCTGATATGGGTCCAGGAGTTCCCTCCAAAGTTGAAGTTCCATACACCTCACCCCTTTACATCACTGGTCTCTGTAGCCTTGGTCCTCAGGCAGGTCCCGGCCAAGAGCGGCCTCCACTGCCAGGACGTCACAGCGCTCATTCTCAGGATGACCGGCATGACCCTTGACCCAGTGGAAAACCACCTCGTGACTATCCATGGCCTCCATCAGTCTCTTCCAGAGATCAACATTTTTTACCTTCTCATTCTTTCCTCGCTTCCAGCCACGGCGGATCCATCCTTCTACCCATCCGTCGCTGATCGCCTGTACCAGATAACGGGAATCAGAATACAAGTCTACGTGGCATGGCCGGATCAGGGCTTCCAGACCCACGATCGCCGCCAGGATCTCCATCCTGTTGTTGGTCGTAAGACGGAAGCCTCCCGATAATTCCCGCCGGTGTTCCCGGCCGCTGCTGTCCGTATACAGAAGCACCGTGCCGTAACCTCCGGGTCCGGGATTACCCCGGGAAGACCCGTCTGTGTAGATTCTTACCTCCAAAGACTCACCTCTGTCCCTCCTAGATACTTACCATATCTGCTGATACCCTACAACATATCCTATGGAAGTTATATTTTGTTTATAACATATATTGCCATAAAAAGCAATAATACGCCCTCCCTGCCTATTCCAGGAAAAAGGCAGTCAGCAACTGGCAAAGGCTGTTATAATCATCGACAGCCATAGTCTCCCTGGCTGAATGCATGGCCAGCATGGGTACCCCGATATCACAGCCCGCCATAGGCATGTGAGAGCCCACCATGGGTCCCAGGGTCCTGCCGCCCAGGATATTGTTGCGGTCGTTGATCTCCTGCAAGGGGAAATCATACTTCTCGGCCAGTTCCTTAAGGACAGCATGCATCCAGGCATCCGAGGCATATTTCTGGCTTCCGTTAACCTTTACTGCCGTACCTCTTCCCAGGATAGCCCTGGTAGTAGTGTCAGCCTTGTCCGGATAATTGGGATGGGCGGCGTGGGCTCCGTCAACCGACAGATAACATGCCCTGGTCAGACTCTCAAGGACCCGGTCAGGCCCGGCCCCCGTTGAGAGGGCGATCCGGCGGACCAGGCCGGTCAGCAATTCAGAATCGGCTCCTGACCTGGTCATGCTGCCCACCTCCTCGTGGTTAAAAAGGCCGATCAGGTTGATTCCCTTGGTCCTTTCTCCCTCTACCAGGGACTCCAGCAGGGCTGAGACAGACACCAGATTATCAAGTCTGGGACTGACCAGAAGTTCATTTTCCAAACCGCAGAACTGGGGCGGGTCAAAATTATAGAGATTCAGGTCATAGGTCAGGATCTCTGAGGCTGCCACCCCGATCTCCCCGGCCAGGAAATGGAGGAAGTCTTCCTCTGACCAGCCGCCGCCGGCCAGGCCGGTCAGGGGCATCAGCTCCTTTTGCCGGTCGATCTTCCATCCGTCGTTGGCATTTCTGTTCATATGGATGGCCAGGCCCGGGATTACGGCCAGGGGCCTCTCACTGTCATAGTAGGAAATGATGGGGTGGAAGGCGTCCTCCCCCTTTCTCACGATCATTCCCGACAGACCTAAGGGCCTGTCAAACCAGGTATGGTCCATCATACCTCCGTAGACCTCCACATTGAGCTGGGCACAGCCCATGTTTTTAAAGGAGGGTTTACCCTTTAGTTTAAAGCAGGGCTGGTCCACATGGGCAAAAGCCATCCGCAGGGACGACATGGGATCCCTTGCCAGTCCCCGGCTGAAGGCAAAAAGGACATCCGGGAAAGGCTTGATCATATATCTGCCTCCCGGCTCTGTCACAAAGTCAGAATCCATGGCCAGTTCCTCAAAGCCGGCCTCTTTTAAAAAGTCCGTGGCAAAGCGGACCAGCTGGACCGGTGATGTGCCGGCCAGCAGACATTTTCTTAATGTATCCATCAGGTCTCCTTTTCAAATCATTACAAACATGCTAAAATGTGATAACTATTATTTTCTTGATTGAGGGAGGATCAGCCCATGTTTTCCATGGAAATAACCGACATACCCGGTTTTATGAATCAGCTCCTCTGCAAAGATACCTTTGACCGTTTTCTCACCATTGAAGCCGTCATCCGCATGGGGGTCACCTACCAGATCGACGGGAGCTGGAACAAGGACTTCTTTGACACCGGAGATATGCCCCAGGGCAGCTACTGCCCCTGGATGGAGGTCAGACCCAGAGTCTACCATATCGTCAGAGGCCACAAGCTTCCTTCTTCTATGAAGGTGATTCTGACCCTTCCCGAGCCTTCCCTCGACCAGCTTTTCGGACTGCCGGGCCAGGGAGAATTCCGGGATACGGTCAGCGGAGTCCACCTCAACATCCTCTACAATCCAAAAAGCCTGCGAATCAGTTCCGGCATGGCCGGCCACAGTTTTAACCTGGACCGCAGGCCGGAACAGATTGCCGATGATGCCCTCAGAGGCTTTTTGAAAAAAAAGGGGATCTGCTGACAGCCGGCCCTCCATCCATAAGGATGACGGTCCGGACCGGGTCGCGGATCCCTCTATGCTTTTCCTTAGATACTTTTCCTGAAAGGACCAGGACCCGGGTAGGGACCGGTCCTATTTTTTCAGCATTTCCAAGGCTTTTTGCAGCTGCTTGTCATCCTTCTCGGAGTCAAGAGCGGCCTTCTTTTCTTCATCGGTCATCTCCAGGGTCACATCAGGTTCAATTCCCAATTCATGAATACAGTCTCCCTTGGGAAGATAATACTTGGCCACTGTAAATTTCACTGCCGTTCCATCAGTGAAGGGGAATATATTCTGGACGATGCCCTTTCCAAAAGTTTTGGTTCCCACGATCTGTGCCTTACCATAGTCTCTCAGACATCCGGTCATAATCTCCGATGCACTGGCCGTATTCTCATTGACCAAAATTATAACCGGCACTTCCACATTGTCGTCGGAATTACTGTTATAGTCTGTCCTGCCGCCATTTTTATCCTGGATATATACTACCAGGTCACCCTTGGGAACAAATTCTGAGCACATATCCACACAGACATCCACCAGGCCGCCTCCGTTATCTCTCAGATCCAGAACCAGGCCGGTCATGCCCTGGCTGGTCAGGTCATCTACAGCCTCCTTGAACTTATCTGCCGTATTTTCGATAAACTGGGTCACTTCAATGTAGCCGATCTTGCCGTCCTTCATCTCATAAGATACCGTATCTATCTCAATCTTTGACTTCTTCACGGTAAATTCCAGTTCCTGGCCTTCCCTGAAGATCTTGAGATCCGCCGTCTCCTTGTCCTTGCGCTTGATCTCCATGACCACATCTGTAAGCTCCATATCCTTGGTATCACGGTCATTGACGGAGACGATATAATCTCCAGGCTCCAGGCCCGCCTCGGCGGCAGGGGTATTTTTAAAGACTCCCTCTATCAGGGTGTAGCCGGTACTGGGATCCTTGGTTACTGTGACGCCGATTCCCTGGTATTCCCCGGAATCCTCCTCCATCAGCTGCTTATAGCTTTCCTCCGTGTAGTATTCCGCATACTTATCATCGAGACCGCTGATATAACCCTTATAGATCCCGTCACGCATCTTGTCCTGGTCCACCTCATCAAGATAGTAGTTATTGATACACTGCTCAAGCATGCTCAGCTTTTCCACTACTTCTTTCTCGTTAAGGTTTGACGATTCTGCACTGGCATAGGGATTACGGAGCATCCTGCCTATGGCAACGCCGACAGTCATAGAAAGGACAACCAGCAGGACGAGGAATATAAAGACCGGCTTTCTGCTCTTTTTTCTCTTTGAGGCAGAGCCATGGAAATCCCCGCTGCCGGAGTATCCTCCCTCACCGGGCCCTGAGCCATCTTCTGACAGATATGCCTTCACATGCTCTCTTCTCAAATCCTTCTTGCTCTCTTCCATTATGCTTCCTCCTAAACTATTTACTCTCCCCCCGCAGCCGGCCGGGCCAGACAATCCGTCCGGCAAAAAGCCAGGCAAAAAAACCTCCCGTCAGCAGAAATGTCGGCGGAAGGCTTCATGAATCAATAACCACTGTTCTCCATATATTTCATATATTTCACCACCATCAGGGCAATCTTGAAGGTGATGGCATCCTCGAAAACTCTCAGGTCCAGGCCAGTGCTTTTCTGCAGCTTATCCAACCTGTAAACCAGCGTATTACGGTGAATATACAGCTGTCTGGACGTCTCTGAAACATTGAGATTGTTCTCAAAAAACTTGTTGATGGTCTGCAGGGTCTCATCATCAAATTCATCAGGAGACCGGCCTTCAAAAATCTCACGGATGAACATCTTACAGAGGGGAAGGGGCAGCTGATAAATCAGCCGGCCGATACCTAAACTGCTGTAAGCTATAACATTCTTTTCCGGATAGAAGATCCGTCCCACATCCATAGCCATCTTGGCCTCCTTGTAGGACCTGGAGACCTCCTTGATCTCACTGACGACGGTACCAAAAGATACATGGACCATGGTCACCGCCTCAGTGTTAAGCATATCTACGATGCCCTGGGCCGTCTTCATCAGGTCGTCTGCCGACTCCCCGTTCTTCACCTCCCGGACCAGGATAATATTCTTCTCATCAACAGCGGTGATGAAATCCCTGGTCTTGGAAGAAAAGATGCTCCGGATGGTCTCAAAAGCATTGTTATCCCTGTCATTCTGGGTCTCAACGATGAACACACAGCGCTTGACATCCGTCTCTATATGAAGCTTCTTGGCCCTGTTGTAAATGTCCACCAGCAAAAGGTTGTCAAGGAGCAGGTTCTTGATAAAATTATCCTTATCAAATCTCTCCTTGTAGGCAACCAGCAGATTCTGGATCTGGAAAGCTGCCATCTTTCCAATCATATAGACATCATCGGTCTCGCCCTTTACCAGGACAATGTACTCCAGCTGGTTATCATCAAAAACTTTAAAAAACTGATATCCCTGGAGAACCTGGCTCTCTGCTAAAGACTCGGCAAAAACCAGTACCGCCTCCTTATATTCTTCCACCGCGTCAAGTGTTGACGCCAGCGGCTTCCCGTCCGTATCCATGACACAAAGATCAATCCGGGTGATGGCCTTGATCCCATCTATCGTGTCCTGCAAGATCTGGTTTGAAATCATAGTTTAACTCCCCGTCCTTCCGTAACATATCCATACAGCATGCCCGGTCAGGTCTTCTCCACAATCAATCCCCTGATCAGGCCTACAAAAAATCCACAATTCTATAATCTTTCGTCCCCTATATTTTAATACATAATGTCCAAAAATAAAAGAGGAAATGTAGGGAAATTTACCTTAAAAGATTAAATAATTGTAAAAAATTACATATATATGGAATCATTTACCAAGAACAATTATACAATTTACATAGTTTCCAAATAAGCTGCCTCTAATAAATATAATCAGACAGGCCAAATCCTGCCTGTAACAAAGAAAGACCTGCCCGGGTCCTGGTCCCAAAAGCAGGTCTAACTAATCTACTATTCTGAATCCGTATCAAAGCTGAAGAAGCCTTCTTCCGAATCATCAGACTGGTCTGAGTAGGAGGATTCATCGTCACCGGACCCATCGCTGTTCCCACTGTCTGATGAATCACTGCTCTCACTGTCTGACGAATCACTGCTGTCCCGGTATTCTTCCTGGGGGATCAACTCATCCATCTCCTCATACTCATCCTCATCCACATCATAATCTGTGTTGGTGATTTCCGGGACGTCCACACTGTCCGTACCGATCCGGATCTGGATATCAGCCGATGTGGCAAAGCTGTCCACAGTCTCTATCTCTGCGTTGGGGAAATATTCAAGCAGGTCCTCCCCGATGCCATCTTCTGTCACCCGGATGACTGTTGTGGAGATGGGACCCTCTTCCTGGTAATTATCAACCAGGGTGATGGTGTAGCCTTCCGACTCAAGATAGTCACGCCACTCTCCGGCCAGACCACTGACATAGGCGGCGTTATAAAGTTCGATGGAGAGCTTCCTGGAATCATCTTCCTCATCTGTCTCATCACCGTCGGTCTGGGAGGACGCACTGGCTGATGAGGATGATCCGAACTCCTGGGACTTCTTCATCAGAGCCGCGATCTGAAGCTGAATCTTCTGGGAGTCAAGGGTGAATACGCCGTCACTCTCTCCGCCCTGCATGATCCTTACCGTGACCGCATCGGCAGTCAGACTTCCAATCTTGTCTGCCTTGGATGTTATCTTCTCCTGGCCTGTGCTGACACAGAGCCTGGTGTAAGCTTCGAGTACATTGCCCCGCTTCATGCCAAGCGAAAGCTGGTTAAAGAATTCTTCAAAATAAGCGGCTGACGCCTCGAGGCGGTTGGATTCCTCCTGGGCCGTCCCGTCCAGATGGGTAATGAGGGCCACCGCTTCCCTGCCTGACAGATCATGATCTCCCTTATCGAGAAGCTGCAGCTGGCCTGCACTGTCCCTGTAGGACATGACCTCGGAAAGGTTGTACTTAACCGATTTTCCGGCATCGAGCACCTCGCTGAGCTTGTCCACACCAATTACGTCATATCCGGCGATCTCCAGGCCTGTCATCTCAGAAATAATTTCTGTGAGCAGGTCATAGCGGTCCTGGCCGAACATACGGCATATATCCAGAAAGTTCAGTGTTCCTTTGGCCTTAGGGTACTTATCCCTGATCTCCTTAAGGATGGATGTGCTGACGGAAACCTCGGCGTTAGATGGAATGAGAATCATATCCATGGCCTGTGTCTTCTTATTATACATATCGAGGGCGATATACTCCCTCATGTTATCCAGGCTGTCCACATAAACCAGGGTCGTCTCTATATCCGACACATCAACAGGTTCCTGCTCAGTCGTATCTTCTGCCTTGGACTGGGTGGTATCTGTCTCTTTGATCCCTTCTCTCAGATCATAGGTAGAGCCTGTAAGATAGTAGGTCACTCCCTCGAAGGAAACGAGGGCGATCACGGCCATCAGACCTGCAACAACGATTAACTTTATCAGCAATGAGAAAAAACTTCCTATGGGATTTTTCATGCCTGCCTCCTCTATTCACATAAACTATTATCCTGGCTGACAAAATCTCCAGTATAAAACACTCATCTAATGAGTATAGCAAAGTTCCTTTTTTCATTCAAGATAAAAAATCTTTTCTTTCTATGCCATACAGACCTTATTATTCCACCATGCCGGCTCAAAACGGCTGTATCCTCCTATATTTCCCTTGTCTCCTGTCTCAGCCAGTCCGCCTCCTGGTCAGTGAGATAAGGCAGCAAAGCCTCCCGCACCCGGCGGTGATAGTCATTGAGCCACTGCCGCTCTCTGGCAGACAGGCGGTCAGAAAGGATAGCCTCCCGGTCAAAGGGAACCAGGGTGAGGGGCTCGAAGCAGAGGAACTGTCCATAGCCTCCCAGAATATCCTTCCTGCAGACAATCAGGTTCTCAAGCCGGATGCCAAACTTTCCTTCCAGATAGATTCCCGGTTCATCGGAGGTGATCATACCCTCCTCGAAAACGCATTCATCCCCGGCCGCGGCGGTTTTCTGATAGCGGAAGGCATTGGGGCCCTCATGAACACTGAGCAGATAGCCTACACCGTGACCGGTCCCGTGATTGTAATCCAGGCCCTGCTCCCAAAAAGGTGCCCTGGCTAGGCCGTCCAGGCTCCTGCCGCTACAGCCATGAAGGAAGCGGGCCGAAGCCAGGTCCACGTGAGCCCGCAGAACCAGAGTATACATCTCTTTCTCCTCTTCCGTGAGGGTCCCCAGAGCAATGGTCCTGGTAATATCCGTGGTCCCCTGCAGATAATGGCCGCCGGTATCCGCCAGGACAAAACTCTCCGGTCCCAGAGGACGGTCGGAGTCGGCGGTGGCAGAATAATGGACGATGGCCCCGTGGTCCTTGTAGGCCATAATGGGGTCAAAACTGGGCTCAAGATAGTCCGGGTCCCTTCTGCGAAGGTCTTCCAGATAAGCGGCGGCACTGACCTCTGTAGATCTCTCCCCTGCCTCCATCTGCTTCTTAAGCCAATAGATAAATCTAGTGACTGCCAGCCCATCCTTCAGGTGGGCTGTGCGCATATTCTCCACTTCTACCGGATTCTTAACGGCCTTCATCAGGCTGGTCGGGTCCGGGGCGGTCACAATCTTAACTCCTTCCCCCGGCCGGGAGGCCAGGGCCGCGTTGACCATGGCTTCATTGTACTGGAGGCTGGTCCCGGCGGCAAAGCCGGCCAGGTCATCATAGATAGCCTCATAGCCACGGATCCGGATTCCCTCTTTCTCCATCTTTTCCTTCAGGTCAGAGGGCAGGCAGTCCTGGACATACCAGAAGGCCTCGGTCTGGCTGAGAAGAAAATAACCCAGGACCACCGGAGTGGACTTCACATCATTTCCCCTTACATTAAGAAGCCAGCAGATATCCGTAAGGGAGGCCAGAAGCAGGTAGTCTGCCTTGCCCTTTATGGCTTCTCTTACCCGGGCCAGCTTGTCAGTCCGGCTCTCCCCTGCATACTCCAGGGCAAGCTCCCAGACCGGCTGGCAGCTTAAGGCCGGTCTGCCGGTCCATATCTGCCCGGCCAGGTCAAGATCCATGCGGACTGTCACACCCTGCTCTTCCAAAAGTTCCCGCAGCTTCCTGGCCCGGCTCTCCATGAGGCAGCGGCCATCGAAGGCCAGAACCTGTCCCTCTTTCATATGATCCTTCAGATACTCCTCTATGGTCGGCACCTGGGGCTGTTTTTCCTTCATCAAACCAATTCCGGTTCCGGCAAGCTGGTCCCTGGCCTGGAGAAAATAGCGGCCGTCGGTCCACAGCCAGGCCTCGCCGGCAGTCACCAGCAGAGTCCCGGCAGAACCCGTAAATCCGGATATATATTCTCTGGTCTTAAAATAGTCTCCTACATATTCTGACCCGTGGAAGTCCCCTGTTGGAATCAGGCAGGCATCCACCTGCTTTTCTTTCATGCAGGCCCTAAGCCTGACAAGCTCTTCTCTCATTTTCACACCACCTAAATCAATATTTTTCCCTTTAAGCAGCAAGCCGCGGAACCTGTCACAAGGTCTTCCCCGCATGTAAGCCGGGTCATACCGGCGGTCCTGCTGTTTCTTTCCCAACTGATATTACAAATAAAGTGTACCACAAATCCCCCCGTTAGTCATAAAAAATACTGACGGGGGGATCATATACAAAAACACTCTATGACATGAAAAGACTACAGGATGTCTTCCATACTTTTTATACCGATGGCTATGGTGGACAAGTTGTGGAGCAGAGCCGACCTGGTAGGAGCCATAATGCCCAGCACACCCAGCAGGATGAGACTTGAATTAATTCCGACAATGATCCGGTAGTTTTTCTGGATCCTGCGGATCAGACCGTCGCTAATCTGCTTCAGGGTGACAATCTCAAAAAGGCTTTCTGCCCCGATGGTAATATCAGCCACCTCCCTGGCCAGTTCGGCCCCGTCTCCGATGGCAATACCCACATCCGCCGCCGACAAGGCCGGCGAGTCATTGATACCGTCCCCGACCATCATCACCTTGCGGCCCTTTTCTCTCTCAGTCTGGACAAAGGAAGCCTTATCCTCCGGCAATACTTCCGCATAAAATTCATCGACACCCACCTTGCCTGCAATGGCTGCCGCGGTCCGGAGGCTGTCTCCGGTCATCATGACGATCTTGGACAGACCGCAATCCCTCAACTGGCCGACAGCTTCCCGGGCCTCCTGGCGGATGGGATCTTCAATGCAGATTACTGCTGCCAGCTTACCCTCTATGGCCAGGTAAAGATGGGAATACTCTTCCGGCAGGTTCTTAAAAAGCTCCTCTTTTCCTTCAGGAATCTGACATGCCTCATCCTCAAAAACAAAATGGTAGCTGCCGATCACCGCCCGTTTGTCTCCGATGGTGGTGGCGATGCCATGGGCTACAATATACTCGACCTTAGAGTGCATCTCATCGTGGTTCAGACCTTTTTCCTCCGCCGCATCCACCACGGCTTTGGCGATGGAATGGGGAAAATGCTCTTCCAGACAGGCAGAGATCCTCAGAAGTTCATCCTCCTCTTCCCCGTTGAAGGAGAAGACCCTGGCCACCCTGGGCCGGGCCTTAGTCAGGGTCCCTGTCTTATCAAAGACTATGGTATCCGCCTCGGCTACCGCTTCTAAGAACTTGCCACCTTTGACTGTAATCCGGTGCTGGCCGGCCTCCCGGATGGCCGAGAGGACAGAGATCGGCATAGCCAGCTTTAGGGCACAGGAGAAATCTACCATGAGGACCGACAGGGTCCTGGTCGTATCCCGGGTCAGCAGATAGGTCAGACCAGTTCCCGCAAAGGTGTAGGGCACCAGCCTGTCTGCCAGATGTTCCGCCTTACTCTCCAGATTGGATTTCAGTTTTTCTGAGTCCTCAATCATTGTGACTATCTTTTCATAGCGGCTGTCACCGCTGCTTTTCACTTCTATGAGCAGCTCTCCCTCTTCCACTACCGTTCCGGCGTAAACCGTCAGTCCCTGGCACTTGCGGACCGGCAGGGATTCCCCGGTAAGAGAGGCCTGGTTGACCATGGCCTCCCCGGCCAGGACAGTACCGTCAAAGGCAATGACATTACCCATGTGGATCAATACCTGGTCCCCGGTTTTAATCTGAGTGTAGGGCACAAGGACATCCTGACCATCCTGCCTCCTCCAGACCTTATCCACATTGAGGGACATGATCCGGGCCAGGTCACCCACTGATTTCTTATGTGTCCACTCCTCCAGCAGCTCTCCGACCTCCAGGAGAAACATGACCGAGGAAGCGGTCCTGATATCTCCCCGGGCCATGGATACTCCTATGGCCGTGGCATCAAGGACCGGTACCTCCAGCTTTCTTCTCATCAGAAGGCCTAAGCCCTCCCGGTAAAACTTCATGGATCTGAACATGCAGCGGGTCATCCGCAAGGGTCTGGGAAGGAAAAGTCTGTTGCCGTAATGAAAAAGGGTCTTCAGGACGATTTTTTCCTTGTAACTTCTTCCCATCTCCCGGCCGGAATTCTCCGCCAGGTCCTCCGGCATATCCACCCGGTCAAACTGAAAATGCTGCAATCCCTTTATGATTCCTTCCCTTATAGTCTTGCCTGCCGCCGGGTCATAATTGATGATTACATTGCAGGTTCTCTCTGAAACCTTGACCCTGATCACACCCTCCAGTTGTTCTGTATAATACTGCAACAGGTCCGCCTGCCGGCAGGTCATAGAGCCCGGCAGGTCCATGTGGATCCTCATCCTGGCCGCCGTCTCGTGTAAGATAATAAATTTCAAATCCGGTCACCTCTCATTTATGTCCATATTCCATCATCCTGATCTGCTTTTATTATATGGGCCGCTCTTATAAAATGTCTTGCCTCTTATAATTAGAACCTGCACTTATATTATTGCTTGCCACTTATAATTTGGGCTCCCACTCATAATATGGCTTGCCACTTATAATTTGAGCTCCCACTTATAATATGGCTTGCCACATATAATAAGGGCTGCCAATAAGTGACAGCCCGTCTCAAGCTTTTTATGACAGAATTATCCTATACTTCCGGCTGGCCGGTCTCTGCCTCTTCGAGGTCCATGACCACTTCATCCGCCTCGTCCTCATATACTTCCTGCTCTTGGCAGCGGGCCCGTTCCTGGTTAAGTTCCAGGGCCTGGGCATAAATGTCTTCCGCATTCTCCTGGACCAGGTCAACGGTCTCCATCACCGAGTCCTTGGCTCTCAGGGCTGCCGCCGTTGCCTTGACATAGGTCTTTTTTGCATCCTTGGTGGACAAGGCCTTGATTCCGGCAGTTCCGAAAAGAACACCGCCAAGAAAGAATCCAAAGTTTTTCCAGTTAAGTTCTGATAACCATTCTATCATTTTCCAAGCCTCCTAATTTTTGTATCAGTTTGTTATCTTTACAGATATAATTACATATATTTTACAGGATGGTCCTGAGAAAACAAACCTTGGAAAATGATAACATTTCTCAATTATAGCTATTTACAGCAGGCGACTCCAAAAGTCTGACAACAGGTCCGGGATCTGCCGGCGGTATATTCGGCCCGAGTAGGCCTCATGGGGCCAGGATATAAACTCTGCCCGTTCAGGACAAATCCTCCGGTATATGGGGTCTGCCACAATCCGATCTCCCTCCTTTAAGATCTCCATCAGGTCTGCCTCAGAAGAAATCTGCAGGCAGTCACAAGACTCCAGATCCCGGTCCAGCTCCAGGGGACAGATGACCTGCCAGTCCCTCCCCCCTGCCAGATCAGCAGCCCGGGCAAGGGACAGGGCCTCCACCGGCTCCCCGATGATAAACTTCCTCTCACTCCCTGAAACAGACCCATTTTCCTGGCCGGCAAAAAGACTTTTACCGGATGACCCAGTCATGCAGGCCTCTGTAAGAGCCCTCAGCAGTTCGGGGCCAAACTGGCCGCAGGGCAGGCCGGTCACATAAGGAATCCCGAATCTTTTTTCTAAAACCCTGGCCGCCGGAAGTCCCACTGAAGAGACCACCAGACTGGCATGGGCCAGACCGGCTGATCCTATCTGCCGGCGCAGGTCCCCGGCTTCCCCATCACCCATGGCAAAAACACTCTGAACAATAAAGCCATGGTCTCTGAGCCAGGCCAGGAGAGAAGCCCGGCCGCTGCCCACGGAAAAATCCAGGGGGGTCAAACCCAGCAGGTTAACCCGAAAAGGCCCGGAAGCTGACAGAAACTGGCCCGGCTGTCTGCCACTTCCCCAAGCCTCATCGTCTTCTCTGCCAGCTCTGGAAGAATCTATTTCCTCTTTGCCAGCCCTGGAAGGATCTATTTCCTCTCTGCCAACCTTAGCAGGATCTATTTCCTCTTTGCCGGCCTTAGCCGGGCCGGCTGCTTTTTCCTCCACCAGGCAGGAGGCGACCTTTTCCAGAGCCGTACCTGCACCAATGATATAACTGTTCATGCCACTGGTAGGAAAATACCAGGTGGGGATTCCCGTTTCCAGTTCCACAATCCGGGCTATGGCATCAAAGTCTGTCCCTGTCATCATGGGTATAGGGGTCCTGACCAGGGCAATGAAGGCCGGCTTCAGGTCCCTGGCAGCCCGCACGATATCATCGATCAGCTTGTCATCATTTCCCATGATGGCATCGATCTGGGACAGGCCGGAAATAAAGATCAGGCTGTCCTTGTCATACCATCTGGGTTCATCATGGGTATTATAGGTAGAATTGCAGCCGGAGGGGTCATGCATGACGACCATGCCGCCCAGTTCATAGAGGGCCGAGCAGACCCCGGACACGTCAGATGTATAATTGGACAGGAAGGCATGGGCCTGCCTGCGGGCCTGGTCCGAAACCTCAAAGTCCGGGCCGGCTCCGGCCGGTCTGTCCTGTCCCATATTTTCTTTTTTATAAGTTTCATCTATCATAGCAGCACCTCTGAAAATGACTGGTCTTAACCGGCAGATCTTGCTTTGCCCCTTCCTTTATACGGCTGACATAGCAAAAGCCTGCCCTAAGGGCATCCTAGCAAAGGCAGCTGGGACAGCCCAGCCCCTTCCTGCCTACCAGGTCCCTGGTATCCTTCTTCTCCCGGCAGGCCTCCTGCATGAGAGCAAGGAGCCGGCAGATGCCGTCATAGCCATGGAAACCTCCCCCCTCCACCATATTGACAAAATAAGGAGTCTGATGAAAATAGGCCGCCTTCTGGCCCAGGGCCAGGACTCTTTCCTCATCAAAGCGGGGATAGGTCCTCATATTGTGATGAATCATGGAAGTGACCGGCAGCCAGGGGGCATGGTCCTTAAGCCAGAGAAAATCCTCCTCTTCCTCCGGGGCAAAGGCATCCCCGTAAAGATGCTTGACCTTAAAACCATGGTCCAGCAGGAGCCGGGTCAGGCCCAGTATTCCAGGAGTCAGGGAGACATCGAGAGCCAGGGGCATCCCGCCCAGCAGGTCCCTGGTTTCCTCCAGCATGGTCTCACACCTGGCCCGGAAACCGGCCAGCTCATCCTGGCTGTAGGGCTCAGTGTCCAGAGCCCGGGCCAGCTGTAAAAGTTCCTGGTCGATCTTATCATAGTCAAAGACTACCGGCAAGTGGAGATGGTTAACACCCATTTTATCCGACAGCTTTCCGGCCCCGGACCTTGCCAGAGGGTATATGGAAATGTTTAAAAAACTGTCCCCCATCTTCTGGTAATCTTCCCAGGTCCGGCAGGAGGTCAGGTCCCTGACCTGGCAGCCCGCCCGGTTAATCAATGTCACCAGCTGGCTCTCCCGGGGAGTAGGGAAATCATTGCCCACAATATTGACAGCTGTCCGGTCCCGGCCGGACTTGTCTGTAATGACAAGACCTTCATATAAGCCTGCCCTCAACTTCTCATCCGGCGTGATGCCTCCCTTTTGCACGATGGGGTCCATGTAGCTTTCCACCAGGCAGATATCCGGGAACCTGTCCCGGAGCACCCTGTAGATATAAGGGATGTCTGTCCCCATGAAATGATGGACACAGACCAGGAATAGAAAGAGCAGCCTGGGCCTTTTACCCACTTTTGTGAGCCGGCCTATAATCTCCGTCACCCCGTCGATGACCAGGCCCTCCATGTCCTGGCCGTAGAGGTCGCCCTCCGTAAGACTGAGGAAGGAGTAGCGGTCGCCGGCGTCCATCTCTGCTGCCGTAAGGACAACACCCCGGTTGCAGTTACCGCCGCAGACATAGATCTGGTGGGATTCCGGAACCAGCATGCCGATATGGACGATATTCCAGGGGCCATGGGCCGGACTGTTATACTCCAGGCCGGGGCGGAAAGGGGCCGGCCAGGCTGCCTGGGATATGGTGACCGTTTCCCTCACACTGGTCTCTGCCTCCTCCCAAGGCTCCAGTCTGGGATCATTTTTATTTCCGTGAACCAATTTAAGCATAGAGCACCTCAAAATATCTCTTGATTCCTGTCAGTTCTTCGTTTTTCAGTCTTTTTTAACTGGTCTCTTTCGTTTTTTATCTATCTGTTGGTCTGGCCATCTCCTGGCCAGTCTATGCCGCTGACCCTCTCTATTTCCAGGGTCAGCTTCTCATAATCCCGGGCCATGGAGGAATCGGGAAAGGCCTCTACCACTGTCATGGCCAGGTCTTCCGCTTCTGCCACCAGGCCGCTTCTGGGTAGGTCGCCCACAATCCGGCTCCTGATATCTTCTGCCAGCTGCCGGACCTTCTTGTCCTCATCTTTGACATCCCTGCGGTTCAGGATGAGACCACCCAGCTTTGCGTAGTCCCGCCTTTTAAAATTCTCCACGGCCATAGCGATATTGGCCGCCGCGTAAATGGACATATTTTCCCCGGAGGTAACTACAAATACCTGGTCGGCATAGCCATTTCTCATGGGCATGGAAAAACCACCGCAAACCACATCTCCCAGCACGTCGTAGATGATCACATCCGGCTGGTAACGTTCATAGGCCCCCTTTTCCTTAAGCATCTCCAGGGCGGCAATAATCCCCCTGCCGGCACAGCCCAGGCCAGGCGGGGGACCTCCTGCCTCCACACAGAGCACACCCCTGAAGCCGGGGGTTACCATCTCTTCGAGGGCCAGCTTTTTCCCCTTCTGCCTGGTCAGGTTCAAAATAGTTTCCACTGGCTTTCCATGGCGTAAAAGAGCCGTTGAATCCGCCTTGGGATCACAGCCGATCTGCATGACCTTAAGACCCTGGCCTGCCATGACTGCGGCCACATTGGAAATGGTGGTGGACTTGCCAATCCCACCCTTGCCATATACTGCTATTTTTTTCATGGATATCTCTTCCTTCCTCGATATCTCTTCCTTGCTCAAAATCTCATCCCGGGTCAGTCGTCGTGCTCCTATACCTTGGCATAGGCCACTTTAGCCGTCACCCCGCCAAGTCTGCCGATCCTTCCTGACAGGCTGCTGATCTCTGTCTGGGGAGCATCCAGGACCAGGCTGATGATATTGATGCCCTTTTCCCGGTAGGGAATACCCATCCGGCCCACCACATAGTCAGAATATTCATGAATCAGGTCATTGAGCTGACCTGTTGCATCCGTGTCCTCCACAATTATGGACAGCACTGCAATCCTTGTCTCCATAGCTTACTCCTTTATACTGTCTTCTTGTATTGCCTGCAATCTCAGCAGTATTTTGCCGGCAGTCTCAGCAGATTCTAGGCAGCAGCTCACCGCCTGGCGGGGGCAGCAGGGTCTTAGACCCGATCTCTGTCACCATGGTTACCCTGCCTGGCATATCTTCAGTTACCCTGCCGATAATTGCCGCGTCACGGGTATATTTGCCTTCCCTTAATTTGTTGACCAGACCCTCGGCCTGGTCCGGCGGGGCCACGATAACCAACCGGCCTTCACAGGCCAGGTAAAGAGGTTCTAAGCCCAGCATGGAACATACTCCCTGGACCGGACCCTGGACGGGGATATTTTCCGACGTCAACTCTATGCCTACCTTACTCTGGTCAGCAATCTCATAGAGGACCGTGCCCACTCCGCCCCGGGTGGCATCCCGGACCACATGCAGGTCCTTAGTCACTGTCAGCATATCTGCCACGGCACCATTTAAGGGAGCACAGTCACTGGTGACCTCCGCCTCTATGCCGAAGTCCTCCCTTGCCAGGAGGATGGTGCAGCCATGGCGGCCCACATCGCCACTGACAATGATAAGGTCTCCGGGTCTGGCCTTGCTTCCGGAGGTCTCCACTCCCTCAGGAATAAATCCGATTCCTGTGGTTGTGATAAAGACCCCGTCCACCTGGCCCCTGCCGGCAACCTTGGTATCCCCGGCAACGATCCTGACACCGGCTTCCCGGGCGGTCCGGCCCATGGATGCCACGATCCGGTCAAGCCTGTCCATGGAAAAGCCTTCCTCAATGACAAATGCACAGGTCAGGTAGCGGGGAGTGGCCCCCATGCAGGCCAGGTCATTGACCGTACCGCAGATACTTAATTTGCCGATATCCCCTCCCGGAAACTCCGCCGGGGATACGATAAAGCCATCGGTAGATACGGCGATCCTACCCTTGTCCATGGCCAGGACTGCCGCGTCATCCCCGGTCAGATCCGGATTGTCAAAATATTTTTTAAAGATATCATGGATCAGCTGGTTGGTCTGGCTGCCTCCAGCGCCATGGGCCATCGTTACCTTTTTCTCTGAATCAGTCTTCATTTTTGTCGCTCCTCCCCTTCTTCTCTAAAAGGCCTCCATACTGATAGTAGGCCGAGCAGGCTCCTTCCCCTGAAACCATGCAGGCTCCCACCGGATGCAAGGGAGTGCAGCCCTTACCGAACACCGGGCAGTCCGTAGGCAGACAGGCCCCCTTGAGGACTTCACCACAGCGGCAGGCCGGATTGGTCCTGGCTTCCATCTTCGGCACGGCAAAACGGATCCGGGCGTCGAAGGCCGCATATTGGTCACGGAGTTTGAGCCCCGAACCGGCTATAGTTCCCAGACCTCTCCACTCAGCGTCACAGGCCTCCATATAGTGGTCCATCATGGCCAGGCCGGCCGGACTGCCTTCCTCCTTTACAACCCTGGGATAGGCATTGACAAAGAAAGGCTTTCCCTCCTCATATTTCTTTAAAATCACCACAAATGCCGTCAGCAGTTCTCTGGCAGTAAAGCCGGCAACCACGCCGCTGATCCCCTCTTCCTCGGCCAGCTTCCGGCAGAGGCCAGTCCCGGTTATAGCATTGACATGGCCCGGATAAAGGAAAACATCCGCAGTCCCTTTTAAGGCCTGATAGGCCTGGGGCATGGTCTTGTTGGCTGTCAGCAGGGAAAAATTATCCACGCCTTCCCGCTCTGCCTTTTCCAGGGCAAAGCAGCTGGCAGGCACGGTGGTCTCAAAACCTACAGAGAGAAAGACCACCTGGGTCTCCGGATGGGCCGCCGCATAATCCACAGCGTCAGCAGGTGAGTAAACCACCTGGACCCTGGCCCCCTCAGCCCTGGCTGCCGCCAGACTTTTCTCTGAGCCAGGCACTCTGACCAGGTCACCGAAGGTACAAAGAGTCACTCCTTTTTCCAGTCCCAGCCAGACCGCCTCATCGATATAGTCAGCGGGAGTTACACAGACCGGGCATCCTGGTCCCGAAATTACCTTGACCTGGTCTGGCAGCAACTGCCTCAGTCCCAGTCTGAAGATCTCATGGGTATGGGTCCCGCAGACCTCCATCACCCTGAGGCCCGGACCGCTGTAGTTCATCAGATATTGTCTGGCTTCCTTTAATTTATCACTCATAAAAGATCCTCCAACAGGTCGTCTGTCTCCTCCTGGTCATCCGAATCAATCCTGGCTATAGCCATGCCTGCGTGAACCATCACATAATCTCCCGGCTCCAGCTCTTCGAGGAGCTGGGCGGAGATCTCTTTTTTAGCTCCGGAGGCATCCACAACTGCCATTCCATCCTTCATAGTCAGCACTCTGGCCGGTAATCCTACACACATATTTTATCCTCCATCTTCGTCAGGGGTCTCCCGGCATGTCCCCGGACCCAAAGCCCGGGCCGGCCACTTCCGGCCTTGACTAAAGCAGATCCCCTTGCTTGTATCTTTTGCTCTTATCTATCTTCTTATACTTATGACTGCCTGTCTGGCAGCTGCCTGCATTTTAATCTCGTTTTTTTTCTTCTACTTTTACTTTTCACTGCTATCTTAACAGTTAGCTACTTTCTTTTCTCCCGGGACCGGGACTTCATCCGGGGCCTCCGGTCAGTCTTTTGCCCCGCTTTCCCTTAGCCTGTCCTGGCGGGTAAGCCATTCCAGGCCAAAAGCCGCCTGACCCAGACCAATGCCTCCATCATTGGGGGGAATCATCCGGTGGCGGAGCACCTGCAGGCCCTGGTCTTCGAGTCCCCTGATACAAAGATCCAGAAGCAGGGTGTTCTGGTAGACACCCCCGCTTAAGGCTACGGTCCTGGTCCCGGTCTCCCGGCTGGCCTTAACACAGGCCTCCACAACCATGTCAGCCAGGGACCGGTGGAAAGTAAAGGCAAGACTTTCCGTACTGGTGCCCGCCAGCCTCTCCCGGACAAGCTGTTCAAATAGCTGTCCCGAAGGCAGCAGCCACCGGCCCTTGTCTTCATCATAGGCACAGCCGGCCGGCTCTTCCCCGAGGAGAAACTCTGACCCTGCCATATCCTTATCAGGACCATTGGATCCTGTTATGTCCTTACCGGGTAATTCTGACCCGTCCATATACTTACTGGAAACCTGACGCCCAGTCCTCTTCTCCCAGTCCTGCCAGCGCTGGGCGGCAAACTGCAGCTGGATGGACGCCTCTCCCTCGTAGGTGGAGACCCTCCTGACACCCAGAACCGCACTGACGGCATCAAAAAGGCGGCCGGCGCTGGTACTCATTACAGAATTAATGCCCCTTTGCGCCATGACTGCGATCATCCTGGCTTCCTTTTCCCCACAAAGGTCCAGCTGACAGGCCAGCCTGATCCCTTCCTCCTTGCCAAACCGGTCAAGAAGCAGGGAGACGGCCACCCTCCAGCCTTCCCTGGCAGAGGCGTCACCGCCAGGCTGGATAAAGGGTTCCAGACTGGCCCAGCGGGAAAAGGTCCCATAGTCACAAAGAAGGATTTCCCCTCCCCAGATGCTGGCGTCACTTCCATAGCCGGTCCCGTCGAAGGCCACACCGATCACCCGGCCTTCCTTCCAGTCATTTTCTGCCATACAGGACAGGATATGAGCGTAGTGGTGCTGGACCTCCAGGACCGGCAGTCCTCTTTTTTCTCCCAGGTCTTTGGCAAAATAGGTGGTATTGTAGCCGGGATGACTGTCGCAGACGATCAGGGACGGATCTGCTTCCAGCAGGTCTTCCATCCTGGCCGAGGATTCCTGCAGGGCTCTGACCGTCCTCACATCCCCCATGTCTCCCACATAGGGAGAGGGATAGAGGAGCTGCTTTTTGCCGACACAGAAGCTGTTTTTCAGCTCAGCGCCCACAGCAAACACCTGACCCTGCCAGGGCCTGTCCACCATGACAGGCAAAGGTGCATAGCCCCTGGACCTTCTGATCATATAAGGCCCTCCCCGGAAGTCATCCATGACCGTGTCATCTGCCCGTATCCGGATGAGCCGGTTGTGGGAGAGGACCAGATCGCAGAAACCTCCAATCTCCTCAGCCACATCCTGGTCATCCCTGCAGAGGGGGGCTCCCCGGGCATTGGCGCTGGTCATCACCAGACAGTCAGGCATCCTGATCTCGTCCTTACTGTCAAAAAGCAGCAGTTGGACCGGAGCGTAAGGCAGCATGACACCCAGCTTGGGATTGTCGGGGGCCACCAGGTCCCTGACCCTGCTGTCCTTTCGTTTTTGCAATAGTAAAATGGGCTTCTGGTGGCCGGTCAGGATCTCCTCCTGCCAGGGACTGACCAGACATTCTCTTTTTACAATATCTATATTTCTCATCATCACCGCAAAGGGCTTCTGGGGACGGCATTTCCTCTGACGAAGCCGGCGGACGGCCTCCTCATTTCCCGCGTCACAGCAGAGGTGGAAGCCCCCGATACCCTTGATGGCCGCAATACCCCCATCCCGGATCAGCTGGCGGACAGCCCGGATGGCCTGACTTCCTTTCTCTAAGGCCTGGCCGCTGGCCGGATCAAGGATATAAACCTCCGGCCCGCATTCATTACAGCAGACCGGCTGGGCGTCGTAACGCCTGGTCTCCGGATGGCTGTACTCATAAGCACATTCCGGGCACATGGGAAAGTCCGCCATACTGGTCCGCACCCGGTCATAAGGCATAGAGTCTAAGATCGTCAGTCTGGGCCCGCAGCAGGTACAATTGATGAAGGGATGCAGGTATCTCCGGTCCCTGGGATCGTACATTTCCCGGCTACACTGGTCGCAGACCGCTATGTCAGGGGATACGAAAATGTCTCCCTCAATCTTTCCTGACTCAATAATCTCAAAGTCCTCTGTCAGGTCCGGACCTTCTAAAGGCTCCAGGTCCTCCACATCCATCCTAAGGATAACCGCCCTCTGGGGAGGCTCCTCCTCAATGGCTTTAATAAAGCCGTTCAGGGCTTCCTGGCCGGCCCGGGCATAGATCTCCACATAGGGGCCCATATTACAGACAGACCCTTTTATGCCAAATCTCATGGCATGGCGGCTGACCGTGGGACGGAAACCGACACCCTGGACGATGCCAAAGACATGTATTCTTTTTATCTTGTCTGCTTGTTTATGCTCCATAGGTCTCCCATCTCATCAACATGAAAATCTGTCTTAGTCATACTCACTTAATCTTAATACTCATCTGTAAATTATATTCCTGATATCTATGCTGACTCAGGTCAGGACCGGTCAGGTCTGGCCTTGCCTGACACGGCAAAATGGGGCAGGTCGATCCACTGGCCTCCAAAGTCAGGGACCGCCCTCTTAAAAAGAGGATCTGCAAAGATAACATCATATCCGCCCTTGCGGATCTGGTCCATCCATGCTCCCTCTTCTTTAAAACTGAGATCTCCATCCGCCGTCTCCTTTTGGTCCATCATGAACCAGGAGGCCACGGTGACAGAGGCAACCTGGCGGCCCAGAATTCCCAGGATCTCCTGACGGGCCCGGTTGGCCAGGGCCTGCTGGTGGACAATCAGGATCTTCTTACCCTTCAGGCTGGCAAAGGCTTCCTCCCTGCCGGCCCACTGGGTCCATTCCGCCAGCAGGTCCGGCGGACAGGCCATGAACCAGGGGGTCCCAAAGTTCTTCTCCAGATACCTGGCCGCTGCCAGGCCTGCCGGCGCAAGAACAATATTCAGGCTGTTGCCTCCGGCTTCCCTGATCTGGTCCAGACCATCTCCCATGCCATATAAGACCAACCGGTCTACGACTGTGGCCGGCTTCTGGCCCGGTCCGGCTTCTGCTTCCGGCGCTGTCCCGTCTCCACCTGCCAGGCCCAGTTCAGAAAGAATTGGGACCATGGCAGCCTTTATGGCCCTGCTGTCCGGACTGTCCCCGCCAAATTCCAGAGGAGAAGCTCCCAGAAGACCAATCCTGCCTGTACTGCCAGGCTGGCAGTTCTTATCCACAAAGGTTTCAAAAAGTTCTTTCCAGGCCAGGGATGCTCCCCAGTCGTAGAGCCTGGTCCCGTTCGTTTCCAGGGTTATGACCGGAAGACCGGTCTCTTTCTTTATCATTCTGCCAACGGCCCGGTAGTCGGTGGCAATCACGGCCGGCACCGGAGTTCCGATGATGGCCACATGGCTGCCGTCAATCTTCCTGGCCGCTGCCACAGTCTTTTCCACTAACCGGTCATCCCTGCCCAAAATGGCATCCATATCTCTGAGTCCCGCTGAGAAAATAGCACTGCGGCTGTCAAACCAGCGGGGCTCGTCAAAGCCGCAGATGTTGCCGGCACAGCCGCCGGCGTCCAGGATCACCGTAAGACCTCCCAGCTCGCAAAAGACTGCGGCGGCACCGGACTGATCCGGGGCAAAGGGAGGAATCTTAATTCGAAGTCCCTTCATGGGAACAATCGGGGTCTGGGCAGGACTGTCTGCCCGTTCCGGTCTTTCTGCCTGGCTCCGGATTCCTGCCTGACTCCGGATTCCTTCCTGACTCTGTATTCCTGCCTGGCTCCGGATTCCTGCCTGGCTCCGGATTCCTGCCTGGCTCCGGATTCCTGCCTGACTCTGGATTCCTGCCTGGCTCTGGATTCCTGCCTGACTCTGGATTTCTGCCTGGTCAGAACCTGCTTCCTTACTCCGGCCGGAGACATCTTCCGTCCCAGACTCCTTTCCAGAATACTCTTTGCTTCCACTCTCCTGAGTGACTGCCGGCCGCCCACTTACAGCTTTCTTCTCCAGGGCTTCCCGGCATGCTTCGAAGAAATGGCGGATACCGGCATAGCCAAAGGGGGCGATATCATCACTCCACTCGATACCGGCCGCCTCCGGATGGTAGTAAACCGCATCCTTTCCCACGGCAAGGTCTGCCATGGAATCCTTCAGGTCGTAGTAAATCATACTGGGTTCCAGATTGGAATAGAACCTGGTCCCGGGGCTTAGTTCCGCAATCTTATGAATATATATATAGTCTTCCTTAGAGGGGCTGGCAAAAATCTCTGCCAGACCAAAGCCATAGCGGAGCAGGGCCAGACCCAGCTCAAAGGCATTGGCATTACAGCCCTCTCCCACGGAAAATGTCAGGTCCGGGTAGCTTTCCCGGAAGTCTTCTATCGTTTTGAGAGTCCTGTCATAGTACTCCTGGTCCTGAATCTTTGTTCTCAGGGCAGCCGCGAACAGCTGGTACTGGCGGCGGACCCGGTCGATCTGGTAAAGCCTGCTCAACTCTATATAGGGCAGGTCCAGTCTCTTTCTCAGATCCTCTGCAGCATAACGGGCCTCAGGATGAAGGACCAGGTTAAAGTTGGCCTCGGCCATATCCTTGTATTCCTGGTAATCCCGGCAGCGGCTGATCTCCCGGATCTGCCGGATACCCATCTGTCTGAGAAGGTCATAGATCTCGCAATCCTCTGTCAGGGGGGCAAAATAACCCAGGAGATTGACCGCCCTGCTGTTTTTCTTCCTTTTTTCCAAAAGGGAATAGAGGGACTGTCTGACATGGACCATGGGAGGCTTTCTTCCCTCCCTGGTAAGGGCATACATATAGCAGGGCAGGACCGGCAGGCCGACCCTCTCCGATGCCTTTTTACACATTCTTTCCATATCGGTCCCCAGAAGGGCATCCACGCAGGTGATACAAATCATGACCACTGAGGGTTTTGTCTCCAGGCTCTGGCAAAGCTGGTCCACCGCCTTGGGAATCTTCTTCAGATGCCTGCCGGTAACAATATCTGTCTCATCCATGAGCAGATAAAAAAACTTTTCACTGTAGCCACCCAGCTCACTCAGGATGGTGGTGTTCCTCCCACAGCAGCCCGGGGCTGCCAGGAGCATGACCGAACCTGGTATGGCCAGACCGGCCCTCTTCACGCCAAAGCCCTGGGCTCCGGGGGAATTGAAGGCCAGTGTGGCCGGGGAGGAGTAGATCAGGTGACGGTTAGAGACCAGCTCCTCAGGAATCTGGTCCGGTCCCAGTTCAGAAAGCCGGCTGGCTTCTATATAATAAGCGGTCTTCATCTTATCCATATTTATTCCTCATCTGTATTATTTTCGTCAAGCTTCAGCAGGTCAAGGGCCAGGGTCCGGAAGGCGGCGCTCACTTCCGAATCCGGCTCCCCCTCAATCACTGTCATGCCCCGGTCCTCACATGAGGTAATCTCATGACTTCTCGGAATCTCTCCCACGATGGGCAGACCGGATTCCCTGGAAAAGGCTTCCACCCTTTCCCTCTCCTGGTCCACGTTCCTGTGGTTCAGGACGATCCCATAAACACTGGCATAACCCCGGTCCTCAAAGTTACTGACTGCCATCCGTATATTATTGGCCGCATAAAGTGCCATCTTCTCCCCGGAGGTCACAATCAGCACATGCTCGGCATAGCCCTCCCGGATAGGGGCGGCGAAGCCACCGCAGACCACATCACCCAGCACGTCATAAAGGACCACGTCCGGCTTCCAGGTCTCAAAAAGTTCCAGGTCCTCTAAAAGAGAAAATGTAGTGATGATACCCCGGCCGGCACAGCCCAGACCTGGCGTCGGTCCACCGGTCTCAATACAGAGGACTCCGCCGTAACCTACGGCTGATATATCCTCGATCTTCTCCGGATCCTCATCCTTTTCCCGCATATAATTCATAACCGGTACCGGTGTCCGGCCGCCTAAAAGATTGATGGTGGAATCGGCCTTGGGATCACAGCCGATCTGGATCACTCTCTTACCCATGCTGGCAAAAGCCGCTGCCAGATTGCCTGTCACTGTGGATTTTCCGATACCGCCTTTTCCGTAAACTGCCAATTTCAGCATAAAAAAATCTCCCTTTAATTACAAAGCTCTGCACCGGCCTTGTAAAAAAAGAGAGTCCTCCCCCTTGTTCTTTACTGCCGCTATTCCTGCTCGGTAGGCCTTGCAGTCAGAGCCGTAGTATTCATAAACAACAATATATCATGATTTCCAAAACATATGGCGAATCCTCATGGCTGCTTCCCCGGCTGAAATTGAAAATCTTTTTCATCAATTTTATCTTACTATATAGGTCAGCAACAATCAATCCCCAAAAATGACCAATATATTTCTCACAGACTATAGATTATTGACTTTTCATGTAACGGTAGATATAGATCCCGCCCATAATGACAAAGATAATCGCAAAGGGCACGTACAGAAGCTCCTTTTCGGACCAGGCTGTCCAGCCCAGGTAGGCAGACGCCAGAAAATATAAAATACCCACCAGTCCGTTGGTCTTGTTGTTCTGTCCTTTTTTCATCTCACTTTACTCCTTTTCTTTTCCGGCGGTCATTCCACCTTGAACCAAAGCACCGGCTTTACCGCGTCCGCTATCCTTCCAGTTTAAACATAGGGCAGCCAGTTTGCCGCAGCCCCGGTCATTCCACCTTGAGCATGCGGTAACCGATTCCGATATGGGTCTGGATATAACGGGGCCCTCCGGTTCCCCGCTCCAGTTTTTTCCTAAGGGTAGCCATAAACACTCTGAGACTGGCCACATCATTTTCCCAGCTGCTCCCCCAGACATTTTCCAGGAGATAGCGGTGGGTCAGGACCTTGCCCATATTCTGGGAAAGGACACATAAGAGCTTATACTCGATGGGGGTCAGGTGCAGTTCCTCCTCTCCCATAAAGACACAGCCGGCTGAGTAATCAATCTTCAGGTTGCCGTTGCAAAAGACCGCCGGCCTTTCATTTTCAGGCTGCATGAAAGCCAGGCGGCGCTGGGTGGCCCTGAGCCTGGCCAGCAATTCCTCAACGGAGAAGGGCTTGGTCAGGTAGTCATCGGCCCCGGCGTCTAAGGCTGCAATTTTATCACTGTCCTCGCTGCGAGCACTGATGACGATGATGGGGGTGTTGGTCCAGCTTCTGATCCTCTCGATCACCTCCACGCCGTCCATGTCCGGAAGTCCCAGGTCCAGGAGGATGATGTCAGGGTTTTTGGATGCCGCCATCATGATGCCTGAAGACCCGCTGTCTGCGGCGATATAATGATAATCTCTGGCCTTGAGGGTGGTGGTGATCAGGTTTCTGACCGGCTCGTCATCCTCAATCACAAGAATCTGAACTTTATTCATGGAATATTACCTCCTCCCGAGGAAGCTGGAAGCGGAAGACTGCCCCGCAGGGCACATTATCCTCCACAACAATAAAACCATTATGAGCTTCGATAATTGCCTTGCACAGGTAAAGTCCCAGTCCCAGGCTTCTCCTGCTGTCGGCAATCGGGTTAGAGCCACAATAAAATTTTTCAAAAATGCTGGCCTTGTCCTCGTCGGGGATACCAGATCCCCGGTCGCTGACCGTCACCTGGGCCATAGAACCCTGGCTGGTCAGCCTGATCTCTATGGGGGTCTGGTCCGGCGTGTATTTGATCGCGTTATTAATAAGATTCACCAGCACCTGAATGAGCAGCTTGGTATCACTTTTGACAAAGAGCAGGTCATCACAGTCATAAACCCGGATCTCATGAGCACCGGAGGATCCCCGGCAGTGCTCCACAGCCTCATCCACGATATCGCTGAGCAGCTCTGTGCTTTTTCGGAGATTGATCTGCCCCTCCTCGATTTTTGTGGAGGACAAGAGGTTCTCCACCAGATTGATCAGCCAGATGGAGTCACTGTATATATCCCTGTAAAGCTGCTGCTTGGTCTCCTCGTCAAAATAACTGCCGTTACTGATCAGGTTGCTGGCATGGCCGGATATGGATGTGAGAGGTGTTCTCAGGTCGTGGGAAATCATTCTTAAAAGGTTAGCCCGCAGCTGCTCCCGCTCTGCCCAGAGGGCCGCCTCCTCCTTCTCCCTGGCATTTTTTTCATTTTCCATGGCCAGGGCTCCTTCGCCTAAGATGGACAGGAGGACACCGTATTCTGCGGCCTCTAAAGGCCTGTCATTCACTTCAATACCCACAACCCCATAGATCCGCTCGTTGACCCTCATGGCAAAATACATATAAGATGACCAGGAATAGTTGTCTGTCCCGGCTCCTGCCCTGTGATTATTAGCAAAAACCCAACTGACGATCTCCTTTTCCCTCTCCAGGTCATAGGCCTGGAGCTTTCCGTCGCCTGCCGGAAATAAAACCGGTTTCATATCTTCCCTGTCCCTGTCAAATACCACGATATTGCGGTTAAGCAGGCGGCCGATCTGGCTGCCTATGGCCAGGAGCAGCTCTTCCTTGCCCTCGGCCTTGGACAAAATCTGCTCTGTATCAAAAAGGATCTTGGTCCGGTAGGCGGTCTTGGCCGACTGGCTGGCCTGTTCCTTATAACGAATGGCAAAGGTCCCGGTAATCAGGGCCGTCAGAAACATGACCACAAAGGTCAGGGGATAGCCGGTCTCATAGGCCGCGAAAGAAAACCGCGGCATGGTAAAGAGATAGTTAAAAATCAGAACGCTGGCCACAGAAGACATCAGGCTGTATACCTGGTGGGAAGTGGCTACAGAGGTAAGAACCACACCCAGGATATAGACCATAATAATGTTGGCGTCGGTGAAGCCCATCCTGTGAAAAAGCAGACAGAGCAGGGTGGCCCCAGCAAAAATCAGCAGACTCTTCAGCACATTTTTCAGGATGTCAGGGCTGTTAGTCTGCCGGCTGTCATAGTAAGCCCTGGCACTCTTATCGGGAATGATGTGGATATCAATCTCAGGCGCATAGACCAGCAGCTGGTCCGTCAGGGCAGGTTTCCTGAAAAAGCGGGTCTGGACTACATTACTCCTTCCCACCACAATCTTGCTTACGCCCGAAAGCCGGGCAAACTCGGCAATCTGGTAGGCAGCGTCATCCCCGTAGACGATCTCAATATCTGCCCCCAGAGACTCAGCCAGGTTACAATTTTCCCTGAACCTGGCCTTGTTGTCCTCAGACCCCTTCCTGAAGGCCGGTGTCTCCACAAATATGGCAGTCAGAGGACAATCGAAAGCTTCAGCCATCCTGGCCGCCGTCCGGATAATCTTGCCATTGGACGGAGAAGAGGACAGGCCCACAAGAATATGTTCTTTATTCCTTTCTTTGAAATAATCTGTCCCTGCTTCCATCCCTTTTGTTCCTTCCTGGTGCCGGACAGCCGGCAAATAGATTGGGCCGGCTCCTGGTTCTATGGACTCTATGTCTCTATGGACCCTATGTCTCTATGGACTTCATGCTGTTACACACTTCATACTGTGATACGTCCCCTGCTTTTTTAATCCAGGTCACGTCCCTACTATTCTACCACAATTGACCACCGGGGACATAAGCAGATTGGAAGGAAATTAAAAAAAACCCCCGGCTGCCGGCCTCCATGGGCAGCCGCCGGCAGACTGCTGTCTGACCTGCGGACCCCCAGGGTTACTGGCAGATAGGGATTAAAATATCTTGTCTTATGTCAGTTCTGGAAACCGTTTCTCATAACTGAAATCAGCCAGTCCCGGTTGGGGGAGACAATACGGCTGTTCCAGACCACATAAACCAGGTTGGCCTCTTCCATGCCATTTACCACCTGATCAAAACCGTCCACGGTCACCACTGTATTCCGGAAGGGCAGCAGCATATATTCGTAGCCTTCTTCCTTTTTGAAAATCGTTCCTTCAGAGAGAATAAGCAGATCCACCTGACCCTCAGTCAGACTTTTGAGCAGACTCTCCGGCTGGCCGCTGTACAGGAAGAAGGCAGTAGAGGGCCCCTCCTTTTCACACAATTCGACCGCCGGCATAATGGACCCCGCCAGAAAGGGAGATTCGGCAGCAATAAGAATCTGCTTATCCCCTGTTTTCTTTATCATATTTTTCCGGTTATTTTCCAGGAACTGGTCCACTTTACTCATGAGCAGGTAACCCAAAAGGCCCATCAGCAGAAAACCTGCCGCCAGAATCAGATCTCTCACACTCTCACCTCCAGAGAGAAAGACTTTGATGGATGTCAAACTATTTGTTCAGACGGAAACATTTCTGCAGCTGCTTCTGTTCGCCAAGAACCAGAAGCGTTTCCGAGCTGTTCAGGACACAATCCGGGGAAATGTTCATATCCAGACGGGAGTTACGGCGGATGCCCAGGACATTGATACCATATTTTTTACGGATATCCAGCTGCAGGATGGTTTTGCCGTTCCAGTTGTCCGGGACAGACAGCTCTACGATAGAATAATCGTCATCCAGTTCCACATAATCCTTGATGTCGTCGGACGTACAGCGGATGGCCGTCCAGGCCGCAAGATCCTTCTCCGGGTAGACTACCTGGTCAGCCCCGATACGGAAGAGAAACTTCTCCTGCATTCCCCGGGAAGCCCGGGCAATTACCTTACTGGCTCCCAGTTCCTTGAGCTGCCAGACTGTCTCCAGGGAATTCTGGAAACTATCACCGATGGCAACGATACATACGTCAAAATTCCTCACCCCCAGGGAGCTCAGGAACTCTCTGTTGGTACTGTCGCCAATCATGGCGCTTGTCACGTAGGGGAGAACCTCGTTAATCTTCTCCTCATCCATGTCTATAGCCATAACCTGCTGGTTCAACTCATCTAATTTCATGGCAATATGTTTGCCGAATCTTCCTACTCCAACTAATAATACAGACTTCATAAGACTTCCTCCTCTTGATAAACCTGCTATTCTTTCCTCATCCAACCGTCAGCTTTTCCTGGGGCAGCCTGGATGTGGCGTCTCCTTTTTTAGACAGGGCCGCAAAGATCAGGGTAAGGCCCCCCACCCGGCCAAAATACATAAGACCGATCAGGATCATCCTTGAAAATACACTGACCTTGGTAGTAATGCCCAGAGTCAAACCGACTGTGCCTATAGCTGAGGCCGTCTCAAAAAGACACTCCTTTAAGGGCAGGCCGTCTAAGGCGCTGATTACACAACCGCCTGTCATAAACAGGATAATATACATGGTAAATATGGTTGCCGCACTGGTGACTACGTCCCCGCTGACCCGTCTTCCGAAAAAGCAGGTGTGTTCCCTCCTGCGAAAGACTGACAGGGAATTGGCCATCATAACAGCAAAGGTTGTGGTCTTCATACCACCGGCTGTGGAACCGGGCGACCCTCCCACAAGCATGAGAACAATGGTAATAAGAACACCATTGCTGCTGAGCAGGCCCTGGTCTGCCGTATTAAAGCCGGCGGTCCTGGGTGTGACAGCCTGGAAGAGGGAACTCCAGAAACGGACTGCCATAGGCTCATCACTGAATTCATGATAGAAGAAGTAGAGAGCCGGCAGCAGGATCAGGAAAAAAGTGGTAGTCAGCACCAGCTTAGTCTGCATCCTGTAGCGGTGTACATTAAGACGGTTCCGGTAAATGTCATCCCAGACCATAAAGCCGATACCGCCTATGATGATCAGGGACATAATCACCATATTAATTACAGGATTTGTCACGAAGGAGGTAAGGGATGAGAAGTCCTCCTCCAAACCCATGAGGTCAAAGCCCGCATTACAGAAAGCAGATATGGCATGAAAGATACTGTACCAGATGCCCCTGATAAAGCCGAACCTTTTGCAGAAGACAGGGGCCATGATCAGGGCCCCGATTGCTTCAAAGGCCAGGGTCAGCTTGATAATAAAGCCTGTCAGCCGGATTATTCCTCCCACCTGGGGGGCAGAAATCGCTTCCTGCATGGTACTTCTCTGTCTAAGACCAATCTTTTTTCCCCTGACCATTGGCAGGGCGATTGCCAGGGTAACCACACCCATGCCGCCGGTCTGAATCAGAAGCAATATGATCAGCTGACCAAAATCAGACCAGTAGCTGGCTGTATCCTGGACTACCAGTCCTGTCACACAGACAGCAGAGGTCGATGTGAACAGGGCGTCAGACCAATCAGTCCAGGCCCCGCTTTTTGAAGATATGGGAAGCATCAGCAACAGGCATCCCATGATAATTACACCGGCAAAACCCAGAATAATCAGCTGGGAAGAAGAAAATTTTTCATGTTGTCTATTCATATGATCATAATCTCCATCCAAAATAAGCAGTTAAAAGAGGAACCCTTTAGGAGAGTTATGGGCTTTCCCACCCTGCTTCCTGGCCAGGTTCTCTTTATTATTATAATGTTTAAAGCTATTATGCCACTTAAACTATTAAATGTGCGTAAGTATTGGAAATGTCATATTAAGATTGTATTAAGACGCTTTATGATTACATTAAAATACTTCCCGGACAGAAACCGGCAAGAAAAAATTTCCTTCAACGATTATTATGGTCATATGGGCCAATCAGTGTTATATTTAAGACAGGAAATATTGTAGCAGGAAAGGAGAAAGAATCCATGAAAAAGATAGTAACACTGGCTTTCATTCTTACTTTTAGCCTGGTCCTGGCCGCCTGTGGTAAGACCGGGGCAGACAACAAGGACCAGGAGGTACGGGCTGCCAAAACTGAGACTGGTGCAACCACAAAAAAAGCAGCTTCCTCATCCCAGTCTCCCGGCCAGCAGCAGGTCTATGCCGGCACAGAGGGTCTGGACCTGGAAACGGTCTATGAGAACGCGGCCCTCAATATCACCAAAGAAACCGGCCCCTTCAAGTATAGCCTGGACGGGATTCAGGTCGCGAAGGCCTCTGTGTCCGATGAGGAGATTGCAGGGGATATGGAGATCCAGCCGGGCCAGGAATTTGCTACCGTCGCTTTCCATGTGACCATCGAGAATACCAGCGACCAGCCATCCTCCATATATTTTACCGAATCCTCTCCCAGCCTGACCACCAACACAGAGAAGAACATCATGCCGGATATGTGGCTTACGGATACCATCAATGAAGATTATGAACCCCATGAGACCAAGGAAGGAGTCATCGTTTTCGCCATGCTTGATTCCAAGGCCGAAGACATCCATTCCATGACTATGACAGTCAGTGCTCCCTATGATACGATCACCTATGAGGATGCAGGGGAAGAAACTACCGTGGATTATTCCTGGTAACCACCGGTCATCCATACTGCAGAGTGGGAATACAAAGTGGGAATAGGTAAATGGGAGTATCTACCTCTTATCTATAATTTATCAGATTTTGCAAAACAAAAAGAAAGCGCCCCAGTAGGACCTGTCGGACCTGTTCATCCATTTTGAATGAGCAGGGAGGCTACTGTGATGCTTTCTTTATTTTATCTCATAATTATTATCAATTCTTTCTTATTCCGTAAAGAGGGCTGTGGAATAATAACGGTCTCCGCTGTCCGGCAGCAGGGCCACAATGACTTTACCCTTATTTTCCGGCTTCTTAGCCAGCTCTATCGCTCCAAAGAGGGCAGCCCCTGAGGAAATGCCTACGGATATGCCTTCCTTTCTGGCCAGGAGTCTGGCAGTCTCGAAGGCATCCCGGTTTGATGCTTTGAAAATCTGGTCGTAAATATCCGTATTGAGGACATCCGGCACAAAGCCTGCACCGATACCCTGGATCTTGTGGGCTCCTGCCCTGCCCTCAGAAAGCACGGGGGAATCCTCAGGCTCCAGGGCCACGATCTCAATATCCGGTTTCTGGTCTTTGAGATACTCACCGACGCCAGTCAAGGTACCGCCGGTGCCCACACCTGCGATAAAAATATCTACCTGGCCTTCCGTATCCTGCCAGATCTCCGGTCCGGTGGTCGCCCTGTGGATGGCCGGATTGGCCGGATTGGCAAACTGGCCGGGGATAAAACTATCTGGAATCTCCCGGGCCAGGTCCTCAGCCTTGGCGATGGCTCCCTTCATCCCTCTGGCACCTTCCGTAAGCACCAGTTCAGCTCCGTAGGATTTCAGAATATTGCGGCGCTCCACACTCATAGTCTCCGGCATGGTCAGAATAATGCGGTAGCCCTTTACCGCCGCAATGGCCGCCAGGCCAATTCCCGTATTACCGGAAGTAGGCTCAATAATCACGAAGCCTTCCTTCAGCAGTCCTTTTTCCTCCGCATCCTCGATCATGGCCTTGGCAATCCTGTCCTTCACACTACCAGCCGGATTAAAATACTCCAGTTTGGCCAGTACCTTAGCCTCCAGGCCCAGGTCCTTCTCAATATTGACCAGCTCTACCAGAGGTGTGTTGCCAATCAGCCCCAATGTTCCTTTATAAATCTTTGACATAGCAATTACTCCTTTCATACTCTTTAAGATGGGTTCATCATATCAACAAATGATATGTTTGAAAAATCGTTATATTTTATCGTCAGTGATAGTCAAAGGTTATAGCATTACTGCAAGCAAATAAAAGGCAAAAAAGGGTAAAAAAAGACCAGGGAGATCTTTCCATCTCTCTGGTCCCTGTATATTCTGTATTCTCTTTGGGGATATTATCGCTTGGAGAACTGGGGAGCTCTACGGGCCTTCTTGAGACCGTATTTCTTACGCTCTTTCATTCTCGGGTCACGAGTCAGATATCCAGCCTTCTTGAGTACGGGGCGGAACTCTGCGTCTGCCTCAATGAGGGCTCTGGCAATACCATGTCTGATGGCACCGGCCTGGCCTGTGTATCCACCACCATGTACGTTAACTAACACATCAAACTTGTCCTCTGTGGAAGTTAATACTAATGGCTGACGGGCGATAACCTTTAAAGTATCGTAACCGAAGTACTCATCCATATCTTTCTTATTGATCGTCACTTTACCGGTTCCCGGCATAAGGTATACGCGGGCAACACTACTTTTTCTTCTGCCTGTACCGTAATATCTTGTTGTAGCCACTTGCTTTCCCTCCTTAATTAGTACTTAATCTCTAACGCCTTAGGCTGCTGAGCCTCATGCTTGTGCTCAGGTCCGGCATAAACGAAAAGCTTCTTGTACATCTGGCGTCCGAGCGGTCCCTTGGGAAGCATACCTTTTACTGCAAGCTCAATCACCTGCTCAGGCTTCTTGGCAAGCTTCTCCCTGAGGGTAGTCTCCTTCATACCGCCGATGTAATCACTGTGGTGGTAATAGATCTTCTGGTCAAGCTTCTTACCGGTTACTTTAATCTTCTCTGCATTAACAACGATCACATAGTCGCCGCAATCCATATGCGGTGTATAGATCGGCTTGTTCTTTCCTCTTAAAACCTTGGCAATCTCAGATGCCAGGCGTCCTAAGGTCTGTCCTGTGGCATCTACTACATACCAGTCTCTTGTAATTGTAGCTGGGCTAGCCATAAAACTTTTCATGAGTAGTTCTCCTTTTTAAGCAATAGCAATTCAACACTTCAGATGACACGACCTCCTGGCTGTCCGGACCCTCAGCCGCATCTGACCCGCCTGGGAAAATGGCAGGTTTATGATAAAATGTATTCCCGGGGCTTTGGAAATACATTTAATAGCATACCACAATTTAGAATTATATAACAGGAGACCAGTCGTGTCAATATAGAATTTCCTTTAAAAAGAGACCCCTGGCAGGGGCGGTCTCCCCGGCTGCCTGGCGGTTTCTGGCCTCTAAAATCTCCCGGACATGGTCTGGCGGATAGACCCCCAGTCCCACCTTAATCAAGGTCCCTGCTATGATACGGACCATATTATAGAGGAAACCGGTTCCCCGGATCTCTATGACGATATCCTGGCCGGGCCCGGCGGGAAGATCGCTGATGCAGACCGGATCAAAACTGCCCCATACTTTAAGATCTGTCACCGTCCGGACCATGGACTTTACCTGGGTGCCGGATGCGCAGAAACTGGAAAAGTCATGAGTCCCGGTCAGCAGGGCTCCTGCCTGGCCCATGGCAGCCACATTGAGGGGAGCTGTCACATGGTGGGCATACCTGCTTTTGGTAGGGTCAGGAAAACGCCGGTTCTGGATATGGTATTGGTAGGTTTTGACGCTGTCACAATATCTGGGATGGAAATCTCCCGCCACCTCCCGGGAATCCATGATCCGGATATCATCGGGAAGAACGGTGTTGACAGCATAGCACATTCTCTCAGGAGGGATGGTGGAATCTGTATCAAATACAGCCACATTACCCAGGGCATGGACCCCAGCGTCAGTTCTGCTGGCGCCAGTCACCCTGACTTCCTCCTTCAAAAGCTGGCTCAGTTTCTCATTGAGGACCTCTTCTACTGTAAGGTCCCTGGGCTGGATCTGCCAGCCGCAGTATCGGGTGCCGTCATAGGCCACCGTAAGCTTTATCCTTTTCATAGACCAGCAGACCACCTTCCTATGGGACTAAATGCTATGATTATCATTATTATCATGTAAAGCAGGATCAGGCCGTAGGCCAGATAATCCTGCCGGCTGTATTTCAGAGGGTGAAGCCGGGTCCTCTTTTTCCCTGGGGCATAGCCTCTGACCTCTAAAGCCATGGCCAGGTCCGAGGCCCTTCTTATGGCCGAGACAAAAAGTGGCACCAGCAGGGGCATAAGCCTTCTACCCCGGTCAATTATATTGCCCGATTCGAAATCCGCCCCCCTGGATATCTGGGCATCCTTAATACGCTCAAGCTCCTCTGCCAGGATGGGGATAAATTTCAGGGCAATGGCCATCATCATGGCCAGCTCATGGACAGGGACTCTGACATAGGTCAGGAAATGCAGTCCCTTTTCCAGCCCGTCAGTCAGTCTCCAGGGTGTTGTGGTGAAGGTCATAAGAGAGGACCCCAGCACCAGATAGACCAGGCGAAGGGCCAGGTAAACTGCCCTGACCAGTCCCTCATAGGTGAGGGTCAGGAATCCTAATCTCCACAATATCCGGTCTCCCGGCCCGAAAAGATTAGCCAGGAAGGAGAAAACAATGATAAATAGTACCGGCCTTAAGCCCTTGACAATCAGTCTCAGGGGGACCTGGGAGAGTCTGATCAGGGCAAGCAGGCAAAGTCCGGCAAAGATCATGCCCGCCAGGCTGGCCGGCAGGAAAAGACTGATGACAAAAAGCAGGGTTGCCAGGAGTTTGACCCGGGGATCCAGTTTGTGAACCGGAGTATCCGCCTGATAGTACTGGCCAAAAGAGATCTCACCAATCATGGCCGGCCACCCCCTTCCGGACCAGGCTCTCCCCCATTTATACTTTCAGAATTAAAGTTGAAAAGCCGGTCGTAAAAGCGGTCCATCCTGGGCAGGTCCAGACCCGCTTTTTTCAGGACCTCCTTTTGACGGAACACTTGATCCGGGACATCGTCCATAATAATCCGGCCCTCCTCCATGACCAGGATCCGGTCAGCCTGAGCCGCCGCATCCTCCATGTGGTGGGTTACCAGAATGATAGCCATATTCTTTTCCCTGTTCAACCGCCGCAATAATTCAAATATTCTCTTTTTGCCGGCCCAGTCCAGACCGGCCGTTGGCTCATCAAGGATCAGGTATTCCGGCTCCATGGCAATGACTCCTGCCAGGGCAGCCCTTCTTTTCTGTCCTCCCGACAGGGTCAGGGGACTATTTTGCCACAGGGACCGGTCCAGACCCACAGCCTCCAGGGCCTCGGAGGCCCTTTTATCACAAGTCTCACGCTCCAGGCCCATATTGACAGGGCCAAAAGAAACATCTTTAAAAACCGACTCCTCAAAAAGCTGGTTCTCAGGGTACTGGAAGCAGTAGGCCACTTTCTGCCTTAACCGCCGCCGGCAATAACCGTCCTCCCAGATCTGGTCTCCATGGAAATATACCTCTCCCTGGTCAGGCCGGACCAGGCCATTCATCTGCTTGAGCAGGGTCGTTTTCCCCGACCCACTCCTGCCGACGATTGCCAGATACTCACCGGGCCGGACCCTGAGACTGATATCCCGGATAGCCGCCGGACCCTTGTCCGCACCCAGCCTGGGATAAGTGTAGCTAAGATGATCCAGCCACAAGCCGGCAGGATTCCGGTCCTTCCTGGCTGACAATCTTTCCGGATCTTTTTCTACAGGAACCCGGTCCTGACCAACCGGCTGTCTCTTCCGTTCCTTTTCCAGCAGCATTTTTACAGAGAGGGCCTGATCAGATTCTTCAGCCATCCAGGCAAAGAAGGTCTCCTCGGAAATAATATCAGCCGGCAGGCTCACTCCCTGCTCCAGAAGTTTCCTTCTCATCTGCCAGAAGCAAGGCAGCTGCTGGTCGGGTTCATCAAAGCAATCTGTCCTGGCAAATACTTCTTCCGCTTTGCCTTCTGCCCGGATCCTTCCCTGGTCCATCAGATAGATATAATCCGCTTCCTTGACCTCCTCCGGGTCATGGGAGATATATATAATAGTAATTCCCTTAACCCGGTTCAATCTTTTGGCAGCCCTGATCACTTCATCCCTGCCCGCGGGATCAATCATAGCCGTGGGCTCATCGAAGATAATGCAGTCAGGCTCCATGGCCAGAACACCGGCTATGGCTGTCTTCTGCTTCTGTCCCCCGGAAAGCTCACTGATCTTTTTAAAACGCCAGGCCCTAAGACCCATGGTCTCTAAAACTGCTTCAATCCGCCTTTCCATCTCCAGGGGCTGACAAGCCATGTTTTCCGGACCAAAGGCCAGGTCCTCCTCGACAGTAGTGCCGATGATCTGGTTATCAGGATTCTGGAAGACCATGGTCACGGTCGACCTCAGGTCCGCATAGGCTGTCTGGTCTGCCGTAGACCCTCCCTTAATAAGAACAACTCCCTCGGCAGGAAACAGAAGTCCCGAAAGCTGCCTGGCCAGAGTCGACTTGCCAGAGCCATTGGGACCTAGAATGGCAACGAAATCCCCCTTGTCCACAGAGAGAGACAGGCGGTCTAAAGCCAGCCTTTCCTCGGGTTCAGACTTGCTGTCCCGGAAAAGCTTGTACTTATATATTAGATTTTTCACTTCTATAAAATGCTTCATCTCTATCTTCCGTCTCTGTTATCAATCTCTTATAAATCTGTTGGAACCCTGCCTGATTAAGACCTTTCATAGCCAAGCCAGTCAGCTTATCTGTATCACAACAACTATGGCCGGCCAACTGTAACCGGCATGTTGCTAAAAGAACCTCTCTCTCAGAATTCAGCTAAAGAGTATTCTTACATAAAGTATCTACATTAAGGGAAACTGGTAAAAGAAAATAAAGGAAACTGGTAAAAGAAAAGGGAGATTGCGAAACAATCTCCCTGACATTCTCCATGACAAGAATCCCCTTGGGAATCCTTTTTGTCTTTCCTATACTAACTCGATGATTACTTCTAAGGCTGCGTCGCCCTTTCTCTGGCCAACCTTGATGATTCTGGTGTAACCACCGTTACGTCCTGCATACTTGGGACCGTACTCATCAAAAATCTTCTGGGGCAGATCAACCTTCTTGGTGTTAGCCTTCTTACCCTTAGCCTCAGCCGGAACCTCAGTTACAGGATATAAGAACTTTAACATCTGACGTCTTGCATGAAGTCTGGACGGCATATCCTTCTTGATCTCTTTTTCAACGGTATCATAAACTGTTGTCTTCTTGCCGTTAACCACTTCTTTTACTCTCTTGCCGTCTTTATCTTTTCTTGCAACCTTGGCCTGAACCTTAACAGTCTCAAAGTTGTCTCTCTCTTTTACGCCAAGAGCGATAAATCCTTCAGCAATCTTACGGATCTCTTTTGCCTTTGCCTCTGTAGTACGGATCTTTCCGTGGTAGAGAAGCTGTGTAACCTGGTTACGTAAGAGAGCCTTTCTCTGATTTGAAGTTCTTCCTAATTTTCTGTACTTTGCCATGATTATGGACCTCCTTAATTATTTTTCGCCATGCCTACTTTACCTTCAGCCTAGGCGGGTCATATATGTAAACCGGAACCTGCAGTCTCCTGCTCTTGCCGGATATAAAATGGGCCCGGCCCCGGTTTATGCTGAACAGGCTTTTCCTATTCCTCGCTGGAATTGAGGGAAAGGCCTAATTCTTTCAATTTGGATAATACCTCCTCGAGGGACTTACGACCAAGGTTACGCACCTTCATCATATCCTCAGGAGTCTTGTTGGTAAGCTCCTCAACCGTATTAATACCGGCTCTCTTGAGGCAGTTATAGGAGCGGACAGACAGCTCAAGCTCGTCTATATTCATCTCCAAAACCTTATCTACGGGGTCTGGGTTAGGCTCTACCATAACATCCACCTGCTTGGCGTTCTCAGAGAGATCGATGAAAAGATTCAGGTGCTCGCTGAGGACTTTCGCTGCCAGGCTGACAGCCTCATCCGGTGCCAGTGTACCGTTGGTAAACACATCAAGAGTCAGCTTGTCGAAGTCTGTAATCTGGCCGACACGGGTATTCTCCACCTGGAGATTCACCCTCTCTACCGGTGTAAAGATAGAATCAACAGGAATCACGTCAATAGACTGGTCTTCCGTCTTATTCTTGTCGGCTCCCACATAGCCCCGGCCCTTGCTGATGATCAGCTCAGCCTCAAAATGGCTGTCAACGCCGCCGTTGAGGGTTGCGATTATCTGGTCAGGATTAATGATTTCGATATCACTGTCCACCTTGATGTCCTCGCCTCTGATTACACCTTCGCCGCTGTATTCGATGAAGGCTCTCTTTGGCTCATCGGAGGAGCTGTTATTCTTGATGGCCAGTTCCTTGATATTCATGATTATCTCAGTGACATCTTCCTTAACTCCGGGAATGGAGCTGAACTCATGGAGCACACCTTTGATCTTTACCGCGCTGACAGCAGCACCCGGAAGGGAAGAGAGCATGATTCTTCTTAAGGAGTTACCTAAAGTTGTGCCGTAACCTCTCTCCAGGGGTTCCACCACAAAACGACCATATTTATTATCCTCGGATATTTCTGCTATTTCAATTCTTGGCTTCTCGAATTCAAACACGAATGGGACCTCCTTTTGGAATGCAATCGGACCCCCGGCCCGATATAAACAGTTTCCATATTACTGATTAAAGGGATGATCATGACCTATCTCAATGATGAGATGACATAAGCCTCCTGCTCATTCAAAAGGTAAAAACTCTTTTCCATGAAGGAAAAGCCTGAATTCGCAGGAGGCGAATTCGATTGAACATCCATTCAATCGGAAGAATCATATGATTATTTGGAATATAACTCGACGATCAGGGTCTCATTAACCGGAACGTCAATCATTTCCCTGCTAGGAAGTTCCTTTACTGTTCCCTTAAACTCTTCAACATCCGCTTCTAACCATGTAGGAACAAGGATTCCGGATGTAACCTCAGCGATATCTTTATATCTCTGCATGGTCTTCTTGTTCTCCTTCACTTCGATCACGTCGCCAACGCTCACTCTGTAGGAAGGAATGTTCACGCACTTACCGTTAACAAGGATATGCTTGTGGCCGACAACCTGTCTTGCCTCTTTTCTTGTGCGGGCAAATCCCATACGGTAAACGATATTATCTAATCTGGTCTCGAGAAGAACCATCAGGTTAGGACCTGTAAGGCCTTTCATACGCTCAGCCTTGGCATAGTAATTTCTGAAAGGCTTCTCAAGTACGCCGTAGATGAATTTAGCTTTCTGTTTCTCACGCAGCTGAAGACCATACTCGCTGATCTTTCTGCTGGAACGGGTTAATCTTCTGTTAGACTTTTTATTTACTCCCAAGTATACAGGATCCAGGTCTAAGGATCTGCATCTCTTAAGGATTGGAGTTCTATCAATTGCCATTCTTACTTACCTCCTATCAGATCAATCAGACTCTTCTTCTCTTTGGCGGGCGGCATCCGTTGTGCGGTACCGGTGTAACATCCTTGATGCTTGTAACCTCAAGACCACATGCCTGAAGAGCACGGATCGCTGCCTCACGACCTGAACCGGGTCCCTTAACCATAACTTCCACTGTCTTAAGACCGTGAATGAGGGCAGCCTTGGCTGCTGTCTCTGCTGCCATCTGTGCAGCGTATGGTGTAGACTTCTTGGAGCCTCTGAAGCCCATCTCTCCTGCGCTTGCCCAGGAAAGTGCGTTACCTTCAGAGTCAGTTAATGTTACAATTGTATTATTAAAAGATGCCTGGATGTGTGCCTGTCCGTTCTGGACATTCTTCTTCACACGCTTCTTTGTCACCTTTCTTGCTGTTCTCTTTGCCATTGATCAAAACCCTCCTGTAGGATCAATCTGTCTTGCCGACAATACTCTGTGGATCCTCTCAGCCGGCTGCCGCTGCAGACCGGGGCCGGATCCCACTGTCTATCAATATGCTATGAATTATTTCTTCTTATTAGCAACAGTCTTTCTCGGACCCTTACGTGTTCTGGCATTAGTCTTAGTCTTCTGACCACGAACCGGAAGTCCTTTTCTATGACGGATACCTCTGTAGCAGCCGATCTCCTGCAGACGCTTGATGTTCATAGCGGTCTCACGACGGAGATCACCCTCTACCATATAGTCTGTATTGATCACTTCACTGATGCGGCGAACTTCATCGTCGGTCAGGTCGCGCACGCGAGTGTCAGGATTAACGTTTGCCGCTGCGAGGATCTTGTCCGCACTTGTTCTGCCAATACCGTAGATATAAGTCAGACCGATCTCTACACGCTTCTCTCTAGGTAAATCAACACCTGAAATACGAGCCATTGTGCACCTCCACTAAATGTGATCCGGTAATCGCCGCTGCCGCGTACGGTGAAATGTCCAGCGGATCTCGTCCGGATTGCTCTTTTTACATAATAATATACAGGTCACTTTTGTGACACCGGGGCCAGTTTCCGTTCATAATTCCCATGAACCTGCTTATCTTTTCTGACTGGCTCCCTGAGGTCTATACCGGCCAGGGCCGGTTTTACGAATAATTCCGACGGACATTACACCCGTCGCAGCCGCTTATTCTCTCTGGGGCAATCCGCTCACAACCTCAATGTCGGAAGGCCCTGCTGCCATGACGGTGGCAGCCATGATGACATCCGCATACACTAAATGTCTGCTTAAGTTAGGTTCTGGTCTCGAACCGACAGGATATCATACCAACTACACAACAAAAACCAGGCATATATCGCTTCCCCGACTGTGTCGGTTCCGTTCCTTATCCCTGTCTCTGCTTATGTTTTGGATTTTCGCAAATGATTCTGATTGAGCCCTTACGCTTAATGATCTTACACTTCTCGCAAATGGGCTTTACCGATGCTCTAACCTTCACGATAATCTCTCCTTTCCAAAACGCTAGGAACTATTATAGCATTATAATATATTAAAAGCAAGCGTGAAAATACCGAAAATAGACAGAATACACCCTGTCAGTCTCGTAAATAATCACAAAGCTGTGCCTGCTGACGGTCTATTTGTCACGCCAGATAATTCTGCCCTTTGTCAGATCATAAGGAGAGAGCTCGATTGTTACCTTATCTCCCGGGAGAATCTTGATAAAATTCATGCGCAGCTTTCCGCTGATATGACCCAGAACCTGGTGTCCATTCTCCAGCTCCACCTTGAACATGGCGTTAGGAAGCTTCTCCACTACTCTTCCTTCAACTTCAATTACATCTGATTTAGACATATTAATTATTCCTCCTGCTTTTTAATCTTCGCGCTTTTCACGGGCTCTGATCTCTTTCCTTATCAGCTTGTCCGCCTCCCCTGATTCCATCAGGGACGTGAAAATATTCGCTGTCTTCTCAGAGCGTATCAACTGTATGTGCTTGATATTCTTATACTTTGGGCGGCCTAAGGGCCTGCTAATTCCATCGCACAGAGCTACCCTGTCCTTGTCCTGCCCCACGATCATGTATACCTTTCCCCGATCGTGGCCGCAGAGAGCCTTCGCAAAATAGCCTAATTTATATTCTATCATAAATTCTCCCTGATACAAGAAATTTTTTTATTAAATAAATACCGGTCCCATTTTTACAAAAAGAATACGCGGAGAAGCTGTGGACAGGTCGGCAGGAAAGCTGGTCCGCTTTCCTCTCCGGCCTGTCTGCAGCCTCTCCACGCTGCTTTTTCCTTCACATTACTATTCCTGCCGGCCTTGTGCCGGCCGGTCCCGAAAGTTTTGTCCCCACCGGCCGTCCGCCGGTCTTTGCAATCACAGCAAATACCTTTTTCCCATCCCTGGGAATCCGGTCCAGGGCTCTTATTTCTCCAGTACACCTACGATTGTATTAAATACTACATTAATATCCTGGGTACCATCCACTGTAAGCAGGGCATCCTTCTTAGCATAATAGTCAATCAGGGGCTGGGTCTGCTCATGGTAAACTTCCAGTCTCTTCTTTACGGTCTCAGCCTTGTCATCCTCACGGAGGATCAGCTTCTCGCCGCAGACATCACATACATCCGGCTTCTTGGTCGGGTTGTACTTGATATGGTAAGTAGCGCCACAGCCGACACAGGCTCTTCTGCCGGACATTCTTTCAATGATGGCCTCATCGGGAACATCCACGTTCACTGCGTAATCGATCTTCTCATTCTGATTGTTAAGGGCATAATCAAGAGCTTCTGCCTGCGGAATGGTCCTTGGAAAGCCATCCAGGATAAAGCCCTTGAAGCAGTCCTGCTGCTTAATGCGGTCCACTACCAGGTCTACTACCAGCTCATCAGGAACCAGCTGGCCGGCATCCATGTAACCCTTGGCCTTCTTACCCAGCTCAGTATTATTCTTAATATTGGCACGGAAGATATCTCCTGTGGAAATATGAGGAATATCATACTTTTCAGAAAGCATCTTAGCCTGTGTACCCTTACCTGCTCCGGGAGCACCCAACATAATAATCTTCATTCTTATCTACCTCCTGCTTTTTGTCTTTGACTGCCGGTCCCGTCCGGTCCCGGCCACATAGGACAGACTAGTCGTGCCTGTCACGTCGACTACCCTTATTTTACATTTTTTCATTCTGAATGACAAGTATTTATCACCGATTCCTGAATTTAGGCCCGGTATTCAGTCCCTGACCCGGGTGGGCTTATGACAAGCTGTATGGCTTACGGCCTGAGTGGGCTCACGGCAGGATGCCTGGCTCACAGCCCGGGTGAATTCATAAGAGAACCATATAGCCCATAGCCTGAGCAGGCTCATGACAGGCCTATGCTTGTATACCACAAAAGGGGCGGATAGCTATCCGCCCCTTTGACAGTATCAATTCTGGTCGACGGCCCTGGCCGTCTGCCGGCTGTCACTATACAGCTGCAATCTCCTTAGAAGCAACGATATCAACGCCTGTGCCTGCTACGTCAGCAACAATCACATCACCGATGTGAATAGGAGCCTTAACAACAACTGGCTTAATCTCATCGAGAACATCAAAAATCTTGCCCTTCGGTACATCGTCTTTTGTCTTAACAGAAAGAACGGGAAGAACACCGCCCTCAACCTTAACGATGGATGTAACCACTCTTGTAGGATTGGTCACTTCCTTCCTGGCATACTGGTCGCCACGGGGACAGGTATTGCCGGTAACATCTTTTACTTCACCATTCTCCAGTGTAACTGTAATCTGGCAGCCCAGAGGGCATCTGATACAGGTTAAATTTCTCTTTTCCATATATTTTACATCTCCATTCTACCAATAATCTGTTTGTGATATCAGACGCTTGCGCATCTCAAGGAACATCTCTGACATGACCGGCCGGGACTTATACCCTCCCGGATCATCTATCTCTGATAATTATTCAGCCTCGATCTTAACGGTGATGGTCTCAAGACCTTCAAATGCTTCAAGATCTTTCTTCTTCAGGATGATCTGCTCCATCTCGCCCGGTGCCATAACAGGTCTCTTACGATGCTGCTTTCTCTCATCATTGAAATAAACACCGATGTAGCTGTTCTTAAATACGGCACCAACACGGAAGCGGACTGTCAGCTTATCTTCCATGTTATCTAAATGGATTGTGGTAGGAACTGTGTAGCGGGCGCCGTCAACTGCCTTGATCTCAATAACCTTACCAGCCTTGCCGGCCTCTGCGCCATAACGGTCTTTAACATACTTAGCTGCGTTCTTGCCGGCAGCAGTTGCTTCCTCGGAAACGTAGTCAACCAGGTCATGTACGTGAAGAACGTTACCACAGGCAAAGATACCTTCTACGTTGGTCTCCAGACTCTCATCTACCAGCGGTCCGTTGGTGATACGGCTCATCTCAACCTCTGCCTGCTTGGAAAGCTCGTTCTCAGGGATAAGACCTACGGAGAGAAGCAGGGTATCACAGTCGTAATGCTCTTCTGTTCCGGGGATCGGCTTACGGTCGGGACCAACCTCAGCGATTGTAACGCCGGTCAGACGGTCCTTACCTTCGATATCAATAACAGTGTGGCTTAACTTCAGCGGGATATCGAAATCGTCAAGACACTGAACGATATTTCTCTTCAGACCACCTGAATAAGGCATAACCTCGGCTACAACCTGAACGTCGGCACCCTCGAAGGTCATACGTCTTGCCATGATCAGTCCGATATCTCCGGAACCTAAGATGACACACTTCTTACCGGGCATATAGCCTTCCATGTTAACCAGTCTCTGGGCTGTACCTGCGGAGTAGATACCTGCCGGACGGTATCCGGGGATATTCAGGGCTCCACGCGGTCTCTCACGGCATCCCATTGCCAGGACAACTGCCTTGGCCTGGTACTGTACCATTCCTTCATTCCGGTTCATCGTTGTGACAACTTTATCTTTGGAGATATCAACAACGATAGTATTTAACTTGTATTCTACGTTAAGCTCTGCAGCCTGATCGATGAAACGCTGTGCGTACTCAGGACCTGTGAGCTCTTCCTTGAATGTATGAAGACCGAAACCATTGTGGATACACTGATTCAGGATTCCACCAAGACGGTCATCTCTCTCGATCATTAAAATATTGTCAACGCCCTCTTTCTTGGCAGCGATAGCAGCTGCAAGACCTGCAGGGCCTCCACCTACGATAATTACATCATAAGATCTCATATAGCACTTCCTCACTTTCCACGGATCTGATAAGTCTCTTATTCACGCCTGTAAAACGTCTCTTATAAGTCTTCCTTAATCTTGCCAACGAGCAGCTCTGAACCTTTTACATTCTTCCTTACTTCCGTCATCGGGATTCCAAGCTCTCTGGAAAGAATCTCCATGGTCTTCGGTGTACAGAAGCCTGCCTGACAACGTCCCATACCTGCACGGGTACGACGTTTCACTGCGTCCATGGATCTTGCGCCAACCGGACGGTTGATGGCATCCACGATCTCACCCTCCGTAACCATCTCGCAACGGCAGATGATATTTCCATACTGAGGATTCTTCTTAATCAGCTCATTCCTCTCTTCAAGGCTGAGCTGATCCATCTTGATAAAGCCTTTTCTCTTAGCGATGAAATTGTCTTTCTTCGGGAACTGATACTTATCCTGAACCAGGCCTTCAATTCTCTCGGCGATGGCAGGAGCACTGGTAAGACCGGGGGACTCAATACCTGCAGCATCAAAGAATCCGGGAGCATCTGCTACTTCCTCAATGATAAACTCATGATTTGCTTCATGAGCACGGAGGCCTGCAAAAGATGTAATGACTTTACCCATGGGAAGCACATCCTTGGTGAGGTAGCTGTGCTGTGCCTTGTATACGAGATCATCAATGATCTCCTGGGTTGTGTTGGTAGCCTCCTTATCATCGATATCCGTTGCGGACGGTCCTACAAACAGATTACCGTGGATGGTGGGGGCAGTCAGAATACCCTTGCCCATCTTGCCGGGCAGCGGGAATACTGTCGCATTGAAATAATCGCCAAGTTCGTGATCCATAAGAAGATACTCACCGCGGCGGGCGATGATCTTCATCTTCTTCTCACTGACAAAATTGTGCATCTTGTCTGCGTAAACACCGGCAGCGTTGACAACAATCTTTGTCTCAAAATTGCCTTTGTCTGTCTCAATGACATAGTGGTCGTCTTTCTTTACGATGTTGGTTACTTCTGTCTCCAACTTGAACTCGCATCCGTTGACAGCTGCATTCTCTGCGAATGCCACACACATGTTGAAGGGATCCACCAGTCCGCCTGTGGGAACATAGAGTGCTGCCACTGCGTTCGGTGTCAGGTTCTTCTCCATGGAAAGAAGTTCTTCCTTCTCTACGATGCGGACACCGGGTACGCCATTGTCAATACCCTGCTGAAGAAGGACATCCAGTTTGCCTCTCTCCTCAGGAACTGTGCAGACGATCAGGGATCCGTTATTCTTAACAGGGAAATCCAGCTCTTCTGCAAGCTCATAGATTAACTCGTTACCGCGCACGTTCATCTTAGCCATCATAGTTCCAGGCTTACAATCGTAACCACCGTGAACGATGGCACTGTTTGCCTTAGAAGTTCCTGAACAAACGTCATCGTACTTGTCAATTACACACATGTTTACCTGATACTTAGACAGTGCTCTAGCGGTACACGCACCAGTTACACCAGCGCCAATTACAATAATGTCATACATACCTTTTCATACCTCCATCAATATAGTCACACATAACTGTACTGTTATTTTAACTCTTTTTATCAATAATGTAAATTGTGCATTTTCCATTATCTGTTTAACATAATCTGCTTAAGATAGTCTTCCACACTCTCTTTACGGTAATGGTCGGGAACCAGCTCATAAACCTTATCGGCAAATTCCTTCCTGCCGTCAGCCTCCCAGACCATAGATGCTATGGAAAAAAGCTCTTCATCGATATAAAAACCTATCTTTTCAGAATAAAAATAGTCTGTCCTCTCCAGATAATCTTCAAGGAGTTCCTTAAGGGCCGGGATATCTTTGGTCTCGGCTGCCTTCCTGATCTCATCCATACGGTCACGGATCATCATCCAGACATCGATCCGGTCAACAGAGCTTCTGACTTCAATGAAATCATGTTTGGCTCTCTTCTCAAGGGGCTGGTGAATCTCCCTGCTCCACTGGGTATAATCCCTCCTGTCCAGGGCAATCTCATGGAGGACCTGACTGTCTTCTCCCAGAAAGTCCAGGTAGTCCTCGTAGGGGCAGGAGAGATCACAGATCATCCTCAGCCTGAGGGTATCTGAGAAATACATCTCCGTGGACCTGGTCCTCCAGCTGGCTCCGTACATTTTCTTCATGTAGCCTTCATAATCACCGGCTATATGATAAGTATGGCCTTCAAATTCCACTGTGCCAGGCTTTTTAAAAAGGCTTGGGGAGAAAGCGAATCTGTGGCCGGGCCTGGTCACGTAAATCTGCTCCTTGCCTCCTTTTTTTGCAAGCTCTATATTCTTGCGAAGTACCCAGCGGGCAGTTTTTTTCTTACCCGTGAACAAGCAGCGGAGCCAGCCCTTGCGGAGACCTCCCGCATACTGGGTAAGTTCCTTTATATCGGGTTCGTCGTACTCTTTGATTGCCGCCTCAACGCCGTTTTTGCGGACAAATTCATACATTTTCTTGAGATCGGAGGCCGAGTATTTGGGCTTTCTTCCCGTACTATTCAGATACTGGATATAGCGCTCGGCACTGATATTGGCATCATCTGCCCTGGCCGGCCGGGTCACATAGATGGTGACGGCCACACCGGGCTTACTGAAATAATCACCGACAGTGCCATCGATCAACAGGCTCTTCTTATCCACAAAACGGAAGATCATCTGCCTCAGGTCTTCATTATCTTCCCAGGATTCCATGGCCCTGCTATCAGACATATGCTTCTCCACATACTGCCGTAGCTTCACCACGTCCAGCAGGGGCATGAGAATCTCAAAATTATATTCGCTGCCCTGGAAATGGCCGAAACTTGTGGCCATTCCTGCTGTCTTCCCAAATAATATATAGTGGAGTCCCTTCTTCTGGCAGATGGAGTGAATGTCATCCATCAGTTCAAGAAGTCTGAGTTGAACCTCTGTAGGTTCTCTCTTCTCATCATTTCCCGGTCTGTCACATGTCTGATCCATCATGATCCACCTCCAGTCTTCCACTTGCCCTAATCTCATGCTGCAGCATGCCGTTGAGTGAGCTGTCCATTATTCTCTGGTAATAAGCCAGGGCCTTGTCCTTTTCTCCCAGCTTCCAATAAAGGTCAGCGATAATCTTGAGACATAAGTCTTCATTCTTACCGGTGAAGTCCCCTCCTGTAAGCGGATCCTTCCCCTGCCCGTCTGTCCCATGGCCCATGCCCTGCCAGTACAGGTCCAGAGCCTGGCTGAGGAGCCGGCCGCATTCCTCCTGATCTTCTGCTTTTTTTCCTAAAAGAGCCAGCCTGTATATATGCAGGTCCCTGCTGTGGGGATAACTTGCAAGGCCCGCTTCTGCCAGGTCCAGGGCCTGCTCCAGATTGCCGTAGACCATCTGGGCCTTTACTTTGCGGACAGCCTGTACCAGCTGCCAGATCTCCTGCATTCCGGGAGACAGGTCCATATTATTCTCTCTCCAGAGACGGACGATCTTATTGATACCGTTCATATCTCCCCGGTTGTAGGCCAGGTTAAAGAGGGCGGCATACTCCAGGTCCTCACCCAGGTCCATGGCTGTCTTCCAGGACCTTACGGTAGGATCCATGGCAATCTTATAATAGTCGTCGAAAAGGTCATCGAGGACCTGAAGCTTGACCGGGTCTGCCGGATCAAGGCAGGCCTTTACGTCAATCTTGTCCCTGGCGATCTTCTTCTTGATTTTCATCAACTCATATTTACCATAATAGGTAAAAAACTTCTTGTTCCAGTTGGTGTACATATAGCCGCTGTCCACATCAGCTCTCTTGTAGGCCAGCCTGGTCTCCAGCAGCTTGTCCTTGTCGATAAACCTCATATAATCGCCTACATAGACATCAGCGCCCAGACCTGAATTAGACATCTTACTATGGCCCTTTTTATGATCAGGAATAATATCCCAGGTATCCCCGTAGTATTCACACAGCAGTTCCACATAACCGCCGGCAATGGGGAATTTCCGACCTTCAAAATCAGCCATGTAAACCGTGTCATAGCTCTTTTTCGGCACCAGGGAAGTAGGCCCGTACATTCTGGCTGAACTGCAGATATAGGTGTCGCAGTCATCGTAATGCTTGTGGAAAATGTTGGCCTCGATCTCTTTCAGAGTCTGCTCTCTGCCCACTTCCTTTTCCCTGGCCAGGAAACTTTGGTAGATCTTGTAAATACTCTCCGTCTTCAGACGGAAATGACGGTAGCTGGCATTGGAATACTCATCATAGGCAAAATAGTAGTCAATGGCCTGTTGTTTTTTTACCGGGTCTCCCGGCAGCTCCAGCAGGTAAAAGACATCGATACACTGGCCGCAGATGGGCTTCCAGAATTCTGACCGCTCCCCGACTCTGGCTGTGGTCACATCATTGTACCTGCCAAAAACCGTAGGAAACTCCCGATCCAGGCGCACGTCATTATAGACCCGGCTGGCTGGATCCAGCTCTCTCTTACAGGCCTCCACCCACTTGTAATAATTCTCTTCTGTCAGAGTGATGTCCGCATCGTCATCCCAGGGTATAAAACCATCGTGGCGGATAGCCCCCAGCATGGTTCCAAAATCAACAAAATACTCGATATCATTTCTGACACATATGTCATCGATCTCTCCCAGCAAATTCAGGAGATGCTCCTGTGTTGGTGTCATAATTTCAATTCCTTTCCATAAACAGTCACTGTGAAAACAGCAAAGAAAGACTGGTAGGCAGCTCTTTTGTAGCTGCTTCCTACCAGCCATTATGTTTTTAAGGGCACCGGGTCCAGGTCCGGATATTCTGTCCTGTCCAAAATCCGCTTACCAGGTCACGGCTGCTGTAATGACATACTTTCTTTTGTAGTATAACACATATTGTGACTGATGGTATATCACATATTAATGTTTTAAGGATCAGTCTTTTCAGTATGGTTTGCCGGGTCTGTGAACTCTGCCGGAATTTATCCGGTATCAGGACCGGAGGTTTTGGCCCGTAAGGGAAAATGAGGTGAGATCCTGATATGGAACAAAAAACCGGTCCCCTGCCGTCAGCATGACCAGCTGACCCAGAAAGACCGGTATTAATTATGCCTGTATTCTATTCAGTTAAAAAACCGGAATAATGCCTTACCAGCATCTGCGATTCAATCTGTTTGAGTGTCTCAAGGATAACTCCGGCAACAATGATGATGGATGTTCCACCAAAGGATACGTTTGCTCCGAACACACCATTGAAGAAGATCGGGATCACTGCGATGATACAGAGACCGACTGCTCCAATGAAGATAATGTAGCCAAGGATTGAACTCAGATAATCCGTTGTAGGCTTGCCGGGACGGATGCCCGGGATAAAGCCGCCCTGCTTTTTCATATTGTTTGCGATCTCTATAGGATTAAACGTAATCGAAGTATAGAAGTAAGCAAACATTACAACAAGTACAAGGTATACAACTAATCCGATAGAATAAGACCAGTTGTCCGGATTACACCAGTTCGACTGATTGATGGCATTAAAGAAAAATCCTGCCGCACCACCGGGATTCGCTCCGATCAGATTCTTAATTACCAGCGGAAACTGGAGTAAGGATGATGCAAAGATAACCGGGATAACGCTTGCAGTATTTACTTTAATGGGCAAAGTAGAGGCCTGGGCCCCACCAAACTGCTGTCTGCCCTGGATCTTTCTGGAATACTGTACCGGAACCCTGCGCTCTGCGTCATTGAGCAGGATAGTAAGCAGGATGGTTCCGATGATTACAAAAAGAATGATGGCTGTTGCAATTACGATTGTTCCAATCTGCTGGCCGAAAATAAATTTCTGGGCAAGATTATAAAGGTCACCGGGCATACGGGATACGATGTTGACAAGAAGGATGATGGAAATACCATTTCCGATGCCCTTGTCTGTGATCTGTTCTCCCAGCCACATAACAAATATAGCTCCTGCTGTCAGACAGACGATCATCTCTATTACTGTCAGGGCATTATAATTAGTGATCAGACCCTGACGGCCGAATCCGATAGCCAGACCGGCACTCTCAAGAAGGGATAAGCCAAGGGTAAGAAGCCTGGTGAGCTTCTCTACCTTTTTACGTCCATCCTCACCATCCCTGTACATCTCCTCCAGAGCGGGAATCGCTATGGTAAGGAGCTGGATGATAATGGATGAAGTAATATATGGGGTTACATTGAGAGCGAAGAGTGACATGGATTCAAAGGATCCGCCTGTAAATGAATTAAGCAGATTAAATGAATCTCCCAGCAAGCTGTCTAAATACTTACTGATCTGGGCACTGTCAATTCCCGGAATCGGGAGCTGACAGCCCAGTCGCGTAATCACAATAATAAATAAGGTAAAGCGCAGTCTGTTTCTAATATCCTTAACTTTCAGAGCATTTCTGAGAGTTTCGAACATTAAATCACCTCAGCTTTTCCGCCGGCAGCTTCAATTTTGGCAGCTGCGCTCTTGGAAAACTTATTAACCTGCACTGTAAGTGCCTTGCTGATTTCTCCATTACCAAGAATCTTAACGCCGTCAAAGCTGTTCTTAACCAGCCCTTTTTCTCTTAATGCGTCTACAGTAACTACAGAATCTGCCTCAAATACTTCGAGACGGGATACGTCTACATTAACGATCTTCTTAGCGTTAATGCACTTGAAGCCCCTCTTGGGAAGTCTTCTGTATAAAGGCATCTGGCCTCCTTCGAAGCCGATTCTTGTTCCACCGCCTGAACGGGATTTCTGGCCCTTCTGTCCTCTGCCTGCAGTCTTTCCGTTGCCTGAACCATGTCCACGGCCTACACGGAAAGCGTCGCTGTGCTTAGAACCTGCAGCAGGATGTAAATTTGATAAATCCATTGTGTACCTCCTTATCTGCAATTAGATCTCTTCAACTTTTACGAGATGTCTTACATGCCAGATCATTCCACGAATTGCATCGTTATCAGGCATTTCTACTGTCTTGTTAACCTTGCGAAGTCCCAATGCTTCAACAGTTGCTCTCTGCTTGGGAACAGCACCGATCGGGGACTTAACTAATGTGATTTTTAATTTATCTGCCATTTTTCTGTCCTCCTCTACAGTTCATCCACGGATTTGCCACGGAGTCTTGCTACTTGCTCAGGAGTCTTAATATTCTTAAGTCCCTCGATCGTAGCAAGAACCACGTTCTGCTTATTATTGGAGCCTAAAGCCTTGGAACGGATATTCTTATATCCGGCAAGCTCGAGTACGGCACGGGAAGGACCTCCGGCGATGATACCGGTACCTTCCTTGGATGCTTTCAGAAGAACCTCGGCACTTCCGAACTTTCCAATAAAGTCATGAGGAATGGATCCGGACTCATTGATCGGAACCTTGACCAGCTTTTTCATAGCGTCTTCTTTACCCTTACGGATTGCTTCCGGAATTTCGATCGCTTTTCCTAAGCCGGCACCTACATGACCGTTCTTATCACCAACGACTACCAGTGCAGCAAAGCGCATGTTACGTCCACCTTTAACAACCTTGGTTACACGCTTGATCGCCACAACATTCTCTTCTAATTCTAACTGACTGGCATCAATTAATTCACGCCTCATGTTTTATCCTCCTTGCTTAGAAATTCAGACCAGCTTCACGGGCTGCATCTGCCAGAGCCTTAATCTTGCCCTGATAAATGTATCCGCCTCTGTCAAAGACTACTGATGTAATACCTGCCTCAACGGCTCTCTTACCGATAACTGTTCCAAGATATGCTGCTGCAGCAACATCATTGGTCTTCTCAAGCTCTGCCTTAACCTCTTTCTGCACGGTGGAAGCTGATACAAGAGTCTTGCCTTCGGTATCATCAATAATCTGGGCGTACATATGATTGTTACTTCTGAAAACTGCTAAACGGGGAGTAGAAGCTGTGCCGCTGATCCGATTGCGGATTCTTCTGTGTTTTTTAGCACGAAGTTCACTTCTTGATCTCTTACTAATCATTCTTACGACCTCCTAATTATTACTTACCTGTCTTGCCGACTTTACGTCTGATCACTTCATCAGCATACTTGATACCCTTGCCCTTGTATGGCTCAGGTCTTCTCTTGTCTCTGATCTCAGCTGCGTACTGGCCGACTTTCTGCTTGCTAATACCCTTGATCGTAATCTTGTTCTGTCCTTCCAATACAGTCTCAAGACCTTCCGGATCGACCATCTCTACCGGATGAGAATATCCAAGAGAAAGAACAAGCTTCTTTCCCTGCTTCTGTGCCCTGTAACCAACGCCGTTGATTTCAAGCACCTTGGAATATCCTTTTGTAACTCCTGTTACCATATTTGCGATCAGAGTTCTTGTGAGACCATGATAGGATTTCATTTTCTTTAAATCGTTAGGTCTGGACACAACAACCTGATTATTTTCTATCTTAATGTCCATTTCAACAGGAAGACTCTCGGAAAGTGTTCCTAAAGGACCCTTTACAGTCACTACATTATTCTCTGCGACAGTTACCTCAACGCCTGCAGGAATCTCAACTGGTAATCTACCAATTCGTGACATATTGCACCTCCTTAAATTGTCGGAAAAGAATCTGTTTCTTTTCTGTTTTCAGTAGTATGAATAATAATCTTTTAAAAAATTACCAGACAAATGCGAGAACTTCGCCGCCAACGTTCATGGCACGAGCCTCTTTATCAGTTACAACACCCTTGTTTGTAGAGATGATTGCAACGCCGAGACCGCCCAGAACCTTAGGCATATTTTCCACGTCAGCGTACACACGAAGACCAGGCTTGGAGATTCTCTTCAGACCGGAGATAATCTTCTCATTCTTATCTGCACCGTATTTTAAGGTGATCTTGATGGTCTTGAATCCGCCATCTTCCACGATATCGTAACTCTTGATGTAGCCTTCCTTTAAAAGGATATCCGCGATCGCTTCTTTAATCTTTGATGCCGGAACATCAACTGTATCATGTTTTGCAGTGTTGGCATTACGGATTCTTGTAAGCATATCTGCAATAGGATCACTCATTGTCATAATCGTTTGCCTCCTTCCTAATCTTTCTTACCAGCTTGCTTTCCTGACTCCAGGAATCTGACCCTTGTAAGCCAGTTCACGGAAGCAGATTCTGCAGATTCCGTATTTTCTTAAATAAGCGTGTGGACGACCACAGATTTTACAGCGGGTGTATTCTCTTGTAGAGAATTTCTGCTTGCGCTGCTGTTTAATTTTCATTGCTTTTTTAGCCATGGGAAATCCTCCTGATTATTTTGCGTAAGGCATACCGAACAATCTCAGTAACTCACGTGCCTCTTCATCTGTCTTAGCGGTTGTAACAAAGATTACGTCCATTCCTCTAACCTTCTCCACCTTATCGTACTCGATCTCGGGGAAGATCAACTGCTCTTTTAAGCCGAGGGCGTAGTTTCCTCTTCCGTCAAAAGCGTTGGGATTAACACCACGGAAGTCACGTACTCGCGGAAGAGCCAGGTTGATCAGACGATCAGCGAACTCATACATCTTCTCTCCGCGGAGAGTAGTCTTACATCCGATAGCCATACCCTCTCTTAACTTGAAGTTAGCTACAGACTTTTTAGCTTTTGTGATGATTGCCTTCTGTCCAGTGATGATCTCCATATCCTTAACGGCAGCATCAAGAATCTTACTATTGTCCTTCGCATCACCAACGCCCATGTTCACAACGATCTTTGCGAGCTTTGGAATCTGCATCTCATTTTTATAGCCGAATTTTTTCATCATGGCAGCTTTGATTTCGCTGTCATACTGTTCTTTCAGTCTACTCATTGTAAGTCAGCCTCCTCTCTCAAATTAGTCGATCACTTCGCCGGTGCTCTTTGCGAAACGAACTTTTTTTCCATCTACGAACTTAAAACCGACTCTTGTGGGCTGACCCTTGTGGAGCAGCATAACGTTGGAAACGTCAATCGGTCCCTCCTGCTGAATGATGCCGCCCTGCTGGTTCTGCATGCTGGGCTTGGTATGCTTTGTGAGCATGTTGACACCTTCAACGATAACTCTGTGCTTCTTAACGTCAACAGAGAGAACCTTGCCTTCTTTATCAATATCTTTGCCGGCAATTACTTTTACCATATCGTCTTTCTTGATCTTATGAGCCACGAAAATACCTCCTTATAATACTTCCGGTGCTAAGGAAACGATCTTCATGAATCTCTTCTCACGAAGCTCTCTGGCAACCGGTCCAAAAATACGTGTTCCTCTGGGGGTATTATCCTCCTTGATGATAACTGCAGCATTTTCGTCAAATCTGATATAGGAGCCGTCTTTACGGCGGGCACCCTTAACAGTACGGACAACGACGGCCTTAACCACGTCACCCTTCTTTACAACACCGCCTGGTGTTGCATCTTTAACCGTAGCAGTGATGATATCACCGATATTAGCATATCTTCTTGTTGAGCCGCCCATAACACGAATACAAAGAAGTTCTTTTGCTCCTGTATTGTCAGCAACTCTAAGTCTCGATTCCTGCTGGATCATAGTCTTATTCTCCTTCCGTGTTATTTATTTAGCCTTCTCAATAATCTCGACAAGTCTCCATCTCTTATCCTTGGATAAAGGTCTTGTCTCCATAACCTTTACTCTGTCGCCCACACCACACTCATTGTTCTCATCGTGAGCCTTTAACTTGTAAGTTCTTTTAATAATCTTATTATATAAAGGATGCTTAACGTTATCTGTAACGCTGACAACGATCGTCTTGTCCATCTTATCGCTTGTTACGAGACCTACACGGGTTTTTCTCAGATTTCTTTCCACAGCAAATTCCTCCTTCCCGATTACTCAGCGTTCTTCTCAACGATGATACTCTGAATTCTTGCGATGTTTCTTCTGACTTCCTTGATGCGGCTGGTATTATCCAACTGATTTGTGGCATTCTGGAATCTCAGATTGAATAATTCCTTTTTAGCAGCTACTAATTCATCATTAAGTTCTGCGACGGATTTTGTTCTTAAATCTTCTACATACTTAGTTATTTTCACTGTTATCACCGCCTTCTAAATCTGCTTTGGAAACGATCTTGCACTTCACAGGAAGCTTATGCATAGCCAGTCTTAAGGCCTCTCTTGCTGTCTCCTCGGGTACACCTGCAACCTCAAACATAACGCGGCCCGGCTTAACTACTGCTACCCAGTACTCAAGAGTACCCTTACCGGAACCCATACGGGTTTCAGCAGGCTTTGCTGTAACAGGCTTGTCGGGGAAGATCTTGATCCAGACCTTACCGCCACGCTTCATATAACGGGTCATGGCAACACGGGCTGCCTCGATCTGGTTGGACTTGATCCATGCCGGATCAGCTGCCACAAGACCGTACTCACCATATGTGATCGTGGTACCTCTTCCTGCCTTGCCGGCCATGGAACCACGGAACTGCTTACGACGCTTTACTCTTTTAGGCATTAACATTATTTATCGCTCCCTTCCTTGGTATCCTTTGCAGGAAGTACTTCACCGTGATAGATCCACACCTTAACACCAACCTTACCATAAGTTGTGTTGGCCTCTGCGAATCCATAGTCAATATCTGCTCTCAGGGTCTGCAGCGGGATGGTTCCCTCACTGTAGAACTCAGTACGGGCCATATCAGCACCGCCAAGACGGCCGGCACACATAGCCTTGATACCGAGAGCGCCGTTTCTCATGGTCCTCTGCATACAGGACTTCATGGCACGACGGAAGGAAATACGGTTCTCAAGCTGCTGGGCAATATTCTCTGCTACGAGCTGAGCGTCTTTGTCCACGTCAAATCTCTTAACCTCTTTGATCTCGATGATAAGCTTCTTGTCAGTGAGCTTCTGAAGCTCCTTCTTAAGCTCCTCGATCGCAGAACCACCACGGCCGATAACGATACCCGGCTTAGCGGTGTGGATGATAATCTTCATACGGTCAGAAGCGCGCTCGATCTCAGTTCTGGAAATGCCAGCTGTAAATAAACGCTTTTTGATATAATTTCTGATTTTGTTATCTTCAACAAGATAGTCTGCAAAATCTTTCTCTGCATACCATCTGGAATCCCAATCCTTAATGATTCCGACTCTTAAACCATGAGGATTAACTTTCTGTCCCATCTTAAACCTCCTTATCTCTCATCCAGGATAACTGTGATATGGCTCTGTCTCTTTTCGATTCTGTAAGCACGGCCCTGCGCTCTGGCACGGATTCTCTTCATCGTCGGTGCCTTGTTGGCAAAGCACTCTGCCACGTAAAGGTTCTCTCTGCTCAAGCCATTGTTGTTCTCTGCATTTGCCACTGCAGACTTTAAGAGTTTTCCGATGAGCTCGGAAGCATATCTTGGGTTATATTCTAATATAGCAAGGGCTGTATTCACGTCTTTGCCGCGGATAGCGTCAAGCACGAAGCAGGCCTTTGTCACAGACACTCTGGCATAAGAAAGCTTTGCAGAAGGTCTGGTATCTTTAATCGCATTTCTTTCTCTCTTAATTTGGGATCTATGTCCTTTTGCCATGGATGAACCCTCCTTTCAGGCGTATGTATTATCTGACTCTGGATTTCTTCTCGTCTTTGCCGTGACCTCTGTAGGTTCTGGTGGCAACGAACTCACCAAGCTTGTGACCTACCATGTCCTCTGTCACGTATACCGGCACATGTCTTCTGCCATCATGTACGGCAAATGTATGGCCTACGAAGGACGGGAAGATCGTGGAACGGCGAGACCAGGTCTTAATAACACTCTTGTCGCCGGACTGATTCATCGCATCAACTTTCTTTAATAAACTTGCATCAGCAAATGGTCCTTTTTTCAGTGAACGAGACATTCCTCTACCTCCTTAATTATTTAACGTTCTTGCCGTCTCTTCTTCTGACGATCAGCTTGTTAGACTGCTTGTTCTTCTTTCTCGTCTTCAAACCGAGTGCAGGCTTGCCCCAAGGTGTGCTTGGGCCCGGACGTCCGATACCGGCCTTACCTTCACCACCACCATGTGGATGGTCGTTGGGGTTCATAACAGAACCACGCACTGTCGGGCGGATACCCATGTGGCGCTTACGTCCTGCCTTACCGATGTTGATAAGGTCATGCTCGATGTTTCCAACCTGTCCGATTGTAGCACGGCAGTTAAGAGGTACCATTCTCATCTCTCCGGATGGAAGTCTTAATGTGGCATACTTGCCTTCTCTGGCCATAAGCTGGGCAGAGTTGCCGGCAGACCGGACCATCTGGCCGCCCTTGCCGGGATGAAGCTCGATGTTGTGAACTTCTGTACCAACCGGGATGTTAGCCAGGGGCAGGCAGTTACCGATATGGATCTCAGCTTCCGGTCCGTTCATGATAGTCTGTCCAACCTCAAGCTTATAGGGAGCCAGGATGTAGGACTTCTTACCGTCAGCGTAGCAGATCAGCGCGATGTTGGCTGTTCTGTTGGGATCGTACTCGATGGCGATAACCTTTGCCGGGATTCCATCTTTATTTCTCTTGAAATCGATAAGTCTGTATTTCTTCTTTGCTCCGCCGCCGCGATGTCTGACAGTGATCTTGCCCTGGTTGTTGCGGCCGGAGTTCTTCTTCAGGTTATATGTTAAGGATTTCTCAGGGGTCTTCTTTGTGATCTCGGAGAAATCAGAACCGGTCATGTGTCTTCTGGAAGGTGTATATGGGTTATAAGTTTTGATTCCCATGCCTTTCACTCCTTTCGTTTCCGAATATTTAGTATCACGCTTTTATGCGTATAATTTCAAGTCCGTTTTTCCCGAAGATCTTTTACAGACCCTCAAAAATCTGGATGTCCTCGCTATCCTCTGTCAGGGTAACGATGGCTTTCTTTTTGGCTGCTGTTCTTCCGTATACCATACCTCTTCTCTTCTTCTTGCCTTTGAGGTTCATGGTATTGACGGATTCAACCTTTGTTCCCTCGAACATCTTCTGGACTGCTTCCTTGATCTGGGTCTTTGTTGCGTCCGGATGTACGTAGAATGTATATTTCTTCTCGCCCATAGCGGTCATAGACTGCTCAGTTACGACCGGTTTTAAGATGACGTCATAATACTTTAAATCTGCCATTATGCGTATACCTCCTCAAGCTTCTTCACTGCTGCTTCAGTGATAACAACGGTATCGTACTTTAAGATATCGTATACGTTGATCGTGTTGGTCTCTGCCGTCTTAACATCCTCGATGTTGTTGGCGGAAAGCTTAACCTTGTTGAGGTCTGCAGCGGAACTCTCTTCTGTGACGATGAGGGCCTTGCCTACCTTCAGCGCGTCAAGCATCTTGACGATAGTCTTTGTCTTGATCTCCTCAAGCTCAATCTTGTCAACAACGATGAACTTGCCAGCCTCAACTCTGGAAGTCAGAGCTGACTTTAAGGCTGCGACCTTTTCCTTCTTATTAACCTTTACGGAGTAATCTCTGGGTGTGGGAGCAAATACAACTCCGCCGCCTGTCCACTGGGGAGCACGGATGGAGCCCTGTCTTGCGTGTCCTGTACCCTTCTGTCTCCACGGTTTTCTTCCGCCTCCGCGAACCTCGCCGCGGGTCTTGGCCTTCTGTGTGCCCTGACGCTTGTTAGCGAGCTGGGCAACAACTGCCTGATGTACTAAATGCTCATTAACCGGCACTGCAAAGATAGAATCGCTTAACTCGATCGTACTAACCTGAGCACCTTCCATATTATAAACAGATACTGATGCCATCTGTAAGTCCTCCTTCCTTCAAGCGCCTACGCTTTAACTGCGGATTTCAATGTTACTAAGGATTTCTTCGGTCCCGGTACGGAGCCCTTCACCAGAATAACATTGTTCTCTGCATCTATTCTAACCACCTCAAGATTCTGGACTGTAACCTGTACAGAACCCATATGACCAGGCATCTTCTTTCCCTTCATAACCTTTGCGGGATCGGAAGCCATACCGTTGGAACCTGCATGACGATGGTACTTGGAACCATGTGTCTTAGGTCCGGTGTGCTGGCCATGTCTCTTGATGGCGCCCTGATATCCTTTACCCTTGGAAATAGCGGTAGCGTCCACTTTATCACCTGCTGCGAACACGTCAGCCTTGATCTCCTGTCCGAGCTCAAAGTCCTGGGCATTGTCAAGCTTAAATTCCCTGACGAATCTCTTTACGGATGTTCCGGACTTCTCAAAATGACCCTTCATGGGCTTGGTGGATAACTTTTCTCTCATATCCATAAAGCCTACCTGAACTGCACTGTAGCCGTCGTTCTCAACGGTCTTAACCTGTGTAACCACACAAGGTCCTGCCTGCAGTACGGTAACCGGAACTAATTCTCCGTCTTCTGCGAAGATCTGGGTCATACCGATTTTTGTTGCTAAAATAGCCTTCTTCATTTTTCTTCCTCCCTGGATTTCTACAGCGGATCACATCGCCTAGACAATACGAGTGATCATTCTAGTCTACAGCGGATTACGCTCCTTCTTCCGGTTTTGCTGATCGGCAGCCTCCTCACACACAGATTAAAAGGGAGACCCTCCGTCCGTCCGAAGGCCGGACTCTTCGTCCCGCGCAATCATACTAGCCATAGGACATATCTTGGTATTATTTCTGTTTCATCTTGATGTCGATGTACACGCCAGCCGGCATCTCAAGTCTTGATAAAGCATCAACAGTCTTCTGGGTAGGTGTGATGATATCAATTAATCTCTTGTGGGTTCTCTGCTCAAACTGCTCTCTGGAATCTTTGTACTTATGAACAGCTCTAAGAATAGTAACTACCTCTTTCTTAGTAGGCATGGGGACCGGTCCGCTCACCTTGGATCCTGTCTTCTTAACAGTCTCGATAATGCTCTTTGCGGATGCGTCGATTAACTGATGATCGTACGCCTTCAACGTGATTCTCATAATTTGACTTGCCATAAAAAAAGTCGCCTCCTTTTCGCACTGAATCGTAGTACGACAAGCGGTGACTGTACACTCTTCCGTGTGTGTCACAGATGACTCCACACGATTGCGCCTCTCGGCGCTGTCTAGTAAAATGTTGGTACAGTGACTTGTCGCCAGTTTCTTTAACTTGACATTCGCTCCACGGAAAAACCTGCATCCAAGTGCAGCAACCTCACGCTTCACAGCTATCATGTCACACAGCACCTAATATTATACATGATACAAAAAATAAATCAAGCCCCCAGTTTTATTTTTTCTACATTAAAAATAATTCACTACCCAACAGCTTTTCAAAACCCCTTATATATAGAAAAAACCGACCCTGGAAAAAGGTCTTACGACCATAGCTTTCGCACCGTGAACAAGGCTTATGCCCGCTTTAGCGGGCGAGTTTGCGGAAGGCGCGAATCATCAGCGGCGGAAGAAAATCCGCAGCTGCAGCTGGATCTATCTGCCATAGGCTGGATATACTGGCGGCAAAACAAAATGGAAGGCGGCCTTCCTGGCCAATCATCACTCCCGGGCCCACATGTAGCAGAAGGCCTGGGTTCTGGCGGCAAAACATTCCGTCTTAAGCAGGGCCCTCACCTCTTCTTTGGTGTACCAGCCCGGCTCAATCTCCTCCGTAGAAGAGCTGCTCTTTGCGAACTCCCCCTCGGCCGTCCCAAACAGGCAGGTATTCATCTCATTACTGAAGCCGATGGCAGAATAACTCTTGTCCAGAACCTCATCCACACTGACAAGATCAAGGCCTGTCTCCTCCTTAAGCTCCCTCCTGCCGGCTTCCACCACATCTTCACCGGAATCGATGAGACCCGACGGAAAATTATAAACCCACATGCCCATGGCCAGGCGGTACTCCCGGCTCAGCAGCAGTCTCTCTCCCGCCCTGTCGGTCAGAATCATAATAACCGCCTCGGACTTCAGATTGTTGAGCTCCTCGAAGGTCTTCATATCCTTGTTGCGGCTGATCATCTCATATATTTTCTCCCGGCCGTCCTCCGTCTCATAGGCGATATCATACCTGTTGATAAAACGGCCTTCATGTACCTTACTGATTCCCTTAAATATCATTCCTGTCTCCTCTTCATTTGCCGCGGACATCCCTCTGTCCGCCCTGGGTCCAGCATCCTAATCTACAAGCTTGTAGCCGGAAGCCATAGGGTTATAGGTATCCCTGATTTCTTCTGTAACATAAACATTTTTATCCTGGTCCACCAGGATGCCCTCGGCCCCATAAAGGTCCAGCAGGTCCAAAGCCTTTTCCCGGCCAAGGACAAAACAAGCTGTGGACAGGCCGTCAGACAAAAGACCACTGTCACAAATCACCGTCACTGAAATCAAACCACTGTCCGCCGGATAACCGGTGTGGGGATCAAGAATGTGGTGATAGCGCTTACCATCCTCTTCAAAATATTTCTCATAATCACCGGAAGTGGATACAAAGTGAGTCCCCTCCAGACTGATATAAGCCATCAGTTCCCCGGTCAGTCCCCGCGGGTCCTGTATGGCCACTTTCCAGGGCTGGCCGTCCGGCTTGCTTCCATATACCAGATTGCTTCCGCCGATAGACACCACAGCCCCGGCAATGTCTTTTTGGTCTTTTAAAAAGTCAGCCACCCTGTCACATCCGATCCCTTTACCTGTCGCCCCGAAATCAAGGGTACAACCGTCATCCATTTTCAAGGTCAGGCCAGCCTCATCCAGATGCACCTTTTCCCAGCCGGCTTTTCCCAAAGCAGCAGCGATCTCTTCCTCCGACGGAACCGAGGGATTATCTCCCTCAATATCCCAGAGTCTGGTGAGCATACCGATGGTGGGGTCAAAGGATCCCTGGCTTTTGACTGCCAGGTCCAGGCTCATGGCAGTCCAGCCGCAAAAGTCCTGGCTTAGACTGCTCTCTTTTCCCCCTTGTGAAGAGTCTTTGTTAACCCGGGCGATCTCACTATCGTCAATCCTCCAGGACAGCTCTTTCTCCTCCAGGTCTTTCAGCAGGTCATGGATGTCACCGGTCAGGTCTTCCCTGCCGTAAATCTTAGCCTGGAAAACCGTATCCATAACAAAGTCTGTTTTTGAGAATTCCTGTGGGCTGCTTTCTCCTGCCTGGCTCCCTGCTCCGGTCCCGGTCACCAGACTGCCGGCCCCGCCCATGGAGCAGGCAGATAAAAAAAGAGCCGCGGAAAGGATCCCGCAGACCAGGCCGGATCTCCATAAGCAGGCTCTGGCCCGGTCCGCTTCTCCCTGTCCTGCCTGGCAGCTTCCCGGTCCTTTTACGGGTTTCTTATTAAAACCGCGATTACTATAATCAAACCATCGGTTAGTTAACTTATTTCTATTCAACTTAGCTATATTCAACTTATTTATATTTAACTTATTTAAATTTATCTTATTTATATTCAACTTATTTAATAAGTAGCTTCTCATATTTCCAATTCCTATCCAGGTCTCCTGCCCCTATTCCAGCATCTGTCTTATTAACGGCTCGAGCCTTCGGATCAGCATACCACTGACAAGGCCAATCAAGAGGCCGGTAGCCAGGCCGGAAATAATCAGAACCGGCAGATAATAAAGCAGGGCTCCCGTCTCCAGAACTACCATGGCTACCAGAATCTGTCCCAGATTATGAAAGACGCCTCCTGCTATACTGACACCCGTAGCTGAAAAACGGCCGGTTTTTTTCAGGACTGCCATGGCCAGCATACTCAAAAGAGCACCGGCCCCACTGTAAACTATGGCAAAGCCATTAGCAAATAACAGGCCCGAAAGAAGAACCCGGGCCATGGCAATGGCCATGGCCGCAGGAAAACCTGCCGTGTAGAGCAGGATCATATTCACGATATTAGCAAGTCCCAGCTTCACACCGGGGATCCCCAGATTAATGGGAACCAGGGTCTCCAGATAACCGGCCACCAGGGCCAGGGCCAGGAACATTCCATATAGAGCTGTTTTTTTTGCAGACATTCCTTTCCTCCGGCCAGACTTCCCGGGGAAATGCTGTTCCCCGGTCAGGTGGCTTTTATCTTCTGTCAGCTTATATCCTCCGGCCAGACGACCTCTGTCTCCTGCCGGTTTATGTCCTCCGTAAAATCTCCAGCATCCTGTCAGCGTCCTGTCCACCTGCCACTGGCGCCACAGGGAAGAGTCAGTCCAGTGACTGTCACAGGAAGACCAATCTCTTCTGCCTCCACCCTGCCCCCGTGCTTACTGGCTATGGCCGTTCCCAGCATATAGGAAAGGACAGCCGGCTGCAGGCCTGTAGTGTACGAGTTAATCAGGAAAAAGAGAGGATCATCGGAGAGCAGTTTCTCACAAAGTTCAATCAGAGGGTACACTTTTTCCTCAATCTTCCAGATCTCCCCCTTTGGCCCCCGGCCGTAGGAAGGTGGATCCATGATAATTCCGTCATAACGGTTCCCCCGTCTCAGCTCTCTCTCGACAAACTTGACACAGTCATCTACCAGCCAGCGGACAGGCTTGTCCGAAAGACCTGACAGGGCCGCGTTTTCCTTAGCCCATCCTACCATACCTTTGGAGGCATCCACATGGACAACAGAGGCCCCGGCCGCCGCGGCACTCAAGGTCGCCCCTCCTGTATAGGCAAAAAGATTAAGCACCTTGACCGGTCTTCCTTCCCCGGTCCTCTTCCTTATGAGGCCGGAAAACCAGTCCCAGTTGACGGCCTGCTCCGGGAAGAGGCCTGTATGCTTAAAATGGAAGGGCTTGAGTCCGAAGGTCAGGTTCCGGTAGCTGATCTGCCACTGTTCAGGCAGGTCAAAAAACTCCCATTCTCCCCCACCCCGGCTGCTTCTGTGATAGTGGGCATTCAGCCTTTTCCATCTGCCGTCCTTCCTGCTTATGTCCCAGATCACCTGGGGGTCGGGCCGGAGCAGGATATAACTGCCCCATCGCTCCAGCTTCTCTCCCCTGCTGCAATCAATCACTTCATAATCCTTCCACTGATCTGCGATCCACATATTCATGCCCTCTCTTACTATTATAAAAATGACTCGTATTTCTTCAGAATCCCGATTCCTATGGCGTGGGGACCGGTATGAACCGCAATGGTTGCTCCAATCTGCAGGATACCCACTTCCTTCACCCTGCTCTCTTCAAAAATATGGGAAGAAATCTTCTGATAATAGCTTTGTCCTTCTTCTATATCATAACCAAAGCCCACCAGGTATTTGTAGTCCTCCATGGCATCTCCGGTTTCCCTGAAGTATTCATCCATCAGCTCTATGGTCTTACTCATGGTCTTCTTCCTGCTTCTCCCGATACCGGAAGACTCAATCACCCCGTACTGGAGGGTGATCATGGGCTTAAGTTTCAAGGCGCTGGCCGCGATGCCGGCCAGCTTTCCGATTCTTCCGCCGTGCTGAAGATAATCTGTATTCCCCACCGTAAAAAAGATCCGGTTGGTCTTCTTCATCTGCTCGAGGATCCGGACATTATCCTCATAGGAAATGCCGGCCTCCCTCATGCGGGCAGCCTCCTTGACCAACAGGGCCTGGGTGACGGTCCCGGCCTCAGAATTAATGACGGAAATCCTGGCCCCGGGATGGTCGTCAAGAAAGACCTCCCTGGCATTACAGGCACAATTGTAGGAACCGCTCAGGGAAGGGGTAAAGCAGATACAGATCACCGCCATCCCCTGCCTGTCATACTTTTCAAAAACATCAATGTAGTCCTGCAGGGACGGCAGGGATGTCATGGGATATACATCAGGATTACCTACCATCCGGTCATATACTTCCCGGATTCCAATCTCCTCGATCTCCTTGACATAATTCTTTCCATCAAAAGATATGTAAAAAGGAATTACTTCAAGATCGTATTCTTCTATCTCTTTTTTCGTCAAGTCACAACACCCGTCACTGACTATCTTGTAATCCATTCTTCTCTCTCCTGCATCCTTAAACTGGTAAATATTGTTTCTTTATTTTAATATCCGGCCTATTCTTTGTCAACGTTCTTCCCATCTGTGGAATCCGGGTCCCAAATCTCCGGACGGAAAAATTTTTATTTATGCACCTATGTCCGGACAGGGGGAAACTGCCCGGCACCCCGGCTTTGACTTCCGTGGAAGAACTCCTGCCGGGCCTGCCTCTCCAGCAGATTATCCGGTCGTGAGATTGCCAGCACAGAAAGGCCGCCGCTAAAAAGCGACGGCCCAAAAGTCATCTTCGGTCTTATTTTACTTGCCCTGCCATAAGCCGTGGAGGTTACAGTACTCAAGAGCGTACTCAAACTCATCTCCATCTGCCAGAACGAACTCTGCGTAAGGCTTATCCTGTGGTGTAAGCTTAGCAATCTGGCCACCCTTCTTGGTAGCGATTGCGATAAACTGAATGTAGTGTGCGTCCAGCATAGGATGCTCAACTTCTCCTACACAAACCTTAACTACGTTACCCTCAACAGTCACAGCCGGAACATGCTTCTCAGTTGCAGCATCTGTTGTTCCGGGAACCAGAACTTCCATCTCCTGGCCGCAGCATATGGTCGGAACCGGAGTATCCAAAAGTGTTGCGATCATCTTACCACATTTTGCACATTTACTAATCTTCCAATCCATTTTAATTCCCCTTTCCCGGTAGTTGTATCTGATCACTCATGCAGAAAATGCTTTTCCGGCTGCTTGAAACAGGTCTGTCGGCCGCATCTAAAGACATGCAGATTACCACCTTTTTTTATACATTTTTATAATACATGATAGGGAATGGAATGTCAATCAACTGCATTAAGGGAATAATTACTATCTTTTTTACCTTTTTATTCTGTTTTTGCCCTCCTGGGAACAGGTGGATTTCCTCTGTCTTTTCCGGCCAGCCAACGGTCCGCCCCGGCCGGAATCACCTGATCGTGTAGAAGAAATAAGCAGCATAACAAACCAGCAGGACCAGGCCCGCCTTGCGGTCCAGCTTGTGGGAGCGGACAACCAGCAGCCACAGGAGCACGGAAGAGGCAATGGCCACAATGGAATCCTGGATAAAGGCATGGGAGAAGGCAACCGGTGTGATCAGGGCCGTCGAACCCACTACAAAAAGAACATTAAATATATTGCTGCCGACAATATTGCCGATGGCAATGTCCGGATTTCCCTTCCTGGCCGCCGACACTGAGGTAAAAAGTTCGGGCAGGGAGGTTCCCAGGGCAACGATGGTCAGGGCTATGATACGATCACTGATACCCATCATCTTGGCTATGGAAGTAGCGGCGTCAACCGTTACGTCAGATCCATATACAATCAGGCCCACACCTATTACGGTCAGGCCAAGCAGCTGCCAGACAGGCCTGTCTGTCTCGCTGCTCTCTTCAACACCGCCCCGGGACATCTTAAAAAGATAGGCCAGATAGAGGAGAAAAAATGCCCACAGGATGATTCCTTCTACGAGGCCAAGCTGATACCCGGTATAGGCCAGACCCAGCATCACAACGGTAACGAGGATCATGAAGGGCATCTCATAGCGAACCGTGCTCTGCTGGACTGAGACTGTCGCCACCACAGCTGTCATACCCAGAATAACCAGGACATTCAGGATATTGCTGCCCAGCACATTACCTATGGTAATATCGGCGTTGCCCTTGAGGGCCGCCGAGATACTTACCGCCGCCTCCGGGGCACTGGTCCCCATGGCAACTATGGTAAGACCAATTACCAGCTCCGGGATTCCCAGCCTGCCGGCTATACCCGCGGCCCCGTCCACAAACCAGTCTGACCCTTTAATCAGCATAACAAATCCCAGGACCAACAGGCCCACCTGTAGAACAATTGCCATATTTTCTACCTCCTTATGATCATCTGTCCCAGCCCGGACAAGGTCCCGGCCCGTCCCGCCTTACAAAACTCTTCGATACGGCCGGCTGCCCTGAAAAGTCAATGCATAAATCCTACAACTTTTCCAGTATTTCTCTTCTGCTGACTCCCCGGGTCCGGGCCAGTCCGCAGACGCTCTCATATTCCGGATATACTCTTTCCCTGCCGTCAGGCAGAGTACAGATCTTAACCTCGACCTCTCCCCAGTCAGTCTGTACAAGTCCTTTTTTCCTGGGCAGGATAGTGCGCTCATAAGGGCAGCGCCTGATTCCTATGGTCGTGGTCTCCTGGAAAATGATCTGCTCCAACCGGCCTACGTCCTCCTCCATACAAAGGACCGACAAAAGGATGCCGGGCCTGTTTTTCTTCATGTATATGGGACTGTAGAAGACATCCCTGGCCCCTGCTTTGAAGAGTTCTTCCATGACATAGCCCAGATCTTCACCGCTGCAATCATCCACATTGGTCTCCAGCTTCCAGACCCGGTCCTCCCGGCCTTCTTCCCCATTCCTGAGCCCTGTCTCTTCCTCTTTCAGGAGAAAGGCTCTCAGGATACTGGGAATCTCATAGGCCCTTTTCCCGGCTCCCATACCTGACCCTGTAATGATCAAGGGGTCGGGCAAGTTGTGGCTCGTGCAGATGGCCGCCGCTATGGCGGCTCCGGTAGGTGTGATCAATTCTCCCTGTCTTCCGGTCATCCGGATAGGCAGCTGATGGTCTTTGCTGATGGCCGCCACGGCAGGAACAGGTACAGAGAGGATGCCGTGGGCACATCTCACCGTGCCGGATCCTTCGCTGATGCCCGTGATAACGGTATCTGTAATCTGCAGATCATCCAGGCAGACTGCCGCAGCCACAATATCCACGATAGAATCCACTGCCCCCACCTCGTGGAAATGAACCTTGTCGGCAGTGGTTCCATGGGCCTGGGCCTCCGCCTCCGCAATGATTCCAAAGATGCGGCCGGCCAGGACTCTGGCCCCCTCGGTCATGGAAGCTGCGGAAATAATAGCCATGACCTCCTTCATGCCCCTGTGGACATGATGACTATGGTCATGCCCATGACTATGATCGTGGATGTGATTATGGTTATGCCCATGGTCATGGCTATGCTCATGCTCATGGCTATGGTCGTGCCCATAGCTATGCTCCTGGACCTGGCCTTGCTCATGACTGTGGTTATGCTCATGGCTATGGTCGTGCCCATAGCTATGCTCCTGGACCTGGCCTTGCTCATGACTGTGGTTATGCCCATGGCTATGGTCGTGCCCATGGCTGTTCCCAGGGTCCTCATTTTCCAGATGGCCGTAGAGATAGGCCATGTCATGGTCATGATTCTCCATATCCTCATCGAGGATGACATTGAAATCACAGCAGTCCAGGCCATTCTTTTTCACCCGGCAGACCTCCACCCGGAAACCTGTCAGGGGCAGGCTGGCAAGGACCGTCCTCATCTTGTCCTCAGAGGCTCCCAGGTCCAGCAGGGCTGCCACTACCATGTCACCGCTAATACCGGAATTACATTCCAGATATAATGTTTTTCCCATTTAATCAAGCACCTTCTCAATGGCTGCCAGAAGGTCGTCAAAATCTTCATAGGCAGGGAACTGGGGATAATCCTTTTTGATCTGGTCAGTAGAACGGAAAAGGAAGCCCGCCTTGCTGGCCTTGATCATGCCCAGGTCGTTAAAGCTGTCACCGGAAGCGATGGTGTCATAACCGATAGACTGAAACGCCTTGACTGTAGCGTATTTGGAATTCTCAATCCTCATTTTAAAACCGGTGATCTCCCCGTTCTCTGCAACTTCAAGGCTGTTGCAGAAAAGTGTAGGCCAGCCCAGCTTCTCCATAAGCGGTTTGGCAAACTGGGTGAAAGTATCGCTGATGATGATCACCTGGGTCATGGACCGGAGCTTATCAAGGAAGTCCCTGGCCCCCGGCAGGGGATCGATAGTCGCGATGGTCTCCTGGATCTCCTTGAGACCCAGGCCATGCTCCTTCAGAATACCCAGCCGCCAGTTCATCAGCTTGTCATAATCCGGCTCATCCCTGGTGGTCCTTTTCAGCTCCGGAATTCCGCTCGCCTTGGAAAATGCGATCCAGATCTCCGGTACCAATACTCCTTCTAAATCTAAACAAACAATATTCATCGGGTCCTCCTGATTTATTCTATTTCAATTCAAATTACTTTTATCATTCTATTAAAAATACATCTGTTTGTAAATTACATTTCCACCAGCTTGCCCTGGTCCCTGGCCAGGTCTATCAGCTCCTGGAGTCTGGCATTGATGCCCCGGATCTCAACTCCGGCACAAATCACCTCATCACACTGGCAGATCAGGTCCTTAGCCCTGCTGACCGCCTCATCGGACAAGGGCAGGAAGGGCTCTTCCGTCACCAGCTCCGAGGCCAGGAGCCGGGCCAGCTCATAATCGATATCATTGCGGTAAAGTATCCCTGCCGCAAAAGGCCGGTTTTCTTTTTGCAGCTTGCGGAAAACCCGGATTCCCGTCCCACCGGAAGACAGGACAAAGGTTTTGACCGGTCCCTCGGGCCGGGCCAGCTCGATACTGCCGAAAACCGGATCAAAAAAGCCGTTATCCAGGCCGTAAAGGTCCCGGATGGTCTCCTCCTCAAAGATCTCCTCCGGTGTGCCATAATAGGCTACATGATCGCCCTTGACACAGATGATCTTATCCGAAATCTTCTCGGCCAGATCGATCTCATGGAGGGACATAATGACGGTAATCCCATTCTTCTTGGCCATCCGGGTCAGGATGGTTAGAAGCTCCAGTTTATAACGGATATCCAGGAAGGAGGTAGGCTCATCGAGAATGATGATCTCCGGTTCCTGGCAGATGGCCCTGGCCAGGAGAATCCGCTGCTTCTGACCGTCACTGATGGCATTAAAGTCACGGGGGCCCAATTCGATGGCATGGACAGCCATGAGGGCTTCGTCCACCTTCTGTTCGTCCTCCCTCGAGAGGACGCCCAGACGCCCCGTGTAGGGATAGCGGCCGGAGGCCACAATGTCATGGCAGGTCAAAAGTTCTGTTTTGATTCTTTCTGTCAGGACCACAGCCATCCTGGTGGACAGGTCCTTATAACTCATACTGTGCAGGTTGGCCTGGTCAAAAATCACCTTGCCGCCAATGATCTGCAGCTGTCTGGTAATACTTTTTAATATGGTCGATTTGCCGGCTCCGTTGGGGCCGATCAGGGTGACGATCTCTCCCTTTTTTATATCAATGCAAATGTCGGATATCAGCGGCTTGCCGTTATAGCCGACGGACAGATTATCCATGGTCAGGTAAGACTTGCTGGTCATCCCATTTCCCTCCTCTGGTCTAAGTCCGCTCCTCTGCCGGAGCCCATCATCTGTATCACGGTCTGCAGCCACTGTCTGGTTTGCAGCCTCCATCTGGTTTGCGGCCACCGTCTGGTTTGCGGCCGGCCTCTCATCGTCCGCCCCTTCTTCTGATCATCATAAATATGACAATGGGGGCACCAAAGATGGAGGTTACCGTAGAAATATTAAGCTCTAAGGGCGCAAAGGCCAGCCGGGCAATCAGGTCGCAGAACATACAGAATACTGCCCCGCCCACGAAAGTACCCGGGATAATCACCAGGGGTTTGGAAGTGCCAAAAGCATTCTTGATCAGGAAGGGCACGGCGATTCCCACAAAGGAAATGGGGCCGGCGAAAGCTGTCACTGTGGCAGAAAGCAGACTGGACAGAACAATCAGGGCCACCCGGAAAAACTTGATATTTACACCGATACTCTGGGCATAGTGTTCTCCCAGCTGATAGGCGCCGATGGGCTTGGACAGCATCATGACCAGGGCAAAGGTCACCAGGACAGTGACACCGCCGATACCCACATTGGCCCAGCTCATGCCGGAAAAGCTTCCCTGGGACCAGTTGTGAAGGTTGGCGATATCCGAGTCATCGGCAAAGGTGATGATAAAATCTGTTACCGCTGAACAGATATAACCGATCATGATACCGGCGACCAGGAGGGCTGCCATGTTGGAAATCCGCCTGGAGACCGCCAGAATAAATCCCACGGACATGAGGGATCCCAGAAAAGCCGCGATGATCATGGTGTAAGAAGACACGGTCATCATCTGACCCAGCATGAGGATGGTTACCATGGCAACCACCATCTTGGCTCCCGAGGAGATACCCAGCACAAAGGGCCCGGCAATGGGATTCTCAAAGAAGGTCTGCAGGAGGAAACCGGACAGGGACAGGGCCCCGCCCAGGAGTGCCGCCATAAGGATTCTTGGCAGCCTGATCTTCCAGATGATATTGACCTCCTTGACCGACCCGCTCTTGGTAAATAGGATCTGTATGATCCTGGGGATCGGAATATGGACATTACCACTGTTGATATTGATTACTGTAATGGCGAAAAAGGCCAGGGCCAGTCCTGCGAAAACTGCGATATAGCGGCTTCTTCTCTTAAAATTCTCCGCGTGGTAGCTGGACTGGAACTGCTCTTCTTTTTTTATTTCTTCTGACATTTTACTACCTCAATCTGGAGATGAACTGCAGGTCCTGGGGATCCTCTTCCGTAAAAATCTTATGGAAATCCATGATCAGGTCACCGACCACATCCGTCCTCTGGTACATGGAGCTTCCGGTCACCCAGCAATTACCTTCTTTCACCGCCTTCATATTGGCAAGAACAGGGTTCTTCTCCGTCAGCTGCTTCATAGTAGTAACCGACCCGTCGATACTTCCGTTATAAATGATAATGTCGGCGTTCTCTGCCACATTGTAAAACTCTTCCACACTCATGGGGATGGAGGCATTGTTGGTGGCACTGGCCAGGTCCTTGAAAATGTATCTGGCTCCGGCCATCTCGACCATGGCCGGCACATAGTCGTCACTGCTGCGGACAACCACCCTGCCGTCCTGGGCTATGTAGAAAAAGGCCACGGTCTTCTCCGTATTGGTGAAATCGTCAAGGACGGCAATCTTGCCCTTCTGGTCTTCGAAGAAAGCCTCTGCCGCTGCCTCCCTGCCTGTCAGGACTCCGTAGAGCTTGATCCACTCTGTCCTGGCCAGGGGATTCTCCTCATAACTGGACCGGTCCACGAAAACCGGGATTTCCAACTCCTCAATCATCTCCTTGACCTCCGGGTTGTGGTAGATCATGGTCGACTCGATGGCCAGGTCACAGCCCTCTTCCAGCATCAGTTCATAATCCGGCTCACTGTATTTACCGGCATAGACGATATCCCCCTTTTCCATGGCCTCTTTAGGCTCGTCGAAAGTCCAGTCTTCCGCTTTGATGGAGGACATACGGATAGCGTCCAGAGCATCTATGGAAACAAACTCAGCCATGACAGCCGTGGCTGCCAGGTAAATATTTTTCAGGGGCTGGGAGATTACAACAATTCCGGCATCCAGACCCTCAGGAGCGGTCTCCCCCTCCGGTACGACCAGGTAACGGGTGTCGTCATGGACATCAATGAGGGCATAGCCGCCCTGGTAATAATGGACATCAAAGCAGTCTGCATAGTCCAGCTTCATAGTGCCAAGATAATCAAGACCACTGATCTGGGGGGCCTTGTCCGCCTCCTGGACCAGGTCGGAGGCCAGGCTTCCTGCACCAGCATCCCCGGAAGAGGCCTTGGCCTCCTGCTGCTGCTCAGTCCCGGTCCCGGCAGCCCCGGCGCCGGAGGCGGAGGAACACCCGCCAAAAAGGACTGATGCCGTCAGACATAAGGACAGGCATGCCATTTTCCAATAATTCTTTCTTTTTCCCAATCTGCCATCTCGCATGATTACAACACCTTTCTTATTCCGGCCAGGCCGGGCCTTTCTATGGTCTTTCACAGATGACTCCCAAAAAGGAAATCACTGTAACTTTATATTTTAAATGATAACATCTTATTCTACAACTCTCTCTTCCCCTGTGTCAACAGATGGGGCAAGAATAAAAAGAACTGCCGGGGAAAATCGGCCAGTCAGGGCTCAGGCCAGTCGTCGGTCTAACGGCAGCCAGCCCCGGGCCTGTGCCATATTCCCCAGATATTGTCCTGTATATTGCCACTTTTTACCCCACCCCTTGCTATAATAAGATTGGAGTATAATGACATTTACTATTAATATCTGCTGACAGAATTCACGTGACATAAAGAGTTGGGGATGGTGCTTCATGGGAAAGGGAAAATGGGAATTTTTTAAAGGAAGTAAGGAGAACTGGTTTTCAGAGCCGCTCTATAACTGGATGGATCTGTCACAGGTCCCTGAGGCACCCGGTCTCAGGGAACACTGTACGGCTGACCGGATCCGCCAGGCCTTAGCGCCCTGGTCTGACCTTTTCCTGATCAAATTAGAATATTTTCCGGAAGGGACCTACCAGGAGAAGGGCAGCCCCCGGCTGACCAATGTCCAGAGTTTCTATATGGCTACTCTGGAACACCGGATCTCAGACCTGCACACGGCAGAGATGAAGATTTTGTTTCCCGTCCGCTGGAACGGCCGCTTTATGGGTATAGCCGGAGCCGGCAGCAACCTTTCCACCCCCTGGGACAAGGAACAGACGGTCAATCTGACCACCTGGCCCATGGCCATTAGGAATGGCTTCGCCTGCGCCCTCAATGACGGTGGTACCGGTCCTTTTGTAGACTCCGGCTGGGGCTTTGCCAAAGACGGAGACCTGGAATGGGACCTGATGGAGAACTGGGCCCACAAGGGTACCCACCTCATGACCCAGATGGCCAAGGCCGTGGTGGAGGCAGTCTATGGAAGGCCCATCTACAAGAGCTACATGCACGGTACCTCTGGCGGCGGCAGGCAGGCTGTGGTGGAGGCAGTCCGCTATCCCCAGGACTACGATGGTCTCTGGGCCGACGGCCCCCTCTACGATTACTATGACCTGATGTTTGCCCTGCTCTGGGCCCCGGTGGTCATCCACAACGAAGCCCACCATGTCTCCGTGGAGAAATACAAGGCGGCCAATGTCCTGGCCCGCATGGAAGACTTCACGGCCACCGAACCCTATAGCCTGACTTCTCCCAACTGGCAGCGCTTCCTGGCCTCCCTGCCTGGAACCAAGACCAAGGATGGTCCCATCACGGAAGAAGACCTGAAAGTCATGATTCGGATGTGGAACGGTCCTGTCCTGCTGGACGGAAGTCCCATCACCTACGGCTTCGGCCCGGAAATTACCCAGTGGCCCGTAGGCCCCAGAAAGTTCGGTTATCTCAAGGTCCATGATGACGGATCTCTTTCCATCATCCCCTTTGCTCTCCAGTTTATCCGCTGGCTGACCAGGGACCCGGACTATGATATCAACCAGTGCAGCTATGAAGAGTTTGACCGGATCTACCGGGAGAACAAAAAAGAATTTGCCGATTATTTCTTCTATGACGCTGACCTCCGGGCCTTCGCCTTAAGAGGCGGCAAGCTGATCATCACCCACGGCACCGGCGACCATGTGGTTCCCAACCAGATTACCAGGGACTACTACAAAAAGGCCCGGGCCTATTTCGCCTCAGATAAATATCTGGCCGACACCATGCGGATCTTCATGTCAAAAAGAACCGGCCATGCCCTCTTCGACTGGTCCGGCCCCAATGTGAAGAATTCCTCAGCCTGGCCGGCCCTCATGGCCTGGGTGGAAAAGGGCCAGGCCCCGGAAAGCCTGCAGACCCTGGAATATAATTTCATCGACGACTGCGTCATCCGCCAGGACCAGGTAGACTACTATAAAGGCGAATAAGGATAAAGGAGATTAAATATAATAAGAAATCTTAAACTTGCCGGTGGCCCTGTCACCGGCAAGAATTATATAGGCTGCTTTTTATCAAAATAGAAAATACTATGGAAAACCGCAAAGGATTTATGGGAAAGTCTTTCATAGTCAGATAAAGGAATAACAACGTAAGCAAAAAATTGAGCAAATAATAAGATTGGAGAGATGTTTCATGACTGATAAGTATGACAGCCTGATAAGGATACCGGAAGAAGTCGGCATGTCCTCTAAGAATTTAAACTATATCGATGATGTGATGGAAAGAGCCATCCGGGAAAATGTTATGAAGGGCATGGTAACTCTGGTGGCCCGCCATGGCAAGATCGTTCAGTTCAAGGCCTACGGCAAGGCAGACGAAGAAAAACCCATGACCAGAGACGCCATCTTCCGGCTGGCTTCCATGTCAAAAACCATAGGCGGAGTGGCCCTTATGCAGCTTTTCGACCAGGGCAAGGTCATGATGTCTGACCCCATTACGGACTACCTGCCTGTCTTCAGGGACATGAAGGTCTTTGACCCGGACTCCCCCGGCCAGCTGACCCCGGCCAACCGGGAGATTACCATTCATGACCTGCTGACCATGACCTCCGGTATCGTCTCCATCCAGTCGGCCGAGACCGGCCATCCGGGCTGCGTCTACTGTGCCAAAGCATACCGGGAGGCAGGAATCATCGATACCATGCACCCCCTTGACATGACCCTGGGCCAGCTGGTGGACCAGCTGGCTGACATGCCCCTGGCCTCCCAGCCCGGAAGCCGCTGGGAATATTCCAATCTGACCTCCCTGGTGGCAGGCAGGATCGTGGAGCTGGTCTCAGGACTGGACCTTAACACTTACCTGAAAAAATATATTTTTGAACCCCTGGCCATGAAGGAGACCACCTTCTATCCTGACCAGGCGGTCTGGTCCCGGATTCCTGCCGTATTTGCCTGTGACACCATGGAGCGGCTGGATGACCTGGACGTGCCCGGTACAGACACCACCCGGCTGGCCTTCGCCGATTGCAGGAAATACTATAACATCGCGGCAGGTCTTCACGGCACTGTCTATGACTATTTCCGCTTTGCCCAGATGCTCTGTAATAAAGGGGAACTGGAGGGTCAGCGGATCCTCAGCCCCAACTCCATCCACCTGATGACCCAGAACCACATCGGCTCCCAGCGGACCAGACTCTACGGTCATGGCTGGGGCTACATGATGAATGTCCAGGTCGACTACAATACGGTCTTTAATTATATGGGAACCGGGTCTTACGGCTGGCACGGCTACTGGGGTTCGGTCTACAATGTATGGCCGGACAAGGATGTGGTAGCCATCATGATCTCCCAGGTATCCCCTGTGGGGCCCTCCTGGAAACCTCAGGAAAGATTTTTAAATGTGGTCGCCAACTCAGTAATCACAGACTAGGACCTATTCATCACAGCAGCTCTCCGGGTCAGCAGTTGTCCGGCTCAGCAGCCTTCTGTCCCAGCTGCCTTCCGCCTCAGTACCTGTCTGACCCAACTGCTGGCTAAATCAGTAGCTGTCTATTCTGGCAGTTGTTCGGCTCACTACCTGTCTGTCATAGCTGCTGGCTGGTCCTGTGCCTGTTTCACAGGCTCTGGAATACTTTGCGCCCCAGTCCTACCCCCGGCTGCAACCCCACTTGAACAGTAATCATTTCTACCATTTTCCAGTTGTAATTTCCATGGTAGTCAGGGGCAAAATCTGTTATAATAAAAAATAAATTTTTGGGATTTCAGCCTTTGACCAGTTATCAGGATTTTCAGGTTTTCAGGCCTGCTTTTCCCCTATGCCGGAATCCCTGCAAATAAAGTGAATAATATATATTTAGAAAGGTGAGGGGTTTTAATATGTATATTACTGAAGACATTAAATACGTTGGTGTCGATGACCATCAGATAGACTTGTTTGAAGGCCAGTACAAGGTACCCAACGGTATCGCCTACAATTCTTACATAATCTTTGACGAGAAGATCGCCGTCGTTGATACTGTGGATGTCAATTTTGGCAGCGAGTGGCTGATCAATATCGAAAAGCAGCTCTGCGGCCGTCAGCCGGACTACCTGATCGTCCATCACATGGAGCCGGATCATTCCGCAAACATCGCTGACTTCATGCAGTATTTTAAGAATACTAAGATTGTTTCCTCTGAGAAAGCCTATGAAATGATGAAGAACTTCTTCGGCACAGACTTTGATGACCGGAAAGTGGTTGTAAAGAGTGGCGATACTCTCCGCTTAGGAAAGCATACACTGGCCTTTGTGGAAGCACCTATGGTTCACTGGCCGGAAGTTATCGTTTCCTACGATGTCTGTGACAAGGTTCTTTTCTCAGCCGACGGCTTTGGCAAGTTCGGTGCCAACGATGTGGAGGAAGACTGGGCTGACGAGGCCAGAAGATACTATATCGGTATCGTTGGAATGTATGGTAATTTCGTGCAGGACCTGCTGAAGATTGCCGCTACCCTTGATATCCAGATCATCTGCCCGACCCACGGTCCGGTTCTCAAGGAAAACCTGGGTTACTACATAGATCTCTATGACAAGTGGTCCTCCTACACTCCCGAAGAAGAAGGTATCGTAATCGCCTACACTTCTGTTTACGGTCATACCAGAGAGGCAGTTGAAGCCCTGGCCACCTGTCTGAAGGCTGCCAAGGCTCCCAATGTTGTCGTATATGATCTGGCAAGGGACGATATGTCCGCCGCAGTGAGCGATGCTTTCCGTTACAGCAAGCTGGTTCTGGCTACCACAACCTACAACGGAAGCATGTATCCTTTCATGCATGATTTCCTCCACCGGCTGGTAGAGCACAAGTACCAGAAGAGAACCGTAGCCATGATCGAGAATGGATCCTGGGCTCCCCAGGCTTCCAGACTGATGAAGGATATGCTGCTTGGCTGCGAGAATATTGAATTCACCAGAAATAATGTCCATATCAAGTCCGCTATGCAGGAGAACAATGCTGAAGAGATGAAGAATATGGTTTATGAGCTCTGCCAGGAATACATCGAGCACGATGACCTGCTGGCAAATAAGCAGAACATGACCGCCCTCTTCAAAATCGGCTATGGTCTCTATGTCATCACCGCTAAGGATGACTGCAAGGATACCGGCTGTATCGCCAACGCCGTTGTCCAGGTTACCAACACGCCTAACCGTGTGGCTGTAACCCTCAATAAGGCCAACTACACCCACGATGTGATCATGGCCACAAAGAAGCTGAATGTCAACTGTCTGTCTGTGGATGCCCCCTTTGATGTCTTTGTGAATTTTGGTTTCCAGAGCGGCAGGGATGTCAACAAGTTTGAGACCTGGCCCCTGCTGAGGGCCGGCAACGGCATCGCTTACCTGCCCAAGTACATCAACTCCTTTATGTCCCTTGAGGTAGAGGCAGTTCATGATCTGGGCACCCACAGCATGTTTATCTGCAGCGTTCCCGAGGCCAGGGTTATCTCCGGCAGGGAGACCATGACCTACAATTACTACCAGGCCAATGTTAAGCCCAAGCCCCAGCCCACGAAAAAGAAAGGCTTTGTATGTAACGTATGTGGTTACATCTATGAGGGTGACGAGCTGCCGGCAGACTTTATCTGCCCCATCTGCAAACATCCGGCATCTGACTTCAGACCACTCTAATCCCGGATTAGTTCAGCCTGAAGACAGGAAGGCAGTCTGACAACAAAAGATCAGAACCAATGAAAGGCAGCCGTGCTCGCGGCTGCCTTTATTTCGTCATTGGGGTCCTTTACTGCGGCATTGGAACCTCTTTTACTATTCCTTCCTGCCTTTTAACAAAAAGAAAATCTGGCAAAAAGAAAAGTATATATACCTGCCCATCTCTCAGGCCGGCATATATACTTTTTATTATCATTTTTTAAAACCTATTTATAAATCACTTTAGAATTCTCTCTCACCGGTAATACGGAAGAACTGCTGCTGACCCATACCACAAATCGGGCAGTGGGAAAGGGTAGTGAATGCCTTTCCTTCCTTCTTCTCATCGAAGATATATCCACATGCCTTACAGTAATAGATTCCATCCAGCGGATGTGCAGTTACATTCTGGTTTCCTCCCTTGGCTGTAAGATCTTCTACTGCATCGTTAATCTGCATTTTGTGAAGCTGCTCTAATAAAGTTCCCATTATCCATACCTCCTGTGATTATGTTCTGTATTCCCATTTTCCTAAAACTTTATTATTATATTTTCTGTTTATAAAAGGATATCCCAATTATCCTTGTCTGACTCTTTAAGCCGGCTCTCAGTCCTCAAAAACAAAGCGGCAGCCTAAAGCATGGGCAAATTCTCTTAATATGGCCGTATTGCCGGGCCAGGCCGGTGATGTAATCAGGTTACCGTCAACCACAACATCATCAGGAGCAACCTCTATGTAAGTCGCTCCGGCCATAGTTGCGTCCGGTCCACAGGCCGGGTAGCAGGTCACCTTACGGCCGGTCAGTACGTCAGCGGCGGTCAGCACCTGGATACCGTGGCAGATCGAGGCTACCGGCTTGCCACTTTTGACAAAGCACTTAACCAGGGAGATCACCTTGCTGTTTAAGCGAATGTACTCCGGCGCCCTGCCTCCTGTGATGAAGAGACCGTCATAATCGTCAAAGTCCACCTCATCAAAGCTCTTATTAAGAGCAAACATATGGCCAGGCTTTTCCGTGTAGGTCTGGTCTCCTTCAAAGTCGTGAATCGAGGTCTTCAGGAAGTCACCTGCCTTCTTGTCCGGGCACACAGCATCCACCTGGAATCCCAGCATGGACAAGGCCTGGAAAGGAACCATGGTCTCATAATCCTCCGTGAAATCCCCTGCCAATAATAATACTCTATGCATATTTTTCCCTTTCTCCAAAGAAATCTATCTGTTCCCTGTCCTAGCCCATAATCTTGGAGAGCTCATATTCAGCGTCGTCCAGGTTCCTGTATCCATAGGCTTTGGCCATTCGGTTCAGGCTGTCTTTATACCTGTTGAGTTCCGGCTTGGCCTCGATGGAAGCAAGAAGAAGCATCAGGGTCTTCTTGGAATAGGTCATCAGCTCACTCCTCAGATAATTATGGATGCTGACGGGTCCGGCCCCCATATTTTCCGCCGGTCTTCCCTGCATCCGCACTCTGGGATATTTCTTTTCCACTTCCATTTCCCATTCCAGATAATACTTGGTGATTCTTTCAGCCAGGAAATACACCTCTTCGCTCACCGGCGGCAGCAGATGCTTGATCTGGTCGAAATAAGCAGGATCAGTCTCAGCCATCATATAGGCATACTTCTCCATAATAAGATTCCGCTCAGCTGCCTTGGCCTCTTCCAGGTCAAACAGATAGCTGGCCAGCACATTCTCTTCCCAACTGTCAAACTGGGAACTTCTCATAATAACAAAGGTTTCAAAGTCATCCTGACAGTCTGCTCTGCCGTCTATCCCTTTAACCTGCTGAAACATATCCCATTCAGTCAGGACGATTCTTCTTAATATCACATCTTTTCCGTTGCCCATACACTACCTCCTTCTATAGGATAATGATATCATTTTGCAAGCATTTTTTTTGGTAGGAATTCATCCTAAGACTAGTAATATTGAAACTGATTTTCCTCGAAGAAAATGTAAGTAAAATTACAACAATTCTTCTCCCATCTTCCCAGTCCCGAAGACCTGATTTGCTAAAATATAAGAAGGGAATTATTCATTGCTGTTTATAGTTTGATTAGTAGCTTGATTAATATCCCATCCGAGATGTCATATGGCTGTAAAGGATAGCCCGTCTATCCTTTGATAATATTATATATTTGGGGGGAAGGTATCTATGAAGGTTGGTATTTATAATCATCAGCATATGCAGGGCAGTTGTCCGATCTGCCGCCAGACCTATGTACAGGGTATGATGCAGGACGCCCTGTCCTGTCAGTCCAAGGCCCACATGGTCTATGGCAGCGACCTGGAATTTGTTAATTATACGGATCTGGGCGATTATCCGCCGGAAAATTTAGACAGGCCCGGCTTCCGAAGAATGATGGAGGATGTGGAAAATAATGTCGTAGACGTCATTGTTGTCTTTACCCTGAGCAAGATTTCCACGGATATCAATCTGATTCTCGATACCTACCAGGTGATGAAAGACCACGGCATCCAGCTGATCACCGCTTTAGACGGCAAGAAGGCTATGACAGTCCTGGACAAGGCCCTGGCCAAGAGAAACAGCCAGTAAAGGCCTTTAAAATATCAATTTCGATCTTTATTGTACCATTCATTTTAATAAATCAGTATAAAAGACAGGACCTGGTCCTGTCTGCAAGTGATGAACTTAGCGGCTCTGAAATTGGAATTCCAGAGCCGTTTTTTTATTTTTCTATGGCTCAGAAAGCTATGCCGAATGCCAGATGCAAGTTCTATTACTAATAAGTTAAAAAGAAGTTTCCATTAAATATTGGAAAATGCTATAGTAAAAATAATTAATCCAGATGTCTCTTTACTATCCTCTACATAGGAATAACAGGAACGGCCTGTTATCAGGGACAATCAAAACTTTGGAAAACTTTGGAAATCTTCAGAAATGATAATTGAGAAAGAATCTATCTATGATCAGACTAATCGCATCAGATATAGACGGTACTCTGCTTAAAACCGGTACTACCATGCCTGATCCGGCTTATTACAGGGTAATCGGGCAGCTGGTTGAAGATACTCGTGCCTTAGGGCCGGAGGCGGAATGCATGTACTGTACCAAGGATACGGCCTATTTCAGTCCTTTAGATCAGAATATCCAAAAACTTATGACAGATAAATTTTACTTTCACTGCAAAACCGTGGATAGGCTGACTGGCCTGCCTTTTCCATGCATCAAGTTCTCTGTTAAAATAAAAGATGAGCTTGAAGAAGGGCTCCGTCAATGGTTCATTCCCAAATGGCAGAAAAGCCATGAAGTCACCCGCGGCGGCAACTATGTCAGTGTGATGCAGGCCGGTGTCACAAAGGGAAGTTCCATAAAAAAGATCCAGGACTACCTTCATATTTCTCCAGAGGAAACCATGGTATTCGGCGATAATATGAATGATCTGGAAATGATGGAGCAGGCGGTCTGGAGCGTAGCTGTGGAGAATGCCCGGCCTAAATGAAAGGAGGCTGCCAGAATTATAACAGCCTCCAATGATAAACTTGGTGTTTTGAAAACAATCGATGCCCTGATTCGCCAGGGCTATAATTGCAATGACGAATTCCTGGAAGAAATGAGGATAATCTCTCATTCATAGTCTCTCAGAAAGTCTGTCTGTTTCCCGCTTCAAGGTCGGACAGATTCCCGGCTCCTGCTTCAAGGTCGGACAAATTCCTGACTCCCGCTTCAAGGTCGGACAGATTCCCGGCTTCTGCCTTATGGCTGGTCAGGTCTTTGTCTGTCACATGGCCGCTTTTCTTAAATCTTTGGAATAGCGGTTGAAAGAGGAGGGGGTCCTGCCTTCATACTTTTTAAAGATCTTACAGAAGTAGCCTGCCTCACTGTAACCGAGCAGGAAGGAAATGTCAGAAATATTCATCTCGCTGGTAGCCATATAATACTTGGCCATGGTAATCTTTCGAAGATGAATATAATCTACCACGCTGATCTTATAATACTTCTTAAAGATCCGGCTCAGATAGCCGCTGCTGATTCCGGCCTGAGCCGACAGGTCAGCCAGGGCAATCTCGTTATTCTTATTGTCTTCGATATACTGAAATACCTTGTTCATATGGGAGTATTTCATAGTGCAAAGCTGCCGGTAAACCTCTGTGACTATCTGCATGATCCAGCAGAAACAGAGCAGGGGCTTGCTGACCTTCTTGGCATTGATCTTATATTTTTGCAGGTAATATTCCTTCTGGGCATTATCCATGCCAGGTATGATATAGAAAAGGCTGGTGGCGAGACCCACCATCTTCTCTTTTCTGACTTCCTTACCGCATTCCCTGAAAAGATAGCTGACAACCTCCTTGGCCACATCATAAGAGTATTTATAATTTCTCTCATCCAGGGAAGAAATTAGTTTATCGATGTTAGTATCTTCCAACTCAACAGGTTCCTCTGACTGATTGCTCTTGATGATAGCAGCCAGCTTTTTTCTGGACAGAGGTTTAAAAAGATACTCATTGACTCCGGCCTCCATGGCATTGTGTAGGAGGGTGTAGTCCCCATAATTGGACAAGATATAGATGGAAGCCTCTGGCAATCTGTTGCGAATCATCTTACACACAGTTATGCCGGATTCTTCATGGAGGGTCACATCGGACAGTATAACCTGGGGCCGGCAGCTACTGGCCATCTCCATGGCTTCCTTGCCACTGGTAGCCGTGCCAATAAGCCGGCAATCCTTACAGTCAGCAAGCATCTTTTCCATGGCGCTTTGATATAATTCGTCAGCATCAGCAATTAAAACATCTACCATAATCTATACCTTTCTACTATCTTCCAAAATAATTATCTGCTTCTCCAAATATTTTCTCTGTCTTAATATTTTCTCTTTTGCTGAAGAGGAATATTCAGGACGATGGTATTAGGATTTACAGTAAGACTGATCTCCTGGTTATAGAGGTACTCATACCTCTTTTTGATCGTCTCTACCTGAAATTCAGAAAATCCACTGTCTATGATCTCCGCGCCAAACCTTCCCACCGGCAGGCCTGAACTCTCCAGCTGCATGGTAATCCGGCAGCGGTTCTGGACCTGCTCCGCATCAATGTAGAGCATGGCCTCATAATTACCGGACAGGACGCCGAAATCTATGAAATGTTCCACCATGGGAAGGAGCCCCAGCACCGGAATCCGCTGCCATTCCACTTCCTTTTGGATATTAATCTGATAGTTGAGCTTGTGATTATATTGCTCTTTCAGGGTTCTCAGATAGATATCTATCTGATCAGCCTCCTGACTGAGAGCGATATCTTCCATTTTATTATCCACATAATAACGGAGGATCTGGGCGAAATCCGTGATCATCCTCTCCGTTTTTGAGGCATTTTCCAGAATGGCAAAATAAGATATTGTGGTGTAAAGGTTGAGCAGCAGCTGGGCGGGCAACTGGCCCCTCAGGCTCTGATACTCCATCCTGCGGATCTCCAGTTCCAGCTCTCTGTTTCTCTTTTTGATGGAATCTGAGGATACCACCTTGTTTTTCAGGCTATCCACCTGCAGGGCGACAGTTTCCTTCTCACACATCTCTCTGACCATCAGAAAGGCGATTCTGGCTATAGCTTCCACCTTTTTCCCGGAATACCTGGGAAGGGCCGAGACATCAAGGTTGCTGTAGATCTCATCGTCATCCACGCCGGCAAGCTTATCCTCCTGGTCCACATCTGTACGGTAGACAGGTCCTCCAATCAGGGCCCCAAGATACTGCTCATTCACTACGATAGGGATGGCCATATGGAGCAGGTTTCTGTAATGGCCGAAAATCTGGGACCGGTTGTATATGGCAGCCTTAGCTGCCTCCATGGCATTCAGGGCTCTTAGCTCCTCTAACTTGACATCACTGTCTATAAAATCCTGGAGCATAGTATTAGCACCATTATAGTCAATATAAGCGTTCCCCCGGTAGTCGATGACCTGAAAGGAAATACCTGTGACATCAGAAAGACTATTCTGAATCTCCTGGAGACGATCCCGTCCAAACAGGCCATCCAGACTGATATCCCTTTTTATATTCTGGTATTTCTGATCCATAATACACTCCATTCTTTTGTTCTTTACTTTTATTTATTACTTATTTTATCATTTTTATGCACAATAAAAAATTCCATTTTTTGTGAGGTTTTTCATAAATTAGTGCTAATAATTGTCTTATATTGTTGTGAATTGAAAATTTATTTGTTTTACCTAAAATCTATATAAGCAATATTTTCCACTTATATTTTTCAATTTCGAAAATTAAGTCCTATTTGGATTTACTTGCTTTATAAATGGAAATAATCGTAACTTTATCTTGTACTATTTCAGTTTTTATTAGTATTCACTATGAAAAAGCTAAAAAACACTTAACAAAATAAAGACAGGAGAGGAAAATTCCTCTCCTGTCTTATGTGGATCAAGCAAATATTTGTTTTTTAAATCATATAATCTAATGTGAGAGTTTGTTGAGACCGATTATAGGATGGTTATGCTTGAATGACACCTTTACAAATATGCATATTCGAAAGTAGATAATATCACTTATGCAATTCAGATCAAGACAGGATTCTACAAGTTGATCTTGCAGATCTCCTCGGCTAGTAAAGCCGCAGTCTTCATCTGGAGCTCAGTCACCTTGTCTGTCTTCTCCCATGGAAGATTAAGCTCATCTCTTCCAAAGTGGCCATAGGCTGCAACCGGCTTATAAGTAACTTTAGTGAGAGATAAGTTACTGATAATACCAGCCACACTGAAATCGAAGACAGCTCTGACTGCTTTTTCTATAATTTTCTTAGGTAATTCCTCTGTTCCAAATGTATCGATCTTGATGGATACCGGCTGAGCAACGCCGATGGCGTAGGCAAGATTCACTTCACATTTCCTGCAGAGTCCTGCAGCCACCACATTCTTAGCAGCGTACCTGGCCATGTAGGCTGCAGATCTGTCAACCTTGGTCGGATCCTTTCCTGAGAAAGCTCCGCCGCCATGTCTGGCGATACCGCCATAAGTATCCACGATAATCTTTCTTCCTGTGAGACCCACGTCGCCTTCCGGTCCGCCTACAACGAAACGACCAGTGGGATTGATGTAGATCTTTACGTCCGGAAGAAGAAGATCGTTCGGAATCACCGCTCTGATTACATATTCTTCGATGTCTGCACGGAGCTGTTCTATGGCTATATCCGCATTATGCTGTGAAGATATAACCACATCACTAATTCCGACAACATCGCCATTATCATCACAGGCTACTGTCACCTGAGACTTACCATCAGGATAAAGATAGGGAAGAATCCCTTCCTTTCTCACTCTGGTGAGCTGTTTTGTCAGCTTGTGTGCCAGGGAAATGGACAAAGGCATATATTCCTTTGTTTCATCACTGGCATAGCCAAACATCATGCCCTGATCTCCGGCGCCAATTTCGCCATTTTCCTGTACAACGCCCTGGGCGATATCGGGTGACTGGCTGACTATGTTGGTTAAAATCACACAGTCTCTGCCGTCCATACCCTTTTTCTTATCATCATATCCTATCTCCACAAGAACCTTTCTTGCCACTTCTCCGACATCGACGCTTCCGGATGAAGTAACTTCGCCTGCGATAAAAACGATTCCTTCAGAGGCCATCGTCTCCACAGCGACGTGGGAGGCAGGATCCTGAGATAAATAGGCATCCAGGATAGCATCGGATATGATATCGCACACCTTGTCAGGATGTCCTTCTGTAACTGATTCAGAGGTAAGCAAGGTATAGTCCTTTTTCAAGATGTTAACCTCCTATCTTACAGATTAATCCTTCTTCTTCTACAATCTCTTTGAGGACCTCCATATAATCCTTTTCAGGAGTCTTTACACCATACAGTTCATAGGGCTTGCCCAACATGCCGTACTTGTTGCTTCCCAGATCATGATAGGGAAGAAGATGCAGCTCTTCTACTCCCGGAAGACTGGTCGCGAACTTGGCAATGCCCCTGATCACATCCACATCAGCGTTAAAGCCGGGGATTACAGGAACACGGATAATCATCTGCTTTGCAAGCTCAGCAATATGATAGGCATTGGTGAGGATCCTCTCATTAGAGACACCTGTAAACTCCTTGTGAATCAGGGGATGGATGTGTTTGATATCCATCATAACAAGATCCAGCAGGGGAACAATCTTATCGAGAACTTCAATGGATGTATATCCGGTTGTCTCGATGGCAGTTGTCCACCCAAGGCCCTTACAGGCTTCGATCAGTTCCTTTAAAAATTCATGCTGTACAAAAGCTTCTCCTCCGGAGAATGTGATGCCGCCGCCCGTCTTACGATAGATCGTAGAATCTTTATAAAGCTCTTTGACAATATCTTCAACGGTTCTCCACGTTCCGGACTGCTCCAGAGCTCTGTGGTAGCAGACATCCACACATTTTCCACAGACGATACACTTTGTATGATCAATTTTCCCTGGAAAATTCAAATTAGAAGCGCCAGTAGGACATACGACTTCACAGTTTCCACATCCGACACAGTTCTGCGCCTTGAACATGATCACTGATTTCAGTTCCTGTGATTCGGGATTGCAGCACCATTTGCAGCGCAAAGGACACCCATTCAAGAAGACGATGGAGCGAACGCCCGGTCCGTCATTGACAGAGAATCTCTGTATATTAAAGACCAGTCCCTTTCTTCCCTCACCATCTTTCTTTTCCTCTTGCACAAACTTAAGTTTATTCATAGGTACTTCCTCCGGAAAACCTCTAAAATGCTTCGGCATTTATAGACATCCCCCGCCCCGAAGGACGGGGGAATGCTGCCTACTGGGGTTAAACCGCCATCCGATTCAGCCTTGCGCTTATATAAAGTACCAGGCTCTTCTTCAGGCATAATGGCTAACTTAAGGACAGATTAGAATGTCTGCTCTGTACGAGCGATGATGTCATCCTGTACTTCCTTAGCAAGTACGGTCCAGTGTGCGGAATATCCGGCTACACGAACAACGAGGTCTTTGTAGTTCTCAGGATGATTCTGAGCGTCTACCAGAGTCTCTCTGTCGATAACGTTGAACTGTACATGCATACCCTTCTTATCGAAGTAGTTACGTACAACACCTGCGAAGTTGATCAGACCCTGATCTCCTGCTACTGCAGACGGTAAGAACTTCTGGTTGTAAAGTGTACCATTGGATACGTTCAGCTGGTCAAGCTTAGCTACGGAGTTACCTGCAGCTGTCGGGCCCTTAACGTCATGACCCTGACGTGGGGAGATACCATCAGCCAGAGGAGCATTGGAGTAACGTCCATCCGGAAGAGCCTGTACGTCTTTACCGAAGAGTACGTTAGCGGATACCGGATAACATCCTGCCTGATACTGGCCGCCACGCGGGTTTTTATATCTCTCTACTGCATGGGAGTAGATCTGTGTAGCTTTACGTGCCCAGATATCTACTTCGTCGATATCGTTACCGAAGCAAGGTGTTGCATCGAGGATGTTACGGATTCTGTCGTACTCAGCTCTCTTAGCATCGTCACATGCCGGTGAGAAGGTCTTAACTCCGCTCATGCTGGAGGAGGATCCGTTCTCAGCTAAGATCTTGCGAACTACTTCGTTGATGATGGCTTCCATGCTGGATGCATCAACGTTGCTGGACTTGTGGCTTACAGAAGCTGCTGCTGCCTCAGGCGGAGCACTCATAACTACGAACGGTCCATCGTAGCAGCCTGCGCCGAGCTCAGCACCGAAGTTGTTCTCCATAGCCTCATAAATCTGAGCCATTGTGAGATCCTTGTCTTCGAATACATGCTTCTTGATTGCGTACATAGCATCACCAGTATCAACATTACCGAATGCCTGCGGGCCTGTGAAGTTGTAGATAGCTCCACCTTCCATAACGGTCTTGCCGCGCTTGATACAGTCATCTACCAGTGCGCTCATGAAGGGCAGCGGAGCACGCTGACGATGAGCGATATCTACACAGTTGTCAGACTCAACAAGCTTCTCAACGAAGTACTCGATCTGAGTTGTATATGCTTCAACAACATCGTCCATGGACTTCCACTCAGGCATAGGCTTGCAAACCGGGCCTAACTGCTTGCCATCACGGTTCTTTCCACCATGGATAGCGATATCAAATACCTTAGCACAGTTGAAGAATGCAGCATCATGCCATCCCTCTGTCTTATGCGGGCACTGAGGCTCTACACAACCGATGATACAGTAGCTACGAGCATCTGCAAGGGTAAGTCCTCTGTTACAAAGAGCAGGGATAATAGCCTCGTCATTGTAGAATGCCGGAACACCCATACCTAATCTGGAAAGCTCACAGGCACGAAGCAGGAACTCGTCTGGTGTCTGGTTGTGGATACGTACGGAGAAGGAAGGAGCTGGCAGTCTTACGTGTGCAGCTGCGTCCATACACATATAGGATAACGGATTGGTGATGTCGAGACCTTCCTCATCCTGTCCACCTACGCCGAAGTTCTGGAATACAGCGTATCCTGCGAATGCCTGATCGGAAACGTCATCACGTGTCTTATTTACATGGTTAAGAAGTACGAAGATACAGTCAATCAGTTCCTGAGCGAACTCTTTGTCGATCTCCTTGTCGTCTCTGAGGAATGGCCACATATAAGTGTCAAAACGTCCTGGGGAGATGGAATGTCCATTAGCCTCGATCTGAACTAATGCCTGAACAAACCAGAAGGACTGACATGCCTCCCAGAAGTTTGTAGCCGGGCTCTCGGGAACACGATCACAGTTCTTAGCGATCATCTCTAACTCAGCTTTTCTCTTGGGATCTGAGCAGGAAGCTGCCATCTCAGCTGCCTTCTTGCTGTATCTCTTAGCAAAGTTAATTGCTGCATTGTAGGAAATGATAACTGCCTCATGGAAGGTTCTCTTCTGCAGGTACTCAGGATCATTTCTGTCAAGATTGTTCATAGCTTCAACAACCTCAGCGATAATGCCCTTGAAGCCCTTATTTAAAACTTTGCCGTAGTCTACACAAACATGTCCGATTCCACCAAAGTAGTAGTTACCAACCGTGAAAACGCCGCCTGCCTGGCAGTCAAGAGCTTCCTGGCTCATATAGGAGGTAGCAAGCTCGCTGGTTGTCTTACCCTTCCAGTATTTGAATACTTCGTGAAGGATATCAGCTGTCTCTTCTGTGATTACGAACGGGTCACACATACGTGTAGCCATGGTCTTGAACTCTTTCTCAACCCAGTCAAATGAGAACTCCGGGCAGAGGTTTGTGGAACGAGGCTTAACGGAAAGAGCACCTACGATAAGCTCGTTGTCACGGATAACAACAGGAAGATTGTTGAAAATCTTCTCATTAGCTTTAGCTCTTCTCATAACTGCCGGCATTCCCTCAGTCTCTTTGTAGGACTCTGTGATCAGGACTGCTCTGTACGGCTCAACTTCCGGAACAGCATTAACAACTTCTGCTTTTAAGGCTTTGATTCTTGCGGTTGGTTCTGTAAATCCTTTTGCGATCATTACAATTTTCCTCCTTACTTACTGGCACATCAAAAAAAGACGATGTGCAAATCCTTGTTTGAGAGATGATAACTCAAATAATCCCATAAACCCATAAATCAACCACTTACTGAGCTTTCATCTAGATAGATTATACTAAAATCCCGCACCCCATATTAGGAATATTCAATTCAGACATTAGCAAAAAACAATTAATTCGAATCTATAATTTTCGTCTTTTTTGACGAAAATTAAGGGCTTATATGAGACCTTGCCCCGACATATTTGCCAATAACAAGGTATTATCTTTAGACCAAGGAAAAGTATTGTTGTCAATCTGCCAGGGTCTATGACAATTTTCTACCCCTCCCAGGGCCCGGTCCGGTCCCGGCTCCCCTTTTTCTGTCATCGTTGCCAGGTCAGCCGGAATCCACTTTTGTAACAGTTTTTCCTGCAAAACTTTTTTCCTTCCATCCACCCCTTCGTCAGCAAGACTTTTCCCTCTTTCTGACGTTTTCCCCGCAAAAGTTTTCTCTCCCCCAAACACCTTTTTCCCTGCAAAAGGCTTTTTTCTTACTAGAGAAAGCCCTGTCTTTCCTATATAATGGAAAACAGATTAAAGCATGATTTATGTGAATTGGGAGGTTTGTTAGAATGCTTGAGATTAAAGATCTGGAAGCCTGGACGAAAGAATATTTTGAAAAGCCCGAAAACCAGAACAAGGCTGCCAAAGCCTGTGAGAGATACGACCGGCTGCTGGTCAAGAATATCCGGCAGATGATAATGTCCGGCGAGGAGACCATAGAAATCGAAAAGGCCGCCGGGCATGATCCCGGCAAGCGTCTGGAAAAGGCCAAGTATGAAGTACTTCCGTTTGTCAGGGTTGACGGGAAGAAGGGTAAGGTCCGGATCAATATGCTGGATCAGACCGCGGAATTTATAGAAGAATAAAGATCTCATAAATCATAAAAAAGGGTGGCCGCAGCTGTCACCTGTCCTTTTCCCCGAATCGGACAGGCAGCAGCCGCGGCCACCCTTTTTATATGGTAATTTTTATGTCAGGGATAATCAATCATCCACTCTTACTTTGCCAGCGGTGACTGACCGGCTCCGTTCCCCTTTATATAGCAGATAATTATTTCCCTCTTTTCATCAGCCGATATAACGGAGGGCTTCAATGGGCTTTTTCCTGGCTGCCTTGTTAGCCGGATAAATACCAAAGAGAACTCCTATAGCCGTAGAAAAGAGAATGGATACCAGCACTACTCCCTGGGAGAGGCTGTAACTGGTCCCGCTGAAGATACCGATTACCTTCAGCAGGATCCAGGAAGACAGGATACCGATCAGGCAGCCCATGAGACTGATAATGATAGCCTCTATGAGAAACTGCAGCATGATAGTTCCCCGGGTGGCCCCTATGGCCTTCCTGATTCCGATCTCCCTGGTTCTTTCCGTCACGGAAACCAGCATGATATTCATGATACCGATACCACCCACCAGCAGGGAAATTCCTGCTATGCCGCCCAGCATCAGGGTCATGGACTGCTGGACACTGGCCATGGTCTCCGCGATCTCTGAGGAATTCTGGATGGTAAAGGCATCCGAGTCATCCTCCAGTCTGGTCAGAAGCAGACTCTGCAGCTCCGCCTCCGCCTCATCCATCTGCTGGTCATCCGCCGCAGATACGACGAAAGAGCTCACAGAGGAAGATACATTATTGACCAGTCTTCTCAGGGAAGTGTAGGGAACATAAGCCGCATAGTTTTTGTAACTGGAGGAATTCCTCCTCCTGGAACTACTGGAGGAGCTGGCCTCCAGAACACCAATAACCTCATACTCTATGCCGTTAAACTTTATGGTCTGGCCGACACAGCGGCTGCCTCCCATAATATCAGTGGCCAGGTCTGCACTGATCACCGCCACGTTGGTATGATTGTTCACGTCGGTAATGTTAAAATACCGTCCATTTTCTATACTCAGGCCGGTGATGGTCCCATAGGAACCACCGGTGCCGGTCACCTGGACCGAAGCCGTGGAATCACTGTCATCGGAAGCATACTTTTTGGAATAACTGCTGTAGGCAGTGACATTACCGTTAGCCGTGGCGGATACATCCGAGAGATATTCCGATTCAGCCACCATGGTATTGAGTTCATCCAGGCTGACCGGGCTTCCCTTATTATCAGAAATCTGCACGGTCAGAGTGCTGGTTCCCATGGAATTGATGGAATCCGTCACCGACCGGGTGGTCCCATTGGCAATGGAAACCAGGACGGTAAGCGCCATAACGCCGATGATAATGCCAAGCATGGTCAGGAAGGATCTCATCTTACTGCCTGCGATGGCCTTTATGGACATTTTAAATGATTCACGGAACATCCAGTCTCACCTCCCTGCCCCAAGAGGGCTTTTTCTTGATCCACCTAAATCCGGGTCTGGTCCCTGCAGCCATTACATTCCTCCGGGACCGCCGCCCTGGCCGCCTCCTGAAGGCGGACCGCCCTGACCGCCAGGACCGCCCTGGCCATCAAATTCACGGTTTCCTTCTCCGTCGGACTGGTCGGAAGAACCGCTGATCTCATAGTAGACCTTGTCCCCTTCGCTGAGGCCGGAGGTAATCTGAACCATACCGCCATCCGATAAGCCCGTGCTTACCTCCACTTCTCCGGAGAGAGTACCATCGTCTTCCTTCTTTGTATAGACATAGGTCTTACCAGCTTTCTCGTGGATAGCCGCCGAAGGAATCTGAATCGCATTTTCCGCTTCTTCTATATTAATTACTGCTGTCGCCGACATACCCTCCAGCATACCTTCTGTCTTATCCACAGTAATCTCTACAGTGTATTTGGAGCTGCCGCTGTCTGAGGAGCTGGCCGTCCGGCCCACTTCAGTAATCTGGCCGCTGATCTGGCTGCCGTCTAAGGCTTCAAGACTGACGTCCGCTGTCTGGCCGACAGAAACCGAATTAATGTCTGCCTCATCCACTGTGACTGAAACCACCATAGTTTCTTCCGAAATCATGGTAAAGGCCTCTGTCATATCGACAGCACCTGAAGAAGAGGATGAACTGCTGCTGGAGGAAGTGGAACTGGATGAACCGGAACCGGACCCTCCCGCTGTGGATCCTCCGCTCTTTGAAGAGGCTGTTGAGGTCTTATTATGGCTTGAGGCAGTGGAAGTCTTACTGCTGGTACTGGTGCTGCTTGTGTCACTGCTGGTATCGGAAGCCACGGAAGCTGTCAGGACAAGAATCAGTTTATTAGCTTCTGTATTATCTGTGTCTTTCACAGTGACGGTCTGCACCGCGAAATCTCCCATGGAAATCCCAGCATAATCTGTGGCAGTTGAAAAGGCATAGCCAGCCTTGGCTGTCAGAATCAGAGTGGCTGTGTAGGTCTTACCTGCCTGGAAATTCTCCTCTGGATCCCAGATGATCTGTCCACTGTAGTAATCAGTCTCACTGATCTCAGTCTGGGGGCTCTTTCCCGCGGCTGGATAGGTAAGAGACAAGCCCTCCACTGATTTGGAAGAAATGGCAGTCAGAGTCGTATACTTTTCCTCTGTTGATTCTGTCTCTGTCGTCTCTTCTGTCGTGGCCGCTTCTGTTGTCTCGGTTGTTTCCTCTGTAGAAGTTTCTGTCGTTTCTGTGGCTGCTTCTGTGGCAGCTTCCGTCGTCTCAGTGCTTGCTTCTGTTACCTCCTGTGTTGACTCTGTCGCTGACGCTTCTGTTGCCTGCGTCTGCTGACCGGCTGTCGTGTCAGCACTGAGTCTGGAAGCAAGGACCGGACCTGAAGCAGAAGTCGTCCTGGCAGAACTCTTCACAGCCATGCTAGTGGCGGTGATGCTGCCGGCACTGACTGTAGCAGATGCGGCGGTATCGCTGACGCTGGTCTGGTCACTGGTCTGACTGCTGGTCTGTGTGCCGGTTTCTGTATTGGTTTCTGAGCTGTCAGAGCTACTGTCTGAGGAACTGTCTGAAGAAGTAGTGATATTGATAGCACCAATGGTTCCCGCCTGGTCCGCCGTCACATAACCCGACTCCAGGATGGCCTCCAGCTGGGCCTCTGCCTCCTCATAATCCTCCAGCTCATCTTTGTAAACAATATAGTTAAGATAATCATCGGATGTGGTATCATCGATATCGTCAAGGTCGTCAATCTCATCCTCCAGAGTGTCGATCTCTTCCCGGATAGAAAGGAGCAGTTTGGCTACGGAAGCAGGTTTGGCCTTGGCCAGTTTCTGACCCTTCTCCACCGTATCTCCCTCTGAGACCAGCAGTTCTTCCACTTCAATCCCTTCCGGGATATCAATGGATTCCGAGTCATCACTCTGCAGGGTTCCACTGCTGCTGATGGTTGTGGTGAGGTTACCTACCTTTGCTTCGGCTTCCCGGACCACCTTGTCCGTTTCTTCCGCATTGGAATTGGAAGAGGACCGGATCAGGACAAAGGCTCCTGAGGATAAAATGATAAGTCCCAGCAAAACAAAAAATTTCCTTGATTTCAAAAAGCCCGGAAGGGCTCTTTTCTTTTTTCCTTTTTTCCCAGAAGGATCAGCAGTCATTCTCTCTCCCATCTCTTCTGTGAAATCATCATTCTTTTTAAAATATTTTCTCATGATTTCTCTCCCTTCCTCTGGACTTTTAAAGCCGGCCGGGCAGACCATGCAAATAAAAAACCCAGCCCTGGAAAGCTTATAAATCGCTTCAGGCTGAGTTTATTAACTGTCAAACGATCCGCCCACTGATATACTTATACATATACAAGTATTATAGATTTATAAGCAATGTTATAAAAATACCTGCTATCAGCATAAATAGAATTTGTGAACAGAAATTGTTTTATTTTTTAATTAAATGTGACTCCTTACTTAATTCTTTATTTGATTCCTTACTGACATTCACTCTTTACTCTGTCTTGAAGCCGACAGCCGCCTTCTGGTAAATACATCGATCCAGACCATAAAAAGGATGACGATACCAAGGACAAAGTTCTGCCAGTTTGAATCTACTCCCATGATATTCATGATATTGACAATCATGGTCAGGATAATGGCTCCAATCAAGGTGCCGGCTACGCCGCCCTCTCCTCCAAGGAGGGAGGTGCCTCCCACCACCACTGCCGCCACGATCTGAAGGCCGTAGGCCTCACTCATGCCGGCGTCCGCCGCATTGAGCCGGGCCGTGATCAGAATACCTCCCAGAGATCCGGTGATCCCACAGAGTATGTAGGAAAGAAGCAGAACTCTGAGGCTGCTGATGCCGGAGTAGTCCGCCGCCCGGCGGTTATAGCCGATCAGATAAACACTGCGGCCAAATATGGTTTTTCTCAGTAGAAAACTCAGAAGAAGGGCAGTCAGGCCTGTGATAATCACAGGAACCGGGATTGGTCCCAGAAAGCCGATGCCAATGGTTGTAAAATTTCTTGGCAGATCATAGATCACGCCGCCGTTCATAACGATAGTCGCCAGGCCGGCAGCTACCATATTCATGCCGTAGGTGGCCACAAAAGATGGCAGACCTATGATTCCGACCATGATGCCGTTAAAGGTCCCGATCAGGATGCCGATAAGCAGGCAGAGCAAAATAGTCAGTCCAACAGGAGTTCCTCCCACCAGCATCCGGGCACAAAAGCAGCCGGTCAGGGCCGCACAGCCTCCCACGGACAGGTCGATATTGCCGGTCAGAACCACTGCAGTAAGACCCAGACTCAGCATCAGCAATATGCTGGCCTGCCTGAAAATGGTCATCATATTCCTTATGGTCAGGAAGGATGAGGACAGGAGGCAAGAAACCAGAATCAAAAGCAGCAGGCTTATGAGAATAAAGAAATATTTGGATTCCATAAGCTTTTTCAGTTTTGTCATGCTTGTATCCTTCATCTAATCCTCCTCTCTGCCTGCCGACCCATTTTTTCCAGTCACACTGCCGCTCACTTCTGCCGGCCCATTTTTTCCAGTCACACTGCCGACCGCCTCCGCCGGCCCATTTTTCAGGACGGAAGAAGAAATCCGGCCCAGGGGCAACTTCCTTATGGAAGCCCCTTTAAAGAGAACATCCATGATAATGGCCGCCAGGACAACACTACCAATGATAGCCTGCTGGTAGATGGATGAGATTCCCACCTGGGTCAGGCCGGTTTTCAGGACCTGCATCATAAGTACACCAAAGACGGTACCCTCGACGCCGCCCCGGCCTTCCCTCATGGAGGTCCCGCCCAGAAGAACGGCAGCTATGGAGTTAAACTCCATGCCATTTCCCGCATTGGGATTGCCGGATTCGATCCTGCAGCAGACCAGGAGGGCGGCTGCCCCAGCCATAAGGCCGGCATAGCCAAAGGCCATGATAGTGGTCCTGCTTACACTTCCCCCGCTCAGGCTCAAGGCTTCCGGATTACCTCCCAGGGCCTTGATCTTCTTGCCAAAGCCAGTCATATGTAACAGCAGCCAGGTCAGAATAAAGATGAAAATGCTGATCCATACAGACCAGGTCAGGCCCAGAAAGGAGGTCCTGGCTATGGTCCTGAAAATCGTGTGACGGTAATAAAGGGTCTGGCTGCCGCACAAAAGCAGGGCCGCCGATTTAAAGATATTCTGGGTTCCCAAAGTCACAATAAAAACCGGCAGTCTTCCCTTTGCCACCAGAAAACCGTTGAGAACTCCTCCTAAGCAGCTGACTGCCAGGACACAGAGAATGGAAAGTACCATGGGCATCCCCAGATTAAGCAGCAGAATCCACAGAACTCCGGCCATACTGACTATGGATCCCAGGGATAAATCTGTTCCCTGCAAAAGTACAATCAGGGTCTGGCCACAGGCCAGCACCAGGAGGGGCGCTGCCTGCCGCATAATAATAGCCATATTCTGGGGGGAAAGGAATTCCGGTACCAGGGCAGTAAAGAGGACCAGCAGGAAAATCAGCATATAACAGGCAGAGGGAATTCTTCTGATCCACTTTTTCAAGCCTTTGTCACTCATCATGTCCCTCTCCTTTCCCGGCCAGCATCATCATTGATCCCAGGGTATCCTCTGTCAGGTCTTCCTTAGCTACCTGGCCGACGATCTGGCCCTCACTCATCACATAGACCCGGTCACTCATTCCCATAATCTCAGCCATGTCTGAGGAGATCATCAGCAAAGCTTTTCCCTGGGAAGCCATGTCATTCATCAACCGGTATATCTCCACTCTGGCCCCGATGTCGATACCCCTGGTAGGCTCATCAAAAATCAGAACATCAGCGTCGGCACAAAGCCATTTGGCCAGGACAGTCTTCTGCTGGTTGCCTCCGGAGAGCATACGGACCTCCCTTTTCACATCCGGTGTGGCGATGGAAAGGTCCTCCACATATTTCTCTGAAATCTTTTCTTCCTTTTTGGAGTCGATGATCCGGCCGGAAAAGACTTTTTTCAGACTGGCCGAAAGTATATTCCAGGAAATGGGGGCTCTCAGGGCCAGGCCCAGGTCCTTGCGGTCCTCGGGAAGCAGGCACAAGCCGGCCTCCACCATAGCACCGGGTCTCTTCCCTGTCATTCTTTTTCCATGGAGCCAGATTTCTCCAGACCCGGGCTTGTCCACTCCATAAATCAGTCTGGCCAGTTCGGTCCTTCCGGCCCCTGCCAGGCCGGCAATCCCGACGATCTCCCCCGAACGGACCTGCAGGGAACAGTCCCTGACAAAACCCCGCCGGTCAGAGATCTCCCTGACCTCCAACACCGTATTCCCATAGTTGAAATTCTCCCGCAGATAGATCCGGTTCAGATCTCTTCCCACCATCAGCTCAACCAGCTGCCGGTCACTGACCTGGCTCATCAGGGCCGTCCTGACCTGCCTGCCATCCCTCAGGATAGTGACCCGGTCACCGATCTGCCGCAGCTCCTGCATGCGGTGGGAGATGTAGAGGATAGCAATCCCCTTACTTTTCAAAAGACCGATCAGGTTGAAAAGAGCCTCAATCTCATGGTCAGACAGAGATGAGGTGGGCTCATCGAAGACCAGGACCCGGGGATGCATGGATACTGCCTTGGCAATCTCCACCATCTGCTGCTGGGCTATACCCAGAGATTTGACGGGACATTCTATATCGATATCCTTGCAGGCCAGGTCAGCCAGAAGCTTCCTGGCTTCCTCTTTCATTTTCTTATGATTGATGAGCAAACCGCCGGGATAGCGGGGTTCCCGATTAAAAAAAATATTTTCCGCGGCATTGAGCCAGGGTACCATGGTAAGTTCCTGGTAAACCGCACCGATTCCCTTGGCAAGGGCCTCCTGGGGACTGTGGAACTCCATTTGTTCACCGGCCAGAAAAAGCTGGCCCTGGTCAGGCCGGTGAACACCCAGGATACATTTTACCAACGTGCTTTTTCCGGCTCCGTTCTCTCCGGCCAGAATGTGGACTTCCCCCGGATACAGGTCCAGGTCCACCTGGTCTAAAGCCTTGACGCCGGGAAATATTTTTGTGATATTCTTAGCCTGTAACAGGGCTTCCATAAGCATTTTCCTCCTTGTATCCATCATACCACAAGCCGGCCCTTGCAGAAGCTATAAAATAGGCCGAATCCAGCCTACCGGGTGGTAATTTTTTTTACAAACCGTCCACCGCAGCTGTCTTTCTTTCACAAACCGACGGGCCGGCTATAGTAAAAAAAGAAAAGTCCCGCCACTATTCAGCAGACAGGACTTTACTCTTTTCTTCATATAAATACATATACAGCTATGGCTTGAAGATGGTTGCCACAGCATAAAAATCCCGCCGCAGGCTTATTCCTCTTATTCAAACCACCTGTAATTATCGATGTAATCCTGGACATTATCCTTGGTAATCAGAGGATTATGCCTCTCTGACGGGAAGGGTATGAAGTATTCTTCTGGCAGGGTCTTGTCGTTGAGGTACTGGACCAGGTAAGTCACTGCCAGATAGGTAGAGCCGTAGGGGTCTGTATTATAGGTCACATAGAGGTCCCCGTCCTTTACTGCCTGGGAGGCATCCTTGGAAGCGTCCGCTCCTCCTACCAGCACACCTTTTATGTTCTGGGCCTTGAGGGCCTGGACTGCTCCGATGGCCATCTCATCATTACAACAGGATACGATGGACAGCTCGTCGGCAACGCCTTCCCTGGCCAGGAGATTCTCCATAACCTGCATACCTTCATTCCGCTTACAGTTTGCAGTCTGGGAAGCCACAATCTCCATATCCGGGTACTCTGCAATGGCATCTTCAATACCAGCCTTTCTTTCCTCCATGTTCTGTACTCCTGCCGGCCCCTCCAGGATGATAGCCTTACCCTTGCCGCCGGCAGCCTCACACAGCTCCTTGGTTACAAGATAACCCGTCTCATAATAGTCTACACCGGTTCTCATGAAAGCTCCTGTATCCGGGGCCGTTCCTATGGCAACAACGGGGATACCCTTCTCATTGGCAGCGTCGATCATGGGCTGGATGCCCTTGGAATCTGACGGATGGATCACAAAGCCATCCACATTCTGGTCTATGAGGGACTCCATGATGGTCAGCTGCTCATCGATATTATCCTGATTGGAGGGTGCCAAAGTCTGGACCTCCAGGCCCATATCCTTGCCGGCCTGGGCACCGCCTGCCCACATGCCTATCATATAGGGATTGGTAGAATTCCTGGTCATAACAACAATCTTATACTTGTCCTTAGCTTTCACTGAAGTAGAGATTCCTCTTCCTATGCCCTCCACCGGTAAAACCAGTTCGTTCTTGGCATAGTCGCTGGCCCGGTTGGTGTTGACATTCAGGCTGAAATCCTCATTGACCTTGCTGCCCTTCTCACTCTCCGTCAGTTCCAGCTTGGTCTCTGTCGCTTCACCCGCCTGCTGGCCGGAACCACAGGCACACAGGCCCAGGACCATCACAAGGGCCACTGCCAAAGCCAGTCCTCTTTTTTTTGTAATTTTTTTCATGTTACATACCTCCCTCCGTCACTATCATCAACAAATTCCTTCTTTTTTTACTGTACACTCCCGGCTGGAATCCGTCAAACAGGCTTCTTCCTTTGAAAGGGTAAAACCGGACTGCTAAAATTAAAAGCAGGGCGGCAAAGCTTATATGCTTTCTCTCGCCCTGCTTCATCTTGTCATTCATCCTATGTCGCGGTTCTATTCACTTTTCAGATAGTCCAGCACAGAATAGAGGGCATTCGCCCCATCTCCCACTGCTGTAGAAACCTGCCGCAACTGTTTGGTCCTCACATCTCCTGCCGCAAATATACCCGGGCAGGAAGTGATTCCATCTTCTCCGGCTACAATATAACCCTGTGGATCCAGGTCTGTCAGGTTTTTAAGAACATCTGTACAAGGTCTGGCCCCTATGGCTTCAAAAAGTCCGTCCACACGAATCCTTCTGCCGCTGCTGAGCACCAGTCTTTCCATCCTGTCTCCGCCCTCAGCCATAAGAATCGAGGTCCCCCGCAGAATCTCTACGGTAGGCATATCTTCCAGCTTTTTCAAAGTCACCGGGTTGCCCTGGAACTGGTCCATCCAGTGAATCAGGTAAACCTGGTTGCAGAAATTGGTCATGAAGAGGGCGGTATCGAGGGCCGTATCTCCTCCACCTGCCACAGCCACTGCTTTATCGTCATAGGCAGGTCCGTCACAGACAGCACAGGAATGGATATATTCGGCCTCGAACTTCTCTCTTCCTATAATATTCAAATGTCTAGTCTCTGTCCCGGCTGCCCATATAAGGGCACGGGCCTCCAAATGCCGGCCATCCAGGAAGTCAACCTTCCATCCATCCCCGGCCCTGCTGCAGGCGCATACTTCTCCTGTGTGGAAGGGGACTCTCAGCTCCTCCGCGTGAAGGCGGAACTTCTCACCCAGGTCATAGCCGGTGATTCCGTAAAAGCCAAGATAATTATCTACCCTGAAGCTTCTGGCAATCTGGCCGGTCCCGAGAAACTCTCTCTCAGCCACTTTGAAATCCAGATTACTCCGCTGGGCATAGACAGCCGCACTGAGACCTGCCGGACCACTTCCTATAATCAGCAGATCAAGCATATAGTCACCTGCTTATAAGTTCAGGTCAAAGCCTCTGGGAATCTTTACAGAGCTTGTTGATCTTGAAAACTCCATCTTGGATTCAGCCATCTTCTCCACTTCGCCGGCCACTTTGAGAACTTTCTCGATGTTCTCTTTCATCTGTGCCCTGCTCTCTTCAGGAGATGCCTCATAGAGCTTGCGGTCGCCAAGGAAGAAAGAGGGAACCCGGTCATGGGGGAACTTGGATACGATATCCGGTCTTGCATCCTCGTCAATTTTGAGGACTTCAACCTTCGCATAATCCGCATTAGCGTTCTGAAGTTCTAACAGAATGGAATCTGCTCTCTTACAATACTGACAGCTCTTCGAATAAAAATACAAAATACCAATCATAGCCTTCTCCTTTTCTAAAACTCAATATGATTATGATAACCGGAAGGACCCTCCTGCCGGCACGGAGTTGCATTACTGTCTCAGAAACTCCCTCATACTGATTTTACACGTTATCAGGCTACAAAATTTGTGCAAATGATACGGTTTATTTACAATATTCGTATCAGGTACAAAGGCCCCCGCTGCAAAGAATTGCAGCGGGGGCCGGACTGGTCTTTATTTAATATTTCCCTTTATTTATCCTTGATCTCACTGTGCCATTCCTGAAGGGATTCCACTCTTTTCGTATTGTGCTTCTGCTCATAGAGGATACCCTCGGCGGCAGCCTTGCCGGCAGCAACAGTTGTGATATAAGGAATCTTGGCCTTGATGGCGGACCTTCTTACATAACTGTCATCGTAGGCGCTCTCCTTGCCGGCGGGAGTATTGATAATCATCTGAACCTCGCCGTTGACAATGAGATCCTGCAGATTGGGCCGGCCTTCATGACGCTTCTTGATCAGTTCTGAAGGAATGCCGTTCTCATTGAGAAGCTTGTTGGTTCCCCTGGTAGCATAAATCTTGAATCCGCCTTCCATAAAGCTCTTGGCCAGGTCAACGACCTCCGGCTTATCCTTGGAATTAACGGAAATCAGTACGGAACCTGAGGTAGGCAGCTTGGACTGGGTAGCCTCCTGGGCCTTGAAGAAGGCCTCACCTGTTGTGGAAGCGATACCAAGTACCTCGCCGGTAGACCGCATCTCCGGACCGAGAAGCGGGTCAACCTCCTGGAACATATTGAAGGGGAATACCGCTTCCTTGACACCGTAATATGGAATATGCTGCTCCTTGAGCTGGGGCACCGGTGAAGGCTTGCCTGTAAGCTCTGAGGTAAGGATCTCCGTGGCCAGAGGCACCATGCGGATATTGCAGACCTTGGATACCAGCGGAACCGTACGGGAAGCTCTCGGATTAGCCTCAAGAACATAAATCTTGTCATTCTCGATGGCATACTGCATATTCATCAGGCCGACAACATGCATCTCTTCGGCAATCCTTCTGGTATATTCCCTGATCGTCTTCAGGTGCTCTTCAGAAATATGTCTGGAAGGAATGATACAGGCAGAGTCTCCGGAATGGATTCCGGCCAGCTCGATATGCTCCATAACAGCGGGTACAAAAGCATGGGTACCGTCGCAGATGGCGTCTGCCTCACACTCGAGGGCATGAACCAGGAAACGGTCGATAAGGATAGGCCGGTCCGGTGTCACACCGACAGCCGCTCTCATATAATCTCCCATGGTCTCATCGTCATAGACAACTTCCATACCGCGGCCGCCCAGAACGTAAGAGGGCCTTACCATAACCGGGTAACCAATCTGGTTGGCAATCTTCACTGCCTCTTCCACTGTGGTGGCCATACCTGCCTCAGGCATAGGAATACCCAGCTTGTCCATGGTCTTACGGAACTCGTCCCGGTCCTCTGCCAGGTCAATGATGGCCGGGGAGGTTCCCAGGATCTTCACCCCGTTCTTCTCCAGGTCAGAAGCCAGGTTAAGAGGTGTCTGACCACCGAACTGGGCGATGACGCCCACAGGCTGTTCCTTCTTATATATACTCAGTACATCCTCAAGAGTCAGGGGCTCGAAGTAAAGCTTGTCAGAAGTATCATAATCTGTGGATACAGTCTCCGGATTACAGTTTACGATAATAGTCTCAAAGCCGAGTTTCTTGAGAGAGAGGGCTGCATGTACACAGCAGTAGTCAAACTCGATACCCTGGCCGATCCGGTTGGGGCCGCCTCCCAGAATCATGATCTTAGGCTTGTCTGTATTGACCGGATTGTTGTCCGGTGCATTATAGGTGGAATAGTAGTAAGCGTTATCCTTGGTTCCGCTGACATGGACGCCATCCCAGGTCTCCTCCACACCGATCTCAATACGGCGGTTGCGGATATCCTCCTCAGGAACCTCCAGAATCTCGCTGAGATACTTGTCAGAGAAGCCGTCCTTCTTGGCCTGGGTCAGGGCATCATCTGCCGGCACAGACCCCTTGAAGGCCATGAGGGCTTCCTCCTCCTCAACCAACTCCTTCATCTGCTCGATAAAATAGCGCTTCACCCGGGTAAGATTGTAGATCTCTTCCACGTCAGCTCCCTTGCGGAGAGCTTCGTACATGATGAAATGTCTCTCGCTGCTTGCTGTATTCAAAAGTCTGAGCAGTTTCTCCTTAGATAAGGAATTATAATTCTTCACATGGCCAAGACCATAGCGGTCCTTCTCTAAGGACCGGACAGCCTTCTGGAAGGCCTCCTTGTAGGTCTTGCCGATACTCATAACCTCGCCTACAGCCCTCATCTGGGTACCCAGCTTGTCCTCAACGCCTTTGAACTTCTCAAAGGCCCAGCGGGCAAACTTGACAACTACATAATCTCCGTCAGGCTTGTACTGGTCAAGAGTGCCGTACTTGCCACAGGGGATATCCTTGAGGGTCATGCCTGTAGCCAGCATGGACGATACCAGGGCAATGGGGAAGCCTGTCGCCTTGGAAGCAAGGGCTGAAGACCTGGATGTCCTGGGGTTGATCTCAATAACGATAATACGGTCGGAAACCGGGTCATGGGCAAACTGGACATTAGTTCCGCCAATTACCTGGATGGAATCCACAATCCTGTAGGCCTGGTCCTGGAGCCGGTCCATAACTTCCTGGGAAATGGTCAGCATAGGGGCCGTACAGAAGGAATCTCCTGTGTGGACACCCATGGGGTCTACATTCTCGATAAAGCAGACTGTGATCATGTTGCCGTCCTTGTCCCGGACTACCTCAAGCTCCAGCTCCTCCCAGCCCATGACAGACTCTTCTACCAGTACCTGGCCCACCAGGCTGGCCTGAAGGCCTCTGGAACAAACTACCTTCAATTCTTCTTTATTATATACCAGACCGCCGCCGGCACCACCCATGGTGTAGGCTGGTCTCAATACTACCGGATAATGGAGCTTCTCCGCGATCTCCAGAGCCTGGTCCACACTGTAGGCAACCTCAGACCTGGCCATCTCAATACCCAGGGCCTCCATGGTCTCCTTGAACTCAATACGGTCCTCGCCCCGCTCAATGGCGTCCACCTGGACACCAATGACCTTAACCTGGTACTTATCCAGGACTCCTGCCTTATTCAGCTCAGCACAGAGATTCAGTCCGGACTGGCCTCCCAGATTGGGAAGAAGGGCATCCGGTCTCTCCTTGGCGATAATCTCCTCAAGTCTCTCTACGTTAAGGGGCTCAATATAGGTGACATCCGCCATCTCCGGGTCTGTCATAATTGTTGCCGGGTTCGAATTAACCAGCACAATCTGATATCCCAGGTTCCTCAAAGCCTTGCAGGCCTGGGTTCCGGAATAGTCAAATTCGCAGGCCTGACCGATGATGATCGGACCCGAACCAATGATCAAAACCTTATGTATGTCAGTTCTCTGTGGCATAAAGTACCTCCTTTGGCATTATGTACATATCCAAACGCAGTGAAAGCGCCCTGGTATCCTTTAACTCTTCTAATTAATCTATGTAATGTTAGCACCATAAAAAATGAATGTCAACGAAATAATCTTTTACTTTACGCTCTTTATATTGTAAAAAAAGACGGAATTCGTTATAATAAAACATGAGAAGGGGAGGGGAATCTGGTTTATGGACAAGTTAAGGCAAAAGCATTTTCTTATTATCATTGCCGCCGTGACCCTGTGCAGCTGCAGTGTCGCACTTTCGGGCTGCAAACAAACCAAGGAGGGAAACCAGTATGTCGGCGACTGGACCGCCATTGAAGGCGAGTACCAGGGCCAGTCTTTATCCAAAGAAGAGCTGAGTTTCGGCTTCTCTCTCTTTGAGGACGGCAGCTCAATCATCAAGTCTGGAACGGACAGTTCCGCCGGCAAGTGGAAGATGGCTAACGGAGGTATTCAGCTTCTCAACAGCAACGGCTATCCCATGAACATGACCGGCATGGCCCAGTATCTGGTCTGGGAGGACAACGGCACAAAAATTACTTTTGAAAAGCAATAAGCAGGCGGGCAGGACAGATCCTGCCCGTTCCTTTTTATAGGAAAAGGACAGGATTCCCCCAGGGCTCCTGTCCTTTTTCAGCTTCAGCCTGGATAATCCTCCTCAGACTGTTCCTTTATTTTTTTTGTCTGATGCTTTCTTTCAGGCTCTCATGCCCTGGAACGGCTGTAGGAAAGGACCGCCTCTGTCATCCGGATGGCCCGGATATTTGTCCGGACGTCATGGACCCTCACAAAAGAGCAACCCTTCATCCTGCCTATGACAGTGGTCGCCGCCGTTCCTTCCTCCCTCTGGTCCACGGGAAGATCCAGGGTCAGCCCAATGACAGACTTCCTTGATGTACCAAGGAGAAGGGGACAGCCAAAATCTGCAAGTTCCTCCAGCCGGGCAATGATCTCCAGATTATTCTCATAGCTTTTCCCGAAGCCTACGCCCGGGTCAAGGATAATCCGGTCCCGGCCAATCCCCGCTTTGCCGGCAAGGGTAAGGCAATCCTCCAGGTCTTTCTTTACATCCGTCATGAAATCCCCGTATTCCGCCCTGGCCCTGTTATGCATGAGGCAGCAGGGTACCTGGTAGCCGGCAATCACTTCCGCCATCCTTTTATCGTATTTCAGCCCCCATATATCATTAACCATATGGGCACCGGCCTTTAAGGCCGCTTCTGCCACCCTGCTTTTGCAGGTGTCCACGGAAATGACGGTATCGTACTCAGTCCTGAGTCTCTCAATCACCGGAACGACCCGCTCAATCTCCTCCTGGTCCGGGACTGGCCGGAAGCCGGGTCTGGTGGATTCCCCGCCAACATCGATAATGGCCGCTCCCTGGCGGATCAACTCCCCGGCATGGGCAAGGGCCCGGTCTATTTCATTGTGGCGGCCTCCATCTGAGAAAGAATCCGGCGTCACATTCAGTATGCCCATGACATACATATGTTTCTCTGTGTCAAAGTCTTTTCCGCCAATCTTCATAGATATTCCTCTCTATTAAACAGTAAATATCAGCGCTGGTCCGGCAGCTTGTCAGGGCTCATATAGCTGAGCTTAAGCCATCCGGAAAGGCCTCCGTATTCGACTCTTCCCCAGCCCTTGTGGAATTCCAGGACAAGGACTTCCTGGTTCTCCGGAACCTTGCCCAGACTCTTGCTATGCTCGTCCGGCTCCTGTCTTAAATTGATGCCTTCCGAGGATCTTAAGGATTCCACTTTCCAATATTCAGAAGGATAACTCCCCATAAAATACATATTGATCCAGAAGGTCTCCCCCTGGTCGGTCACCCGTCCCCAGCCATGGTCCAGCTCCTCCACAGTGAATTCCTCCCCATAAAGGAGGCCGCTTCTTACCACTTCACTGGCCATATCCGGCCGGGCATAGCCCTGGATTCCTTTTTCTGTCATGGCATTGACATAGACCAGGGTCCCGGGCTTTATGTAGATGGCTTCCCTGGTCAGGACCAGGACATATTTGTCTGACAGCCATCCGTCAAGGCCACAGTAGGAAGCATGAACCCATCTTAGGTCATCCAGTTCTGTGAACTCTGTAACCTGAATACATTTTCCTTCAGGGAAAAGCCCTGTCTGCTCTGAGCTCCCTGGCCCGCTGTAAAAGGGGACCCCATCAAGAGAATTACTCTTTTTAGCCAGCAAGGTTCCCGGGTATGGCTCTACATCAAGCTTTTCCAGGTCAGCCTGGCCACCAGTCACTGTCCGGCGCTGGACCATATTATGTTCCTTCATGTACTGCCATGTACCAAGGCAGGCAGCCACCAAAGCCAGGACCCCCAGCAGGCTCCACAGGAGGGAGAAAATCCCAGGGACAGGTTTCTTTTCTTTCCGGTCTTTTCCGGATGACTTTCCCTGCCTCTTTTTGGATATTTCTTTCCGGTCCCTGCCGGCAGCTTTTGCCTGATCTCTGCCGGCAGCTTTTTCCCGGTCTCTGCCGGCAGCTTTTGCCTGGTCCCTCCCGGCGGCTTCCTCCTGGTCTCTGTCAGCAGTTTCTTTATACTCTCTGCCGGCAGCTTCTTTCCCATCTTCTTTGACCTGGGAAGGTCCACTGTCTGTCTTACCGTCAGGACTACCGGTCTTTTTAAAAAAGCCGGATTTATTATTTCTTTCACTCCTCCGCCTGCGGCGGCCTGGGGAAAGTCCCTTTTCCTGCTTATCATTAACCTGCATGTCAATTCACACTCCTGACCTTATAAACCTCAAAAAACAGATTATTTGATGTCATGAACTCATCGACAATATCTGCCTGGACCCTGTCCTCGTCTTCAATGCCCATGAGCCGGGCAATGTTTTTACTGCCCTGGGTGATCAGATATACATCCTCCCTAAGCAGGAAGGAAGAAGCCAGGTTGTCGGTACCGGCAGCCTTCAGCTTCTGGTCATAGACCGGACTGTAGGCCATCCAGCTTCCTGTAAGGAACCAGTTACCCTGATGAAGATCATCCCCGGGGCCGGTTCCCTTTGTTACACTCCTGGTATCAATAACATAGAATTTGTCCGGGTGACTGCCGCAGTAAGCTGCCACCTCCGCTTTCTCGGACCCGGCGGCCAGCTCCTGTCTCTGGACCAGAGCCCTGGTCTCTATGACCGGCTTGATGGGGTCTGTCCTCAAGACGAGAGCCAGCAGAATAAGCTGGACCAGGAAAGGAATCCTGCTAAAAGGTTTTCCCCTCCACTGGCCGGCCAGCCTGGCCGCCAGGGCGAAGCCTGTAGAAAAGGTCAGCAGCCAAATGGCCTCTTTGACTCTCAGGGGAAATCTGCCATTCATGGCCAGATAGACCCATTCCAGTCTCACTACCACAGCCGTAGCGACTATGGACAGGAGCTGCTGTAAATGGCTGAAAAAACCCCGGTCCCAGCAGAAAACCAGGCTGACCGGAAAAAGAACCAGCAGCAGAAGCCAGCAATACCTGGCTGCATTTACCAGGCTGCTGTTGACATCCTCTGACTCCGTCATGTACTGGTCCGCCGTGGGAACGGCGGCCAGTGCCCGCTTGCTCAGGGCCTCGTCAGGCTCCTGGCTTCTGACATAATTGTAGGTTTCCTCAACCCAGTCTGTCCTGAAGCCGTCCACCAGGCAATAGGTGTAGTTGGCCATGGCGTCACGGACACTCTCGCTCATACCTATGGACTGGTAAAAATCCATGGCTTCCTCATACTGGGGAAAGCCGGCATAATCCTGCAGATAGGCCCTGGCATGATTGTAGATCAGGTATCTTTTCCACTGGTTGCTGCCGTAGGCCCTGTTGTCCATCTGAAGGACGCCAACAGCCAGTATGCCTATCATGGCACAGAGAAACCAGGGTTTCCAGGACTTAAAAAACCGGCGGTTATATTTTATCAGAAGTTCAATGCCCAGAACCGGAAGAACCATATAAAGACAGGGCTTGCGATAGCTCCAGGAGGCGGTCATCAAAATTGCCAGGACAGCAATATTCCAGGGTCTCCACGCCTCTTCCGGGCTCTCGAAGGCAAAGTACAGGACAGCCATACAGCCCATGAAGGCCGCTGCCGTCGAAAAAGTCATGCTGGAAAAGCAAGACAGCCAGCCCAGCAGGAAGGCCATGTCAAAAAACAGACACCATAGCAGGCGGTTGGCCTTGAAATAGTTAAGGATCCGAAAGAGAACCGCCACCAGGGCAAAACTGGTAAGGATGGTAAATACCGTCACATACCAGTTGACATTTTCCAGCCGCAAGTCCCGGAAGACTATGTTGGGATTGGCCTGGTAAAGGCGGGCTATGATCCATGACAGGGGATACCTGACAAAGATAGAATGGGGGTCAGGCGTCCCGGTAAAGGATCCGTCCAGGATCTGGACCAGGGCCGAATCATCATTAACCTCATAGGTAAAGGGCACCGTCTGATAAATCTTCCACATCAGGGGAAGGACGGCGGCCAGGGCCAGGGCCAGGTTAATCAGAAGATTCAGGGCTCTGCACCACAGTTTATTCTCTGTCTCCTCTCTCCATGTGAAATACCGGCCGGCAGTATCTGCCATAGACCGGAAAGGATTTACTTTTATTTTTTCCATAATATCAGCTCCATCTCCGAAACAGACGGCAAAGAGAGGCCTGTCTCCTCACAAAAAATATTATCGCAATGAATCACAGGACTTGCTTCAGGCAGAAGGGCCCTGTAATTTTTTCCATTATATCAGCGGGTCGTTGACAGTTCAATCATTTCAAAGTATAATTTTCAAGCCGGCCCTAACGGAAAAGAACCTGTTTCCAGGGCCCTATAGTCATAAATACTAAAAGAAAGAAAAATGGTGATCTCCATGAAAGCTATAAAAGGGAATGCAGACCAGGCGGGAAAGGACAGGGCTAACCCCCTTGGTACAGAACCCACCGGCCGCCTCCTGGCCCAGTTTACCATACCCAGTATCATCGCCATGCTGGTCGGCTCTCTCTATAATATTGTAGACCAGTTCTTTATCGGCCAGGCAGTGGGCCCCCTGGGCAATGCTGCCACCAATATCGCCTTCCCCCTGTCCACCTCCTGTGTGGCCATCGCTCTTCTTTTCGGGATTGGCGGTGCCTCCAGCTTTAACATTGCCATGGGAGAGGGAGACAAAGACAGGGCCGTCCATTACATGGGCAATGCCGCCGCCATGCTCTTTGGCTGCGGCCTGGTTCTCTGTATCTTCACCCAGGTTTTTCTGACCCCCCTGCTGCTTTTCTTCGGCTCTCCCCAGGATGTGCTGGCCTATGCCCAGATCTATACCAGGATCACCTCCCTGGGATTTCCTTTTCTGATTCTCACCACCGGAGGCGGCCACCTGATCCGGGCCGACGGGCGGCCCCAGATCACCATGATCTGCAATATCAGCGGTGCCATCATCAACACTGTTCTTGACGCCCTCTTCGTCTTTGGCTTCCACTGGGGTATGGCCGGGGCGGCTGCGGCTACCATTATAGGACAGATATTCTCAGCCCTGCTGGTCGTCTTTTTCCTCATGAGATGCAGGACAGTCACCCTTGGCAGGGACCACCTGCTGGTCAGGAAGACTTATGTCAGCCGGATCAGTTCCCTGGGTATCGCTCCTTTTTCCAACCAGGTAGCCATGATGATTGTCCAGATTGTCATGAATAATTCCCTCAAATTTTACGGGGCCCAGTCTGTGTATGGAGAGGCGATCCCCATAGCCTGTGTAGGAATTATCACTAAGGTAAATATGCTCTTTATGTCCTTTGTCATCGGCATCTCCCAGGGTCTACAGCCCATAGCCAGCTTTAATCATGGGGCAGGCAGGCACGGCAGGGTCAGACAGGCCTATTTCCAGGCCATGGCCGCCGGGGCCTTTATCGCCACAATCTCCTTTTTCCTTTTCCAGCTGGCACCCCGGCAGATTATATCCCTCTTTGGAAATGGTACGGAAGAATATTTTACCTTTGCGGTCAATTATTTCAGAATTTTCTTGTTTTTCACCTTCCTGAATTTCATCCAGCCCATTACTTCCAATTTCTTTACTGCCATCGGCAAGCCCAGAACAGGTGCCTTCTTATCCCTGACCAGGCAGATTATCTTTCTTTTGCCTCTGCTGATCATCCTGCCTCTTTTTATGGGGATCGACGGAATCATGTATGCCGGCCCCGTGGCAGACTTTCTTGCGGCCACTGTCAATATAGTCATGGCCTTAAGGGAGCTTCGTCTTCCCCAGTACAAAGCCGGCTGAAAAATAAATCCTGTCATAAAATCCCGGGGAACCGTCCTGAATAAGGAGGACGGTTCCCCGGGATTTGTTATATGCTTATATTATTTTCCAAAAAGCACCTTAATATAGTCCTTCATGTAGGCAGGCAGGTCCGGAGGTCTTCTGGCAGAAACGATGTTGCCATCCACCACAGAAGCCTCATCCACCCAGGTTGCCCCGGCATTGGCCATGTCATCCTTGATCCCCGGGGTGCTGGTCACTGTCTTTCCCTCAAGAATACCCGCTGAGATCAGAACCCAGCCGGCGTGGCAGATCTCACCAATAGGCTTGCCTGCGTCATTGATCACACGGACAATGTTAAGAACCTCCGGATAGCGGCGCAGCTTGTCAGGTGCCCATCCTCCCGGAACCAGCAGGCCATCATAGTCTGCCGGATCTACATCGCCGAAAGCATAGTCAGAATCAAAAGGTACACCATATTTGCCATGGTAGGTGAAGCCGGCCTTGTCACCGACGATATCCACCTGGCAGCCTTCCTCCCGCAGCCGCAGCACCGGGTAAGAAAGCTCAAGATCTTCAAAATCCTCACCGATTAAGGCAAGTATCTTTTTTGCCATATATTTATCCTCCTATTTTTGCTCCTGGCTTGATTCAGATAAATCAGCCCGTCTCAAAGTTACTTATTTATCATTGATTCCCAAAACAAGTCACCCCCACGGCGGCTGGCCGGTCATAGTCAGGTCCTTGCTAAAAGCCATGGTCCGGTGCATCTTCCGGGCAATAATCCAATAGAACAAGCTGACTCCGGCGCATCATTTTCTCCATTTCTTAAAAAGCATACCCAGACCGTAGCCTAAAAGGCCGGCAATGATCATGGCACTGATCGTCTCAAAATTTAAATCCATAACTACCTCCCTATTCTAAGGCACAGACCGGGCCGGCCCCCTTGGCTGGCCCCGGCAGCAAAGGCTTGCGGCCTGTTAAAAGGCTTGTGGCCTGTTACCAATTATCCTTGTTGTAATATATTTTTATTCTATCATATTTTCTTAAGAAGCAACAGCTGACAGACGTCATTTGAGGCTCCCCGGCTAAAAATCTCCCAGTAGAAGAGAAAAAACAAGGGATAACAGGGGCTGATGAAGCAGATAAATCAGGAAGGAATGACGACCCAGCATAGCCAGGAGGCCGCCGGCCTGTCTGACTGCCCGGTCCAGGACTCCCTTCCGGCCGGGTCCGGTTCCGGCTTTCTTATCCGGTTGCCGGTCACAAGTTCCGCAGCCATCCTTTTCTTCCACCTGGTCCCGGTCACTGGTTTCCATTCCAGCTACTGTCCCTGCCTGGCTCCGCTCATAAATCCCATAAAGAAAATAACCCGTCATGAAGAGAAAAAGCCAGGGCAGCAGGGAAAAGTAATCCGAGGAGTAAAATCCCGCCATGGGAAAGCCCAGAAAAGTAGTAAAGAGATTGAGGTAAAGACCCTGGGGCAGGAGACAGAGGGGCCTGCCAGGCAAACCAAGTCTGCCCTCGTTGATCTGGTAAAAAAGGACAAAGGCCAGGAATGACAGGACGGTTCCCCCTCCGGGCCAGCTTTGCCGGACCGGTCTCAGGAGTCTGTCCAGGGGAATCATCAACAGTATGCAGGCACCAATCAGGGTCAGAACCCCGAAAACTACCCGGGCCTGGTAGGCGGCAATATAGGTGACGGCTGTCACCAGCAGCCCACCGGCAGACACCAGCAGACCTCGCTTGGCTGGATGACTGTCCAGGCACCAGCAAAAGCCGGCCAGGCCTATAAATACGATACAGATGCTCTGCTGCCATACAAAACCAGCCAGGCCCTTGTACCAGTCCGCCTTCAGGCCATAGAGATAGACCAGGTCCCACATGCCGTGATAGGCCACCATACTTAAAATGGACCAGCCCCGCAAGACATCAACCCAGACAATCCTGCCCTTCTTTTGTTCTTTCCTAGAGGACCCGGACAATTTCGTCGATATCCTTTCTGCTGTCATGAAGCCTGGAAGGCTTGCTGGCCTCTGAGGGATATCCCACCGAGAGCAGGCAGACAGGAATAATATTTTCCGGCAGGCCGAAAAGGTCGATCAGGTCTTTTGAATCAAAGGCCCTTGCCCAGAGGGAAACCAGGTCAAGGTCAGTGGCTTCCATCATCATGGATGTGGCCGCGATGGCTGCGTCCACCTCACCAGAGTCATAATTATCATAACAGCGGTCCTTCGTATTCTTCCAGCTGACATTTTTATCATAGCAGACCAGGAAAACCAGTGGTGCCCCATAGGTCATGGGCGTAACCTGCACAAGGCCCTGCCTTGCCTTTTCGCTGGCAATCACATAAATTCTCTGGGGCTGCAGATTATGGGCTGTGGGAGCCAGCCTGCCTGCCTCTAATAATTTGGCGATCTTGGCCCCCTCTACCTGGCGGCTGGAGAACCTTCTCTCAGAATATCTCTTCTTTGCTAATTCTAAAAATTCCATGGTCTTTCCTTTCTTCTATATAAATAGTATCCCAAGCTTAAGCAATCTTCCAAGCTTGAACAGTATCCTAAACTTGAACAGAATCCCAGGCTTGAACAGTATCCCAGGCTTGAACAGTATCCCAGGCTTGAACAGTATCCCAGGCTTGAACAGTATCCCAGGCTTGAACAGT
>ODAJ012189824.1_pt1 | contig 165171 bp, 142 predicted proteins | sample 1539241 | NCBI WGS metagenome assembly ODAJ01 (sample SAMN02144231, study PRJEB22623) | gut metagenome | biome: sheep rumen | host: Ovis aries | place: New Zealand | reverse complement strand
CCTGATGAAAATGCGCGCAAAAAAGGCGTCAGCAGTTACGATTCGCCCATTTTTATAAAATGGGCTGAAACGTTACTGCGACGCCCCCTTCTTTTAATGTTTAATTCTTTTTTTCTATATATTTTGAATCTTCTTGGTTGAATCTTTTTACCCTAATTCTATGAATCTTCATTCCTTTTATGTATGGTAATTTAAAAAGAATATTCATTAATAATTACTGAGTGTTCCCAGATCATGGGAAAAGAGCAGTTCTTCCACAGTAAATAGATCATAGATGCCGTTTTCAATAAAGTATGATATGGCCAGGTCAAACTTGCTGCTGGGTGACAGAGCAAAGCCTGCCCTGCCGATCAGGTCTTTGGTCTGGTCCAGATTAAGCTCCAGGGCCAGGGCCAAAGCCACTGCCGTATTCTTCTTTGGATGATAGTTGACATCCTTTTTGATCTTGGAAAATAATTTCTTATCCAGGTTGGCCTTCTTGTAGACCTGGGGATTCGTCATACCCTTCTCCCGGATCAGCCGCAGAAGCATGGTCTGGAAGGTCTCTTCTGATTGACTTAACACATCCTCAAGACTTCTTTTTTTACCGGCCTTCTTATCCGTCTTCCAGATCGACAGCTTCTCCTTGGGCTTTTCTTTCCAGTCAGTCCCGGGATAAGCCGGCAGAGAAGTATCCAGATCATCAGATTTCATGCCAATGATCTCTTCTTTCCGATAAAGGTCAGACCAGTCCTCCGCTTGGTCTTTCAAGAATTCAGCTTCTTCTTTCTCTTCCCAGCTTATAGCTTCGGTTTCCCAGCTTTTATTTTTTTCGAAAACGGCTTCACTTTTCCGGGCCCATGCCTTCTTCCTCCGGTCCCTGGTCCGGTCCCTGGCAGCGCTGCCTATGGACTGACGGCCATAAGAGGGCATCCCTTCAGGGATCCGGTCGGACCGGTCAGACTCATATTCAATCTTTTCTTTCTCTTTGACATAATGATCATCGATATAGCTGGCAAGGCCAGCGTACAAAGAACTTGAAATCCTGGTGGACTCCTGGTCGAAAACCACCAGATAGATCATCATATCTCTCTGGTCCTTGTCCAGAAAATCCTTAACCACCTGGTTTACAATCCTTAGAGCAAGCTCCCGGGGAAAACCATAAGTCCCGGTGGAAATCAGGGGGAATGCCAGACTTTTACAACCATTTCTGTCAGCCAGCTTAAGGCTTTCCTGGTAGCAGGACTTAAGCAGGATGTCCTCCCCCTGTCTGCCGTCAACCCAGACCGGACCTACCGTATGAATGATATATTTGGCATCAAGGCCGAAGGCCGGAGTTATGGCCGCCTGGCCTCTTCCTATTTTGCCGATCTTTCTGCGGGCCTCCAGAAGCTGGTGCGGGCCGGCAGCCTCATAGACCGCCCGGTCAGTTCCATCCCCGATTATAGGCTCAGGATTAGCCGTATTGACGATGGCATCCACCTTCATTTTTGTCAAATCATTTCTTAAGATTTTAAAGGGCATGGCCGGCACCTCCTCTTTTTTCTTCCTTTAAGCTTTTTGAAACAGCCGGGGTCAAAGACCCCGGCCATCTATCATTATCAAAAGGAAATGTCTTTGTATCTTTCAATTACGTTATTTTATAAAACTTATACCATTTCCCAGGACACAGGGGCAAGTCTTTACCTGCCAGCCTTTTTATGACGCTTCTTATAATCTTTCCTGATCTCCACAGCCCAGTCCTCACACTCACGGAAGGCATCTACAGCAGAGGCATCTTTACAAGCTCTGACACTAGATACCGCCTTGGAAAGAACCCGGTAGTTCAGCTTGGTTCCCTGCCCGTCTGCCTCGTAGTTTACGGCCATCTCCGGTCTGATTCCAAAGCTGCCCGCCGTGCTGATGGCATCGATATTGGCACCCAGGAAAAGGAACTCCCACCCATATTTTTCTCTCTGTCTTTCCACCATGGACCTTACCTTTTCCAGGGAGTATCTCCTGCTGGAATTCTCCAGGCCGTCTGTAGTAATAATAAAAATGGTCTTGGCCGGCCGGTCCTCTCTCCTGGCATATTTATGGACAGTGGAAATATGGTGGATGGCACCACCCAGGGCATCTAAAAGGGCCGTGCAGCCTCTCACATAGTACTGGCTGTCATTCATAGGCTCTATCTTCTTTAAGGGCACCCTGTCATAGAGAACCTGGCACTGGTCATCAAAAAGCACTGTACTGATCAGGGCCTCCCCCTTTTCCAGCTTCTGCTTCTTGATCAGGGAATTGAAACCACCGATGGTATCTTCCTCCAGCCCGCTCATAGACCCGCTTCTGTCAAGGATAAAAACCAACTCTGTCAAATCTTTTCTCATAATATCTACCTCCTCTTAGTCTTTTTATGAACTCTTTCTGAGGTAAATATACTATAGACCAGGAGGTCAAAGGTCTCCCTGCAGGCGACCCTGCCACTTTATTAGGACCTGGCTTATTCAGCTATTTTTCAGGCTGTTTTCAGGAGATTATCCCATATAATTCAGGCTTCGAGTATCTTTTAATTTGTATATCTTTTTATAGAAAATATAAGAAATAAGCGCCATGATAAGTCCAGCGAAAAGGCAACTGTAATAGGCGGGACCGAAAGCAAAATCAATGGACAGAACCCGGCCGAAGCGTTCAGCCACCAAAGGTTCCGTTACATTTTCCAGCATATGGCGGATCTCCTCATTGGCAGCCGGTGCCACTATATAACGAAGTCCGCCGTAGCAAAGGCCAAGAAGAACTACTGAAATCAAAGAAAGCCAGCCAGAAATCATCCTGTATAAAACCCTGTCCTCAGACCTCTCGTGGCCATTCTGCCCCCAATCGCTCTTCTCATGGCCATTTTGCCCCCAATCAATCCTCTCACAGCCAGTCTTCTCCTGATCACTTTTCTCATGGTCAGCTTTCTCCCGATTGTTCTTCTCACAGCCTGTCTTCTCCTCACCGGTCTTCTTGTGGCTGGTCCTCTTCCGATTGCTTTTCTCACGGCTAGTCCTTTCATGTCTTCCCAAAGGTCTGGCTGTCACCGGCCTGCCAAAGCAGGCAGCCAGCAGCAAAAGCAGGAGGGGGAGCACAACAAAGATAATGACCACAAGCCGGTAGTAATTATAGAGACCGACGACCCCCAGGGCTTCCAGCTCCCTGGGCAGGATTTGATTGTCCATGGTAAGGATCTTGATCCAGTATTCTTTATCAAAAAGGGTATGGATCATCTGCCAGCCCCCCAAAGATGGCTCATAGGGCTTGACAGAAGCCAGGCCCGGCAGCTTTAGAAACACAAACTTACCTTTATAGATAAGCAATGTAAGCAGGGGCAGTATGCTATATATAAAACCTATGATAGTTTTCTTCCTAGTCTTTTCCATTAATCCAGATCCTTTTCTTTTTTATATTATAACAATTTGTCTCTGTACTTTCCAGCCCTTCCAAACTTTCAGAATATAATAAACCAATGGTCATATAGGATTATTCAAATAGGTAACAAAATAAAAAAAGGTATTCTCAACAATCCTCACAAATTAACAACTCCTCGAAAGAATCAAAAAACAGAGGCATCATTACTGATGCCTCTGTAAGATATCCTAATAGTTTTTATACTTGTCTGCCTGGCAATTATGCAAGGTGATTGAAAGCACCCTTTCCAGCATATACAGCTGCATCGCCTAACTCTTCCTCGATACGGAGAAGCTGGTTGTACTTAGCTACACGCTCGGATCTGGAAGGAGCACCTGTCTTGATCTGGCCTGTGTTAAGAGCTACAGCAAGGTCAGCGATTGTGGTGTCAGCGGTCTCACCGGAACGATGGGATGTAACAGCTGTGTAACCAGCCTTGTTAGCCATCTTGATAGCCTCAAGAGTCTCGGATACGGAACCGATCTGGTTAAGCTTGATCAGGATGGAGTTAGCGGAACCAGCGTCGATACCCTTCTTTAATCTCTTGGTATTAGTAACGAAGAGGTCATCGCCTACCAGCTGAACCTTGTCGCCTAGCTGCTCTGTCATAGCCTTCCAGCCATCCCAGTCTTCCTCATCCAGACCATCCTCGATGGAAACGATCGGGTACTTGTCAATAAGTGCTGCCCAGTGATCGATAAGCTCCTGGGATGTGAACTTCCTGCCGGACTTAGGCTGAACATACTCGCCCTTCTTCTCGCCCTTCCACTCGGAAGCAGCTGCGTCCATAGCAATCATGAAGTCTGTGCCAGGCTCATATCCTGCAGCCTTAACAGCCTCGAGGATCGTCTCGATCGTCTCATCGTCTGTGGAAAGGTTAGGAGCGAATCCACCCTCATCACCAACGGATGTAGCAAGGCCCTTGCCCTTAAGGATCTTCTGCAGTGCATGGAAGACTTCAGCACACCAGCGGAGAGCTTCTTTGAAGGAAGGAGCTCCAACGGGCATGATCATGAATTCCTGTGTGTCAACAGTGTTAGTAGCATGAGCGCCACCATTTAAGATGTTCATCATCGGAACAGGAAGTACATTAGCATTAGCACCGCCAAGGAAACGATACAGCGGGATCTCAAGGTAGTTGGAAGCTGCTCTTGCTGCTGCGATGGATACAGCCAGGATAGCGTTAGCGCCTAACTTGTTCTTGCCCTCTGTTCCGTCAGCGTCGATCATAGCCTTGTCTACTGCATAAGTGTCAAATGCGTTCATTCCAACGAGAGCATCATTGATAGTGGTGTTGATGTTCTCAACTGCCTTTAAAACGCCCTTGCCGCCATAGCGACCCTTGTCGCCGTCACGAAGCTCGAGAGCCTCAAATTCACCTGTGGAAGCACCGGAGGGAGCTGTTCCTCTTCCCATGGTTCCGTCTACCAGATAAACCTCAGCCTCAACAGTAGGATTACCTCTGGAATCTACGATTTCACGACCAATGACTTTTTCAATTTCTAAATACATTGTAAATCCTTTCTCATGCCGGTAAATATATGCTGAAAGCCTGCAATCTGCCCAATACCAAATACCAGCTCCAGGTAGTAATATCTGCCCAAAACTGTGGCCCCAGCATAATTTCAGGTGGCATGCCCCTTTGTGAAATGGTTAGTAAAGTTTTTATAGTATTAAGCTTTATTAATTATATCAGACCGTCACAGCATTTTCAAATAAAATATTAAGGCTAATGTCTATTTATGAGGGGATTAATCTTCGTCTCCACCTACCTCTTCGGTCTCGATAATAAACTTGACACTGCTCTTGGCTTTTTTAGCCTTACCACTGTAGCTGTTGTAGTTTTTATCCGCCTTTTTGATGGCTCTTATGCGGTTGGCCACATCCACGAGATCGTCATCCATCTCGTCTGCCAGCTCCTGTATACCTTCCTCATCGAATTCCTGCATACCTTCCGCCAGTTCCCCGGCACCTTCATTAAGCTTACCAATACCTTCATCTACCTGACCTGTGGCTGCCTGGATCCGCTCCATGCCTTCTCTCAGCTCTTTACCGCCCTTAGAGGCTTCTTCAACACCATTTCCAAACTGAATCAGGCCGACAGACAGGGTTTGGGAACCCTCTACCAGCTTCTGAGCACCGGCATCAAGGGTCGTTGAACCTTCTTCCAGTTTATCTCCGCTGTTGACAAGCTTGGATGACCCGGCCTGGATCGTCTTAAGGCCCTTATTTAAGGTATCCATACCGGAAACTGCCTCAGAAACACCCTTCTTCAGCTTCTTATTATTGGCGGTAAGCTTATCCATATAAACTGTCAGGGTATCCAGGCTCTTGGCCAGAAGCTCAAAATTGCCTTTGGCGCTCTTTAAAGAATCCATGGAAGCAGTCAGTCCCGAAGAGGCTTCTTTCAAGGTTAACAGGTCGTTCTGCAGAGTATTCAGAGCCTGGGCCATATCATTAAGCCCTGCAAGGGATTCCTCATCCACGGAGGGCAGCTCAGACATCTTTTTCAATGTGTTTCCAAGGGAAGTCTGGAAATCAGTGATTCCTGATGCCTCTAAAGCTTCGTCATCCAGTGTGACAGTAAGGCTATCGAAATCTTCAGCTTTTACTTCATCAAGATTATTATAGGTAACATCCTGAGTCTCAAGCACATCACCAGCGGCTGCATCAATCTTACTTTCATCCACAGAAGCGGATACGTTGCCTATTGAGTCTATCTTAATATCTTCTTTGGAGACAGAGACAGATACATCGCCGATGCTGACTTCAGGAGTATCGATATCTACAGAAATTGACTCCTGCAATTTAGATCTGACCTTGTCCTTGACATCATCACCGACATTGTCCCCAAGTATACCCATGACATCATCTATTTTCCTACTTAAAGCACTTTTTGCAGCGTCAGAAGCTGCTTCCTCTGCCTTCTTCTCAACATCTGCTACTGCATCTTCTGCAGCTTTCTTAGCTGCTGCCTTTGCCGGATCCACTGCAGCCGACGATGCCGCGCTGACTGCTTTTTCCTTAATCTCGTCATTGACCTTACTAACAGCTTCCTGGGCCGCAGCATCGGCAGCAGTCTTGGCTGCGTCCTTAGCAGCCTGTTTCACATTACCTATATTTCCTGCATATTCGTCTTTGACGGCTTTCAGCTGGCCATTGGCATTATCCGTGTTGTCCTTCATGGCTGAATTTGCCTCAGCAATTTTGCCATTAGCTGCATCCACTGATGCCTTCACTGCTGCTTCTTTTGCCGCAGCTTCCGCCACACTCTTGAGCTTGGCCTGCACTATGGCCCCTTTGCCGGCCGTCTCTTGGAGACTGCCGCCCAGGTCTTGTACTGCTTTTGCAAAGCTTACCAGGCTGTCGACAGAATTTTTAAAACCAGCCTGGGCATCCGTTAACTGGCTGGCATGATTGTTAAGGTTGGTCAGGGCAGTTACCAGGGCAGTGTAATCCTCAGGATCCGGAAGCTTTCCGGCCATAGCAGCTACAGATTCATTGAGCTTGGCCAGTTTAGCATAAATCTCAGCCTCGCTCTCTGTATAGCTGGCTACACCTTTCTCCAGGGTTTTTGCTCCTTCAAGAAGGGTATCTGACCCCTTTACGGCACTACTGATTCCCTTATCAAGGGTATCCATACCGCCTGTGTATTCACTGATGCCGCTATTCAGTTCTTTCGTACCTTTCTTCAGGGTTTTCAGACTTTCCTTAAGCGTGTCTGCTCCCTCTTCCAGCTTCACAGAGTTTTTGTCCAGCTTCTTAAGGCCCTTTGACAGCTCAGCACTTCCTTCTGTAGCCTTATCAATCCCATTGGAATACTCATCAAAGGAATCAGCCAGGGTCTGGACACCCTCGGAAAGCTCACCGCTGCCGTCTACCAACTTAGTGGATGCATCCACAAGTTCATCAATACCGTCCTTAAGATCATCCACATCATTGAGATTCGTTGTGTCAAACTCATCAAGTATTCCATTACTGATGGCCGTTGCTGTCATGGACAGCTGAAAATCAGTAGCGTCGGCTGTGACCTCCACATAGCTGGGAATGTCAATGTCCTTCAACATATCAACACTGGACAGCTTGAGACTGTCCTCCAGACCAGGCATGGCCATACCGACTACAATGTTCCTAAGTCCGTCATTGATGACTTTTCCGTTCTCCACTTTTATATTATCAAAATAATCCGAATCCATAATGATGGCTGTCACGGCAGTAAAAGGAGTATTGATGGTATATTCCTTGTCTTTAACCTTAATCCGCTCGTAGGAATTGTTGCTGTAATCAAAACGGATCTTTACCGGACCGCTCTTGCCTGCGATCTCCTTGGCAGACATTTTCTTCCCATCAAGAAAATAGGATATTTTCACGGTAACCGGCAGGTTCTGGCTGGTCTCTCCCTGATAATAGATATCCTTGCCGCCGCTGTTCCAGGTGATGGTCCCATCCTCATTCTTAGTGTAATCTTCATCTCCCTTGACATTCTTTACATCACTTAGGATAGTATAATCATCCAGCTGGTCAGTGCCCTCAGAATTCCTCAGCCAGTTACTTACAGTGACTTTTTCCACTTCGCCATCAGCATCCGCATTGACATAGACCGTTTCTGTCTTATCATCCGTAATGCTAGATTTCTTCTTTGCTGTCACAGGAGCCGCTACTGTCCCGGCAGCCATGATCACACTCATCATCAGGGCACATGTTTTCGATGCCAATCTGACAAATCTATTGTTCCTCATAAATAAACCTCCCATACTCTCTATGGTCTGTTTTCGCAGGCCAGATATTTATACTTTTTTAATCTCTAATTAATTTGCCAGCTTGCCCATACCCTTAGTGGTCTTGCAGATAACCTTATCAAATAGCAGGATCAAGGCCGGCAGCAGGGTCAGTACTATAATCATACTCAGCACCGCTCCTCTTGCCAGCAGGGTACAGATCGCTCCAATCATATCTACTCTGGAGTAAAATGCCACACCAAAGGTAGCCGCAAAAAGGCTCATGGCCGAGATAAAAATTGATAAGAGATTGGTATCATGGGATACCCTTACAGCCTCATATTTATCATGGCCGCCTATCCTTTCCCTGATATACCTGGTGGTAAATACGATAGCGTAATCCACAGTGGCTCCCAGCTGAATGGTACCGATGACAATACTGGCCACAAAGGGAAGGCTCTCTCCCTGATAGAATGGAACCGCCATATTCACCGCGATGGCAAATTCTATTACTGCCACTAGTATAACAGGTAAAGAAACAGAACGGAATACGAACATAATGATAATAAATATCGCCAAAGCAGAAGCTATATTAACTCTTCTGATATCGATATTGGTTACGTCCTCCAGGTCCTTCATCATGGGCGCCTCGCCGATCACCATGGAACTGGAATCATAATTTTTGCTAATCTCCTGGATCCTGCCTACCTGCTTATTGACCTCCGGGGTCGCCGCTCCGTATTCAGATCCAACAAAGGCCAGTTCATACTGGTCTGACTGCAGCATATCCTTAAATTTAGAAGGAATCATGGAGTCAGGAATCATGGGGCCAAAGAAGGAACTCAGGCTGATACACCATTTCACTCCATCCACATCCTCAATCTCTTCTGACATGGCCCTCTTCTTCTTGGAATCAATGTTTTTATCCATCATGACCATATGGACGGTGTTCATATGGAAGATTTCCTCCAGCTGGTCTGTGGCCACATTACAGTCCAGGTCAGCCGGCAGGGAATGGGCGATATTATAGTAGACACTCACATGGCCGTTGCCATACATGGCCGGATAAAGAAGGATCAGGAAAGCGATAATCCAGATCCAGTGATGGCGGATAATAAAACCGGACAGCCTGCCCTTGCTCTGAAGGATGGGTCTGTGTTTTGTTTTCTCAATGGCCTTATCAAAAACCAGGATCATGGAAGGCAGGATGGTCACACAGGTTATTACACCGAAAACGACACCCTTGGCCATAACGATACCCAGGTCCCGGCCCAGGGCAAAGGTCATGAAGCACAGGGCCGCAAAACCGGCTAAGGTAGTAACCGAACTTCCCACGATAGACCGGAAGGTAGCCGTGATGGCATGGCCCATGGCCTCCGTTTTATCGTCATATTCTTCCTGGAACTCCTCAAAACTGTGGAGGAGAAAGATAGAGTAATCCATAGTCACTCCCAGCTGCAGGACAGCCGTAAGGGCCTTGGTGATATAGGAGACCTCCCCAAGGAAAATATTGGTTCCCAGATTATAAAGAATGGCCATGCCGATACCCATCAGGAAAAAGACAGGAACCAGCAGCGAATCCATGGCCAGTTCCAGGACAATGAGGGACAAGGTCGCGGCAATGACTACGTAAACCGGCAGCTCTTCCAGGGCGATATCCTTGATATCATTAACTACACCGCTCATACCGCTGATAAAACAGTTTTTATTGACCACCTTCCTCATCTCGGCCACACAATTCATAGCCGCGCCCGAAGAAGTAGTGTCATCGATGAGAGCGATCATCAAGGTCGCGTCATCCTGGAAAAAAGCCTTTCTGATTTTTTTCGGAATCATGCTGACCGGCATGTCCAGGTCGACCACATCATCGTACCAGAGAACATCCTCCACATGATCAAGCTCCTCAATCTCCTTTTCCAGTTTGGCAACATCCTTCAACTCCATGTCCTTTACCACAATCATGGAGAAGGCTCCCATACCAAACTGATCCACCATAATATCCTGACCGTTCACTGTCTCCAAAGATTTGGGCAGATAACTGAGCAGGTCATAATTAACTCTCGTTGCCACAGTTCCGATTACCGAAGGGATCAGCAGTGCAAAACCGATAATCAGAATCATAACTTTATGTTTGGCAATAAAATGGCCCAACCTGTCCACAAGCAATTCCTCCTCTTTACTAATCTAACGAGGTAGCTATAGTTATTAAACTTGTTTTCTACCTACCATTCTAATTATAATCAAAAATGACTATTGGTCAATAGTTAATTTTACTTGAATTCAGCAAAAATGAATTTTAGTCATTTTCTAATTGACATTTGTTCTTTTTTACTAGATAATGATTAAGGAATTTCTATATGCCCGAAGAAGGCAGGAGTAGATTAAATCATGGAAAAGCTTTCTATAATTGGTTCCCGGCCAGTTGAAGCTCATTAAAAATATCTGATATTTAAAGAAATGAACTAACAGAAGGAAACATTCATCATGGGGAAGATTGATACCAAAAAAAAGTTAAAACAAAGCGCTATATTTCAAACTTCTTTTGATCTATTCCGGGAAAAAGGCTTTGCCAAGACCACCATCTCAGACATTGTCAAAAATGCCGGCCTGGCTAAGGGTACCTTCTACCTCTATTTCAAGGATAAATATGATCTGAGGGACAAGCTGATCTCCCACAAGACCAGCCAGCTTTTTCTCAGGGCCCACCAGGCCCTCATGCAAAACCCGGTGGATGGTTTTGAAAACCAGCTTCTCTTTGTCCTTGATTACATCATAGATATTCTGGAGCATGACAAGGGCCTGCTTCAGTTTATCAGCAAGAATCTTTCCTGGGGTATCTTCAAGAATGCCATCAATGCACCTGTGCCGGAAGAAAGCATGAAGTTCTATGAGTACTTTAAAGAACTGATGGCCAAAAGCCAGATTCAGTGTCTCCATCCGGAGCAGATGCTTTTCTCCATTGTGGAGCTGGTAGGCTCTACTTGCTACAGCTGTATCCTTTTTGAGGAACCCACCACCATGCAGGACTATCTGCCCCATCTCCACGAGATCATCCACCATATTCTGATCATATACACCCAGCCTTCCCCCCAGGAACCGCTGCCGGATTAATACTTCCTGAAGGCTTCCCAGTCTCCGCCCAATATCTTCCTCCCGGGAGCTGCCGGATGAAAAGATCCAGATGACTCTGTAGCCTCCGACCACTATCTTTCTCCTGGAAACTGCCGGATGAAAAGTATCCTGGGCAAATTAAAGCTATGACCGGATCAGCTATAATGTATATGCCGGAAGTAGCAAGACTTTTGTTTTAAGAGCAATTTAAAAGGAACCTGCCTCAAAGTCCGAAGGCAGGTTCCTTTTTATGTACGTATAATAAATTGTATCTGTTTCTTATAGGGATAAGTCCGGCCGCAGGCCACCGCACCCATCGATCTCAATCTGTCAGGGCTCAAGCAGGCGCTGGTCGCTGATTAACATCTGAGGACACAGGTCATGGTTTTCGTGGGGCACATGGTCTACTATCTGGAAGTCATAACAGATTGCTGCCGTCTTAAGATCACTATGCCGGGCCAGGTAGGCGTCATAAAACCCGCCTCCAAAACCCAGCCGGTGAAGATCCCTGTCAAAGGCCAGACCGGGCATCAGCATAAGGCCGGGCCTGGTTATCCTCTTATCCTCAGGATCTGGTCCCGGCTGGGGCTCTAAGATCCCCATGGTCCCCGGCTGACAATCCTCCAGGGACTTAATCTGGTAAAAATGCATGTCCCTGCCTTCTATCCTTGGCACTGCCAGCTTCTTTCCCGCGGCCTGAATGGCCCCAAGCATGGACAGGGTGTCCATCTCCTTGCGAAAGGACAGGTAAAGATAGATCCATTCCTCCTCCTGAAAGACCGGAAGATCAAGAATCTTCTGCAGGCAGGCCTTGGAAGCAGCCTCCACCTGGTCCATCGACAGACTATCCCGGAGGGCAAGCATCCGCTTTCTCAGTTCTTTTTTCTCCTGGGCAATGGTCATCTAATTCTTGCCCGCCTTGTCACCGTACTTCTCCCCCAGGTCTGTGATAGATCCGTCCTCTTCCTGGATGGAAATATTATTGAGAGATCCCCGCAGGTTAGCCCGGATGTTGGCAATATATTCCTTTCTAAGCCGCTTCTGCTCTTCCTCCTCTTCCGGAGTCAGGCCCACCGCCTTCATCTTGTGATACAAGGTATTGATTCTATCGATATCTTCATTATTCATAGTATAATTCTCCTCTGATTTATAACCTTCATCTTGTCTTTCAAAAACAGATTTAGTATAACAGATTGGCCTGCATAGGGCAAATCTTTTTCCCCGCCGGCTGCTAATCCCGGGACTGGTCTGTCCCCAGGATCTTTGCGGCCACTGCCTCCGCCACCCGGATACCATCCATGGCTGCTGAAGTGATGCCTCCGGCATAGCCGGCTCCTTCCCCACAGGGATAAAGGCCGGCCGCACTGGCTTCCAGGGTCCTGCCTCTTTCTATCCGCAAAGGGGAGGAAGTCCTGGTCTCCACGCCATCCAGAAGAGTATCAGGCCTGTCAAAGCCATGGATCCTTCTAGCGAAGGCCTCCATCCCTTCCTTGAGAGACTGGCATATGAAACCGGGCAGGACCGGTCTCAAGTTCGCCAGTCCATAATCACCCTTAATACAGGGCTTTATGTCTCCCAGACTGACCGATGGCCGGTCTCTTAAAAAATCCTCCAGCAGCTGGATGGGAATCTTCCCGGCTGCCGCTTCATAAGCCTTTTCCTCATAGATTCTCTGGAAGGCTACTCCACCAAGGGGTCCGGCCTCCGGGAAATCTTCCGGAGTTACCGTGGTAATGATGGCACTGTTGGAATTCAGACCATCCCGGCCATGGTAGCTCATGCCATTGACACACAGTCTTCCTTTTTCTGATGAAGAATTCACCACATAGCCACCGGGGCACATGCAAAAAGAGTAGATGCCCCTGCCGTTCTTACACTGATGGGTCAGCTTATAGCTGGCAGTGGGCAGACCCGGGTCATGACCCTTTCCGTACTGGCTTTCATTAATCATAGAAGCCGGATGCTCCACCCTTACCCCAATGGCAAAGGCCTTGGGTGTCATCAGAATCTTTTTTTCATGGAGCATGGCAAAGGTATCCCGGGCACTGTGGCCGGTGGCAAGAATCACATGGCGGCAGGCAAGCTCCTCTATCCATACCTCCGTCCTGCTATCCATACTTTCAGCAGATCTTCCATCTATACTTCCAACAGACCTGCCGTCCGTACTCCCACCGGACCTTACGGCCATGCTTCCATCGGACCTGCTACCCGTACTTCCACCGGATCTACCGTCCATACTTCCAACAGACCTGCCGTCCATACTCCCAACAAGCCTGCTATCCCTACTCCCACCGGACCTTACGGCCATACTTTCATTGGGTCTGTCATTTTTACAAAAGCCTTTGACAGCAGCTAAGGTCCCATCTGAATCATCATTTCCTGTATAAGCAGCCCTCAATCCTTGTCTTTTTTCCAGTATAAGGCCGCGGACCCGCCGGTCTCCGGCCAGGTTTTCTTCAAAAAGTATTTCTTTGACCCTGGTCCTGAAATGGACCTGGCCACCCAGGGCCAGGATTTCCTTCCTCATGGAAGCCACCACATCTTTTAAGATATCTGTTCCCACATGGGGCCTTGCATCATAAAGAATCTCTTCAGGAGCTCCATGACGGACAAAGGTCTCAAGAACAAAACGGTTTCTCCCTGTTTTATCCTTGACAACCGTGTTGAGCTTGCCATCAGAAAAGGTTCCGGCTCCGCCCTCACCGAACTGGACATTGGATTCAGGGTCAAGACTGTCACCGGCAAAGAAACCATCCACCCTTACTGTCCGGTCTTCCACACATTCCCCCCGCTCAAATATCAGAGGTTTCAAACCTGCCCGGGCCAGCATAAGACCGGCAAAAAGACCGGCAGGCCCCAGGCCTATGATCACAGGCCGGTCTTCCACCTTTTCCTGACCGGCAAAGACCGGAAAGCTATAGTGGTCTTGGGGGCTCCGGGACCAGGGACTCTTTTTCGCCCGGACCAGCTTTTTTTCATCGGCAAAGGAAGCGTCGATGGTATAAACCCAGAAAAGGTCCGGCTTTTTCCTGGCATCGATGGACCGGCGGACCAGCTGCCAGGACCGGGGTTTTTGGCCCCAGGCCTTTTTCTGCAGAGCTTTTAGCAGATCTTCTTCCTTATGCTTTATGGGTAATTTTAACTGGGATATCCTGATCATAGATCTGTAATTCTCCTATCCTGCTCATCCTGTCATTATCCTGGCCAGGCAGCACATTTCCGATACCGGCATGGATTCCATCATGCATGGTACGGCAACATTTTATCTAAGGCAACATTTTATTTATGATTCCCCGGGCTGCAAGATGGCCGCTGGAAAAGGCCCACTGGAGATTATAACCACCGCAAGTTCCGTCCACATCCACCAGCTCTCCCGCGAAAAAAAGGCCCTCTGTCTTTCTGGATTCCAGCCTGTCAGTCAGGTCTGTCAGCAGGACCCCTCCCCTGGTCGTCTGGGCCTTCTCAAAACCCAGATAGCCTGATATTTTTAAGGGAAAGGCCAGGACTGCCCGGCAGATCCGGTCCCAGTCCCCGGCGGCCAGGTCATCTATGGCCATGTTCCCGTCACAGCGGGTCTCTCTGACCAGCACCTGGGCCAGTTTGGACGGGAAAATGCCTGAAAAGACATCCTGGAGGCATTCCTTGCCAAAAGCTCCACCAAGTCTGTAAAGTAGGTCCATCAGGTCCGGCCGGTCCATGCCCGGCAGGAAATTAATCCGGACTTCCACCTTCTTCTGATCTTCCAGAGCAAGGATCACATGGCGGCTCAACTGAAAGACTGCCACTCCTGAAATCCCGTAATCTGTCCACTGTAATTCCCCGGTCTCCCGGGCCAGCAGGACTCCTTCCGTTAAAGCCTCAATCTGTGCCGGACAGCGGACCCCGCTGATTCGTTTCACAAAAGGAGCTGATGTTTTTAGGGCAGTCAGGGCAGGCAGCCGGCGGACCAGTTTGTGACCGGTGGCTACGGCAAAACGGTAGCCGTCTCCCTGACATCCGAATTTCTCTCCGGCCAGGCCACCTGTGGCCAGGAGCAGGCAGCCACAGTAATAGCTTTGACGTTCTTTCTTTTTCCTGGGTTCTTCTTTTTTTCTTTTTCCTGCTTTGCCGGCCGGCTCATGGTCTTCTTCCAGTATCAGCTGGAAACGGACCGGCCGGTCTGGCCCAGTTTTTCTGTCAGGGTACTTTTTTACCGGTTCGGAATGAACTGCTTTCATATCCACCAGCCGGGTCTCTGTAAGGACCCTGATCCCAGGCTCCCGGTCCAGGGCTCTTTCGAAAGCCTCTCTGACCGTGGCCGCCTGGCCGCTGTAGGGATAGACATAGCCATCTCTGTCTGTCAGATAGATTCCCAGATCTTTTAGGAAACCCATAGTATCTCCTGCCGGAAAGGTCCGGACCCTGGCCCAGGCCAGGTCGGGGTTGTCAGACCGGTAACAGGCTGGCTCCTGCAGAGTGTTGGTCAGGTTACAGCGGCCGTTACCCGTAACCAGCAGCTTTCGCCCCACCTGGCTGTTCCTGTCAGCCAGGAGAACTGTAAGACCCCTGCGGGCACAAGAGAGGGCCGCCGTCATTCCTGACGGTCCGGCCCCCGCAATAATCACATCATAATAATTCCTATTAGCCATAGGCCTCGCCATTTCCTTTCCAAATAGACCGGGATACCATCTCTTGCAATAAATGATAACTCCGGCTTCTGTTTTCCTTTCAGCCAGGAAAGCAATTCACCTTACCTGCAAAGGTGAAATCCCGGCTTTTGTGCTTAGCCTGGAAGGATTCACAAAACTTTTCAACAATCAGAAATCCTGAATCTGGCGGCTGTAGCCGCAGATCCTTAAAATCTCCTCCTGTCTTTCTTCCATGACTGCTCTTTCCCCATCCACCATGTGGTCATAACCCATGAGATGGAGCATGCTGTGGGCTGTGAGGAAAGCAAGCTCCCTGGTCTGGCTGTGACCGTAATCCCTGGCCTGGGCAGCCATTCTATCTAAGGAAATGATGATATCTCCAAGAATCAGCTCCCCACTTCCCGGATGGAAGGCATCCGGCTCCCTGGTCTCCAGATCATTGAAATCACCGGGAATGGGATAGTCAGCCATGGGGAAGGACAGGACGTCTGTAGGCCGGTCGATCCCCCGCTGGTCCCTGTTAATCTCATGAATCTCCTCATCATCTGTCAGCAGGACATAAACCTGGACCTCATAGGGGCACTGTTCATAATCCAGGGCGGCATTGACAACATTTTCTATGATCTCCCTGTAGTCCTCCAGAAGAAGGACCGGATAATTATTTTCTATCTCAATAGTCATAAATTACTCTTTTCTCCCGCTCCTCTTTTTGCGCAGCCTCTCCTTTTCTTCCTTCCTGCGCTGGCGGGCTTCCTTCTGCTTGTCATATTCCTCGTAGGCCGTGACAATCTTCTGGACCAGAGGGTGTCTTACCACATCTTCACTGGTCAGATAGCAGACTCCGATTTCCTCGACCTTCTTCAGTACCCGCAGGGCGTCATCAAGACCGGATAAGGAAGAGTCCGGCAGGTCCTTCTGTGTCAAGTCCCCAGTGATAATGGCCTTAGACCCAAAACCGATACGGGTCAGGAACATCTTCATCTGGGCTGGGGTGGTATTCTGGGCTTCATCCAGAACCACAAAGGCATTATCCAGGGTCCGGCCCCTCATATAGGCAAGCGGTGCTACCTCAATCAGCCCCCGCTCCATATTTTTCATAAAGGTATCTGCCCCCATAATCTCATAGAGGGCATCATAGAGTGGCCTCAGATAGGGGTCTACCTTGCTCTGCAGGTCGCCGGGCAGAAAGCCCAGTTTCTCCCCCGCCTCGATGGCCGGTCTGGTCAGAATAATCCGGTTAACTTCACCAGCCTTAAAGGCTGTGATGGCCTTGGCCATGGCCAGGTAGGTCTTGCCGGTTCCCGCCGGTCCTACGCCGAAGACGATCATCTTACTGGTGATCATATCCACATATTTTTTCTGGCCGACAGTTTTTGGTTTGATCGGCTTCCCCATAATGGTATGACAGATGATGTCCTTGTCAAGCTCCGTCACGGCGGATACCTGGTCGGACATGGCCAGAGACAAAGCATAATTAACTTGCTGCTCTGTCACCTCATTTCCCCGCTCGGACAGGATCAGCAGCTGGCGGATCACTTCCCTGGCCTGGCGGCAGCTTGCCTCACTGCCAATCAGCTTCAGCTTGTCATCCCTGAAAATAATCGTGACATGAAGGGTCTTTTCTATTTTTTTCATGTACACGTCAAACTGACCAAAGACATTGGCCGCATGATCAGAAGGAAAACCGAACTCCTGCTCTGTTATATTCATAAACTATATACTCCTGTTTTTACAATAATGATTTATTATAGCACAGAATATGGCTTTTAAAAAGATTTGCAAAAAGAAACCCGGCCTGAGCCGGGATTCTTTTATTATAAAATAGATGATTTCCCCTAAAACTTAGGGAGAGTCTTTGATGACTGGGCGGCAAAAAGAACATCCTCAAAGGGTGCTCCCTCACCGGATAATACGGCAGAGGCCACGGAACCTTCAGCGATGGGACAGTCCACCATGCGGATCTTTTTCCCCTTCTTATCCCTGATGACTTCTTCTGTCTTCATCACGGCTGAGCCCATATCTATAAGCACAATGACTCCGTCATCGGAATAGACCTGATCGATGGCGGCTGATATCTTATTGTAGCTGACGCCAAAAGCTCCGTCATCTGTACCACCTGCCTCCCTAATGGGAGCATCCGGTGCCATGAGCCTGGCCAGTTCTACAATACCTTCTGCCAGCTTTTCATAATGTGATACAACAACTATACCAACCATACTCTTCTCCTATATAAATGACACTGGCAGAAATAAGCTCCGACATCATATCAGAATGCACATCTCAGACCCTTATCTTCTTATAATCTTCTTATAACCTGTTTAAACAATTCCTATAAAGGAATCCCTTAAAAAGCTGCAGCCGATGAAAACCTGCAGAAATGATTCCTTTATGGCCTGGCCTGATCGTCCAGACCCTTCAGGGCTCCGGCTCTTTTAAGCCATGTCCGCAACAACCTTAAGCATAAGGGTAAAGGAAGTGGCACCCGGGTCCTGATGGCCTAAGCTTCGCTCGCCAAGATAGCTTGCCCGTCCCTTGGTGGCAATGATAGTCTTGGTGTATTCGATGCCGTCTTCTGCAGCCTTGACAGCGGCAGCAAGAGCTGTCTTGGCATCCTCCCCTGCTGCTAAAGAAGCGTCGAGAGCCTCCTTGGCCGGGAACATGGAATCAAGCATGGTCTTCTCACCCTGGACAGCCTTACCACGCTTCTGGACACCGGCGATCATTTTCTCCAGAATACCAGAAAAATCATGGATGTCAGCCTCAGTTTTGCCCTTCATAAGAGCGCCTGCCTGCATGAAAGCAGTTCCGTATAAGGGACCTGCAGATCCGCCTACTGTCGATACAAGCTTCATACCAACTGTTCTTAATATAGCTCCGATATCCTTGTCCGCAAAGGTAGGCTCCACTTCCTGGACAACCTTGAAACCGCGGGCCATATTGATACCGTGGTCACCGTCACCGATCACATTATCAAGCTCTGTCAGAAAATGCTTCTGGTCTTCAATCTCTACTGCGATCTTGTCAATAATCTCAATTACTTTTTTTACGTCAGCCATTATTGTCATCCTCTTTTCTTTTATCCTGTCATCAACCTTTTCCTGCTGATGCCTAAACTGCATTATGAGAAAAGACCGACGAGATCATCGCCGATCTTTTCCCAATACAGATCAATTATTATTTTGAATATAATTACTGTAAATATTAATCTTCAGCCAGATTATTTCACTGTCAGGGCAGGTGTCTCAGCCTCAGCGTCTAAGTATCCCTTCAGCTCGTCATCAAGCTTGAGTAACGTGATGGAGAAACCTTCCATCTCAAGGGAGGACATATAGTTGCCAACCATTGTCTTATAAACCTTGATGCCCTTGTCAGCCAGAACATCTGCTACATGGTTGTTGACAATGAAGAGCTCCATAAGAGGAGTTCCGCCACAGCCGTTAATCATAACAGCAACCTCAGATCCTGCGTAGTCGATGTCTGCAAGAATCTTTGCCAGCAGAGTATCAACGATAGCGTCAGCTTCCTCAAGAGGTTTCTTCTCTACGCCAGGCTCGCCATGGATACCGATACCGATCTCCATCTCATCATCACCGATCTCAAAGCCTGGAACGCCGGCTGCGGGAACGATACAAGGCTTGATTGCCATGCCCATAGTCCTTACATTATCGATAACCTTCTGGGCAACAGCCTGAACCTCATCAAGGCTCTTTCCTGCTTCTGCTGCAGCTCCTGCAATCTTATGTACAAAGATTGTTCCGGCAACACCACGACGGCCTACTGTGTAGAGGGATCCATCAACAGCAACGTCATCATCAACAACAACCTGCTTAACCTCAATGCCCTCGTCTGCAGCCATCTCTGCAGCCATCTCGAAGTTCATAACATCACCGGTGTAGTTCTTGATGATCATCAGAACACCCTTGCCGGCGTCGATTGCCTGGATTGCAGCGTAAACCTGGTCAACAGCAGGAGAAGTAAATACAGCGCCCGGTACAGCAGCGTCCAGCATACCCTTACCAACAAAGCCGCCATGAGCCGGCTCATGTCCGCTTCCACCACCGGAAACCAGGGCAACCTTATCAGCCTTCTGGGCTCTCAGAACTACGTTGCCCTCTGTGTGCTTCTTTATATACTGGGGATAAGCCTTTACAAGACCATCGATCATCTGATTTTCTACCTGATCAACTGCATTAATAATCTTTTTCACGATAACTGCCTCCTTTTATTATATACATTGATAGTGAGAGATAGTTTTTCTCATAAATACTATAACACTTTTCAACAATACGGTCAATTAAAAAGCATGCTTTTTCAGTGATAATATCCAAAGATGACTTTTCTTGATAATCTATGTCATTTGCAGTTTTATTTCATTGATTATTAGCATTAAAGACAATATTATAGGGATATATACGAATCGGATAAGAAGTATTATCCTTAAATAATTAATGAAAAAGGAGAACAAAAATTTGAAAGGATATAAAATATTTCAGACCATTCTGTCGGCTCTTGTGCTTGTCAGTTGTCTGCTGATTATCTATGAATGTCTCTCCATTTACCTGCCGGCTGCCGCGGAGGGTAAACATGACCATATCTATTCCGCGGAAATTGTGGCACAGCATTTCACCAGGATCCAGATTCCGGTCATAGCCTGTGTCCTGCTGAGTATAGCAGGCATAGTAACAGCACCCTTTTATGCTGGCGGCAAGAAAAATGCCACCCTTCCTGACGCGGAAAACATGGCGGACCTGTATCTGTCAAAAATGCCGGCTGATAGCGGAAAAGACAGTCCTGAATGGAATGTCGTAAGAAAAGAGACGGCCTGGCGCAGGAAATTAACCACCATCGGTGTGCTGATTGGAGCTGTCTGTATCTGCTGGAGCCTCTACTTTATTATTGATCCCGACCGCTTTGAAAGTCTGGATTTCGACCAGGTAACAGGTTCGCTTCTGCTTTGTATCATTCCCCCTGTATGTCTTGCCCTGGTCTCAGCTGCGGTACTCAGTTATAAAAGCAGTGACAGCTGGGCCAGACAATTAGAAGCAATGAAAATCATCTGTAAAAATAATAAAGAAAAGGATACGGCCCCAAAAGATACAGCCCTAAAGGATACGGCCGCCCTCAGATCCCGGAGAATCTTCATTGCAAGAACAGTCCTGCTGGCAGCAGCAGTAGTCATGCTTCTGCTGGGCAATGCCAACGGGGGCAGGTTTGACGTTCTTGCCAAAGCCATCGCCATATGTTCAGAGTGTATTGGATTAGGATAAGATGGGGGGTCCTATTATGAATGTGAAATTACATGCTTTAATACCTTCAAAGAGAAGGTTTGTACAGCTTTATACGGTCCTTTTATATAATGCGAATCTGACTGGCTTTGCTCAGGGTACCATCTATCAGGGGCCCACAAAAAATGTCTGCGTGCCAGGACTTAACTGCTATTCCTGTCCCGGCGCCGTCGGGGCCTGTCCTCTCGGAGCCTTACAGAATGCCTTGTCCAGCTCAGACAGCAGATTTCCTTACTACATGCTGGGTACTCTCCTGCTTTTCGGCACCTTATTAGGCAGGGTAATCTGCGGCTTTATGTGCCCGGTAGGACTCATCCAGGAGCTGCTCCACAAGATTCCCACACCCAAGATTCCCAAAAGCCCTATTACCAGGACCCTGAGCCTGCTGAAATACGTGATTCTTGTGGTCTTTGTTATTGCCATCCCCCTTCATTATGCCGTAAGGGATATTCCCCTGCCCGGATTCTGTAAATTCATTTGTCCGGCCGGCACCTTAGAAGGAGCCATTGGTCTCCTTTCTCATCCCAGGAACAGTAATCTTTTTAATATGCTGTCCATCCTCTTTACAAGAAAATTCATTATACTGGTACTTTTTATCGGCTTTTCGGTCTTTATGTTCCGGCCCTTTTGCCGGTTTATCTGTCCTCTGGGAGCGATCTACAGTTTCTTTAACCGGATTTCCGTGTTCGGCGTCCGGGTGGACTTAAGTAAATGTACCCACTGCAGCCGTTGTATCAGGGAATGTCACATGGATGTCAAAGAAATCGGGGACAGGGAATGTATCCAATGCGCCTGCTGTATGGATGTCTGTGCTACCCATGCCATCTCCTTCAAAGCCGGCAAATGGACCATCATGGATCCATATAAGGGCTTGTCTGAAAAGACCGCTGATGTGAAAGACGCCGCTGCAAATATCGTAAAAAGAAGTGTTGATGGCCAGATCAGCCTGGATGCCAGGGAAATATCTTCTACAAAGATAAACCCTGATCTGTCAGCCGATCCTTCCAGTGGACAGAAAGATCAGTAACTCTAAAGGAGGACAAAGTTCATGAATAAATATACTCTTTATACCAGGATAGGATGGGCCATCGCCCTTATTCTCCTTGTGGGAGCCCTTTGTTATTATAATATCCCTTACCTCATGGACCCGGCCAGCCAGGATACTCCTGCAGCCGGACCCGTTTCCTCTTCCACTGCCAGTCTGACTGTCGGGACTGAGACCGATGAGGAAAATATAGCCCTGGATTCCAGCCAGGAAGAAACTACGGAAGCAGGCGGGACGACCGGATCCATCGAAGAATCCATCCCAACAGGCGGCGACGTAGGGATGCGATGCCCGGACTTTACCGCTCCTCTTTACGGGGATGGTCCTGAAAGTTTCACTTTATCAGACCACCTTGGGAAGGTTATCATCATTAATTTCTGGACCACATTCTGTACCCCATGTATCAAGGAACTGCCCTATTTTGAAGCTTATGCCAAAGAACATGAAGATGATGTTGTTCTCATTGCCCTTCACGGTATGGTCGTAGCCGAAAAAGACATGGATGGCTGGTTCGACAAGCATCCCTTTGATATCACTTTCGGTCTTGATAAAACAGGCAGCATCCAGGCCAGTCTTAACGGCAACATGGTCTATCCCCAGACCATCATCGTGGACAAACACGGTGTCATCGTCTACAACGAAACCATTCCTCTTACACTGGAAAGAATCCGTCAACTTGTTGACCCCTTGCTGGAACAGGAATAACCGATCTAAGGGGCCGCAAATCTTCCACCATAAAATGAATAACAAACATAAAAAAAAATCCGTTTAAACCTTGAGGTTTAAACGGATTTCTTTAGCACATTAATTATTTGTATTTACGCTTTCTGGCAGCCTCGGATTTCTTTTTCCGCTTTACAGATGGCTTCTCATAATGCTCTCTCTTGCGGATCTCCTGCTGGATACCAGCCTTAGCACAGCTTCTCTTAAAACGACGAAGAGCGCTGTCTAAAGATTCGTTCTCTTTTACGATAACACTTGACATCGACTCACCTAACCTCCCTCCAGTTGTGGATTGTGCCTAATACAACTGTCTGGGTATTTTTGCACTGTTAATTATTATAGCATAAATTACTAGTACGTCAAGACTTTTATTAGATGTTAAACTGGCCTTTTGCCAGCTCTACTGCCTTGGAAAGGGCGTCAGGTATACCTGCTGCCTTCTTGCCGCCGGCCTGGGCCATATTAGGACGGCCGCCGCCGCCACCGCCGACCAGGGCAGCTGCTTCCTTGATGATCTTGCCGGCATGGGCACCTGCCTTGACAGCGTCATCCGTGGCTGTCACAATCAGGTTAACCTTGCCGCCGTTATCGGAAGCCAGCACTACGATACCGCTGCCAATCTTAGCCTTAAGGTCATCACCCAGGGTCCTGAGGGCATTCATATCCACATCCTTGACGGATACGGGAAGAATCTTGAAGCTGCCTGCTTCCACCACATCCTTCATGACATCAGCAACCTCACTCTTGGCCAGCTGGTCTTTGAGTTTCTCATTTTCAGAATGTAAGGACTTGATCTCATCTAACATGGCATGGATGCGGTCTGCCAGCTTGTGGGGGTCTGTCTTGGCAGCCCTGGCTGCCTCAAAAAGAGTATTCTCCTCATCCACATAATATTTCAGAACATTCTCACCTGTAAGAGCTTCCACACGGCGGACTCCTGCGGCAATGCCGGCCTCGGAAACGATCTTGAAGTTCTTGATCACACCGGTATTCGGCACGTGGGTTCCACCGCAGAACTCCTTGGAGAAATCACCCATGGATACTACCCGGACCTTCTCCCCGTACTTCTCTCCGAACAGGGCCATGGCTCCGGTCTTCTTAGCTTCGTCTACAGTCATGATGGCTGTTTCTACCGGGAGACACTCATTGATCTTTTCGTTGACCAGGGTTTCCACCGTCTCAATCTCCTGGGGCTCCATAGCCTGGAAATGGGTGAAGTCAAACCGCAGTCTATCCTTGTCCACATAGGATCCCTTCTGCTCTACATGGCTGCCCAGGACCGTACGAAGGGCCTTCTGCAGCAGATGGGTAGCGCTGTGGTTCTTGGCCGTAGCTGCCCTCTGGGTCTTATTGATGGACAGGGTTACCTTGTCGCCAACCTTGAACATACCCTTGGTCACATGACCGATATGGCCCACCTTGTCACCTAAGAGCTTGACAGTGTCTTCTACTATGAATTCCCCACCCTCACAGCGGATCACGCCGCTGTCGGCATGCTGGCCGCCGCCTGTAGCATAGAAGGGCGTAGCCTTGACAAAAATCGTACCTTTCTGGCCGTCGGACAGGGCTTCCGTCAGCTCGTCTTCTGTGGTAAGAACGGTGATTTCCGACTCATAATCATTGTTCTGGTAACCGACGAACTCTGTTGTTACAGACGGGTCGATGGACTCATAGACCGTCACGTCGGCGCCCATGTAATTGGTCACTTTTCTGGCCTTTCTGGCCTTGAGGCGCTGCTCTTCCATGAGAGCCTTGAAACCGGCCTCATTCACGGAAATATCTTTCTCCTCCAGAATCTCTTTGGTCAGATCCAGAGGGAATCCGTAGGTATCATAAAGCTTGAAGGCATCCTCGCCGCTGAGCTCTTTCACACCTTCTGCTGCCATTTTGGCTTCCAGATCCTCGAGAATCTTCAGGCCCTGGTCGATGGTCTTGTTGAAGCTGCTCTCCTCCTGGCTAAGAACCTTGAAGATCAGCTCCTTCTTCTCCTCCAGTTCCGGATATCCGTCTTTGGATCCTTCGATCACTGTCTTGGACAGTTCAGCCATGAACTTACCCTCAATGCCGAGAAGACGACCATGGCGGGCGGCCCGGCGGATGATTCTACGGAGGACATAACCCCGGCCCTCATTGCTGGGGGTGATACCGTCGGAGATCATAAAGGTAGCGGACCGGATATGGTCTGTGATCAGACGGATGGAAACATCGTCATCATAATTCTCATGATAGGTCTTACCGGACATCTGGCAGATCTTATCTCTCAAGGACCTGATGGTGTCCACATCAAAAATAGAATCCACTTCCTGGACAACAACTGCCAGACGCTCCAGGCCCATACCGGTATCGATATTCTTCTGCTTTAAGGTCGTATAATTGTTGTGTCCGTCATTCTCAAACTGGGTAAATACATTATTCCAAACCTCGATATAACGGTCACAGTCACAGCCTACCGTACAGGTTGGCTTGCCGCAGCCATACTTCTCTCCCCGGTCATAATAAATCTCGGAACAGGGACCGCAGGGGCCTGCGCCGTGCTCCCAGAAATTATCCTCCTTGCCGAAGCGGAAGATCTTTGTCGGAGGAACACCCACCTCATCTCTCCAGATATCAAAGGCCTCATCATCCTCCAGATATACGGAAGGGTAAAGCCGGTCGGGATCAAGGCCTACCACCTCTGTCAGGAACTCCCAGGACCAGGCTATGGCCTCATGCTTAAAATAATCACCAAAGGAGAAATTACCAAGCATCTCAAAGAAGGTACCATGGCGGGCCGTCTTTCCAACATTTTCTATATCGCCGGTACGGATACACTTCTGGCATGTGGCCACCCTCTTACAGGGCGGTATCTCCTGTCCTGTAAAATAAGGCTTTAAAGGAGCCATGCCGGCGTTGATCAGCAGAAGGCTGTTGTCATTGTGGGGAACCAGCGAAAAGCTGTTCATTACAAGATGTCCCTTGCTCTCGAAGAAGTCCAGGAACATTTTTCTCAGTTCGTTAACACCATACTTTTTCAAAATCTTATCCTCCCTGTAAAATATATCCGTAATACCACGGAAAGGGTGTCCCGGGAAAAGTCCCCTGAACACCCTGTCAGATTCATTTATCCTGATTTATTGATTAGAAGTCTCTTCGGAAGCCTTTTTCCGTGACTTGTTATCACGGATCCTGGCGCCCCAGAACATTCCCGCGGCAGCTACCGCGACAAATACGATAAATGTAACCAGATACTGTACGAATGCAGCCAAAACCGCTGACATGGGAATCCCTCCTTTTCATTCAGTATAAGCTCTTGAATATAATGTCCGTCCGGTCTCATGCTCACAAAAAGCCTACGGAACAAACATACAACTAAGTATAGCAAAAACATCAAAAAAATGCAATCGCTAAGTCAAGGGTCAAAAAAGAGGATCCCCCCTCTTATAAAAATGTTCTGATCCGGCTCATCAGTGGTAAATGCTTTCCGCCGGCTTACCGATGATCAATGTCTTTCCGCCAGCTCTCCGTAGATTAATGCCTTTCCGCCAGCTCTCCGTAGATTAATGCCTTTCCGCCAGCTCATCGGTGATTTCCTTCCAGGTCAGGTCTCTCTCAGCCATGAGAACCATCATATGATAGAGAAAATCACAGATCTCATATTTAAGTTCATCGGAATCGGGATTCTTGGCAGCGATCACGATCTCCGTGGCTTCCTCACCGCATTTCTTAAGGATCTTATCGATACCCTTGTCAAACAGATAGTTGGTATAGGAACCTTCCTTTGGATGGTCCTTCCGGTCCTGGATGGTGGAAAATACCTGCTCAAATACTTCTAAAGGATTGTGACTGTTATATTCTTTTTCCAGCAAATGAGTGAAAAAACAGGTCTTATTGCCGGTATGGCAGGCGGCTCCCACCTGGGCTACCTTGGCAAGAAGGGTATCCTGGTCACAGTCTATAGTCAGGGATTTGACATACTGGTAGTGGCCGGAAGTATCCCCCTTGGTCCAGAGCTCCTGCCGGCTGCGGCTGTAGTAAGTCATCTTACCGGTCTCCACCGTCTTGTTAAAAGACTCTTTGGTCATATAGGCCAGCATCAGGACCTGACCGGTCCTGTAATCCTGGGTGATACAGGGGATCATGCCATCAGAATTCAGCTTGAACTCCTCAAATGACATGGAGGACTGGAAGCTGTTGACACTCAGACCCATCTTTTTCAGAACCTGCTTCATCTCCATAGCGTCAAATGTCCTGGAATCCATCAACAGGATTCCATCTGCCAGACTGCTCCTTGCCAGGTCCCCTACCACGGCAGGGTCTGATACAGCCGCTGTCAGCAGGACCGGTCCCTCAAGCTGGACCTTCAGATAGTCAGCAGCCATACAATAAGCATAGTCAGTCCCATCGCCGGAAAGGACGATGCCCCCAAAGCCCTGGATGGCCAGGGCCTCCTCAGCCAGCTTCAGGACTGCCTCCTTGGTCTGGTCCTGCAGACTGGCGAAATCGATAAAGCGGTAGAGCCGGTCGGGACCAAATCTCCCGGAAGCCTCAGAAACGGCCTCCAGGCTGCCAGCCGGGTCCACTTCCACAAAAACTCTCTTTGCACCGGCGTAAACCAGTTTTTTAATGTCTTCGAAACGGCTGACCGGAGCCAGCACATTCAGTGGCAGGTCACAAGCCCTGTATACCTTCTTTATGATTTTGATATCTTCATCCTGACCACCGGCTGTAAGGCCGGCCCTATAGAAGAGTTCATCGGCACCGCAATTGTCATAGTATACAGCCATCTCTTCCGCATCCTCCGGAATAAGACTGGGTATCAGCTTAATATAATCCATTTATTCTCTATCCTTTCAACATCAGTAACAATATCTGTTGTTCCGGTTATACCAGTGTCAGATATAGATTTTATTCTTTCTGGCCGGCCGGTGGTCTCTGGAAGAATCTCTTTAGAGAGACCCTTTTGTAGACAGGACACCCGTTACTCTGGGATCCATGGCCACCGCCTCATCCAGGGCCTTGGCAAAGGCCTTGAAGGCCGCTTCCATAATATGGTGGTTATTGCTGCCGTGAACCAGCTTCAGGTGGAGGTTCATCATGGCACTATAGGAAAGGGCATAGAAAAATTCCTTCACCATCTCCGTATCAAAGCCGCCCACTCTCTCCACCGTAAAAGGCAGGTCACAGACGCAGTAGGGTCTGCCGGACAGGTCGACGGCCCCAAGAACCAGAGTCTCATCCATGGGCAGAAGGAAATTGCCATAGCGGCGGATCCCCGCCTTGTCTCCCAATGCTTCTTTTATGGCCTGGCCCAGGACGATCCCCGTATCCTCTATGGTATGGTGGCAGTCCACATCCAGGTCCCCGTCCACCTGGCAATTCAGATCAAAAAAGCCATGGCGGGCAAAACTGTTGAGCATGTGGTCAAAAAAACCTATGCCCGTATCTACTGTACAGATGCCGCTGCCGTCAAGATCCAGGTCAATCACAATCTTGGTCTCTTTGGTATTGCGCACTATATGCGCTTTTCTATTCTCTTTCATGAGCGCTCCCTCTCCTAATTATAATCGAGTCCTGTCGCTAAAACAGAACCTAGTCATCCCCTTCAAAACGGACCCTGATGGAATTGGCATGGGCCGTCAGGTACTCTGCCTCGGCAAAGGTCTCTATATCCTTATGGATGGCTTTCAGGGCATCCCTGGAATAATAGATGATGCTGGACTTTTTGGTGAAATCATCCAGGTTAAGGGGTGAGAAAAACTTGGCTGTCCCATTGGTGGGCAATACATGGTTGGGACCTGCAAAATAGTCTCCCAGGGGCTCAGTGCTGTACTCACCGATAAAAATGGCACCCGCATTGCGGATCTTGGTCATAACTTCAAAAGGATTATCCGTCACGATCTCCAGGTGCTCTGAAGCGATCTCATTGGTAACCTCAATGGCATCTTCCAGGGAATCGGCCACTAAAATATAGCCGAACTGGTCTAAGGACTTGCGGATGATCTCCGCCCTGGACAGAGTCTTCAGATATTCTTCGATCTCCAGGGGTACCTCCCTGGCCAGCCTCTGGCTGGTCGTCACAAGGATGGCGCTGGCCATCTCATCATGCTCCGCCTGGCTCAGAAGGTCAGCCGCTACGAAATGGGCATTGGCCGTATCATCAGCCAGAACCAGAATCTCACTGGGACCGGCTATGGAATCGATACTTACATGACCATAAACTGCTTTCTTGGCCAGGGCCACATAGATATTACCCGGTCCTACAATCTTATCCACCTTGTCAATGGACTCGGTGCCGTAAGCCAGAGCCGCTATGGCCTGGGCCCCGCCCACCTTGTAAACATGGGTGGCACCGGCCTCATGGGCCGCCACCAGGGTCGCCGGGGTAACCTTGCCCTCCTTGTCGGGGGGTGTCACCATAACAATCCGGGGAACACCTGCCACCTTGGCCGGCAAGATATTCATAAGCACGGAAGAGGGATAGGCCGCCTTGCCTCCTGGCACGTAAACTCCTACAGCGGCAAGAGGGGTGATCTTCTGTCCCAATATAGTCCCGTCAGGCTGGGGGTCAAACCAGGAGTTCCTTCTCTGCTTCTCATGATAGGACCTGATATTAACAAGGGCCTTCCGGATCACATCCACCAGGCCCGGGTCCACCTGCTCATAAGCCTCCCGGATCTCCTCCTCGGTCACCTGCAGGCTGGAAGTGTCCAGCTTACATTTATCAAACTTCTCCGTATAGGCAAACATGGCCTTGTCTCCATGCTCCTTGATATCATCAATGATATCCTGGACCGCCCTGGCGTAGCTGTCATAAGAACTTGGGCTGCGCTTTAAGAGGTCCCTCTGGATATCTCTTGTATTTTCTTTGTTTACCTTAAGAACCTTCATCCTTGTATCCTTTCTCCAGTCATTTCCTATAGAAAATATTAATTATCCTGGGTCACATTTCTCAGGTCGCGGATCAGCTTACGGATCCTTTCCTGCTCCATCTTCAGACTCACCTGGTTGACCACCATTCTGGCAGACAGGTCACAAACCTCCTCCAGGACTGCCAGGCCGTTGGCCTTCAAAGTAGACCCGGTCTCTACGATATCCACGATAACCTCAGAAAGGCCAACGATGGGAGCCAGCTCCACAGACCCGTTCAGCTTGATAATCTCTACCGTCTGATACTTCTTATTATAAAAGTAATCCTTGGCAATGCCCGGGTATTTGGACGCTACCCGGATCAGCTCGCCATGCTGCAGCTTCTCCCTGGCCGATTCAGGACCACATACACACATCTTGCAGGCCCCGAAGCCCAGGTCCAGGACCTCGTAAATATTTCTTCCTTCTTCCAGGATGGTATCCTCACCGACTACGCCGATGTCCGCCGCTCCGTACTCCACATAAGTCGGCACATCTGAGGCCTTGGAAAGGAAAAACTTTAATTTCAAATCCTCATTGACAAAAATCAGCTTTCTGGTCTCTTTATCCTTCATCTCCTCACAAGTGATACCCAGCTGCTCGAAGAGGGCCATGGTCTTTTTGGCCAGTCTGCCCTTGGCCAGGGCAAATGTAAGATATCTCATATCAGTACTCCTCTCTTAATTGGGCCAGGGATGTCACCTGTACCATGGAGGTGGAAAAATCATGAATTACCACCTGGTCACCCTCCAGACGTAGCAGGCCGTCGGCCCCCTCGTCCAGCGCGAACTTCATATATTCTGCCATCTCCTTACCGTCATCCCTGCGTAAAAGCTGGGTTTTCATTCCTCCCCTGCGCAGGCCCATAACCAGGGAAATAGCATTGGCCAGGTCCCTGTCATCATAGAGCAGGATCATATAGCCATAGTCTTTTAAGGAAATGTCGATTTTTTGCCGGGACATGGCCATAAGCAGGTCATCCACCAGGATGGTAAAGCCGATGGCCGGGGCCTTCTTACCAAACTGGATGAGCAGGTTGTCATAGCGGCCCCCCTTGCCTATGGCATCCCCGGTTCCATAGGTATAGCCCCGGAAAATAATACCTGTGTAATAATCGTAATGGTTGACCATACCCAGGTCAAAACTGACATATTTCTCATAGCCGTACATCTCCAGGACCCTGTAAACCTCCTGCAGACGGCTGACGGCCCTGCGGCAGCGCTTGTTGCCTGTCAGTTCCTTGGCCCGGGATAACATGTTGACGTCACCATAGAGTTCATCATACTCCATTAGGACCTTGCGGTAGGATTCAGGAATATCCACCTTTTCAAGAAGACCTTCCATAGCCAGGGAATTCTTGTTCTCAATATATTCATTGATCTTAAGCTTGACATCCCGGTCCAGATCCAGGGCATCCATCATACCCTTGTAGAATTCGGCCTGGCCGATATCCACCCGGAAATCCCTGAGACCCGCTTCCAGAAAACACTCGATCATCATGACGATGGCCTCGGCATCTGCCGCGGCCGAGTCATCGTTGATATACTCGGCCCCCATCTCCGTCTTCTCCGTAAGCTTACCCTGGTAGCGGGGATTGTTAAGGAAGGTATTACCCTTGTAAGAGAGCTTCAGCGGGAAGTCAGAACCGCTGTAGTACTTGGCCACACTTCTGGCAATGGATGGGGTCATGTCAGGCCGGAGAACAAGAGTATTATTATTGCGATCAAAGAACTTAAACATCTCTCTGGAGCTTACAGTTCCCGTATCACTGTTAAATATGTCAAAAAACTCAAAGGTCGGTGTCTCAATCTGCTGGTAGCCGAACTGGTCCAGAACCCCTTTAAGTCTTTCTTCCACAGCCGCCTTCTCCTTGCATTCCCTGCTGTAGATATCCCGGACACCCTCCGGAGTATGGAGTAACTTCTCTATCATAATATACCTCCCGGTAAACAATTCACTAATTTCTTCTTAAACATACAATATAAAATTATATCCTATATTAAAAGAAATAGCCATAATTATTTTCTTTTACTTTATCACATTAATGCGTTACCTCTCTACTTTAACAGAGAAACAAGGGTTATTATACATTTTCCAGCGGTCTCTGTCAACACATAAGCCTCCCTGAAAAAAAAGAAAAACCAGACTATCATGACAAAATGACAGTCTGGCTGACGATACAAAAAAATTATTATTCCGGCTTAGGCTTCCTGAAAAAGCTTTTAAAAATGGGGCGGCGGGCCTCCCATACCATCCTCATCAAAGAGGTCGGGATCCATCTCTATGGGATCAATGTGGCCTGAGGACCCATACATATCCCGGCCAACAAGGTTGTGACGAACCCTGCTCTTCTCAATCAGTTCACTGATCAGCTGCTTAACATCCTTGCTCTGGCCGACATTCTCCAGGCGGATTACCGGTGTCGACCTGTCCTTGGTATTAAGCTCAATGGTCCCGGTTCCGAAGATTCTCTGTCCGAAAGACCTGGTCAGAGTGACGTCAAGAATACGGTAAAGCAGACATTCATCCTCTCTCGATGCCAGGAGCCCCTTATTGATATAAAGCCTCTCTGCGTCAATCTTATACTTTGTAAAGCTTAATGGGAACCAAAGATGATGCTTGCGGTCATTCCAAATAATAGGAAGCGCTTCTCTCTTCAGATCTTCGTTATTAATCCTGGACATAATGAATCTCCTTTCTCAAAATATACTGAGGGACCAACATGGAAACAGGCAGACAATAAAGAGGTCTGAAAGAACCATCCTGTGATCCTTTATTCTTCCCCAGAGTCTCCGGGCTGGCAGCCAGCGAGCCCCTTTTGCCTCATCGGAGGAATCTATGGTAATTATATCATTATTCTTCCCCAATATACAAGCTGAACTGAAAAATGGGTTTTTGCATTCTTTCCTATGATATGCTATCATGTTACGATATAAACTGCCTTGCGGCACAGACATTCTCTTCGGGGAAATAATGACTGATACCCCAGGCACACCCAATATAGAATTAAGAACAGGAGGGACCTCCTTATGGCCTTTGACGGCGTAGTAATAGCCAATGTTGTTCATGATATGAACCGCCTCCTCACCGGGGGACGCATCTATAAAATATACCAGCCGGAGCCGGATGAGCTGCTTCTGGTCATCAAAAACCAGCGGGAAAACCACCGGCTGCTGATCTCGGCGGGAGCCAGCCTGCCGCTGATTTATTTCTCCTCATCCAACAGGGCCAATCCCCTGACCGCCCCCAACTTCTGTATGCTCCTGCGCAAGCACATCAGCAACGGCCGCATCCTTAAAATCGACCAGCCGGGCATGGAGCGTATCGTGGAAATGACCATCGAACACCTCAACGAGCTGGGCGATGTATGCAGAAAGAAACTTATCATAGAAATCATGGGCAAGCACAGCAATATCATATTCGTCGATGAAGAAGGAACCATCATCGACAGTATCAAGCATATTTCCGCCCAGATCAGTTCTGTCCGGGAAGTCCTTCCCGGAAGGAGCTACCAGGCTCCGCCAAAACAGGGCAAGACCTCCATCCTTTCCCTCACACCGGAATGGATGGACCAGGTCCTTTTAAAGAAATCCGCTTCTGTCCAGAAGGCCATCTACGGCAGTCTTTCCGGCATCAGTCCTCTTCTGGCCAACGAGCTCTGCTACCGGGCCGGCATCGACGGAGGAGACGCCGTAGCCTCCCTATCTGACCATGACCAGACCGCCCTTTACGGAGAACTGGTCAGGATGAAAACCATCATAGAAGCCCGGGACTTCCAGCCTAATATCGTCTACCAGGGCAAGGAGCCTAAAGAGTTCGCCTCCCTGACCCTCACCATGTTTCCCGGTCTGGAAGCCCGGTCCTTCCCGACCATCTCCCAGGTCCTGGAAACCTTCTATGCCGAGCGGGAACTGGTAACCCGGGTCCGGCAGAAATCAGCCGACCTGCGGCGGGTAGTTCAGAACGCCCTGGAGAGGACCGCAAAAAAATATGACCTCCAGCTCAGGCAGCTGAAGGACACGGAAAAGCGGGACAAATATAAAGTATACGGAGAATTGCTCCACACCTATGGTTATGACATAAAGCCAGGCCAGAAAAGTCTCACCTGCATCAATTATTATGATAATCAGGAACTGACCATTCCTTTAGATCCCACCAAAGATGCCATGGCCAATGCCGCCAAGTATTTCGACCGTTACGGCAAGCTGAAAAGAACCTATGAAGCCCTGACCAGCCTGACCGAGGAAACCCATGCCCAGCTCCTCCACTTAGAATCCATCAGCAACTCTTTAGAGATTGCCCGGGATGAAAATGACCTGACCGTTATCCGCCAGGAGCTCACGAACTACGGTTACCTGAAAGGCCACGGCAGGGGAAAGAAGAATAAGAAGATTGCCGGCAAGAGCCAGCCCTTCCACTATATCTCCTCCGACGGCTTCCACATGTATGTGGGCAGGAACAATTTCCAGAATGATGAACTGACCTTCCGTTTTGCCAACGGTAAAGACATGTGGTTCCATGCCAAGCAGATGGCCGGCTCCCATGTGATCGTCAAACTGGGAACTGCCGACCAGCTGCCGGACAGGACCTACGAGGAAGCGGCCCGGCTGGCAGCCCATTATTCCAAGGGTAAGAATGCTCCCAAGGTTGATGTGGACTACACGGAACGCAGGAACCTGCGCAAACCGCCCCACGCCAGGCCCGGCTTCGTAATCTACCACACCAACTACTCCATGACCATCGAACCCGACATCACCGGCATCACAGAACTACCCTAATAACACGCCTTCCGGGGCTTTCTAAGCCCGTCAGTATAGATGCTCCCGGCAAATGGTTCTATTTGCCGGGAGCATCTTATTAACTGACTGGCCCTAAAAAGCCCCGAAAGGCATCTTTTGAAGGCCTATAAAGAGTTTGACGGCTTAGTAGGAAAGCCCGGAAAAGATTCTTTATAATTTTGCCATTGCCATAAAGATAAAGAAAACCTGTCAGCTATTCTGTGGGGATCATCAAAAGAAGCATGGGCGTAAATGGGAAGGGTTTTCCGAGTACAGCTTTCGCGCCGGGCGGCTGTCTGAGTCTGCGAAGCAGACGAGTTCCGCAGGAGGCGCGAATTATAAGCGACGGAGGAAAACCCTTCCCATAGCTGATTCTTTTGATGACCCCACAGAGTCTGACAGGTTTTCTGACAACCCGGGAAGGCATGGTTAAGAGTCGGGGTTTAGAGATCGATGACCATGTCGTGCCAGGTGGAGCCGCCCCAGCTGGAGTTACTTTCTCCCAGGTGGCGGTAACCCATGGACTGGTAGAAGGGAATCTTATCCTCGTGACAGGTCAGGAAAAGTTTTTTCCGGTCTCTCCCCTTCTCAATATCCATATATTCTTTCATGATCCGGCTACCCAGGCCCCGGTGCCGGTATTCGGGCAGGACATCCAGGCCTAAAATCATCACATTGGCTCCGTCTTCCTTGTGGAGGGTAGCATCCACGAAGAAGTCATCCCGGAAGGTCTCCTCATCGACGGCTATACCGGTGAGGAAACCGGCTATTCTTCCCTCTCCCCGGTCGAAGACTACCAGAAAGAGTTCGGAAGCCATGGCGACCCGGTCAACCATCTGCCGCCAGTTATTGGCCTCCTCAGGAGGAAAGCAGATTTCTTCTATTTCCACACATTCCTGAATCTCCGCCGGTCGGATCTGGCGGAATTCATAACGGTCTTTTTCTGTTACTTCTATCATTTTATGTTTTTCCTTTTGCTCTTATATAATATTAAATGCTTAATTGTATTATTTGTGACTATAGGGCACATATATTGTCTTTTGCCAGCTAATATGGACGACTGTCCGAGTTCTTCATTTCCTACTGGAGAAGATGGTCGTACATCCGCTGGTATTTGGCGGCGGAACTCTTCCAGGAGAAGTTCTTCTTCATGCCCCGTCTTATGATCTCTTCCCAATCCTGGGGCTGGTCTTTGTAAACCTGGTAGGCCTCCAGGACTGCTCCCAGAAAGGCCTGGCCGTCATAATCTTCAAAACCAAAACCTGTGGGCCTGTCGTCCTCTCCATAGAGGGCCACGGTATCCTTAAGGCCTCCTGTTTTTCTTACCAGGGGAACGGCCCCGTAGCGAAGGCTCATCAGCTGGCAGAGTCCGCAGGGTTCAAATCGTGAGGGCATGAGGATCAGGTCGCAGCCGCCGTAGATCTTTTTGGCCATCTGGTCGTTGTAGTTGGTCTGCAGGTAAACCTGGTCCGGATAGAGCTCCTGACATTTCCTGAAAAATGCTTCATACTGGGGCTGGCCGCCTCCTAAAATGAAGAGCTGGGCGGGCAGGTTCAATATTTCCCCGATAGTGTCCATAAAAAGGTCAAAGCCTTTCTGGTCTGTCAGCCGGGATACGATGCCCATGGTGAAATAGTTCTCCCCCTGGGGAAGGCCTGCTGCCTTCTGCAGGCCAAGCTTGTCCACCGGTCTGCCCTTGGCGAAGGTCCTGTAGCTGTAGGTCTGGTCGAGATTCTCGTCTTTAGCAGGGTTATACATATCGTAATCGATACCATTGACGATGCCGGATAAATCTTTTTTACGCCAGGAAAGGATGCCTTCCAGACCTTCTCCATATTCGGCTGTCTGAATCTCCTCAGCATAGGTCTTGCTGACAGTGGTCACCTTGTCGGCAAAGGCGATGCCGCCTTTTAACATGCTGGCGCAGTCATAGTGGCCCAGGTACTCAAAACCAAACATCCAGTCGGGCAGGCCAGTCAGGTCCTTCATGTGGTCAATACCGGTGATTCCCTGGAATCTGAGATTATGGATGGTCATGATGGTCTTCATGGACTGGTAGAAGGGATCGTCTCCATGGAAGCCCTTGAGCATGGGAGGGATCATGGCGCTCTGCCAGTCATGACAATGGATCAGGTCAGGCCGGAACTTGAGAAAGGCCAGCATATCCACAGCTGCCTTACAGAAGAAGCAGAACTTCTCTACGTCCGCGCCCAGGTCTCCGTAGGGGGAATCCCCACAGAAATAATAATTATTTTCCAGAAAATAAAACTTCACCCCGTTATAGTCCAGGGTTTTCACTGTTGCCGATAATTCTCTCCACCCCAGCCATACAGGAAAGGTGGCAATAATCTTCATCTCTTTTTTCCATTTTTCTTCAATACATTCATAGGCCGGAATCACAACGCGGACATCATAGCCCGCCGGATCCAGCTCCTGGGGAAGAGACCCAAGGACTGACCCAAGACCGCCTGTCTTAATAAAAGGTGCACATTCCGAAGCCGCATATAATATCTTTCTCATGAATCGTCCTCCTTTTCGCCCTAATTATAGCACAAGAGTACTTCATTTAGCACTCATTTATCAATCACTTTAATAAAGACTGAATACATAACTTTAATCTAAGCTGGTCGACCAAGGATTCTTTATCCTTTTGAAAAATCACCTGCAATTGCTGGATCATATTCTATTATGAAAGATCCTGGTCATCTCCCGGGAAATAAATCCTAAAAAACCTCTTCCAAACGCCCAGGTCATTCAATAAAATACAAGATTAAAAATTGAGAAAAGATAATATATTTATTGACTTCATCAATTTTATGTGCTAAAGTTTATATGTTTTAAGAGTTAAAGCTTTACAGGTTTAAATTGTTAAATGCAAAAAGTGGGAATGTTTTGATTTATTAATGAATCTATTAATAAATAAATTAATAAATTAAAACTTATGATTCTTAAACAAAATCTAAAAAACATGAAGGAGATCACTATGAAACTAATTATCTTAATTCTCTACTTTGCTCTTTTAGTAGGAATCGGCTTTTACTGTCGTAAACACGCAACTGATGTTAACGGCTTCGTCCTTGGCGGCCGCAGTGTAGGTCCCTGGCTTACAGCCTTCGCCTATGGTACTTCCTATTTCTCAGCCGTAGTATTTGTCGGCTATGCCGGCCAGTTCGGCTGGAGATACGGTATCTCCGCCACATGGGCAGGCCTGGGAAATGCCGTGATTGGTTCCCTGATGGCCTGGGTGATTCTGGGAAGACGTACCCGTATCATGACCCAGCATCTGGATTCAGCCACCATGCCCCAGTTTTTTGGAAAACGATTTGACAGTAATGCCCTGAAGGTCTGTTCCTCAGCGATCATCTTCATTTTCCTGATTCCCTATACCGCCTCCCTCTACAACGGACTTTCCCGTCTTTTCGGAATGGCATTTAACATCGATTACTCCATCTGTATCCTGCTCATGGCAGTCCTTACAGCCATCTATGTTATTGCCGGCGGTTACATGGCAACAGCCATCAACGACTTTATCCAGGGAATTATCATGCTTTTCGGTATCGTTGCTGTCATCGTGGCAGTGATCCAGAGCAAGGGCGGCCTTATGACAGCCCTTGATGGTCTGTCAAGAGTTACGGATGAGACAGTATCCACCACTCCTGGTATCTTCGCTTCTTTCCTGGGACCGGACCCCCTCAACCTCATGTTTGTAGTCATCCTGACCTCCTTAGGTACCTGGGGCCTTCCCCAGATGGTCCAGAAGTTCTATGCCATCGACAATGAGTCCTCCATCAAAAAAGGAACTATCATATCCACCTTCTTCGCCCTCGTCGTAGCAGGCGGATGTTATTTCCTCGGTGGATTCGGAAGACTCTTCTCTGACCAGATCAACGTGGAAGCCAATGGATTCGACTCCATTATTCCTACCATGCTCCAGAACCTGAGCCCGGGCCTCATCGCCCTTGTAGTAATTCTTGTATTATCCGCTTCCATGTCCACCCTCTCCTCCCTGGTAATCGCCTCCAGCTCCACGCTGACCATCGATTTGATCAAGGATGGAATCGTCAAGGACATGGATGAGAAAAAACAGGTTCTCTGCATCCGTATTCTGATTGTTGTATTTATCGCCATATCCGCTATTTTAGCTTTAATTCAGTATAAGAGCTCCGTGACCTTCATCGCCCAGCTCATGGGAATCTCCTGGGGAGCCCTGGCCGGATCCTTCCTGGCCCCCTTCCTCTTCTCCCTCTACTGGAAGAAGACCACAAAAGCCTCCTGCTGGGTATGCTTCGCCTTCGGTTCCGGCATCATGATCATCGACATGATCGGCAACTTAACCGGCAACCAGCTGCTTCCGGCAATCATGGCCAGCCCCATCAACTGCGGCGCCATCGCCATGTTAGCAGGCTTCATCATCGTACCGGTCGTAAGCTTACTTACACCAAAGCCTGACTCAACCCTTGTGGAAGAATCCTTCGCATGCTACGAAAGAACCACACCGGTTAAACAGAAAACAGCTCTTAGCGATTAACCATAACAATCCTCATAAAATACCAAAACCCGGCAGGGACCCTGGATCGATCTTATGTCCAGGGCCCTGCCGGGTCATTTCATGCTATTATTCACCAGACAGCAGGATTTTCTGAGCCTGCTTTCGCGCCGTAAGCTTGTTTGAGTCTGCGTAGCAGGCGAGTTTGCGGAAGGCGCGAACCCAAAGCAGCGAAAGAAAATCCGCAGGTATAGCTGATTTTATTTTTAATGGTTATTTTTAAGACAGGCTTTTATTTACCTAAGTAGGAAAGTATGTCAACGCATTTCCATCACAGAAGGCCGGCTTCCAGCGCCATTTTGGCGCTGACCAGACTATTAAAGATGGCTGTGCAGATTTTTTTCAATTCCTGGTCAGGCCTGGTCATATCCACAATCATCACCGGGCTGCAGCCGGCCGCCCTGGCCCCCAGAAGCCCATTCCGCCCATCCTCAAACACATAACAGTCTGCAGGGTCCAGTCCAATCTTTTCAGCCGCCTTCAGAAAGATATCTGGAGCCGGTTTACCGTCTGCAACCTCATCTCCTCCCACCAGAGCATCAAAATAAGACTCGATCCCGCTGCGCTCCAGATTAGACTGGATCACAGAAGCAGGGCTGCCGCTGGCGATGGCGATCTTATAGCCCCTCTCCTGCAGATAAGACAGGATCTCCCTGACTCCAGGCTTTTCCGGCAGGTCCCGGGCAATAGATTCCCCGTACATGGCATAACAATGGTCCATGAAGTCCTCCACATCTACCTCGGGAAAATATTCATGAATAATCTTCCGGCCTGTTACGCCACTGCTGCCGCACATAGCCATGGGAAAGGTCTTTTCCTCCCGTCCTGTCAGGTCAAAAGCCGTCTGGGCCCAGCATTCCTGGTAAATCCTTTCCGTATCATAAAGGACGCCATCCATATCAAAAATAATTCCCTTTTTCCTGCTCATATATATCCTCCACAATGAAAATCTGAAGGACTGGACTCCCCTTTTTTATGGGTCATCAAATCCTTCAGATATTATACAAAATTATAAAATGACCGACATCCTTTTTTTAGAAATCAGCCTCTGTTCTGCTGGGCAACCAGCTGGTCGGCACCGTACATTTTCCTTAAGAGAGGCTTCTCGATCTTGCCGGTGGCATTTCGGGGCACCTCTGCGAAAATATACTTCTTGGGACGCTTGTAGCGGGGAAGTTCATGGCAGAACTCCTCAATCTCTTCCTCGGTACAATCCATACCCTCCTTGATGGAGATAATGGCACCGGTGATCTCTCCCAGACGCTTGTCGGGAAGTCCGATGACAGCCACATCTTTGACCTTCTCATAGGCGCTGATGAAATGTTCGATCTGAACCGGGTAGATGTTCTCACCACCGCTGACGATAACGTCCTTCTTCCGGTCTACCAGGAAGATGAAGCCGTCTTCGTCCTGCATGGCCATATCTCCTGTAAAGAGCCAGCCGTCCTTCAGGGCCTCGGCTGTGGCTTCAGGATCATTATAATAGCAGGTCATGAGACCAGGCCCCTTAACACAGAGCTCTCCTACTTTACCCTGTTCTACTTCATTCTCTTCCGGGTCAACAATCTTACATTCCCAGCGATAGCCAGGGATACCGATGGCTCCCACCTTGTCGATATTTTCCACACCCAGGTGTACACAACCAGGGCCGGTAGACTCGGACAGACCATAGTTGGTATCGTAGAGATGATGGGGGAAGTACTCTTTCCAGCGGCGGATCAGTGACGGGGGTACCGGCTGGGCACCAATATGCATGAGTCGCCACTGGTCTAATTCGTAATCCTCCAGCTTCAGCTCACCCCTGTCCAGGGTATCCAGGATATCCTGGGCCCAAGGCACCAGCAGCCATACGATGGTACAGTGTTCCTTGGAAATGGCATCCAGGATGATCTCAGGGGAAGTTCCGGTCAAAAGAACGGCTTTACTACCGGCACAAAGACTGCCCATCCAGTGGAACTTGGCCCCTGTATGGTAGAGAGGCGGTATACAAAGGAAGGTATCCTTCCTGTTGGTCAGATGATGTTTCTGCTCCATCTGGGCTGCCTGCAGCAAACTCTCATGATTGTGGAGAATGGCTTTGGGGAAGCCGGTTGTTCCTGAAGAAAAGTAGATGGCTGCGTCATCCTCATCTTCTAAGCGCACCAGGGGCGGCTGGCTTGAGCAGTCTGCCACAAGCTCTCTGTAGCTTTCTGCAAAGGTGGGACAGCTGTCTCCCACGTAGATCAGGAGGCGGCCCTTGCTGAGCTTCTCTTCGATGGATTCGATACGGCCGATAAACTGGGGACCAAAGAAAATCACATGGACTTCAGCCAGATCAGCACAGTACTTGATCTCCCTGGCGTCAAAACGGAAGTTAAAGGGGACAGCGATGGCGCCGCTCTTTAAAATACCAAAATAGATGGGAAGCCATTCCAGGCAGTTGAACATGAGGATGGCAACCCGGTCCCCTCTTTTGATTCCCCGGCTCAGCAGCATGTTGGCAACACGGTTGGCCTTCTCATCAAAGACACTCCAGGTAATCTCACGACGGTAGGGCTCTGACGAAGTCTGCTGAACCAGATCGAACTCTTTCCAGGTCCTCTTCATGGTATCCTTGACCATGGGATTCAGTTCAACCAAAGCTACCTCATCACCGTATAATTTACAATTTCTCTCCAATAAATCTGTTACAGGCATAATTGACACTCCTCTTTTTTACGGGTTCCTACCCGTTATTTATCTTATTTTACGAATCCACCCAGCCCTGTTTTTATCCACAGAGCCATGGATTTACAGATATATTAAATATCTTCTTCCTCGCTGGCACTTGTATACTTTATTGCTTTTTCTCTTTATTACTTTTTAACTTTTTATCTTTTATGCTTTTTCTCTTTTATCTATTAAAGTGCTCGTCCTCAAATAACTTAACATAACCACTCAAAAAAGTCAATACAAGTCCCATTTCTTCCAATTATTTCATTTACGCCCCTGATTTATAAATACTGCTGAAGATCTGGGTCCTAATTCCCGAATTCCTTTGACAGTCATGGCCTTTTGCATTATCATTATTATTGTTATTCAAAATAGTATAAATAAACCTATAGAAATGAGGAAAATGATATGTTAAATGAAAGAATGGTGGGTCTGGGTACCCAGCGGTCTGTGATCCGTGAATTATTCGAGTACGGCAATAAAAAGATTGCTGAAGTGGGACCTGAATTAGTCTTTGACTTTTCCATCGGCAACCCCAGTGTACCTGCTCCGGCCCTGGTAAATGAGACAGCTTCCCGGATTATCAATGAGATGGATCCTATCATCCTCCATGGTTACACCAGTGCCCAGGGAGATGCCACAGCCAGGAAAATGATTGCTGATTCTGTCAACAGACGCTTTGGTACAGACTTCACAGGAGATAACTTCTACCTCACTGTAGGTGCCGCAGCAGCCCTCTGCTGCTGTTTCCACGGCATTTCCAATCCAGGGGATGAGATCATCGTCTTCGCCCCTTATTTCCCGGAATACAAGGTATTTATTGAAGGAGCAGGCGCCACCATGAAGCTGATTCCTGCTGATACTGAAGCTTTCCAGATTGACTTTGATACCTTTGAGCAGGCCATCAATGAGAAGACCAAGGCTGTCCTGGTCAATTCTCCCAATAACCCTTCAGGTGCTGTTTATTCCGCAGAGACTATAAAGAAGCTCGCTTCTATTCTTGAGGAAAAATCTGCCCAGTATGGACATCCCATCTACCTGATTGCCGACGAGCCTTACCGGGAGATCGCCTTCGAGGGCGTGGAGGTTCCCTATCTTCCTAATTACTACGATAACACTTTAGTATGCTATTCCTGGTCCAAGTCCCTCTCCCTTCCCGGAGAAAGACTGGGTTATGTTCTGGTTCCCAATGCCATGGAGGACTTTGAACTGGTCTATGCAGCCATTGCCGGAGCCGGCCGTTCTTTAGGCTATGTATGTGCCCCCGGTCTTTTCCAGCGGGTCTGCGCCTACTGTGCCGACGAGACAGCTGATATCTCTGTCTATGAGACCAACCGCAACCTGCTGACCAAGGGTCTCAGGGACATGGGCTACTCCGTAGTAGAACCGGGCGGAACATTTTATATTTTCCCCAAAACCATCATTCCTGATGATATCGCTTTCTGTGAGCGGGCCAAGCTTGATTACAATCTCCTGATTGTACCCGGAACCGGCTTCGGCTGTCCCGGACATACCAGAATCTCCTACTGCGTACCTACAGAGCGGGTAGAAAGATCCCTGGAATACTTTGATAAACTGGCCAGGTCCTACCGCTGATGATTATTGATTTTCATACCCATATTTTCCCGGACAAGATCGCTCCGGCCACGGTGAAACACCTGGCCGGTGAGGCCCGGATCCACCCCTTTACTGACGGCAGTGCCGATGCACTCTGCTCTTCTATGACGGCATCTTCTGTAGACTGGTCTGTCAACCTTCCGGTGATGACCAGTGGAGGTCAGGTAGAAAAGGTAAATGCCTCTCTCCTCAAAAAGAGAGACCTTTTTAAAGACAAGCATATCATCTGCTTTGGCGGCATGCATCCGGATTGTCAGGACTACCGGTCCATCCTCCGCTGGCTGCGCAGGGAAGGTGTCGTGGGTATCAAACTCCATCCGGCCTACATGTGTATCGACCTTAACGACCCCAGGATGATGCGGCTGATCGATGCCATCTCTGAGGAGGGACTGATCACTATTATCCACGCTGGTATTGATATAGGCATTTACGACCATAATTATGCCTCTGTAGACCATGTGCTCCAACTTATGAAGGAAGTGGCCCCAGACCGCTTTGTCCTGGCTCACATGGGCAACTGGGGCTGCTGGGACCAGGTGGAAAGTGACCTGGCAGGAGCTCCTCTCTGGATGGACACCGCATTTTCCATCGGCCCTATCACTCCTTTTGAAGAGATTGATAAGAAACCTATCGCGTCGGAAATGCTTTCCGATGAGGACTTTGTGAGAATCTGCAGGAAGCATGGCACTGACAGGATTCTCTTTGCCACAGACTCTCCCTGGGCTGAACAGGAGACCTATGTCAGAAAAATATCTGATCTGCCTTTCACAGAGGAAGAACGTTCTTCTATCCTGGGTGACAATGCAGAAAAGCTCCTTCAGGGAACGGCTGCAGGCCCCTTGAATCTGATGGGATAAGTCAGGATAACTTTTGCCAGATTCAGATTTAGCCGGAATTAAGATTCTAACCGGAATTATGATTCCAACCGGAAAAAGATTCTAACCGGAAAAAAGGCTGCCGGACCAGATGTCGCAGAACTGTGTTAGCAGTTCCCGTCATTTAGTCCGACAGCCTTTTTTTAAACTTTAATCATTCTATCAGGTGTATCTTTACATACTTAACCTAAATTGAATATATTTTATTTTTTATAAAGATCTCTCTTATCCACTACGCGGACAGCCTTGCCCTCGCTTCGAACGATACTCTTAGGCTGAAGAACTTTAACATCTACCTTAATTCCAAGCATAGACTTGAGACCGGCTACAACCTTCTTCTCACGGGATTCTACAGAAACATTTCTCTCCTTCTGCATTTCCGGAGTCATCTCCACCTGAACCTCGATGGTATCCCTGTTGTCCACACGGTCAACCATGATCTGGTAGTTAGCCTGGTAACCCTGGTTAAAGAGTACCTGCTCAATCTGGGACGGCCATACATTGACACCCTTAACAACCATCATGTCGTCAGAACGTCCCATAGGCTTATGCATACGGACATGGGTACGGCCACAGGAGCATTTTTCACGGGTAAGATAACAGAGGTCACGGGTGCGGTAACGAATCAGGGGATAAGCCTTTTTATCAAGAGAGGTGAATACCAGCTCACCGATCTCTCCGTCGGGAAGGATCTCTCCTGTCTCAGGATTGATAATCTCAGCATAGAAATGATCTTCCTGGATGTGCATGCCGCCCTGCTCCTCACACTCGAAGGATACGCCGGGACCGGAAATCTCAGTGAGACCATAGATATCATATGCCTTGATTCCGAGAGTATCCTCAATATCATGGCGCATCTCCTCTGTCCAGGGCTCGGCACCGAAAATACCAGCCTTTAACTGAATCTGATCCTTTAAGCCCCTCTCAGTGATAGACTCACCAAGATTGGCTGCGTAGGAAGGAGTACAACAAAGAATGGTTGACCCCAGGTCTGTCATAAACTGCAGCTGTCTGTCCGTATTACCGGAGGACATAGGCAGGGTCATACTTCCCAGCATATGTGATCCGCCGTTGAGGCCGGGACCTCCTGTAAATAAACCATAACCATAACATACGTGAACTACATCTTCCTTGGTTCCGCCTGCGGCAACAATGGCACGTGCACAACACTCATCCCAGATATCTACATCTTCCTGGGTATAAAAAGCCACGACACGCTTGCCGGTCGTTCCACTGGTGGACTGGATTCTGACTACATCTGTCAGGGGAACAGAAAGATATCCATAGGGATAAGCATCCTTGAGATCATCCTTGGTGGTAAATGGAAGCTTGGAAATATCATCGATACCTTTGATATCTTCAGGCTTAAGGCCAGCTTCATCCATCTTTTTGCGGTAAGCCGGACAATTCTCATAGACATGAGCGATCTGCTTTACAAGGCGCTCACTCTGAAGAGCCTGCAGCTGCTCTAATGGCATGGTTTCAATTTCGGGCTGGAAATAATTCTTCATTTTTTTACTCCTGTCTCTTTCATAACGTTATTTGATCCGTACCCTTTCCGTCAGGACTGGGGGGATCGTCATCTGTATCTTCTTTTCCACATTTCTCCTTTATTAATATTTATGTCGTTAAGATTAGTCTCTATATGATCACTGAAAATCTGAAACCCTCAGTGACTATATCAATTCAAAAAAATGCATATGGTCCGGAGACCTATTCTCCTCTTCCCAGGGCAAATGCCTTGAGGTTAAGGTCTTTAAATCTGGCCGGCACACATTCCTCGATGGCCTTGAGCCACTTCTCCTCGGGTATGTCAAAGTACTTTGACAGTCTGCCCATAAGGACGATATTAACTGCCTTGGCAGATCCTGCTTCATTGGCCAGGGACAGGCAGTCCATGGCGTCAACCTGGACGCCCAAAGCCTCCATTTTCTCAATCAGGTCTGCCGGATACTCAGCAGCACCGGTAATTACAGGCATGGGGTCAATCTGCTGGGTATTGACCACGATACGGCCTGTGGGCTTGAGATACTCAAGATAACGGGCTGCTTCAAGCTTTTCAAAGGATACGATAAAGTCTGCTTCGCCCTTGTCAATAATGGGAGAATAAACCTTTTCACCAAAACGCACATAAGTTACAACGCTACCGCCTCTCTGGCTCATACCATGAACCTCAGAAACCTTGACATCATAACCTTCTGTCAAAAGTAAATGCCCTAATAATTTACTGGCAAGGAGGGATCCCTGTCCACCCACGCCAACGATCATAATATTCCTGGTCATGTTATAGACACCTCCTAATTCTGTAATGCGTCAAAACGGCAAAGCTGCTGGCATACACCACAGCCAACACAAAGAGTCTCATCCACAACAGCCTTCTTGTCACGGAAACTGATGGCAGGACAGCCAAGTCTCATACAGGACCTGCAGCCTACACAGTTATCTGCCTTCACATGCAGTGGTGGATTATGCTTCACATATTTTAAAAGAACACAAGGTCTGCGGCTGATGATCACCGATGGCTCCTCAGCTGCCAGCTCTTCCTTGACGGCCTGGTCGCATTCTGCCAGATTGTAAGGATCCACCACTCTGACCCTGTTAAATCCCATGGAAGTACAAAGTGCCTCCAGGTTGATCTTACCGGCCGGATCACCTTTAATGTTATATCCTGTGGTAGGATTCTGCTGGTGGCCGGTCATACCGGTGATGGAATTATCCAGGATAATTACCGTGGAATTAGACTGGTTGTAAGCAATATTGGCAAGGCCGGTCATACCGGAATGCATAAAGGTAGAATCACCGATAACCGCCACGGTTTTCTTTTCCGCCTCGGCACCCAGAGCCTTATTAAAGCCGTGGATGGAACTGATGGAAGCTCCCATACAAAGAGTAGTTTCTATGGCGGACAGAGGCGCTACCGCACCTAAAGTATAACAGCCGATGTCTCCAAGAACCGTACACTTATTCTTGGCAAGAGTATAAAACATACCTCTGTGAGGACAACCTGCACACATCATCGGAGGTCTTCCGGGAAGCGCTTCACCCAGACTTACATGATCAGGAACCACGAGTCCCAGCTTTTCAGCGATCAGATTCTGGGAGAACTCGCCCTCCATGGGGAGAACGTCTTTACCGGTAACACTAAGGCCGAGAGTCTTGCAATGATTCTCAATGATAGGATCCAGTTCTTCAATGATCACCAGCTTATCTACCTTAGCCGCAAAGTCAAGAATCAGCTGATCCGGCAGAGGATTAGACATACCAAGCTTCAAGATACTGGCCTTGTCTCCAAAGACCTCCTTGGCATACTGGTAAGAAGTAGAGCCAGTGATGATACCAACAGAAGTATCCCCCATTTCTACCCGGTTAAAGGGGCAGTCATTGGCATAGGCTGTCAACTTGCGGGTACGTTCTTCCACTACCGGATGGCGGCGGATGGCGTTGCCCGGCATCATAACATACTTGGCTATGTTTTTCACATAAGGTTTAGGTTCCGGAACTACCCGGTCAGAAGTCTCTACCACACTCTGGGAATGAGCTACTCTGGTGCACATCTTCATGATGACCGGTGTGTCGAACTCCTCTGAGAGGTCATAAGCCAGTTTCGCAAACTCCAGCGCCTCGGCAGAGTCTGACGGTTCAATCATAGGAACCTTTGATGCGATGGCATGGTGGCGGGAATCCTGCTCATTCTGGGAAGAATGCATACCTGCGTCATCAGCCACACAGATGATCATTCCGCCGTTCACACCAGTATAAGACAAAGTGTAAAGGGGGTCTGCAGCCACATTAAGTCCCACATGCTTCATACCGCAAAAGCTTCTCTTACCTGCCAGAGAGGCACCAAAAGCCACCTCCATAGCTACTTTCTCATTGGGAGCCCACTCACAGTAAATCTCATCGTACTTGGCCGCTTCCTCAGTAACTTCCGTAGAAGGAGTACCGGGATAACTGGATACCACGCTGCAACCGGCCTCATAGAGACCTCGTGCAAACGCCTGATTACCTAACATCAATTGTTTCATGGAAACATCCTTTCTAAATTACATATTTATCTCTATCCGGAACATAACCCATGAGCTCCGGAAGATGTCTGTAGCAATCCTGCAGGCTTTTTTATCAAATCCTGCGGATAAGAATTATAAGCAGTAACCTGCCTGAACTTCCACTTTAAAGACTCCAGCTTAAAACAAAAAATATGAACGGCTGTCATAAACAGCCGTTTCAAAATAATGTTTTGTCAACAACAGCTATAACACATCTTCAAAGCCTATTTCTTGTCTGCCTTATCAATATCCCTGTCCTTCATCCTGTCAATAATATCGGACAGGCAGCCTGTCCCGGAATTCAGCATACGATTTACCCTGCTGATGGTTGCGGAACTGGCATTGGTACTCTTCATAATCTCTGTGTAGACCTTCTCCTGCTTCAGCATAGTCGCAACTTCAAATCGCTGCTCCATGGACCGGAGCTCTGTCATGGCACATAAGTCTTCAAAAAAATCGAGACATTCCTCCAGGGTCTGAATCTCAAGTATCGCCTTATACATCGATTCATTCCTCTTTTTGGAAATATTCCTTCCCATATCCTTCATCCTCCCCCGAAAAGGCCGCTTCATCCAAAGCCCTCAACCGGACCCGGAGTAAATAAGATTCTTTGTCCCTCTCCTATAAATGCAAATACATTTGTGCGATAACACATAGGTATCATATCACTTTTTAGCCTGCTAGTAAACTGAAAATTTAACACATTAAAGTTTAAAGGCCTAAATTTATTTATTTCTGACAGTAAGTAGTCCGGCTACGATTCCGGCCAGAGCTCCGGCCAGGACATCAGAAATATAATGAACTCCTCCTATGACCCGGACTATGGCCAGTACAAGGCTGACAAGCAGCAGCAGTAATCCTACTAACGGTGCTAAGGGTAGCCAGAGCAAGGCAATCAGGAAGCTGCTGAAAACATGCCGGCTGGGAAAAGACTTCCCCTTTTTCTCCTTTTTGATCACAGCCGGCTTGCCAAATGCTTCATAGGGTCTTGGTCTGTTAACCAGCCCCCTGAAAATAGAAACCAGGAGAAAACTTGCACCAGGTATCATGATATAAGCTGTCAGCCTCCGGTCCTTTTTTAAAAAGAGCCAGCCGACCAGCAAAGGATACATGACAAAGGCAGGCAGGGTGGAAAGAATATTAAGGCTTTTCAGACACAGACCTGCTTTTTCATGTTTCTTAAAATACTCATCCATTTTTTCGTAGATTGTTTTCGCCATAATTCCCCCTTTAAATCTCATTTCATTAATTGTTTTCCTTCAGGGCCACAAGCAGCCGGTCAAGTTCCGATTCACCAAATACCTCAATTCCCTCTCTGATTAGAAGGTCCGCAGTGACACCCCGTCCCTCCACCAGCCTGCCGGAAAAGCTTCCGTCATAGACCTGGCCATTGCCGCAGGAAGGACTTTTCTCTTTCAAAACAGCATATTTGGCATGATAGATTCTACACAGTTTCAGAGCCTCCCGGGCTCCTTTCTCAAATGAATCTGTTACATCCTGCCCATGGTCATTGATCACCTGACTCCCCTTTATTTCAGAAGGGTAACGGGGAGTGGGCAGTCCTCCCAGCTGCTCCGGACAGAAAGGAATCAGCTCAACGTCAAAGTCAACTCTTATACATGTCAATCTTTTATATCCCAGCCGACAGGTCCCCAAAAGGAAACAACAGGCTGATGGCTGCCATATTGAAAAAAATCTCCGCCGGCACAAACCGGCGAAGATCTCTGTTGCTCTTGTAATAATATACAATTATACGATATGACTGTAATGTGTAACCCCGGAATACTATTTGTTATAAACCTTGTAGGAATCCTTGTTATACAGAGGATCTGTAGGATCATACTTTGTCCTGATCTCTCCGGTGGTATCTGAAAGACTAACCTTACCTAAAGCTCCCTTGTCATTGGATCTGAAGATCTTAACTTTAACACGTGCCTTCTTATAGGTCTTTGTGGAAATGTCGTAGATCAGCTTGGCATTAACAGCCTGCATTCTGATACAATGTGTAGTAATGTTATTACCCAGCTTGTTGTAAAGGCTGGTTACAAGCTTCTTGGTGCTCTTTCTGGAATACCTGCAGGAATGGAAAAGAACAGGTGAGCCTTTTACATGTACAGCATACTGATACCAGTAAACAGCACTTCCCTTAGTATATGGATACCATCTCTTTGCAGATGTCTTCTCAAGACGGTAATTGCCAACCGGAGTTCCGTTCTTCTTTCTGGATGTGGCACAGATACAGGCCTTCAGAGGAATTCTGTATGTATTGGTCTGATCATCCCATGCAAGGAAAGTAACGGTATGAGTTGTAAGATTAACCTCAATCCTCATCTTCTTCTGTATATTGCCTGCGTAATCGTCAGCAAAAAGATTGGTATTCAAGGTTCCATCTTCATTGAAGAAGTACTTATAAACGTAATTGCCACCACCGTAACTTCTTGCATACTTGTAACCTGTTGCAGCAACACCGTTTGTGAAATTATAGATCTTACCACCAATCTTATACCAGCCTGATGCATTGGATAACTGATTATCTACATAAAGCTGTAAATTCTTCACCTCATAGGTTGCTGCACTTGTCTGTGCGGGTACATTACTGTCGAGGGCATAAACACCTGCTGCCATCACAAAAACAACCGCAAGCGTCAACAAGCCCTTGCTCATCTTCTTTAACATGCTCTTTCTCCTCCTTCGGTACTATAAAATATGTTCAGCGAAAATGTCTCTGCAAAACATTGTGACCAATGTTCTTTTAGTAAACAACTTCTTTGACATAATACCTTCCCGGTCTGAAATGACCTGTTACTTCTGATTCCGAAAACAAATTCGACAGTACAGAAACTTCGCTGTGTTTCCTATTTTAGCATAACATCGTCTTTACAGACAAGCTTAGGGGGAAATTTCGTCATATTGATAATAATGGCAACAATTTGACTTGTTTTACCTCAAAATAACAAGGAGAGGTTACAAATATTTCACAAAGGGTTAAAACACAAATAAATCCCTTACAAAACTTTTGATAAGAATTCCCTGGTTCGGTCTTCCTTGGGATCGTCGAAAACCTCTTTCGGATGTCCTTGTTCCAGGATCCTGCCCTCATCCATGAAAAAGAGTCTGGTACCTACCTCTCTGGCAAAGCCCATCTCATGGGTGACCACAGCCATGGTCATACCTTCTTCAGCCAGCTGCTTCATGAACTCCAGTACCTCTCCTACCATCTCCGGGTCAAGGGCACTGGTAGGCTCGTCGAAAAGCATCATTTTAGGCTTCATGGCCAGAGACCTAACTATGGCGATCCTCTGCTTCTGGCCGCCGGAAAGCTGACCCGGATAGGCGTCGGCCTTTTCTTCCAGATTGACCCGGCGAAGCAGTTTCAGGGCCTCCTCCTTAGCCTCCTCCGGCTTCATCAGTTTAAGCCTTACCGGGGCCAGGGTAATGTTATCCATAATAGTCTTGTGGGGAAAGAGGTTAAAATGCTGGAAAACCATGCCCATGTGCTGGCGGACCTTATTGATGTCCGTCTTAGGGTCAGTAAGGTCGGTCCCGTCGAAGATCACCTGGCCCTTTGTAGGATGCTCCAGCAGGTTTAAACAGCGCAGAAAGGTAGATTTACCTGAGCCTGAAGGTCCTATGATTACTACCTTTTCTCCCGGTACAATATGCTCGCTGATATCATGGAGTACCTCGTGGTCTCCAAAGGATTTACAAAGATGATTAACGTATATCACTCTCTCTCAGCCTCCTCTCAATCTTACCCATAACCCAGGTAAAGAACATAACTAATACCAGATAAATCATCGCTACTACCATCAGGGGAAGCAGGGCGTCAAAGGTGACTCCACGGATGATATCTCCACCACGGGTCAGCTCATTGAGGCCGATATATCCACAGATGGAAGTCTCTTTCAAAAGAGTAATCATCTCATTTACCAGGGCAGGCAGACAGTTCTTGATGGCCTGGGGCATGATGATCTGAACCATGGTGTCCACATAGCCAAGGCCCAGAGACCGGCCGGCCTCCATCTGTCCGGCGTCCACGGCCATGATACCTGAACGGAAGATTTCAGCCACATAAGCACCAGAGTTGATTCCAAAAGTAATTACCGCAACAGTAACTTTACTGTTACAGGTTGATAAAAATACAAAGAACATTAAAAGCAGCTGTACCAGGGTAGGTGTTCCCCTGATGACGGTCAGATAGAGCCGGCAGATCGCATCAGCCACACCCAGCAGCTTCTTGCCGATTCCTCCGACATTCTCTTCTCTCAGCTGGTCATGGGTAGTCCTGATAACAGCGATCAGGGCACCGATGGCCAGACCCAGTATCAGAGACAGAAGTGTCACAAGCAGAGTGATTTTTAAACCATCCACGATGTACATCCATCTCTGTTTTTCTACGAAATCAAGTATGAATTTGGCATGTAATTCAGAAAACCATTCACTCATATAATCTCCCTTTCTATTGTTTTTGCCGGCTCATGACCTTACTGGCTACCGGCTTTTAAAACCAGGCACTGCCGGTGGTTCCCAGCTTTCAGATTAAAACAGCAGCTTCCTTTTTAAAAGCCAGGTCCCACCACCAGTTGCTCTCCGGTTGACAGACCTGGCAGACTTCAGAAAAAGAGGCTGTAAAGACTACAGCCTCTCTGCCATAATATTCTTCTTAAACCTGATTCCCGGCCGCCTGCCTGTGGCTGGTCCGGGTCTTCAGAGCCGGCTGGCTCCTGCAAGTCTTATTCACTCACGATATATTTATCGAGGATACCCTGGATGGTTCCATCTTCCTTGAGCTCAGCAAGAGCGCCGTTGATGGCCTCGAGCAGCTCCTCATTATCCTTGGAAATACATCCTGCGTACTCTTCCTTTACATATTCTGTGTCAAGAATAACAAGGCCTTCGTTAGATGCTACGTAGGAAATGGCTGGCTGATTGTCGATGATTACCGCGTCAACCTTGCCGGTAACCAGAGCCTGAACGGCATCATTACCCTTGTTGTATTCTTCTACGTTCTCTTTGCCATAATCATCTGTAGCATAGATGTCGCCGGTGGTGGAAAGCTGAACGCCGATCTTCTTTCCCTTAAGGTCATCGGCAGATTTGATATCAGAGCCTTCCTTAACGATGATGGACTGGATTCCTTCTGCGTAGGTATCAGTGAAGTTAACAGACTGCTTTCTTTCATCTGTCACTGTCATACCGGCAAGACCGATATCTACCTTACCTGTCTGTACGGCTGTGATAATGGAATCAAACTCCATATCCTGGATCTGCAGTTCCAGGCCCAGCTTGTCAGCTACTGCCTTGGCGATCTCTGCGTCAATACCAACGATCTCGCTGCCGTCATAGTACTCATAAGGTGGGAAGTAGGCGTTGGTAGCCATGGTGAGAACACCTTCTGTAACCGTTGTTACTGCGGATGCGTCAGCCTGGGAGGAACCCTCGGCACTGTCGCTGGATGAAGAGCCGCCACAGCCCATGAGAAGGCATGCACAGGTGGCAACACAAAGAATCGCTGCTAATAATTTCTTTTTCATGTTCTTTCTCCTTTACATAATTTAATTCTTTATATCTGAAATATTCTTTCACATATGTATAAAATGTACCATGATTCCAGGTAAAACTCAAGAAAAACCTATGATTTCAAGGACCATTATGCGAAAAATATGCATAAATATGAATTTTGACTATTATTATCCTTCCTGTTTCCTCTTTCCCGGCCAGGCTGGTATCTTACCGCTATGATATAGGAAATCTTATCATCCTTCCTACTCTCCATCTCCCAGACAAGCCAGCATTATATTGGCAAAATATGGGAATTATTTTTTTCCTTCCTGCTTCCCATCTCCTAGCTGGGCCAGGACAATGGCGGCGAACATAATGACACAGCCAAGCATCTCCCGGGCCGACAGGACTTCATGGAGAAATAAATATCCTGCCAAGACGGAAAACACTGCTTCCAGACTCATGAGTAGAGAGGCTAAAGTAGGATTCAGGCCTTTCTGACCGATAATCTGCAGGGTGTAGGCCACTCCTGTAGACATGACACCGGTATAAAGAATAGGGCCGGCTGCGTCGAGTATGGCGGGAATATGCGGTTCCTCAAAGAGGAACATACCGATTCCGCCCAGAATCGAACCCATAAGGAACTGGATCATAGACAGCTTCATGGCATCAACCCTCCAGTTATAACGATCTATACTCATGATCTGACCTGTATAAAGAAAAGCACATAAGAGCAGGAGGCCATCTCCCTTCTCCATGGAAAAATCCCCTGTAATACAGAGAAAATAGAGACCCACCAGAGCCAGACCCACACCAATCCAGGTAAGGAGACCGCATCTCCTGTGGAAAAAGAGACCGGCTACCGGGACCAGAATAATATAGAAAGCAGTAATGAAACCTGCCTTACCGGCCGTGGTATACTGGATCCCGGTCTGCTGGGCACAATTGGCCAGGAAAAGGAAGAGACCACAGATTATACCGGCCTTCCAGAGAACAGGATCCTGCCAGCCCCCCTCCCGGAAAACCCTGGACCCCGCCTGACCTCTGCCTTCTTTCAGGCCGGCTTTATCTCCTTGCGTCTCTCTGCTTTCTTTCAGGCCGGCTTTATCTCCTTGCAGCTTTCTGCTTTCTGCCGGGCCGGCTTTATCTCCTTGCGGCCCTCTGCTTTCTGTCATACAGTCTCTATCTACTTGCACTTCTCCGATGTCTGCCAGACCGGCTTTACCTACTTGCAGCTTTCTGCCTTCTGCCGGGCCGGCTACCGGTTCTTTCTTTTCTGCCAGCCGGTCAAAAAGCAGTATCACCGGGAACAAAACAAGAGTGCCTATGAGAGATCTCAGACAGATAAAGGTCAGAGGTTCTATATAGTCCATGCTCACACTCTGGGCCACAAAAGCCGCGCCCCAGATCATGGAGGTGATCAGCAGACAGACCGTACTCCTTGCTTTTATATATTTACTGGTGTTCTCCTTATTCATGCCCTGTTCCTTCCTGGTCTCTGCCTCCTTACCGGGACAAAGACATTTTTAACAAACATTATATAAAATACCATAAGCAAGAACATACTGCAAATAACTTTTAGGGGTCATGGTCCTTTAAACGTAAAAGCTTTACTTGCGCGGACAGTTTTTTTCATGTACAATCTAAAAAGTCTGTTTTTAAAAAATATCCAAGGAATTATGACCGGCGGCCAGCCGGCCTTATAAAAGCATCAGGAGGTAAAGATTATGGCTCAGTTATGGGGCGGACGCTTCACAAAAGAAACTGATCAACTCGTATATAACTTTAATGCATCTATCGGTTTTGACCGGAAGTTTTACCGGCAGGACATGGAGGGCAGTATAGCTCACGCGAAAATGCTGGCTTCCATCGGCATTCTCACTGAGGAAGAAAAAGACCAGATTATAGAAGGTATTGAAGGCATCCTCAAGGATGTGGAGGAAGGTCGTCTTGAGATTACAGAGGAATACGAGGATATCCACAGCTTCGTGGAAGCCGTTCTGACAGACCGGATCGGCCAGGCCGGCAAAAAGCTCCATACGGGCAGAAGCAGGAATGACCAGGTTGCCCTGGATATGAAACTTTATACCAGGGATGAGCTGATGGCTGTCAGGGACCTGCTCATGGAACTGATCCTGGTTTGCCAGGACCTGATGGAGAAGCATGTGCACACGGCCATGCCTGGCTTTACCCATCTGCAGAAAGCCCAGCCCGTTACTCTGGCCCACCATATTGGGGCCTATATGGAGATGTTCAAAAGAGATTATGACCGTCTCTGTGATATCTATGAGCGCATGAATTACTGTCCCCTGGGCTCCGGCGCCCTGGCAGGTACCACCTATCCTCTGGACCGGGAGATGACAGCTTCCCTGCTGGGCTTTTATGCCCCCACCTTAAATAGCATGGATTCTGTTTCTGACAGGGACTATGTCATTGAATTTCTCAGTGCCCTCTCCCTGATCATGATGCATCTGAGCCGGTTTTGTGAAGAGATTATCCTCTGGAATTCCAATGAATACCAGTTTATTGAGATCGATGACGCCTACAGCACAGGCAGCAGTATCATGCCCCAGAAGAAGAACCCGGACATCGCGGAGCTGGTCCGCGGCAAGACAGGCCGGGTTTACGGTGCCTTAATGTCTTTACTCACCACCATGAAGGGACTGCCCCTGGCTTATAATAAGGACATGCAGGAGGACAAGGAGCTGACCTTTGATGCCTATGATACGGCTAAGGGCTGCCTGGCCCTCTTTACGGGTATGCTTAAAACCATCCGCTTCCGTCCCCAGATTATGGAAAGGTCCGCGGCCAACGGCTTTACCAATGCTACGGACGCTGCTGACTACCTGGTAAACCATGGTGTCCCCTTCCGGGATGCCCACGGTATCGTGGGCCAGCTGGTTCTTCTCTGTATCGACAAGGGGATCTCTTTAGACCAGCTTTCACTGGAAGACTACAAGGCCATCAGCCCTGTTTTTGAAGAGGATATTTACGAAGCCATTAATATCCATACCTGTATCGATAAAAGGAATACTCTGGGAGCCCCGGGTCCGGCTGCCATGACCAAAGTCATCGAGTTTAATCGCCAATGGATCCTTAACCACCGCTAGACAAAAAAATAAAGGGAAGTAATAAAGGGCCGGCCCGCTAAAGGGTCTACCCCTTTCATCTAAAAAGAAGCCTTCTATGACTGATTGGTTTGGCAGCATTGAAGGCTTCTTTCTTTTGTCTGAAATAGTCCGTCTGCTTCATCTGGCAGCCGGCAATTCATTTCCTTTTACTATATTCTTATTGCTATATCCTTACCTTTCTTCTCTCCGGCCCCTGGTCCGGGTCATGATGACCCAGAAGTCTTCCACCCGAAAGCTTTTCCGGATTATCCTGTAGTTCCAGATGAACATCCAACTGATTGTAGGGGATAGAGATCCCCTCTTCTTCGAAGGTGACAATGATATCTTCCAGACTCCTGAACCTGGCTTCCCAATAATACTGAGGTTCCACCCAGTAACGAAGCTGGACGATAATACTACTGTCCTGGAACTCCAAAACCACAACATTTACCAGGTCATCATGGAGACAGTACTTTTCCCTCTTGGCTACCATCAGCAGGGCCTTTCTGACCTTGGCGATATCCTGACCGTAGCTGATACCCACATTGAGCTCCATTCTTCTCTTATGTTCGTGGGTCATGTTGGTGATGGAGCTGTTGGCAAGATTGCCGTTGGGAATCATGACCGCCTTCTTATCTGCCGTTACTAGTTCCGTATATATAATACCGATGGCCTTAACGGTTCCTTCCTTGCCGGTTCCCTCTTCCAGGATATAATCTCCTACCCGGAAGGGTTTGATAAAGAGCAGGACAACTCCTCCTGCTATGTTGGCAAGGGACCCCTGCAGGGACAGGCCTATGGCCAGGGTGGCAGAACCCAGAAGAGCCACAATCGTGGAAGAGGCAACACCGAGCTGGGTAACTGCCAGAAAGATCACCAGGATCTTCATGGCAATATTGGCGGCGGAGTTGAGGAATGTTTTCAGGGTCACATCCATCTTGGATTTCACAAATAACTTATTCAGAATTTTGAGAATATATTTGATAATCTTGAAACCAACAAATAATATAATGGCCGCTATGAGGAGATTAAATAAAAAGTCTGATATCAACAAACCCTTTTTGCCCAGATAATCATAAATCACCTGCTTGGTATTGGACACCACGTCATCCTTTATCTCCTGGGCCGCTTCTACAGCAGTGGCTGTTTCAGTGCTTGTTAAGAGGATCCTTCCATTCAAATAAAACACTCTCCTTTTTTCTTAAGGTCTTTATCCGGTCCTTTATTTTTCTTTCACCTGGATCAAGAAAAATATATATTCAAAAGATTCCCTGATTTCCCTTTGGCCCTGGCCGGTCACACCTTTACAGATAGAGGGCCGTCGTCTTCACGATAGCCCTCTCTATAAACAATTTAACCCATGACGGGTTTATGCTTCTATTTTTAATGGTAAATGTTTTATCATGGTTTATTTTTTCGTGATATAGTTCTGGGCAGTCAGAAGCTCTGCACAGAGCACGGCTCCGCCGGCTGCTCCCCTGACTGTATTATGGGAAAGACCCACAAACTTATAATCAAAGAGAGTGTCCTCTCTCAGACGTCCCATGGACACGCCCATACCCTTCTCATAGTTCACATCAAGAGTAACCTGAGGCCGGTTGTCGTCCTCTAAGTACTGGATGAACTGCTTTGGCGCGCTGGGCAGGTTGAGCTCCTGGGGCAGGCCCTTGAAGTTAACCCAGCGGTCGATGATCTCTTCCTTGGTAGGCTTCTTTTCAAAATTCACAAAAACTGCTGCCGTATGGCCGTTGAGGACGGGAACACGGATACACTGGGTTGTGATCTTAGGCAGGTCTGCCTTTTCAATATGGTCTCCGGCTACCTTACCGAAAATACGAAGGGGCTCCTGTTCGGACTTTTCTTCCTCACCGCCGATGTAGGGGATAACATTGCCCACCATCTCCGGCCAGTCCTTAAAGGTCTTACCGGCACCACTGATGGCCTGGTAAGTGGTAGCCACCACTTCTTTAGGGCCAAACTCCCTGAGGGCATAGAGGGCCGGCGCATAGCTCTGGATGGAGCAGTTGGGTTTCACTGCCACAAAACCGCGGCTGGTACCCAGTCTCTTCTTCTGCTGGGCGATGATCTCAAAATGCTCAGGATTAATCTCTGGAACTACCATGGGAACATCTGGAGTCCAGCGGTGGGCGCTGTTATTGGATACGACAGGAGTCTCGGTTTTTGCGTAAGCATCCTCGATGGCCCTGATCTCTTCCTTGGACATGTCCACTGCGGAAAAGACGAAATCAACCTTGGAGGCAACTTCTTCCACTTCATTGACATTTCTTACAACAATATTCTTAACAGCCTCCGGCATAGGTGTATCCATTTTCCACCGTCCGCCTGCTGTCTCTTCATAAGTCTTACCTGCTGACCGGGGGCTTGCGGCGATCTCTGTCACCTCAAACCAGGGATGGTTCTCAAGCAGGGCTATAAATCTCTGGCCCACCATACCGGTTCCGCCCAGAATTCCTACCTTTAATTTCTGATCCATAACTGACTATCTCCTTATTAATTCATACATAGCATACTCAGAACCAGAACTGATTCTGTCAGCTTCTGTCCCTGGTTTCCGGCTTATCTGATGACACGGACCTTAAGCACACCATCAATCTTTTCGATGGTATGAACCGCTTCCTCATCGATCTCAGACTCGATATCAAAGATGGCATAGGAATAATCTCCCTTGGTCTTATTGCTCATCTCAGTGATATTAATCCCGTTCCTGGCAAAGGCCCCGGTGAACTGGGTCAGCATATTCGGAATATTCCTGTGGAGGATACCAATACGGCCAAGGGTCTTACAGATACCCACATCCGTGTTGGGGAAATTCACAGAATTACTGATGTTGCCGTGCTCCAGGTATTCCTGTACCTGTTCAACGGCCATGACAGCGCAATTCTCCTCGGATTCAGCTGTGGAAGCACCAAGATGAGGGAAGGCGATCACGCCCTTCTGCCCTGCACATTTGGGTGTGGGGAAATCTGTCACATAGTGCTTGATCATGCCGTCGGCAAGAGCTTTTACTACCGCATCTTCATCCACCAGACCATTTCTAGCAAAATTCATGATGACAGCGTTCCTCTTCATCCTGCGGATGGACTCAGCATTGATCATATTCCTTGTGCTGTCCAGCAGAGGCACATGGACCGTGATAAAGTCACAGCGGGAAGCGATCTCGTCCACAGAGTTCACATGCTTGACACGCTGGGAAAGGTTCCAGGCATTCTTTAGGGACAGGTAGGGATCATATCCATAGACATCAAGACCCAGGGAGATCCCAACGTTGGCAACCAGAACACCGATGGCACCCAGGCCAATTACACCAAGCTTTTTACCAGCAATCTCTGTTCCGGCAAATGCCTTTTTAGCTTTTTCCATATCTTTTGTGATATTATCGTCGGTCTGATTCTCTTCCACCCACTCATTGCCGCCGATAATATCTCTGGAGGCCAGAAGCATACCGGCAATCACCAGTTCTTTAACAGCATTGGCATTTGCACCGGGTGTATTAAATACAACGATTCCCTTCTCCGCATATTCGCGGACAGGAATATTATTGACTCCGGCACCGGCCCTGGCTACTGCAAGAAGATGGGGCATGTCCTGCATATCATGCATGGACGCGCTCCTGACCAGCACTGCGTCGGCGTCAACGATGTCATTGACCTCCTGAAAGTCCTTTCCGAACTTGGAAAGACCCTTCTTGGAAATATTGTTTAAGCATTTGTAGTGAAACATGGGTAAAAAACTCCTTTATTAACTCTTCTTTTGTATATACATCCAGAGGACTGCAGGGGATTCCGGCCGGCTGGTTTCCAGGGAAAAGCAGGGGAATCCTCCTGGCTGCCTCAAGCATCAGTTTCAAATAACTGAAATATATCTTTGTTTGACCTGCAACGTAACAATAATATATAATTACCGTCAATTCGTCAACTGTTTATTTATCTTTTTCCTTTTCCAGCATATCCTTCTCGTCAAAGGCGTCACTGATAGATCCACCGGGAGCTACCATAGGCCATACCTTCTCATCACTGTCGATAATACAGTCGATCAGGTAGGGCTCTCCACAGGCCATGGCCTCTACAAAGGCTTCCTCAAACTCTTCTATGGTTGTCACTCTCTTAGCCCTGGCTCCCATGGCTTCCGCCAGCTTGACAAAGTCTACCTTGTCAGTCAGAGTGGTGTGGGAATAGCGCTGGCCATAGAAAAGATTCTGCCACTGACGTACCATACCCAGTACATGGTTGTTGACTACTACTTCTATGATAGGAATACCGGACCTGGTGGCCGTGGCAATCTCATTCATGTTCATGCGGAAACAGCCGTCACCGGCAATATTAACCACAACCTTATCTGGACAGCCGCACTTAGCACCGATGGAGGCTCCAAGACCATAGCCCATGGTTCCGGCACCGCCGGAGGTAAGGAACTGACGGGGACGGTCGTACTTGTAGAACTGGGCAGCCCACATCTGGTGCTGGCCCACTTCTGTAGTAATTATGGCGTCACCCTTGGTCATCTCATAGATTTTCTCAACCACTGCCGGTCCGGCCAGGACATCCTGGTGGTAGGACAGGGGATATTTTTCTTTCATATCTTTGACCTGGTCAACCCACTCCTTATGGTCAAGCTGGTCAAGTCTCCGGTTAAAGATGGTCATCACTGCTTTGACATCCCCTACGATGGAGGTGTCTACAATAATGTTCTTATTGATCTCGGCCGGATCAATATCAATCTGGATAATCTTGGCACGTTTGGCAAAGGTTTTGGCGTTGCCATAAACCCGGTCACTGAAACGACAGCCGATGGCGATCAGAAGATCACACTTGGAGACACCAATATTGGAGGTCTTAGTGCCATGCATACCCAGCATACCTGTATAGAGAGGATCTGTTCCTGGATAAACGCCCTTACCCATAAGGGTATCACAGACTGGTGCGTCTATCTTTCTGACAAATTCCCTGACTTCTTTACTGGCATTGGACAGGACACAGCCTCCGCCCAGTAAAACATAAGGTCTCTTGGCCTTTTTGATCTGGTCGATGGCCTTTAAAATAGCCTTCTCCTGGATAGTCTCACAGACAGGATGAATGGGCGCCGGCGTAAAGGATTCAAAAATCACCTTATTTTTTGGATCGGTAACGTCCTTGGTAATATCTACAAGGACAGGGCCCTTTCTGCCACTGTTGGCAATGCGGAAAGCATCACGGATAGTGGAAGCCAGAACATTGATATCCTTGACGATATAATTATGCTTGGTGATAGGCATGGTCACACCCTTGATGTCGATCTCCTGGAAGGAATCCTTTCCCAGCAGGCTGACTCCTACGTTGGCAGTGATGGCCACTACAGGAATGGAATCCATGTAGGCTGTGGCCAGACCGGTCACCAGATTGGTGGCTCCGGGGCCGGAGGTAGCCATGCAGACACCTACCTTGCCTGTTGCCCTGGCATAACCGTCAGCGGCATGGGAGGCTCCCTGCTCATGAGAGGTGAGAACATGATGGATCTCATCACTGTGCTTGTATAATTCATCGTAGATATTCAGAATGGCTCCGCCGGGGTAGCCGAAGACTGTGTCTACCTTCTGCTCTTTCAGACATTCTATAACGATTTCAGAACCACTAAGTAACTGCTTCATCTTCTATAATATCCTCTCTAACCTAGCTTATTTTTAAATTATTTAATCTGATTGACATCGAGTACCGCACCTCTGTTGCCGGAGGTAACCAGGGCCGCATAACGGAGGAGATAACCTTCTTTAATCCTGGGCTCTCTGGGCTGCCATGCGGCACGGCGGGCTTCAAGTTCTTCCTCAGAGACATCCATATTCAGTGTATTGTTGGGGATATCGATCTTGATGATATCTCCTTCCTTGACCAGGGCGATGGGACCGCCTACGGCAGCCTCAGGGGATACATGTCCGATGGAAGCACCACGGGAAGCACCGGAGAAACGTCCGTCAGTAATAAGAGCGACAGAGCTTCCCAGGCCCATGCCTGCGATGGCTGAGGTAGGATTGAGCATCTCTCTCATACCAGGACCACCCTTGGGACCTTCATAACGGATGACCACAACATCACCGGGAACAATCTTACCTCCCTTGATGGCTTCGATAGCATCTTCCTCACAGTCAAAGACTCTGGCCGGGCCTTCATGAACCATCATCTCAGGCACAACTGCTGACTGTTTAACTATACCTGTATCTGGTGCCAGGTTGCCCTTGAGTACGGCGATACCACCCTCCTTCAGGTAGGGTTTATCAATAGGACGGATGACATTGGGATCCAGATTGATACAATTCTTAATATTTTCACCGACGGTCTTGCCGGTTACTGTCATACATTCCTCATGGAGGAGACCCTTCTTGCTAAGCTCATTCATGACAGCATAGACGCCGCCGGCCTCATTGAGGTCTTCCATATAAGTAGGACCAGCCGGTGCCAGATGACAGAGATTAGGAGTTCTCTTGCTGACATCATTGGCAATCTCCATGTTAAGCTCGATTCCTGCTTCATAGGCGATGGCCGGCAGATGAAGCATGGTGTTAGTGGAACAGCCCAGGGCCATATCTACGGTCAGACAGTTCTCAAAGGCTTCCTTTGTCATGATATCACTTGGGCGGATATTCTTTCTGTACATATCCATAACAGCCATACCTGCATGCTTGGCCAGACGGATTCTTTCAGAGTAGACAGCCGGAATGGTTCCGTTGCCCTTGAGACCCATACCGATAACCTCTGTCATACAGTTCATGGAATTAGCCGTATACATACCGGAGCAGGATCCGCAGGTAGGACAAACCTTATTGACATACTCCTCCACCTTCTCGGCAGTCATCTTGCCTGCCTCGTAGGCTCCTACAGCCTCAAACATGGAGGAAAGGCTTCTCTTACAGCCATCAACCTTGCCGGCAAGCATGGGACCGCCGCTGACAAAGACTGTGGGAACATTGATTCTGGCAGCTGCCATCAGCAGGCCGGGTACATTCTTATCACAGTTGGGTATCATAACCAGGGCGTCAAACTGGTGGGCCTTGGCCATACATTCTGTGGAATCGGCAATCAGCTCCCTGGTCACCAGGGAATACTTCATTCCTGTGTGGCCCATGGCGATTCCGTCACAGACAGCAATGGCCGGGAATACGATCGGAGTTCCTCCTGCCATGGCCACGCCCAGCTTTACAGCTTCACAGATCTTGTCCAGGTTCATGTGGCCCGGAACGATCTCATTATAAGAACAGCAGATTCCTACAAGAGGTCTCTCCATCTCTTCTTTTGTATAGCCTAACGCATTAAACAGGGACCGGTGGGGTGCCTGCTGCATTCCTTTTTTAACCTGATCACTCTTCATGATTAATACCCTCCCGGCGTCGTCTGTGACACCGGTTCCTTTCATTTAAAAAATAAAATAATTATTTACTAAGAAAAAATAACTCTATATTACAGAATATGAAAAAACAAGTGAAAAACCGTCTCTGTCCCTGCCTTCGTCAGATTCTCTCCACAATAAGGTCACCCATCTCCCGGGTTCCCACCTGGGTCATACCATCAGACATGATATCCACAGTACGGTAGCCATCTTCCAGGACCTTCTTGACAGCGGCGTCAATATCGTCAGCAGCCGAGTCAAGGTTCAGGGAATAACGCAGCAGCATGGAAGCAGACAGGATGGTGGCGATTGGATTAGCTATATTCTGGCCCGCGATATCAGGGGCAGACCCATGGCTGGGCTCATAAAGTCCGAAGGAATCCTCCCTGAGGCTGGCTGAACTCAGCATACCGATGGAACCGGTAACCATGCTGGCCTCATCGGATAAGATATCCCCGAACATATTTTCCGTGAGAATAACATCAAACTGTTTGGGATCACGGACCAGCTGCATGGCCGCATTATCGACCAGCATATGCTCATATTCCACCTCCGGATAATCCATGGCCACTTCATTGACAATCTTTCTCCAGAGTCTGGAGGAATCAAGAACATTGGCCTTGTCCACACTGGTGACCTTCTTTCTTCTCTTCATGGCGATGTCAAAGCCCCTGAGGGCGATCCGGCGGATCTCATCCTCCCCATAAGTGAGGGTATCGACAGCCTTCTCAATGCCATCTTCCACGTAAGTGCGGCGCTCTCCGAAATAAAGGCCTCCTGTCAGCTCTCTCATCACTACCAGGTCAAAACCGTCTCCGATGATCTCGTCACGCAAGGGACAGGCTGCCTTCAGTTCTTCGTAGAGATAGGCCGGCCTCATATTGGCAAAAAGACCAAGTCCTTTCCTTATGGCCAGAAGCCCTGCTTCCGGTCTGAGATTGGCAGGCAGCTTATACCAGGGTGATGTGGTCGTATTGCCGCCGATAGATCCCATGAGGACAGCGTCCATCTTGCCCGCTGTTTCCAGGGCTTCCTTGGTAAGGGGCTCACCGGTCGCGTCGATGGAGGCTCCTCCGAGCAGAATCTCTGTATAGTCAAATTCCTGACCATACTTTTCAGCGACCTTGTCAAGCACCTTTACAGCTTCAGCCACAATCTCGGGTCCGATCCCGTCACCTCTTATCACACCAATTTTAAAAGCCATAGTCTCACGCCTTTCCACATATTTTTTCTGATTATCATTAACTAAGCAAGGCAGTCCTCTCTTTCCCGGTCTGCTTTTTAAAGCCGGCGTCAGAGAATAAAGGAACTGCAATTATATATAATAACTCATTTTTTGCTGAGAATCAATTCATTTCCTTTTTAAAACCATACATTCTTAATGAATATATATCCATCTAAACCAAAAGCTGACAGAATTCCCCTTTTTACAAAAGTCTCATTCGGGAAGATTAGCCGGCAGGTTTTTCTGTTTTATCAATCTCTTTCTTTTCTTCTGTCCCAGTCTGCTTTTCCTGCCCGCCGTTCTCTTTCTTTTCTGTCCCGGCCGGCTCTTCTGAAGGCTGGTCCTTATATTTTTCACGGTTATTTTTTATTTTTTTCTTAATATCCTTACGCAGCTTCTTCCAGGCTTTGGGATGCTCCACATAGTAAAGGGGGCACATCTTTCCGGTCACATCATAGTGGCGGATCACCTGCTTTTCCGTCAGGTCATAGGTCCTGCAAAGCCATTCTGCCAGTCTCACCAGAGACTTACGGGTCTTTTTATTAAATTTACCACTGGAGGTTTCATGGCAGCATTCTATGGAAACGGTATCAACGTTCCTGTCCTTAGAGGCGTAGGCCATCTCCCCGAGAGGAATACACTGGAGAATCTCTCCCTCCAGACCAATGATATAGTGGCTGGAAACCTTTCTGGTATGGGTTTTGCCCAGGCTGTTGAAATAATCTCTGTTCTCCTTGGCGGTACTGCCCGGATTTTGCACATAATGGACCACAATCCCTTTTACCTTCTTCAGGACTTTCTGACTCCTGCTGTATTTATTGGGCTTGAGAAAATCCTCGGTAATCTCAGGAGCCCCGGGTGCCCCGGGAACCTGGCCTGCATTTTGATACTTTTCCTCCCCTTCTTCTTTGGAGGATTCCTCCTCGGCCTTTTGCCCTGTGCCGGTCTGCCCGTCTGCCATCTGCGTTCCTTCCATAAAGGCTGTCGCCTCTTCTTTTTTCCCGGACAAACTACCGGAAATCCTGCTGGAAATATTAATAATGACAAGCATACAGACCAGAAAGGTAATCAATGCTGCCAGGAGGGTCTGCCAGGAGGATGGAAATGATTTATGAAAATGTGTCTCTTTCCTTCTGTGTCTCATGATCCCAAACCTTTTTTTGTCTCACAGGCACAAGTCTGTTCTTCCTCTGTCTCTCACTGGTCCTGCTTTTCTTTTAAAAAGCTTCCGGACCCCTGCTTTTCCATACCACCGGCCAGGCCTGGATTTTCCAGGCAGCAGACGGATCTGATATTATATCAAGGGGAGGCACACCAAAGGCATACCTCCCCACAGATACATATATCATGCTTAAGCAGCTTCAGTCTCAGTCTTTTCCACTGAGTTTCGCATCGATGGCTGCCGCCGCCTTCTTTCCGGCTCCCATAGCCAGAATTACTGTAGCAGCACCTGTAACAGTATCTCCTCCGGCGTAAACATTTTCCTTGGAGGACTCCATGGTCTCCTCATTAACAATAATACCGCCCCATCTCTGGGTATCAAGACCCGGTGTGGTCTGGCGGATCAGTGGATTGGGACTCTGGCCAATGGCAATGATCACTGTCTCCAGGTCCATGACATAGTTGGACCCTTCTACAGGCACAGGCCGGCGTCTTCCGGATGCGTCCGGCTCACCCAGTTCCTGTTTGACTACCTCCATACCAGCTACCCAGCCCTTGCCATCATCGAGGATAGCTGCCGGATTATTGAGAAAACGGAAAATGATTCCTTCCTCCTTGGCATGATGAAGCTCTTCTAACCGGGCCGGAGCCTCTTCTTCACTACGGCGGTATACGATATATACTTCCTCTGCGCCGAGACGCTTGGCTGTCCTTGCCGCGTCCATGGCAACATTGCCGGCACCTACGACGGCGACACGGCGGCCGATCTTAACCGGTGTAGCCACTTCAGGGAATTTGTATCCTTTCATCAGATTCACTCTGGTCAGGAACTCATTGGCTGAGTATACACCGAGAAGATTCTCCCCGGGAATATTTAAAAATCTTGGCAGGCCGGCACCGCTGCCCACAAAAACAGCCTCGTAGCCTTCCTCCATTAATTCATCGATGGTGATAGACCGGCCTACAATAACATTAGGCTCAATTTTAACGCCCAGGTCTTCCACACTCTTGATTTCCCTGGCAACCAGGTCCTTGGGCAGACGGAATTCAGGGATTCCGTAGGAAAGAACGCCGCCAGCCTTATGAAGTGCCTCAAAAACAGTGACCTCATAACCTTTCTTAATAAGCTCACCGGCACAGGTGATGCCGGCAGGACCAGATCCTACTACGGCTACCTTATGGCCGTTCTTTTCAATATGTACTTCTGCAGCCTGGGCATGCTCCATATGATAATCAGCGACAAAACGTTCCAGACGTCCGATGCCCACCGGTTCGCCCTTGATTCCACGGACACACTTTCCTTCACACTGGTTTTCCTGGGGACACACGCGGCCACAGATTGCCGGCAGGGCATTCTCAGAGGTAATCACCTGATAAGCTCCTTCAAAATCTCCCTCAGCGACCTTAGCAATAAAATCCGGAATAGGTACATTGACCGGGCAGCCGCCCACACAGGGACGGTGCTTGCAGCCAAGACAGCGGCCTGCTTCCTCCATGGCCATCTCTGCCGTATAACCCAGGGCCACTTCATTAAAATTCTTATTTCTTACGTCCGGTGCCTGTTCCGGCATGGGAACCTTGACAGGACTCATATTTTTCTTAGCCATTACTGTTCACCTCCAAGTCCGATTCTGCACTTGTGCTCTTCCTCTTTAAAAAGACCCTGTCTGACCATACACTCATCAAAATCAACCAGGAATCCATCGAAATCCGGTCCATCTACACAGGCAAACTTGGTCTCACCGCCAACGGTAACCCGGCAGCCGCCGCACATACCTGTTCCGTCAATCATAATAGGATTGAGGGAAACCATGGTATGAAGTTCTGCAGGCCTGGTAACTTTGACTACATTCTTCATCATGATCAGGGGGCCGATTGCGATACATTCACCGTATTCCTCTCCTTTGTCAAGGAGATCCTGGAGGACTGTGGTTACAAAGCCTTTGGTTCCGAGACTTCCGTCGTCAGTGGCGATATATACATTATCACAGAAATCTTTAAACCGGTCCGCAAGAAGAACATATTCCGCACTCTTACCACCGATGATCACGTCAACAGGAGTTCCCAGGGAGGCAAGCTTTCTCAGCTGGGGATAGAGGGGAGCCGCTCCCACACCGCCGGCAACACCAATCACCTTTTTGTCTGATTTCTCCAGCTTGGCAGGAACACCCAGCGGCCCTACGAAATCATGGACATAATCACCCTCCTCTTTCCGGGAAAGCAGGGTTGTGGAGTATCCAACAATCTGGTAAATAATGGTTACGGTCTCAGCATCGCGGTTATAATCAGCTATGGTAAGAGGCACCCTCTCACCATCCTCATCCACGCGGATAATGATAAACTGTCCCGGCTGGCATTTTCTTGCAACAAAAGGAGCATGAATCTCCATCAGCTCAACCAGCTGATTCAGTCTCTCTTTTTTTACAATTTTATACATAAAATACACCCTTTCCTACTAAAATACTTCTCTTTTCCAGCCTGGTCCCACATATCTGTTCTGTCACAAAAAAGGCAATGAAAAAGAAAAATCTGTTCTGTTTTAAGGAAATCCCATAGTTTACTGCAAAAGAAACTATCTTCCTATCAGTAACTACACTATTGTCTCAAAAATTTATAATGTTAGTCAATACTAACAGCCCTCTTTTTTTAAGAAAATCAGAATTTTTTGAATTTTTCTTTTTGATTTCCTTCAAATTATCCCATAAACGACCGGGAATACAAGAAAAACCGCCTTTTGTCCTTACTCATCCTTTCATCAGCCAGGTATGCTCATGCAAAAAAAGAAAGAACAAAAGGCGGTCATGTTAATTCATAAAACAATACTGATGGTTTCTGTCACCAGCCTTGAACTCAGTCCTATTTTTTAAGTTTAAAAGAACTCTTCAAGGAGACGATCCGGTTAAAGACCAGACGGTCCGGTCTGCTGTCCTTAGCGTCGCAGCAGAAATAGCCCTTTCTGACAAACTGGAAGCTGTCATAGGCCTTGCTGTCTCCCAGGGCTGCCTCCAGCTTACAGTTCTTTAATACCGTAAGGGAATCAGGATTAAGATTCAGACTGCCGTCCTCATTGTAGACACCCTTCTCCTCATCCACGATATTCTCATAGAGGCGGACCTCAGCATCCACAGCAGTCTCTGCGCTGACCCAGTGGATGGTTCCCTTAACCTTACGGCCTGTGAAACCACTGCCGCTCTTGGTAGCCGGGTCATAACTGCAATGGATCTCTACCACCTTGCCCGTCTCATCCGTCTTATAGTCGGTGCAGGTGACAAAGTAGGCGTTCATCAGCCTTACCTCATTACCAGGATAGAGACGGAAATATTTTTTGGGGGGATCGATCATAAAATCATCCCTGTCTATATAAAGTTCTCTGGAAAAAGCAACCTGCCGGCTGCCCAGGGCTTCGTTCTCCCGGTTATTCTCCACTTCCAGGTACTCAACCTGTCCCTCAGGATAGTTATCAATAATTACCTTGATGGGATCAAGGACGGCCATCATACGGGCCTTCTTCAGCTTGAGGTCATCTCGGATACAGAACTCCAGCATGGCATAGTCCACAGAACTCTGGGCCTTAGCCACACCTGCCAGCTCTATAAAGGTCCGGATGGATTCAGGAGTAAAACCTCTCCTTCTAAGAGCCGCAATGGACACCAGCCTGGGGTCATCCCAGCCGTCGACAATACCTTCTTCTACCAGCTTTTTGATATAGCGCTTACCTGTAATCACATTGGTCAGGTACATTTTGGCAAACTCGATCTGCCGGGGCGGCTGTTCAAAACCGACCTCCCTGACCACCCAGTCGTAAAGGGGACGGTGGTCTTCAAACTCCAGGGTACAGATGGAGTGGGTCACCCCTTCAAAAGCATCCTCAAGGGGATGGGCGAAATCGTACATGGGATATATGCACCACTGGTCTCCCGTATTATGATGGGACATGTGAGCTACCCGGTAGAGAATAGGATCTCTCATATTAATATTGCCGGCAGACATGTCGATCCTGGCTCGCAGGACTTTCTCACCATCGGCGAACTCACCATTCTTCATTCGCTCAAAGAGGTCCAGGTTCTCCTCCACGGACCGGTTCCGGTAAGGGCTCTCCTTACCAGGCTCAGTAAGGGTGCCCCGGTACTCCCTGATCTGATCCGCAGTCAGGTCACAAACATAGGCCTTGCCCTTCCTGATCAGGGTGACAGCTGCCTCATACATTTTCCCGAAATAGTCGGAAGCGAAAAAGAGTCTGTCCTCGTAGTCGGCACCAAGCCATTCCACATCGGCTTTAATGGACTCCACAAACTCAACCTTCTCCTTGGTGGGATTGGTATCGTCAAAACGGAGATTAAACTTTCCACCATACTCTTCTGCCAGACCGTAATTTAAAAGAATTGATTTTGCGTGACCTATATGCAGGTAACCATTGGGTTCCGGCGGAAACCGGGTCATCACATGATCATAGACTCCCTCAGCCAGGTCCTTGTCAATCGCAAGCTCAATAAAATTCCTGGAGACCTTCTCTCCGTCCTGGTTTTCCCCGGCGGGCTGTGTCCCGGTAAGAGCCTTCTCTTTACTGATATCTCCCATCTCAATCCTCCTTATATCTGTAATTCCCTGAATAATCTCATGACCTGCCGGTCACTCCTGCAGCTGTAATATCTTAAGGATTAACAAGAATATAACCGCTGTAACACTTACTTCCGTTATAGTATAAGCTCTTTCCGGAGGGACTGTGAGGCACCATATGGGCAATCAGGTCTTTGAGGCTGGCCAACTTGATTCTCTGGCTGCCCCCTGCCCAGTCTCTGTTGGCAGAGTCGGCTACAATCACATTCCCGTTTTCCGTCAGTCCCAGCAGTACCATCGTGTGACGGGACCGGGCCCATTTTGAATCATAGCTACTGCTGATCCGGCCATTTTTCTGTCTGCGGTTATTGGTCTCAATCACCACAGCCTCTCCCTTTCTCAGATGGGAGGTCAGTACCTTATATACTTTATTATCAGAAGAAAAACTGCTTACGTATTTATTCCTGATACCGCACTTTTTGAGAATCCTGCTGATTCCGTATAAAGTCACAGGCATCTGGCCATTAATAGACTTACTGTAGTTCTTTTTCCAGGCAGACTTTCCAAATACAGCCTTTTCCAGGACAAAGCGGGTAGTGTTAGGCGTATATGTGGCGTACCTGCTTTTATAGCCGCTGAGAACCGTGGTAAGAGAGCAGACGGCACAGCCGTGGGCTGGAATGTAATCTTTGCGGTTCCTGCCAAATCTGAACTGGTTAAAAACATTATAAGTTCTGGTACCGGATGCAGTGTTGATACTGGCAGTGACATAAGCCTCATTACTGCTGACAGGCAGCGAGGATACAGATGTTGTCACGAAAGATGCCTCCGCGGGAATATAGGAAGCCATGACCATGACGGCGGCCAGAACTGTACTGACTAGTCTCTTTGGAAGTGCAGTTTTTTTAGTTTTTTGATTCATTGTGCTTAACCTCTACTTTCATTTTATCTGCTATGTGGGCCGCCGGCCAAACCTTGAAGGCTAGGACAGCAATAATAGTATACTTCATAATTCACTTATTTGTAAAGTTTCTATTAACTGAAGCCTCCCGGAAGTGAACTTATTTCCAACGGGATGTCCCGCTGCCGCCGCTGATGTCAAAGTTGACAGAATCCACGACCGCGCCCAGGTCTTCATCCCATACTACCAGGTTGAGTCCATCCAGTCTCCTGGAATACTCTACGTTTCCAATCCTGATGTAGGCCTTGCCCAGCTTCTTGTCATCATCATTAATCCCGCAGCTGGTGATCGACATGCGGTAGCGGCCGTAGTGGGAATAATCCATGGGAATACGCTCTGTAATAAGGTCTATGCTGCCATCTGCCAGGTCCTCCTGGGGCAGGGCCACCTGATCAAGCTTCTCCTCATCCTCCTCCTGATCCTGGCTGTCAGTCTCCCCGCTTGTCGCCGGACTTATACTGGTCTGTGAAGAAGTCCCGTCCACGGTCTCAGAAAGAGGAAGCAGCATCTGGGATAGTGGATCCTCCTCCTCAGGAAGGCCGTACTTGACCACATAACCCTTGGCTGACAGGCTCTCCTGGCGGAATCCTTCTGTCACAAGACCATGCTTAACGATACCGAAGAAACTGGCTCCATATTCCTGGGAAAGATCAGAGGTCAGTCCCAGAGCCTGGAGATTCTCTATATTATCTTCTGTCACCGCCCCGCTGGTGTCGAATTTGGAAGCCATGAGCAGGGACCTGTTCTCCTCCTTCATCTTTTTCAGATAAACATCCATGTCATCTTCAAATAAAAGGGCCAGGTTCTGGTACTTGCAGAAGATCTCATAACGGTTGCCCTGACTGGTAGTCAGATAAGCTGTCACCTTGATAATGGGTTCACCCAGACTGTTGCTGCTGCCCTTCATATATTCTGACAGGTCCAGCTCTGTGTTGCATACCAGGGCTGCCTCTTCATCCCTCTTGACATGATCCATGATTATGGTCTCACTGTCTCCGCCTGTCCCGCTGGTTTTTCCATCGGCTTTTTTCTGGGCAGAAGCCTTCGGGGTCTCTGTCCCCTCCTCTTCCTGCTTAAGCTCATAGGCTTCAAGGTCATTAATGATATTGCCGACAGAGTCGGTGATAAAACCACTCTCATCTATCTTATAGCCCTGGTCAAGCAGGGCCCTTCTTCCGGTCATGTAAGTTTTAGGCGAAACCAGTTCTACCTTGGCTTCTACCTTATCCACCATATCAAGACCCAGGACATAACCCAGTTTGAACCACATCCTTGCCGTTCTGTTCTCCTCATCACAATTATCCCAGGCCAGGGCAGAGGCATTGCGCATACGGGTAAGAACGGTTTCGTCAAATTCTACATCGGCCAGCTTGTCCATGAAAGCGGAATGCTGACTGAGCTTGGAATTGAGCTTATCTATACCCATCTGCTCAATGAGGGTCTTTTCTCCTGAAAAAAGATTGACCCCAAGTCCCAGACGGTCCCCGGGAATCTTCACTCCCATGGCCGCCAGTGTAGTGGGGAACATATCCATGGTCGAGTAAGTCCTGTATTGATTATCTTCAGGCTGGACCGGTGAATTGATCACAAGGCTGTAGGTCTTCCTCTGGTAATCCGCCGGAACATCCAGGCAGAAATCTTTATCCATAGTAGGGTGGTCTCCGCAGATGATGATGGTGGTATCCTTGTAAAAATCCTGCTCAGAGATCCACTGGACGAAGCTGCACACCTGTCTGTCAGCACAGGCAAAGACATTAGCATACTGCTCTCCAAAGTCATCCCGGCACTGCTCACAATAATAGCCATCCTCAAAATGGGTATCCAGAGTCAGCATGGTCAGGTTGAAGGGCTGGCCCTCTGCCGCCAGGCTGGTCAGTCTCTTCTTTGCCATATCGTAGAGCTTCTGGTCCTCAAAGCCCCAGAACTTGAAATAACCCTTGGGAATCAACCCGTTGCTTTCAGCGTAATAATAATCTTCGATATCGTAATTACCATGCTGGGTATAGTATAGTTTCCTTCCTCCGAAAGTGACATCTGACCCCAGCATAAATACATTCTTATAGCCCTGTTCCTCCAGAATGTCACCCAATGCCGTCACATCTGAGAAAAAGGATTTCTGTGTCTCCAGACTGTTTCCGTCCAGGGAGGTCTTTAAGGGCAGGCCGCTGCTCTGGGCAAAAAGGCCACCCATGGTCCATGTGGACCCTGACAGAGAGATTCCTCCGTTGAGCTTGCCCTTATCCCCGCTGAAATTCTGGTTTCCGTCAGCCAGCTTGGTCAGATTAGGGATATTATTATAGGAAAATGCTCCCCCTGAAGCCTGGTCAGCAAAAGTAGTTTCCATGGATTCCAGGTAAATATAGATGATATTTCTTTTTTTCCTGGGAAATTCCAGCTTAACACTCTTGGGATCTACATAGTGGTCTTCGATGAAGGTGGACTCCACCAGCTGACTCTGCAGGAAATCAAAAAGACCCAGGTTGGTTTCCAGTGTCCAGATAGAGTAAATAATCAGGCCAAAGGAAGTGAGCAGGGTTGCTATGAGGGTGAAGTGATAGGCTTTCACCGTATTGCGCACCAGAATAAAGAGAAAGATCACGGCCACCAGGGCCAGGCCTGCCGGCAGGATATAATCCATGATATACTCTCTGATCATATCTGAATTAGTCCCCTTCAGGGAAACCTGCAGATGAAAAAGAATCTCTTCCACAGAAAGTTCTGACCAGGTATTAAAGAGCCAGACTGTCGTCGCCAGGATGACAAGGGATAGGGCAAAGAGGATCACTGTAAGTATGGTAATCAAATATCGGAAAAATGATTTCATATGCACTCCTAATCTCTATATCTGAAAAAAAGCCTCCCGGATACTCCGAAAGGCTAAAGAAATACTGTAAAGCTGCTGACGAGACTTGAACTCGAGACCTCCGCCTTACCAAGGCGACGCTCTACCGACTGAGCTACAGCAGCCTGTCAAAAAACCTGACGAAAGAGATAATAACATGTGGTAAAATGTTTGTCAAGCATTGACTTAATGATGAAATACGAAAAATTTACTGAAGATATAATTGGACACAGTCACAATTACCTGGACCACCAGCTTGGCGATCTTATCATTGACGCCGGCCACAGTCACCATGAGAAACATGCAGGCCATATCCATAAGCAAAGTTGCCACCCGGGAACCGGTAAAGGCAGCTGCCTCAGCCAGCATATCCTTCCTCTTGCTCTGAAAGACATATTTTCTATTGGTAAAATAAGCAAAGGTAACCGCAGCGATCCAGGATATAATATTGGCTGCCTGAAGCTGGACCGGCTTCTGGGGATCCAGGAAAGTACACACACACAGATAGTAGACCGACAGACTTACCACTGTCGTAAGCACACCCACGATGAGATAATTAATGATCTCCCTGTACTTGCCGTACAGGCTTTTCATACGTTCCATAGACGATAACCTCTCTCTAAAAAACTGATACCGGCCTGTTTTACTTAGTCTTTTCTTAAATCAGAGAAGCTGGTCACAGCATCTCAGGGCCGCTTCAATGACTGCATCCATATCATAGTATTTATACTCGCCCAGCCGTCCTCCAAAAACTGTCTTGTCTTCCTTGTCGGCCAGAGCCTTGTAGCGGAGGTAGAGGGCCCCGTTCTTCTCATCATTTACCGGATAGTAGGGCTCATCTCCAGGCTTCCACTCGGAACTGTACTCACGACTGATTAGGGTCTTGGGCAGGTCCCTTCCCTCATCATCCTTACCGAATTCAAACCACTTGTGTTCGATAATCCGGGTCCAGGGCGTCTCGGCGTCTGTGTAGTTGACAGCTGCGTTACCCTGGAAATTAGGTATATCCAGCAGTTCGTTCTCAAACCGGACTGACCGGTACTCCAGATTGCCCAGGCTGTAATTATAGTAAGCATCGATGGGGCCTGTATAGATTACTTTTTCTGCCATGGCGTCATAGGTCTCCCTGTCATCCAGGTAATCGGAATTGAGCCGGACTTCTATGCCCTCCAGCATCCGGTCCACCATCCTGGTATAGCCACCCACAGGAATGCCCTGATAGAGAGCATTAAAATAATTATTGTCAAAGGTAAAGCGGACAGGAAGTCTTCTTATGATGAAAGCAGGCAGGTCTGTGCAGGGCCTTCCCCACTGTTTCTGGGTATATCCCTTGATCAGCTTCTCATAGATATCCGTGCCCACCAGACTGATGGCCTGCTCCTCCAGATTCTTCGGTTCAGTGATGCCGACCTCTTTTTTCTGCTCCTCAATTTTTGCGGCCGCCTCCTGAGGAGTTACAACGCCCCACATCTTATTGAAAGTATACATATTGAAAGGAAGGGAGTAGAGCTCACCATGGTAATTGGCTACAGGGGAATTGGTGAAACGGTTGAAGGTCGCAAACTGATTGACATAATCCCATACCCTCTTATTATTGGTATGGAAAATGTGGGCTCCGTACTTGTGGACATGGATTCCCTCCACATCCTCCGTATATACATTACCTGCGATATGGGAGCGCTTATCAATCACAAGAACCTTTTTGCCTCTCTTTTTTGCCTCATGGGCGAAGACAGCTCCGTAAAGTCCGGCGCCTACAACCAGATAATCGTATATCATATCCCGGGCCTTTTCTTTTTTCCTTTTTTCCTTCATCATCAGGTATCCTTCAAATAAATCCAGGTCTTCCTTCCTGGTAATCTTAATATTTGTCTGGGATCCTTCGGAAAAATATACCTTCTTGCCCATCTTGTACATAAGAGTCGTGGTGTGGGGTTCCACCTCATTGATGAGGCCTGTCTCCACTGCCTCCTTATATATATCGTGGATAAAACCATAGCGGAAGGCATGGGGAGTGCTCATACAGGCGATGGTATCCCTGTCGATCCAGGTACTTGAACCCTTCTTATCTTCGTCTTTAAAACCTGATAAGAGGAAAAAGTCTGTAGTGGCTATGGCATTACCGGTCTCCCGGCATACCCTTATGGCATCCGTAATAATATAGTCCTCAATGAAGGGAGATGCTCCGAAATGAACCAGGACAATATCATCCTCGCTGGCTATGCCTTCCAGATGATTAATTCCATTCATCACTGATTCCTGGAAATCCTTGCCTCCCTTTGCCACCCAGCGAAGCTTGCTGAATCCGTATTTTTCCTTCATCTCTTCCATGTAGTCCATATAGGACTCGATGCAGACTACCTCGATCCCGTCAATCTGGGGATGATTCTGAAAGGCCTCCACCGTATAGGCCAGCACCGGCTTTCCCATAACTTCTATAAACTGCTTGGGCACCCGGGCCCCGACTCTGCTGCCGACTCCACCGGCCAGTATCACTGCTATGTTCACTTTCTTATCTCTCCTTATCATCTAATCCGTAATCATCATTTACTATACATGAAATCTCTGGAAAATTCCAGACAAAAAGTCCTCAGGCGGGTCTGATCAACCCCTTTCTCCCGGCATAAGGAGAAACCTGAAGGACTTTCTTGTGTTATGTCTATGTTATTTTTCTATCTTTTCCCGATTAATCATGGTGCTTGGACCAGGCATGGCTGCCTCCGCTCTGACAATAGTAGGAAGAATTCATCTTGTGGTGTCCCTTCCAGCAGGCATTGGCCGCCTGGACGTCAAAATACTTCTTATGACCGGAAATTACCACATAATTCCACCAGTGCTCACAGCTTGACCCATCACCTCTTACATACCTGCCACTACAAAGGCCGGCCCTGAAGCCGAGATGATTGGCCATAATACAGAAGACAGCAGACATATCATAGCAGGTTCCCTGCAGGGTGAGCAGATTTCTATACCTGCTGCGGAACTTCTTACTGTATGTAACCTGTTTCTGATATCCCAGTACGGCAGCCTGCTTTTTCATCGCATTCATATGGGCCTTCTTAACATGGATACGAGTATGTCCGTCGCTGTGAGAATACTTCATATTTTTAACAAGATATTCATAGACAGCTTTCAGTTTCTGCTTGTCTGTCATATTGGAATTCGTACATCTTCGCAGAAGGATCTCACTGGCCGCGTCAATCTTATGATTACCAGTATAAATCAACTTGGCCTCTGCCCGTGACGAATAGAAAGATACCATAGTAAGCAGGGCTAAAAGCATCAACAACATACGACATTTTCTTAATAAACTCATACTCTTCTCCTTGATTAGTCCTGATTTTGGACTGACTGACTCAGAGTCAGACTTTCCAATTATGTCTTATTACCCAATAAAGGTAACATGAAAGAAATATTTTTTCAATTTCCAGTTAATATTTTATTAATATTTTTCTTGGAAAATATAGCTTATTAAAAAAAATCCTTGTTATTTATCTAAATAATCATAGAATATTCCTGACATCACAAAAAGTATTTGGGAAGGAATATAAAAAAACCAGGTCAGTCTGGCCATCCCCTCTGTCATGGCCAGAGACGGGCCCAGGCCCGGATACAGCAGGTAAGCAGCTACTGTGATATCACAAAGTATAAATAAGAAGAAACCCAGACTCATACACAGGCAGGCCCGGCTTTTTCTCCTTATCAGGCTGACCAGACTTACAAGCTGATTCATGATTATGTTACACCCATAAACCAGCATAAGGGCTGGCATCAGCAGGTCTCTTCCAGTCAGACCTTCCAGGCTCATGGTTCTGGATAAGAGTCCACTGTAGAGGGCTGCCGCCAGCAGGACAAGGACCGGCAGGACCAATCTTGCAGAAATAAACCCCCAAAAAGCTCTGGCCGGTGACTGGCTCGGGGTCAGTCGGGAATAAAAACAAATATTGAGCCTGACACCATGTACAAGCTGGACCAGGACAAAGATAAAAAGAGCCGTCAGAATCCGGTCCAGGAGAATCTCAAAACAGAAATCCGCCAGTGCGGTCAGCATAAGGGCTGTGGAAAGCAGGATCCGATTCGGGTCCTGCTTCTTCTTTAGCAAAAACAGGGAGTAAAGGGTGCAGACCAATATGGTAAAAAACCTTAAAGGATGACAGACCTGACCGAAGAATCCCGGAATAATCACAAGCCCATAGAGGACTGCTTCCAGGCAAAAAAAGGCGGCCAGAGTCCGGCCATCATCAGACTGGCCGGTCATCTCCGGCTCATCTCAGACAGCTTATCATTGAGTACTGTCTGGAATCTTTTGAAGCTGTCAGCAGATTCCCCGGGCAGGTCTTCCACAAGGCCGGCCTCCAGATCCGATAGAGACCTGTCTATAACACGGAGAAGATCCGTGGCCTTATCTGTCAGAACCGCCGTTGAAGGTCTTCCCAAATCCAGATCCACATAACCTTTTAAGTAGAGCTGCTCAATGACAGAGGCGATCACCGGCCAGGAATCATCCATATAATCCATAAGCTCTTCCTTGCTCTCAATAGTGTCAAATATATGGAGATAAGTAATAACACGGATTTCTCTTTTTGACAGGTCAAATTCCATCCGGACATTATTCATCTCCCTCTCGATCATCTTTCTCATATAGTAATAGGAAGTCCATATATTTACCTCGTCCGTCTTCTGTACACTGATGGCCCTCTCCTGACCCAGCTTCCTGGTCCCCGGCATAAAGCTGAAGGCACCGTCATCATGGGCAAAGCCCACAAGGAAGGAATAGATCTCCGGTTTTCTCTCCTCATACTCCTCCTCCGTCAAAAGATTCTTGTAAAAATTCCGGTAGTATTCGATAACATTGAGCTTCATCCTGACGATCCTGGAGGGATTCATGCCCTGGGAAACCAGGGATCCTTCTGTTTTAACATAATAATAAACAGGGACCTTGAGCACATATATATATTCCGTGTGAAGAATGTATTCCATATTAAATATGAAGTCCTCACACCATCTGATGTTCTCATCCATGGAAAGCTGGTATTTTTCTATGATTTCCCTCTTAAAAAACTTATTCCAGATAACCCCGTAATAGAAGTCGGCAGGACTTACCAGCATACAGTCGGCATACTCCAGCTTGGTGTAGACTCCGCTCTTATCGATGGACCCTTTTCTGGAGGTATTTTCCCCTACTACCCTGTAGAAATCTGCCACCACCATATCCACGTCATTGTCTTCCATGGACCTTACAAAAAGCCTGGTGGCTTCAGGCACAATCCAGTCATCGGCATCCAGAAACTGGATATAGTCTCCTTTAGCCAGGCTCAGGGCCTGGTTTCTGGTATCAGATACTCCGGAATTCGCCTTGTGGACTACCCTGACACGGCTGTCGGCGGCAGCATATTGGTCGCAGATGGCAGGTGATGCATCCTTGCTCCCGTCATCCATCAGCAATAACTCTATATTCTGATAATCCTGATTTAGAATACTTTCTATACATCTTCTGATTACTTTCTCCCCGTTATATATAGGTACAATGACCGAAACAAGAGCTTTATTTTCTGCCATCTTTTTCTCCTTTTCTCTTTATCTCTTATAATGGCCGGGCATCCAGCCATGACTGATACAATACTCCAGGTCCCAGCTTTCCTTCCACCGGTCCTCTCCCCGGTAGTCCTTGTCAGCAAAGAGCTTCCAGTTCCAGTAGAACCAGCCGGAAGCCCTGGCAAAACTTCTTAGCTCCATGCGGGCAAGCTGGCGGAATCTTGTCTTTTTTACCTCAGGATCTGCCGGCCCGTCCACGGTATAATGGTTACAGATACACCATTCCCCCACCAGGACAGGTACAGCCCTGGTCACCAGCCTAAGCCTCATGGACAGTAGTTTCAGGTAGATCTTGTAGATAAAAGGCCGGTGAATTGGTACAAACATCTCCATGGCCCAGATATAAGGATGGACATCCAGATAGACATTTTTCATATTATGCTTTAAGAAGAAACCTGCCCAGAGGTCCATGCGGAAACCATCGTGAAATACTATGGCCTTATCCGGGGCAAGCAGGGTCCTTATTCTTTTGTAGGCCCGCATGTAAAAGCTTTTTAAAAAGCCCATTCCCACATGGGCTGACCCTTCTGCCTCCTTGGGGTCGGCTGCCTTGCCTGTAGTGGGCGCAAACTTATACACCAGATAGCTGATAGGCTCATTGACCACTTCTATACCGAAAAGCCCCTTCCTTTTTCCATACCTGTAGGCCAGCTTCTCCAGGACCAGAAGGACATAATCTACCTCAGCCTTGTCAAAATGCCATTTGCACACACCGACGATACCACCATTGTCATAGCCATTCTGGCAGCCGGGTGTGGTATGGAGGTCCAGGAGGATCTTTAACCCGTATTTCTCCGCCCATTCAAAGGCCCGGTCCACATATTCTATACAGCCCAGGTAGGGCTTTCTGTCACCAAACACAAAATAGGGTAAAGGAAGTCTGACGGTATTGAGGCCGAGGGCAGCAATCTTCCTGAAATCCTCTTCCCGGATATAAGTATCCCTGTGCTTTTTCATCCGGACCGCCAGTTCTTTCCGGTCCAGCTTCCTGTTAAGCCAGGTTTCATCCTCCGCATCTGTGCCCTCAAACATGGCCGGTTCCATCCATTTTTCCAGAACCAGCCAGTTACCTAGATTCGTTCCTTTTATTCTCATGCTTCATAAGCCTCTCTAGATTTTCCCATGGAAATTCCCTTTCAGGCAGCTCCACCTTAAAAAAGAAGACCGGAAACACTGTCTGTTCCCGGCCGTCCCTGCTCATTTATAAACACCTTTTCCCAACGGACTGAATCTGGGCAGGCCGCCGACATATTCCCGGGCAGGATCCCGGCCCGCAGCAGGAAGTCAGTCATAGGAAAGTTATTTCAGATATTTGCCATTCACATAGCCGCTTTTATCAAGCTTAGAGGAATAAACCCATACATATTCCCCACTCTTTTTGCCGGTGACCTCAACCTGGTCCCCATTGTAAAGCTTGCCGATGATATTGCTGTCACTGTACTCCGGTGCGGATCTGAGAGCCAGATAATTCTGGGTTCCTGACACCGTCTTTTTCGTGGACGACTTCTTCTTACTGCTCTTTTTGGAAGAGCTGCCTGAAGAACCGGTCCCGCTTAAGTACTTGCCATTGACAAAACCATCCTGGTCCAGGGAGGGGGCATAAACCCAGACATACTCTCCCTGCCAGTCGCCGGTGATGATTACCTGGTCGCCGTTGTAGAGCTTGCCGATGATATTCTTATCGTTGTACTCGGCTGTAGTCCGCAGGGCCAGATAGTTCTCAGTACCTGTTACGGTCCTGTATCTGGAAGAAGAGCCTCCACTGCTTCCACTGCTGCTGCCGGTTCCTGACAGATACTTACCGTTGACAAAGCCATCCTGGTTGAGAGACGGGGCATAAACCCAGACGTACTCTCCCTGCCAGTCGCCGGTGATGACCACCTGGTCACCGTTGTAGAGTTTGCCGATCACATTCTTATCGGTATACTCGGCTGTAGACCTGAGAGCCAGGTAATTCTTAGTACCCGTCACAGTCCTGTAGTCTGAACTGCCTTCACTGCTGCCGCCGCTGGCTGACAGATACTTGCCGTTGACAAAACCATCCTGGTCGAGAGACGGAGCATAAACCCAGACATACTCTCCCTGCCAGCCTCCGGTGATGACCACCTGGTCGCCGTTGTAAAGCTTGCCGATTACATTATTATCATTGTACTCTGCCGTAGTCCTGAGGGCCAGATAGTTCTTGGTCCCTGTAACGGTCCAGTATTCTGCCGCCTCCACCTTAAGGCCGGCCATTAATATGACTGCAAAAAACACCAGTGGCAGTCCGATAATGAAAAGCCTGCTCCTGCGGTCTGCCTGTCTTTCACACATAATACCCCTCCTTTCACTGGGAAAATATATAATTCCTCCAAAGCGAACTCATTTAGTTTTATTAGATATATTTTATAATAATAAAACCTTAGAATCAATCATTTCCGTGCTTTTTTCCAGATTCTCTTTCCGGCTATTTACGTGCCATAAAAGAATACTTATCCGGTCAGAGGGTATTGCGGCTGGTGGAGTTTCTGGTCAGCATCCGGAACTCTCATTTGTCCGGCCATCCATCTCCAGAACCATATGGTCAAGGACAAATTCCCGGCCATGGACCACCCGGCCCTGACCGCTGCCACAGGCAGGACAGCCATAACCGTAATCCCGGGTGGGCTGGTAGACCAGGCCGCAGTCCTGGCAGCAGGCCTCCACCGGAATCAGCTCTACCCGAAGGACTGATCCCTCAAGCAGGGTCCCCCTGACTGCTTCCGGATAATATTTTTTCAGGTAATAGGGCTCCAGTCCCGTCATGGCCCCCACCTGGACAAACAGCTCTTTCACCTTTCCCCCGTCCATATCTTTCAGGGAGTCTAAAGCGGTATTTACTAATTTTACAATATAAGACATCTCATGCATGACTTTTAAGGACCTCCCCTTAACAGATTCTGGGCAGGCCTTCCCCGCTCATGACCGATAGTCTTCTCCTGCCGCCAAGGCTGGTGACCAGAGTCAGGCTGCCCTCATCACCGGGCCGGGGCTCAGCAACCTGGCCTATGACAGCCGCATCCTTCCCATAAGGACAGGACCGGATCAGCGCCAGAGCCTGCCCGGCATATTGACCGGGTAGGATGGCCAGCAGCTTCCCTTCATTGCCCATATATAGATAGTCCAGGCCCAGAAGGCCACAGAAATCCCTTACGGAAGCCCTCACCGGAATCAGCCGGTCCTCCAGGATGAATTCCTGGCCTGATGCCTCAGCCAGTTCTTTACAGACCGTTGCCAGGCCGCCCCGGGTTATATCCCGCAAGCTGTGGACAGGAATCCCTGCCTCTAAAAGAGCCATGACCATGGCTCCCAGGGGTGCACAATCACTAACAATACTGGTGGTCAGATCCAGTCTTTGTCCCAGTATGGCCGCGTGATGGTCCCCCATTGTCCCTGACACAATGATGGCATCACCGGGCCTGGCCCTGCCGGCTGAAATATCCAGTCCCGGGTCCACAAAACCCACACCGGAAGTGTTGATGTAAAGACCTCCTGAGCCCTGGATCACCTTTGTGTCTCCGGCCACGATCTTTACACCCGCCTCCGTCGCCGCATCCGCCATGGAATGGCTGATCCTGGCCAGAGTGTCCACAGGCAGACCTTCCTCCAGAATATAGCCACAGGTCAGATACCTGGGCCGGGCCCCCCGCATGAGCAGGTCATTGACCGTTCCGCAGACTGCCAGCCGGCCGATGTCTCCTCCCGGGAATTCCAATGGATCAACGACAAAACTGTCCGTAGTGACAGCCAGTCTTTCATGCCCTTCTACAAGGGCCGCATCTTCCATGGCACTGAGTACCTGATTATCAAAGTCCCGGGCAAAGATCTCCCGGATCAGGCGGCCTGTGGCACTGCCTCCGCTGCCGTGGACCATGGTTATTATTTCATCTTTGTTCTTATCCAAGCTTGTCACCTGCTTTCAATCTGCATCCTTCTCTTACTCATCTTTGTCTCTGATTGACATAATAAGACCTGCAGTTGCCCTCCTCCGAAACCATGCAGGCTCCCTGGGGCCGCAGAGGGGTACAGGCCTTGCCAAAAAGAGGACACTCTCTCGGTGACATGAGTCCCATAAGCACCCTGTCACAGCAGCAGGAGGGATTTATTTTATGGTCCTCTGTCAGCTGCCGGCTTCCCGCGTCAAAGGCAGCGTATTCCTCTTTTAGAAAGCGGCCTGAGCCTGGAATTCTTCCCATGCCTCTCCAGACACTGTCTTCCCTGCTGAAATACTTGTCTATTTCTTCCTGGGCCGCAACATTTCCCCGGCTGGTCACCACAGAAGGATAAAAATTCATCACCTTTGCCTGACCCCGGCTCTTTACCAGGCCATAAATGGCCATCAGGATGTTCTCCCCCGTGAAACCGGTCACGGCAAAAGGAATCCGGTAGCGGCCGGCCAGGGGTTCAAAACTCTTACTTCCGGTCACCACAGCCACATGGCCCGGCGCCAGAAAGCCATCTACCCTGGCCCCCTTTTCACAGAGATAAGTGATAGCCTCAGGCATGGTCTTCAAGGCCGTTAAAAGCCTCACATTCGGAATATCCTCCGCCAGCAGCTGATCCATGATCATGCTGTAGACCGGCATGGTTGTCTCAAAGCCTACAGCAGCAAAAATGTATTTCAGGTCCCTGTGGTCCCTTGCCAATCTTATGACATCAGCAGGGGAATATACCATCTCTACCCGGCCTCCCTCTCCCCGGGCCTGGCTCAGGGTTTGCCTGCTGCCGGGAACCCGCAGCAGGTCACCGAAGGTCACCACCACCGTATCCGGTTCTTTGGAAAAGGCAATCAGCCGGTCGATGTAGGCTGAGGGGGTTACACAGACCGGACATCCTGGTCCTGACCGGAGCCGGATCCTATCTGACAGCAGGCTGTCGATTCCCAGTCTTGCTATGGCCCCCGTATGGCTGCCGCAAACCTCCATAATACTGATCTGCGGCCCCCGATAGGACCGCAGATACTCTTTTACCTGGTCTATATTATAAACACTCATAATTCTCACTTTTCCTGGCAGAACCTGTCAATCTCATCCTGAAAACAGGTCCTGTTTTACAGGTACGGACAGCCCGGACTTCCATCCTGCCGGCCGCTGCCGGACCAGTCCTCCTGATCATAGGCCCCCAGGTCTTCCATAAGAACCTGTAGCTTTTTGGCCTCCTCCGGCCTTACCTTCTGCAAAATGCAGCCGGCGTGGACCAGAACATAGTCACCGGGCCCGGCATCCACCAGCCCTGACAGGGCTTTAACCTGGTTTCCGTTGAAATCCACCAGGGCAAACCTGCCCTCCTGGCTGATTACTTTTCCTGGCATGGCAACACACATCAGTCTGTCACCTCCTGCCGGGCCTGCTTAGCAGGCTGGCTGGCCTCCTGGGCAGGCTCGCTGATTTCCCGGGCTGCCCTGGCTGCAGCCTCAGCCTCAGCTTTCTTTTTAGCTTCTCTGGCAGCCCTGGCAGCTGCCGCCTTTTTAGCCGCCTCCACCTTTTTGGCCGCTTCCGCAGCCATCACTTCAGGCGACTTCTGATAGGAGGCAGAAGATTTTTCCATCATAGGCTCCTGATAGCCCGGAACCATATGCAGACATTTTTTAGGACATTTCTCCACACAGTATCCACAGGCGATGCAGTCAAAGCGGTTGATGGTCCAGCTGCCCGCCGTCTTATCCACCTCCAGGGCCCCGGTGGGACAGCTTCTGACACACAAACCACAGGAGATACATTCATCAACGGTAATCTCTATATGACCCCTGCTCCTCTCAGGATAAACTGCAGGAGACTCAGGATAATTCTTCGTCACCGGCGGAGAGACCAGATTCTTGAGCATGGTCATGGCAAAAGGCATTATTCTGGACATACTGGCCTCCTTTCTATCTTTCCGTACAGCTGATACAGGGATCTATGGTTAAAATCAACAGAGGGATATCCGCATAATCAGCCCCCTCCAGGGTCTTGCAGAGGCCCGGCAGGTTGGCAAAGGTTGGGGTCCGGATTCTCAGCCGGTCCAGGTTCTTCTTGCCGCTGGCCCTCACATAATAGACGGCCTCCCCTCTGGGCTGTTCCACCCGCATAAAATACTCTCCGTCAGGGTTGCCCTTGACCGGGACACTCAGGTCTCCGTCAGGGAGCTGGCCTAAGGCCTGGCGGATCAGGTCTATGGACTGGAAGATCTCCTGGATACGCACATCACAGCGGGCATAGCTGTCACCGACCGGGCTGATGATGGGATCGAAATCCAGGTCCGCATAAGCCCCGTAGCCCCGGACTCTCATATCAAAATTAGCCCCGCTGGCCCTGGCAAAGGGACCGGTACAGCCCAATTCCAGGACCTCTTTCTTGGTCAGCACGCCCACCCCTTTAAGGCGGGATTCCACAGAGTAATCATTCATAAAGGTCTTCTGGACCACCCGCAGTTCCTTTTCAATCTCCTTGACTGCGTGGAGGATGGCGGTCTGCATATCCGGCTCAATGTCACGGATAACTCCCCCCACTTTGTTGACAGAGGAAATCAGTCTGCCTCCCGTAGTCAGTTCCACCATATCCAGGATCCGCTCCCGGATCCTCCAGCACTGGTAAAAAAGACTTTCAAAGCCAAATCCGTCGGCCAGGAGGCCCAGCCAGAGCAGGTGGCTGTGGATTCTGGACATCTCACACCAGACTGTTCTGAGATACCTGGCCCTGACGGGAACCTCCACACCCATGATATGCTCCACACTCTCACAGTAGCCCATACCATGCATAAAGCTGCAGATCCCACAGGTACGCTCGGCCACATAGACCATCTCATTATAATCTTTTTTCCGGACCAGGCTCTCCAGACCACGGTGGATAAAACCAATGGAAGGGATGGCCTTGATCACCTTTTCATCCTCCACCATCAGGTCCAGATGAATGGGTTCCGGCAGGACAGGATGCTGGGGACCAAAGGGTATTACACTTCTCTTCTTGGCCATTATTCTCCCTCCTTTTCCTTAGGGATGAAAGGAGTCTCTTCCTTGATCCGGTAAAGCTTATCCTTATAATCCACATTGATTCCTATTACTTTGACCCCGAAAAGCTCCTTCATCTCATTCTCATGGAAAAAGGCATGGGGAATAATCTCAGTGATACTGGGAACTTCTGTTTCCGGGTCGATCACGATCCGGAGCGTGGTCAGCTGGTAGGTAGAATCCTTGGAAAAGGAATAACTGAGCTCATATTTTCCCCCCACATAGGAGGCACAGATCTGAACCAGCCTCTGACCGTCTTTTTTCTTTTCAATTACCTTCCGAAGGAGGATATCCGCCGGAATCTCCTCAAGTATATTTTCAGGGCAGACTACTCTTCCCATGGTCAGCCCTCCTTCCTTTTCTGCTTATCCATAAGGGCGTCATGCTCATCAGACCTTTTCTGGAAAAGGTCCACGGCTTTGATGATGCCATCAATGATGGACTGGGGTCTGGCGGCACAGCCCGGCACATAAATATCTACCGGAATGGTTGTATCAGCCCCTCCTAAAATATTATAACATTCTTTGAAAATACCACCGGTGCAGGCGCAGGTTCCCACTGCCACAACTACCTTTGGCCTGGGCATCTGGGCATAGAGCTGCTCTACTACCGGCTTGTTCTGTGTATTGATGCCCCCGGTGATCAGCAGGATATCCGCCTGCAGAGGGTCACCGGTATTGACGATGCCAAAACGCTCCGCGTCATAGACTGGCGTCAGACAGGCCAGAACTTCTATATCACACCCATTGCAGCTGGAACCATCATAGTGGAGCAGCCAGGGTGACTCTTTTACTTTAGCCATATGTTTTCTCCTTCAATCACACATTCTAGACTTTAAAACAGCTGTAGACGGACCTTGACCGGTCCCTCCTCCCTCTTTCCCTAGCGGATCAGCATAAGAATCAGCAAATTCACGCCGGCCGCCAAAAGAGTGACCTCCCAGGACAGGCGGAACATGTTCTCCCACTTCATACGGGCATTGGAGTTATCAATGAGAATCTCCAGGAAAAAGGTTGCCATAACCAGCAGGGCTGTCAGAGGAATGCTCCACCAGTGACTGTTGATTACAAAAAGGCCTGCCATACCCATGAGAAATACATTCTCATACCATTCGGCAATACTGTAGAGGGCCAGGTTTCTGGCACCCATCTCTGTGGTCACACCCTTTACCAGCTCCTGGTGGGCATGGTGGGATGTGGATACGTCAAAGGGTGACTTTCTCATCTTGATGGTGAGAATGAAAACAAAAGCCGCAAAGAAGCCTGGTGTATACAGCAGCATACAGGTGTTGGTTGAAGCAATCTCATCAACCTGGAAGCTGCCTGCCGCCAGATAAAAGCCTACACAGGCCAGGATGACGGCCGGCTCGTAGGCCATAATCTGAATCAGCTCCCGGGAAGCGGCGATGGTATTATAGGGTGAGCTGGTAATTACCGTCGAAAAATAAAGGAAGGTGGCTGCTGTCGACAGGACAAATATACTAAGCAGTATATCACTCCCTGAGAAAAAGAGGGCTCCTGTCAGAACCATCAGCACCAGATAGCTGATCAGAAGAAAAGACTGCAGGGGGCTGACAGCGATAACCTGCTTGCCCAGCAGCTTTCTCACATCATAGTAGGACTGGAGGATGGGCGGTCCGATCCTGCCCTGCATCCTGGCAGAAATCTTCCGTCCGACACCATCCATCAGGGCTCCTGCCAAGGGAGCCAGAAGGATATAAAGAAGGGCTGAGATAATATTCATTTTCATGCCAGTATACCTCCCACAATAAGACATAGTAAGACGATCATCAGGGCCATGGCCATAATCTGTCCGTAGACCATGAGCCGGTCCGGATCAAATTTATCAGAAAAATAGTAATTGGAAAGCCAGAGCTTTCTGGAGGCACCAAAGGAATCCACAAAGCTGTTATTGTCTCCCATATTAATTCCTGACATGTAGGAAAGCTTCACATTGGTCTTCACCCTCTTACTGTAGCGGTAGGCCGCCATGGGAACGGCGAAAACAAATATGATGATCAGCTCCAGAAGAATCAGGACTTCCAGGGGAAGGACCACCTTGTACTGGCCGAAAAGCTCCAGGAGCAAAGGATTGACAAATAGTCTGGAGATCACCGGCAGCAGCAGGCAGACGGCAATCATTAAAAAGGCATGGACATAGAGAGACAGGCGCTCATCCGGCAGGGTGATATCCTCATGCCTGGAACCACTGACATGGCTGCGGCTGATAAGCTTGCCCATCCACTTGGACCAGTAGAAGGAAGTAGTGGCACTACCAAAGGCTATGAAAAGAACCATCACCACATTTCCGGAATCCACTGAAGCCTTGAGGGCTGCCCACTTGGAAATGAGCATACCAAAAGGAGCCAGGAACATACCGGCTATACCGATAAAAATAAACATGGCCAGCATGGGAATCCGGTACATGAGACCATGCATATTCTCCACATTACGGGACCCGATGGCATTCTCCGTGGCGCCCACTGCCTGGAAAAGCAAGGACTTGGATATGGCATGGAAAATCATCAGCATCACACCTGCCCAGATGGTCTCCGCTTTACCGATGCCGGCACAGGCTACCATCAGACCCAGATTAGAAACTGTGGAGCAGGCCAGGATTTTCTTGCCATCGTCCTGGCCTATGGCCATGATGGAGGTGACAAAAAAGGTGAAACCGCCGATCAGGGATACCAGCATACCGGTCCTGGTGCCTCCGATGGCCGGGGCCAGCCGGAAAAGAATATAGATACCGGCCTTGACCATTGTGGCACTGTGCAGGAGGGCTGAGGACGGGGTGGGCGCCACCATGGCTCCCAGCAGCCAGGTGGAAAAAGGAAGCTGGGCCGCCTTCGTCATGGCCGCAAAAGCAATGAGTGCTATAGGAATGGTGGTAAACTCACCGCCGTGCATACCTTCGGCTACCAGGGTATCGAGGGATACTGTATGGGCAAAATAGCCATAATATACGATACCTACAGCCAGGGCCGTACCTCCCAGCAGATTCATCCATAAAGCCCGGAAGGAATTGTAGATGGCTTCCTCGTCCCTGGTATAACCAATGAGCATAAAGGAACACACACTGGTAATCTCCCAGAACAGGTCGATCCAGAGCAGGCTGGAAGAAAGTACGAATCCAAACATGGCTCCAAGGAAAATAAAGAGCATGGCAAAGAAATAATTCTTCCGGGGCTTGATTCTGACGTGGTGCTGGTGGTAGTGGGTCATGTAGCCACCGGAATAGATGATGATAAACCCACCAATAAAAGCAATGATCAGACACATGAGGATGGAGAGATGGTCAATCTGGATATGACTGATCCTCTCTGTCTCAGGCCCCTCAAGTTCAAACCAGGCGATCAACAACGTGGGAACAATGGATAAGAGGCTGATCCAGTACTTTCTGTGTCTGCAGCACAGGCCGGTTATAATAAACATTAAAACCACCTCTACAGCCAGAATAATATGGTCTGCTGCCTCTGTATCATAATAACAGTTTATAACCTGCCTTCCTCCTGAAATCCAGATGAAAACAAGCCAAAGGACCGCTGCCATGATCACTGCCACACCTGCCCTTGCAAGCAGGTTCCTGGTCCTGTCATCCCTGACAAGATAGCTGGCAAGCGCCATGACAAGAGGGAAGCAAATTAGAAATATTACGACTGCCATTATATTCTCTCCTCTCTTATTTCTAGTCTCCCCGGAATTACTTTGACTATTATTTAACAAAAACAGCCAAAAATTTATTCCAGTCAAAGTCAAACTGACTGGAATAAAAATTCCTTACCCATTCTATACTCAAACATACATTTTGTCACTATATTTTTTTACCGATATTACCTTTATCGGGATTATAGGTCGAAAGAAATGTAATGGCAGGCAGCCAGGGCCGCACAGGCTCCGTCGGCCACGGCGGTGGTCAGCTGTCGGACGGACTTTCTTCGGCAGTCTCCTGCCGTAAAGATCCCGGGTGTCTTGGTAAGGCAGTGTTCATCACTGTCAAAATAACCCTTCACATCCAGGTCAGCCAGGCCGGCAAAGGACTTATTATCAGGAATAAGACCGATGGCAACAAAAAGGCCGTCACAGCTGATCTCTTCTTTTTCTCCTGATTCTTTATCCTCAATCTCCAGGCCGCTAAAGAGCTCCCCCTTCTTAAGAAGAGCACAGATTTTAACACCGGTCCTGGATTCCACGTTGGGGCGGGCAAAAAGAACCTTCTGCAAAGACTCCTCCCCCGTAAAATAGGGCAGGTCCTGGACCAGGATCACTTTCTTACATTTCTCCGACAAAAGGATGGCTTCCTGCAGGGCAGAATTGCCGCCTCCGGCCACGCAGACCGTCTGGTTCTCATAGAAATCCCCGTCACAAACCGCACAAAAGGAAATGCCGTCACCCACCAGGTCCTTCTCCCCTTCCAGGCCCAGCATCCGGTGCTTGACCCCGGTAGCCAGTACTACCGTATAGGCCTCAAAGCTGCTGCCTTCTTCCGTCTGCACCAGCTTGGTCCGGCCCTGGTCCCTGACCCGGATTACATTTTCAAACTCAATCTCGGCCCCCTGGGCCAGAATCTGGTCCAGCAGGCTGTCGGCGAATTCATTGCCGCTCATGGACAGGGTGCCGGGATAATTCTCCACCCTGGGAGAATGGGTAATCTGACCGCCAAAACCGTTTTTCTCTATCACAAGGACTGTCTTCCCGTTCCGCCGGCCATAGAGGGCTGTCGTCATACCGGCCGGTCCCCCGCCGACAACAATCATATCATACATATGCTATCTCCTTTCCCCAGAGGATCCCTGATAAAAAATAATCAAGAAATCATCTCATAAATTAAGAAATATGCCCCTGCCCGCCGGATATGGCGAACAGGAGCGTAGACAAGCTTCTCTGGCATCAGTTTCTCATCAGCCAACCCTTGATGTCGGAGACGCCGCGGTATTTCTCAAACCCACCGTCATGGACAAGAACCAGGGTCGGGGCCTGTCTGACTCCGAACTTGGCTACCAGGTCCTTCTCCTCATTGGCGTTAAGGGTCGAGTATGTAACACCGGCTCTGTCAAGAAGAGCGCCGGCCGCCTTACAGTTGGGGCAGGTCGGTGTCTTGAAGAGCAGGATATCCTCTCTGGCATTCCTCTCATCCGCTGCGGTAAAAAGATTCACAGATTTCCCGGATGCCGGCTGGCTGTCGGCGGCTGCTGCCCCCAGTGGCCTCTGGTCAGGACGGAACTCCCTCTCATCGAGAATCTCAGGCCTGGGACCTGTGTGGGTCAGCACGGAGTGGCCAAGGTCGTAGACCTTTCTGTCCTTGTATTCCTGGGCCTTGCCATCGTTCCAGTTCTGTACCGGACGGTAATAGCCGGTAATTCTGCTGTAAACCTCGGTCTTCCTTCCGCAGACCGGACATGTACTCTGCTCTCCTGTCAGGTAACCATGGTCCCTGCAGATAGAGTAAGTAGGTGACATGGTGTAGTAAGGCAGCTTGTAATTCTCCGCGATCTTGCGCACCAGATTAGCCGCTGCCTTCCAGTCAGGAAGCTTCTCGCCCAGGAAGGCGTGGAAGACAGTACCTGATGTATAGAGGGTCTGCAGGTCGTCCTGGATATCCAGGGCGGAGAAGAGATCCTCTGTATAGCCCACAGGCAGGTGGGAGGAATTAGTGTAATAAGGTGTACCGTTCATATTCGCCGTGATGATATCCGGGAACTGTTCCTTGTCATGCTTGGCAAAACGGTAGGTGGTGGATTCCGCCGGTGTGGCCTCCAGATTATAGAGGTCCCCGTACATCTCCTGGTAATCGGACAGACGCTCACGCATATGGTTGAGCACGTCCCTGGTAAAGCGCTGGGCCCTGGCATCTGTCAGGTCTGCCCCGAGCCACCTGGCATTGAGACAGGTCTCATTCATGCCTACCAGGCCGATCGTGGAGAAATGATTATCAAAGTTACCAAGGTATCTCTTAGTGTAAGGATAAAGTCCCTGCTCTAAAAGCTTGGTGATTACCGTACGCTTGGTCTTTAAACTGCGGGCGGCGATGTCCATAAGATCGTCGAGTCTCTTGTAGAAATCCTTCTCATTTTTAGCCAGGTAGGCAATCCTTGGCATGTTGATGGTCACGACACCCACAGAACCTGTGGACTCACCGGAACCAAAGAAACCGCCGGACTTCTTACGCAGCTCACGGAGGTCAAGACGGAGTCTGCAGCACATGGAACGGACATCGCTGGGCTCCATGTCAGAGTTAATGTAATTGGAAAAATACGGAGTACCGTACTTAGCTGTCATCTCAAAGAGCAGCTTGTTGTTCTCGGTCTCGCTCCAGTCAAAATCGTTAGTGATGGAATAAGTGGGGATCGGATACTGGAAGCCGCGGCCATTGGCGTCTCCCTCGATCATGATCTCAATGAAGGCCTTGTTGACCATATCCATCTCTTTCTGGCAGTCACCGTAGGTGAAATCCATCTCCTTGCCGCCGATGATGGCCGGCAGGTTCTTCAAGTCATTGGGCACTACCCAGTCCAGGGTAATATTGGAGAAGGGTGCCTGGGTGCCCCAGCGGCTGGGTGTGTTGACACCGTAAACGAAGGACTGAACACACTGCTTGACCTGCTTCTGGGTCAGATCATCCACCTTGACAAAGGGTGCCAGGTAGGTGTCAAAAGAAGAAAATGCCTGGGCTCCGGCCCACTCATTCTGCATGATACCAAGGAAATTAACCATCTGGTTGCAGAGGGTGGATAAGTGCTTGGCCGGGGAAGAAGTAATCTTGCCGGGTACGCCGCCCAGTCCTTCCTGGATCAGCTGCTTTAAGCTCCAGCCCGCACAGTAGCCGGTCAGCATGGACAGGTCATGGAGATGAATCTCTGCCTTGCGGTGGGCGTCTGCGATCTCATCATCGTAAACCTCGCTGAGCCAGTAGTTGGCGGTGATGGCACCGGAGTTGGACAGGATCAGACCACCCACAGAATAGGTTACGGTAGAATTCTCCTTGACTCTCCAGTCGTTAATCTTCAGGTAATTATCTACCAGATCCTTATAGTTCAAGAGGGTGGAATTAATGTTTCTCACCTTTTCCCTCTGACGGCGGTAAAGGATATAAGCCTTGGCCACATCGGCATAGCCGGACTCGGAAAGCACCTTTTCCACACTGTCCTGGATATCTTCCACGGAAATCTTTTCATCGACGATCTTACTCTCGAAGTCCGCCGTCACATGAAGAGAAATCAGCTCAATAACGCTGGGATGGGACTGCTTCTCCAGGGCATGGAAGGCCTTGGTGATGGCAGCACTGATCTTGGAAATCTGAAAATCCGTTACCTTGCCGTCTCTTTTAACAACCTGATACATAATATATTCCCCCTATTGAAAAATCTATAATTATCTTCTTCATATTGCTTCTTAAAAGAGCGGGACATGACCGTCCGGGCCACGCCTGCTTACAGGCAGATCCTGCTATCCTGGCGACAGGAAAGAGGAAGCCTGGATAAGGTCCTGCGCAAAAAAGACAGGAGCCACGGTTTACATTCTAGCACCGACCAGGGCTCCTGTCAATATATATGGGTCTTATTTCTCAAACACCACTATATCTTGTGTTGTTAATCTGTGCCTCTTAAGGAAGCATCTTTGACATATTTTCGTGCAATAGTCACATACTCTTCCATTTTTTCAGACGACGGGGCATGGAGGTTGGCAAAAGGAACCGTTTCCCGGTCCGTAAAACTTTGGAGAAAATATCTTTTTGCTCCGGCAATCAGCCTGCCCATCTCCTCAAAATCCTCTGCCTCATGGAGCTCGTCCACCACGGTGGTCCGGAATTCATAGTCGGTCCGCCCCTCCATGAGAAGGCCAATACTTTCCATGACCGGCTCCAGACTGAGCTCCTTACGGCCCACAGTCAAGGCATATTTGCCGGGACTGTTCTTGATATCCATGGCTACGTAATCTAAAAGCCCCTTATCCAGAAGCTCTCTTAACATAGCCGGATGATTGCCGTTGGTATCCAGCTTGGTCATATATCCCAGGGCCCGGATCTCCTCAAGGAGTCCCGGCAGGCCCGGATTGAGACAGGGCTCTCCCCCGGTGATCGCCACTCCATCCAGCAGGCCCTGCCTTTTGGAAAGGAAAGCCATCAGGTCCTCCTTTTCCATAACCGGCGGGGCGGACCCGTCCACCAGTTCAAAATTATGACAATAGGGACAGCGGAAATCACATTTTCCTAAAAAAACCGTACAGGCAACCTTGCCCGGGAAATCCAGCAGGGTCATCTTGACCAGGCCATGTATCTTCATCCTTGTATCCTCCCTCTTCAGCTATAAATCTTTACCACGAGACAACTTGGAACAACAGCTTATATGGCAGCCAGAATATGGAGATTGCGCAGTCCACTGTCAGCGATGCCGTCATTTACCGAATAGGCATGCTTCTCCAGGTCAGCACAGACAGCCTGGCTCATATGCTGGTCCTTGAGGACATGGATGATATCTTCCCCGATGCCTTCCATAACCAGATACTTTTCCTCGCTCATAATCTCCTCATTATCCGTGGTCAGCAGATACTCAAACATCTCGGCCTCCAGGGCCAGCAGGGGCAGGGCCCTCAGAGCCCGGAAGGACCATTTATAGTAGGGTTGGTAGACCCGGTTCAAAAGGAAGATAACCCTCATGGCATGGTTTACAAACTCAAAGACCGCCAGCTGGGCGGCTGCCGCTTCCCCGTGGTCCAAGCAGCGGCGGTAGTTATACTGGCCGGCCTGGCCCATCATGAGCAGGTGACCCGCCAGCTTCTTCAGCCGGACCTGTTCCGGAAAAAAGGACAGGTCCTGCCGTATCTTGCTGAAAAAACCACTCTCATCAGAAAAGAGACGGCCGTTGGTCACTTCTGCCAGGGACTGGTCCGGCAGGCGGAGCCACTGGTCCGGGGAAAGCCGGCCGTCAGGAGAACCCAGCCTGTCCCTCAGAAAATCATCCAGCCGGATCACCCCATGGCGGGGTCCTCCCACAGGCCGGACCATGGCCCGCTTAAATCCCATAAACTCTGAAGGAAGCTTGTCATAGGCCCTTTCCAGAAGAAAGGCCGTTCTCCGGTCTACCCGGTCCTCCCCTGGAAGGAAAAGACAAAAACCCGGCTCAAAATCATGATCCACAGACACCGGATCATCAAAGCCAAAGCACTCGGACCCACTGCCGGCCAAACCTACGGCAATCTCTGATAAAAGTCCCGGGAATTCCTCTTCAAGCATGGGTTTCCCATAAGTCTCATAATACTTTTCCGCCAGATCAAGCCCTTGCATAAATCTCCTCCGCTCTTCTTTTCAGATTCTCCGCATCCAGAAAATATCCATAATACTCAAAGGCGGGGGCACATTTCTCACAGACAAAGGCATAGTAGCCCTCCTCTGCCCCGTGGCTTTCAGAAAGCAGGTCAGCCGCCTGGTCAAGCAGGTCCCTGATCTCTCTCTCGCTCTCCTCCGGCCCCCTCATCTTATAAAGAGCATCCGCCTTGTTGAGACAGGTGATCGCCTGCTCCAGCTGGCCCGCCGGCAGCTCTGCCATCGTATCCATGGCCCTCTCATAAAGGGAAAATGCCTGGTCATAATCTTCCAGGGCACAGCAGCACAGGGCCATATTATTATAGAGGCCTCCAAGAAGAGCCCGGCTGGTCCCCCGGTCTGCTTCATAAACTTTTCTGGCCTTCTCAAACCAGCCAAGAGCCCGAACAGGATCCCCGAAGGCATGGAAGACGGTAGCCGCGTTCACATAACTGGTCCCACCGCTGGCACTGTCCTCGAAGCCCAGGGCAGCCGTCATCTGCAAAGCCGCCTCGGCATGCTCTATGGCCCGTTCCCTGTCGCCAATCTTCCTGTAATGGCCGGCCAGCTCATTGTGAAGCATCAGCTGCCCCCTCAGGTCCCTGCCCAGTCTGGCCTCCTCCAGCCAGTAGTTAAGATGCCTTCCGGCCCCGTCATAGTCCCTCCTGCTCATATACTCATCCATCTTCTCAATGATTCTCTGCTGGGGGACGGCCTTGACTTCTGTTTTGTGACCATATGGGTCATCACAAAGCAGGCAGCGGGGCTCCACATAGTCCTCCGGACTAAGAATCCTCTCTGCCTGATTATCGTTTTTATTCCTATCAAATGTTTCTGAACGATCCATTCCCGATTTCTCCTATTTATCACCGATTTTGCTTCATTTTATCATAAGCAAAAACCAGGGGCAAGACCAGACAATCCCAGCCTTTTAGTCCCTGAACTCGTCAAGGACAGTCTGATCAAAAACCACAAACCAAACTGCCCCGGACTAATTATATTTCATTAAAATCTATTAGCTCACTACACTTAACTACATACTGATAAAGCCGAAAACATTTGCCACAGAGCTGATAAGAATTACCAGCAGAAATACCGGGCTCAGATATTTGATCATAAAAATGAATACCTTTTTCCTCTTAAAGCCATAGCCATCCTTCTCCACCTCGGCACAGAGATTATCAATACCGATATGGCGGGTTACCAGGAAACAGATGGCCAGGGCGGAAATGGGCATCATGACAGAGTTAGTCAGGAAATCAGAGAAATCCAGGAACTGCATGCCAAGAATCTTAATCATGTCCAGGGGGCCATATCCCAGGGAGGATATTGTTCCAAGGCCTATCATGACCAGACCCATTAGGAAGGTGGCCACATGGCGGTTCCAGCCCAGTTCATCCTCGATGGTGGATACGGCACATTCCGTCAGGGCAATGGCAGAAGTCAGGGCCGCAAAGAGCACCAGCAGGAAAAAGAGGATACCGCCGACTCTGGCAAATCCAATGCTGGCCAGGATCTTTGGGATGGTGATAAACATCAGGGACGGTCCCGCATTTAAGGTCTCGGGAGTCCCACCGGAGAAAGCAAATACGGCCGGTATGATCATCAGACCTGCCAGCAGGGCGATACCTGTATCAAAAATCTCCACATTTACTGTGGCACTCTCGATGGATACGTCATCCTTCATATAAGATCCGAAAGTAATCAGGATACCCATGGCGATGGACAGGGAATAAAACATCTGGCCCATGGCCGTAACCACGGTCATCCAGGAAAAATTCTTCATATTGGGAATCAGGAAATATTTCACACCCTCCATAGCACCGGGCATGGATATGGAATAGGCGGAAATAACCAGAGCCAAAACCAGCAGAATGGGCATCATGACCTTGGACACCCGCTCGATACCGTTCTCCACACCCAGGTAAATGATAATCAGGTCCAGGGCCACAAAAACGACAAACCACAGCTCCGCCTCATAGCCTCCGGTTATAAAATTGGTAAAATAATCATCCTGCGCCACTGCCTGGGTATTACCCTTGAGATATTCCACCAGGTACTTGATGACCCAGCCGCCGATGGTGGAATAGTAGGGCGCGATCAGGATGGGGATAATGGCATTGATCCAGCCGCCGGCATGGACCAGCTTACTGTCACTGAATCTGGCAAAGGCACTGACCGGACTCTTCTTTGTCATCCGGCCTATGGCTGTCTCAGCAATAATCATGGTGTAACCAAAGGTCAGGGCCAGTAAAATATAAATCAGCAGGAACACACCGCCGCCATACTTGGCTGCCAGGTAAGGAAATCTCCAGATATTACCCAGACCCACAGAGGCACCCGCCGCAGACAGGACAAAGCCCAGTTTGCCGGAAAAACTACTTCTCTCTTCTTTCATGTCTTTCTTCTCCTTAAGTCTTTCTATTATAAGTCGTACAAAAGATGTCTGCAGCCCCGGAGAAAATAGATGAAGCCTTCTCTTTATCAGCTATTCTTTCCAGTCTTCTGAAGGCACCTTGCTAAGTATATCGGATTTCACAAAAATCTTCAAGTTCTCCTTGCATTAATATTTTAAATGTGTTAAGATAGGCTTCGTTAAAAAACACAGGCAGTCTTGGCGGAATTGGCATACGCGCTAGACTAAGGATCTAGTCCGGGCTTACTGGGTGTGGGTTCAAGTCCCACAGACTGCACTAAGAACCAAAAAAAGAAGTGCTTCTGCACTTCTTTTTTTGGTTCTTTTGTGTCTTCAGTAGGCCCGGCTGTGGAACGGCAAGACCACATCAGGCTTTCCTCTTCCTTTCTTAATCCAGCATATCTCCATTTTCAGATTGTATTATGCAAAGGCACCTTATTGCCTGTACCATCCATTTTACATAAAAATGGCAGTCCTTCATAAAGGTCTAAAATGGGATCAGTTTACCGGAAAGATATGAGTATCAATCCGGTAAATCTGCCTTTACCCCTCTTTAAATTCCATAAAAAATCAAAAGATTCTTCCCTTTCCTGCATTAACAAATAAAAAAAATAGTGCTATAATCAATTTCGTACGTTTTCTTAGGGACAACAGCAGGTTTGGAAGACCTCTTGACCCAATAATAGGAGAGGAGAAATCAATGGAAAAAATATTTAAGTTGAAGGAAAACAACACCTCAGTCAAAACCGAAGTTGTGGCAGGTATTACCACCTTCATGACCATGGCCTACATCATAGCCCTCAACCCCAACCTTCTGACCAATTTCGGCGCAGAAGGCCAGAATCTCTGGAATGGAGTATTCATGGCTACCTGTATCGCTTCAGCAATCGGAACCCTTACCATGGCTTTCCTGGCCAACAAGCCCTTCGTCATGGCACCCGGTATGGGCTTAAACAGTTTTTTTGCAGTTGTTGTAGCCAACATAACCACCATCACCGGCACCAGCTACCTGGTATCCTTCCAGTCAGCTCTCTGTATTATCCTGATTGAAGGTATTGTATTTATCATTCTTTCCGTTTTGAACATCCGGGAAAAGATTGTGAATGCCATACCCCTGGCTGTCCGCATGGGAATCGCACCGTCCATCGGCCTCATGCTATTAAACATCGGCGTAGGCTCCAACGCGGGAATCTACTCTGAAAATGGCGGACCCTTTTATGCCATGAGAGATTTCTTCGGGGCCCTGACTCCCAGTGTGGCCAACGATACCATGGGCTCCGGCTATGTCAAGATGGTTCTCACCGTCGTTACCATGTTTGTCGGCCTCTTTATCACCATTATCCTGGCCCAGAAAGGGTTCAAGGCTTCCGTTCTTTTAGGTATGCTCTGCGCCTCTATCGTCTACTGGATCGGCGAGGCCCTTTTCCTCCATACCAATCCCTTCGCAGCCCTGCAGGGAGCATCCTTTGTTCCTCCGGTAAATGACATGGTGGAGACCACCCTCTTTAAGTTTAATTTCAGCGGTTTTATGGAGATTGGCTTCTTCACCGCCGTCACCCTGATCATCACCTTCTGTATGATCGATATGTTTGATACCATCGGGACCCTGGTAGGAACAGCCAGCCGTGCCGGCATGGTTGATGAGAACGGCAACATGCCCAACATGAAAGAGGCCCTGATCGCGGACTCCGTCGGCACGATCACCGGCGCCCTGACCGGAACCTCAACGGTAACCACCTTCGTGGAATCCGCTTCCGGCGTGGAAGCAGGCGGCAGAACCGGCCTCACAGCCCTGACCTCCGGACTTCTTTTCCTGGCCTGCACTTTCATCGCCCCTATCGCAGCCCTGATCCCGGCGGCAGCCACATCATCGGCTCTGATCTACGTAGGCATCCTCATGCTGAGCGGGCTGAAACACATCGACTTCGACGACACCCTGCAGATCGTCCCTGTAGCCCTCATGCTCATCGCCATGCCCATCTCCGGCTCCATCGGCCACGGCATCGGCCTGGGAATGATCTCTTACACCGTCATCAGTGTATTCACAGGAAAGGCAAAAGACGTATCACTCCTGACCTACATCATCTCCGCCCTCTTCCTGGTAAAATTCTTCGTCGTTGTATAAAAGCAAAAACAATAAAAAAACAGCAAAAAGAAGCGTCACAGTAACGTTCCCGCCCTTCCATAATAGAATGGGAAGATCGCAACTGTGACGCATTCTTTATTCACATTTTCAGCCTTTTCCAGTCTTTTTCTACACTTGGCTCAATGTAGCCGCTGTAAAAGTGCATTTTACCGGATCTCTGGCTTTTTAACAAGGTCCTGTCCTGTTTTTTCTATTTCTAAATATATGCGGTTTCCTCCGGCCCAAACAGACAAAGGATTCTTTTTGTGGATAAATTGGCCATAAAGGCCATTGCCGCAAATGTCAGAAACATTTGTCCAGGATATCCTGGTCCAGGGGCTTATTCTTTGATGTGATGCTGCCAACCAGGAAGTAGAGGATCCCGCCTGCCAGCAAGCCCCATATTACGGCGTTAATGCCGGCCACATTCACATTATAGTAGCAGAACACATAGGTCACTGCAGCTCCCACAGAGCTGACCAGGGCTGCGGTCCCGGTCCCCTTCTTCCAGAAGAGACCACCGATCAAAGGCCAGAAGAAGGTACATTCCAGGCCGCCAAAGGCGAAAAGATTCAGGAAGAAAATGATATCCGGCGGCTCAATGGTCAGCAGCATGACAATGATACCGAACACAAAGGTCACAGCGATAGATGCCGTTTTTACATGCTTTTCATATTTTTCCAGTTTGACCGGATCATCCTTGACTACATAGGTCTTCCACAAATCCTTGATGATTGCTGCGGAAGCCAGGATCAGAATGGAATCCACCGTCGACATAACCGCTGCCATGGGGGCAGCCAGGAAGATACCGGCTACGCCTACCGGCATGATCCTCTGGACGATATAGGGCACAAAATAGTCCGATGTGGGCAGGTTGGACGTATCCACAAGAGCGCCGGCCCAGGTTCCGGCCAGGTGCATGCCCACGATGACAAAGCTGCAAGTCAGGGCACCGATCCACATGGCGGAATGGAGACTTTTGGTATCCTTAAAGCCCATGGCCCTGACAGCCGTCTGGGGAAGGCCCAGGGTACCAAAGCCCACCAGAATCCAGAAACTTAATAAGGTTCCCGGCGCATAAATAGCAAACAGGTTATCATAAACTCCCGGCAGGTTCTTTGCCAGACCGGCATCGATTCCAGACAGGCCTCCTCCCGCTCTCAGAACGTAAAAGAGAAAGAGAAAGGTTCCCACACACATGACCAGGCCCTGGATGGTATCAGTGATGGCCACGGCAGAAAAACCCCCGAAGGCCGTATAGAAAATAACTACGCAGCCAAAGATCAAAAGGGCCGCCTTATGGTCAAGACCTGTGATGGATGCAATTAAGGTAGCGCCTCCTGTAAACTGGCTGATCATCTGGGCGATGAAAAAAAGAACCATAAGGATACTGGTGGCAATGACCAGCAGGTCGTTTTTATATCGGGCCCTCAGATAACCGGCCACCGTCACCGCCCCGGTTCTCCGGGAAACGATAGCCAGCTTATTGCCCAGGACACCCAGCACCAGAAAGGTAACCGGCACCTGGACCGTGGCGATCCAGGCCTGGGCATAGCCGTAGGTAAGGCCGGCAGCTCCGGGACCGGACACAAAGGAACTTACTGAGGTATAGGTGGCCATGGTGGTCATGGCCAGAACCAGGCCTCCCATGGTCCTTCCACCGATAAAATACTTCTTTTCATCGGACAGCTGGCCCTTCTGGTTTACCCGGCGGCTGAACCAGAGACCGATGATGACATTAAAGGCCAGATAGGCAATAAATATTACGAGTATTATAATCTGATTATTGGTCATCTCCATCCTCCTCTGCCTCATATTCAAAGTCAACAAATACCTTCTTGAGCAGATAAGTCACCCCGGCCAGGGCAAGTATGATGGTCCCCAGGGTCGAAACACTAAACCAGGCCGGCATGCCCAGAAAGTATATCCCCGTCCCATTGAGTAGAAATGCTGTGGCGATATGCCAGATACAGCAGATCAGAACCACCAGAAGAGTTCCCTTGATCTCTTTCATACACTGCCGGTGCTGCTCTTCTTTGGTAAGTTTCATATCTAACCTCCTCCTCCAACTTTTGCAACATTTTTTAAGTAAATAATTAGCCCTAAAATAAAATCTATTTCTATCTCAATTATACTCATTTGACTTCATGAATAAAAGAAAAATATTAGAAAAAAGGGCCTTTGTACCGTCCGATTCACAGACAGGCCAAAAGCCCTTACAAATATCAGATATGAAACTGTAGAATCAGCAGCCAATATCCTATCAGAATAATTTAAAGAGGGATCCCAGGATATCTTCCGGGCCCTTGGCCTTACCAGCATTTTTGGCTTTCTGGGCCTTCTTCTCATTCTCAGCACTGACACCACTCATTAAAGCAGGAGCCATGTGGGAAAGCACCTGGATTACCTGGTCACCGGAAAGACCTGTTTCTCCGGAGAACTGCTTGACGATCTTATTCTGATCCTTGCCGAAAATGTGGGAAATGATCTTCTGGCCGTCATCCGCATCGGCCTCATCAATCTGCTGGGCAGCAGACTTCTGGCTCTTGTGCTGGGTCAGGGCCCCCAAGAGGGAGGATGCCCCATCCTGGGAAGATGCATTTTTCATCATATACTTGATCAAAAGAGGCAGGGCCAGGGACATGAGCAGAGACACCTGCTGGGAAGATATTCCCGTTTTACCGGACATGGAATCAACAGAAGACTGGGATGTAAGGGATCCCGTAAGCATACTTAAAAGACTCATAACAATACCTCCTCACAAAAGTTTTTTATATATTTTCCTAAATATTATAGCAAATTGCTGATAAAAAACAAAGTCCTATAGATATTTTTACCATAAAGAAATGTCTTGCCCCAGAGACATCCTATGCTTTATAATCATTTTCATAGTAATTCTATTACGCAGCCATAAGCAGACGGCTGTTTCCCACTACTTAAAGAGAATACTTCAGGAAACAAGGGCTATATAAACCCATAGCCCATCAGAGATCTCCGATCTCCCCATCATTGAAAGGAGCAACTATGAAATTTATCTCATGGAATATAGACTCACTAAATGCCGCCCTGACCAGTGCCAGCGCCCGGGCCCAGCTTTCAAGGAATGTGCTCGAGACCCTGGCCGGGCAGGACGCCCAGATTATCGCTATCCAGGAGACCAAGCTCCCTGCCAAGGGCATGAATAAGAAGCAGCTGGCGGCCCTGCAGGAATATTTCCCGGACTACGACTATGCCTGGGTCAGCTCCAGAGAGCCGGCCAGAAAGGGATATGCCGGTACCATGGCCCTCTATAAAAAGGATCTCCAAATTAAGGCTGAATATCCTTCCATCGGTGCCCCTGAGCCCATGGACCTGGAAGGCCGTATGATTACCCTGGACCTGCCGGAATTCTACTTTAACCTGGTCTACACCCCCAATGCCGGCGATGGTCTCAAAAGACTTGGGGAAAGACAGGTCTGGGATGAAAAATACGCCCGGTATCTCCATGACCTCGACCAGGTAAAACCGGTCATCTCCTGCGGCGACTACAATGTGGCTCACAAGGAGATCGACCTAGCCCACCCGGAGAGCAACCGGCGGTCACCGGGCTTTACCGATGAGGAAAGGGAAGGATTTACCCGGCTTCTGGATACGGGTTTCACAGACAGCTTCCGCCATGTTCATGGGGACGTCCCGGGAGTCTATTCCTGGTGGGCCCAGAGGGTAAAGACCAGCAAGATCAACAACTCGGGCTGGAGGATTGACTATTTTCTGGTCAGTGACCGGATCAAGGACAAGATTATCCGGTCAGAGATGATTGACTCCGGCGACCGTCAGGACCACACACCGATCCTGCTGGAGATCGATCTTTGATTTCCATGACTTTAACTTCCATAACTATAACTTCCATGACTTTAACTTCCATGACTTTTAAAATAAAAGATATATTTCCGTAAATCAGTTTGTGAGTCATTTTTTTCACAGTCTTGTTAATTCAAAAGAATTGCAGCTGTCATAATACATTTCAATGACAGCTGCAGTTCTTTATCTTTATTAAGCTTTCATGATTTCAGCCCTAACTCAGCAGCTCTCTGCCCCAGTCTGCCTGGGCCGTGATGATCCGGCCTACGCCGATCAGATCAGCTTTGCCCTGCTCAAGGAGCATGTCAGCATCAGCCAGAGTCTTTACACCGCCTGTCAACAGGACAGGAATCCCGACCTCTTTTTTGACAGCCTCGGAAATCTCCCCGAAATATCCAGGCTCTGTATGACCGGGCCTTACAAAGCTGCATAAGCCTCCTGAAATATCAATGAGGTCAACACCCAGTTCTTCATAGGCTTTGGAAGCTTCCACCGTATCCTCAATCCTGGTGCCTCCCTCCATGTAATCACAGCCGCCGATCCGGATGGCCAGCAAGGGCTGGTCACCTATAGCCTGGCGGACTCCCCGGATAATCTCCCGGTGAATCCTGGTCCTGCCCTCTAAGGTATAGCCATTATACTGGTCGGTCCGCTTATTGCTGATCGGGGAATAAAACTGATTGAGCATGTAACCATGGGCGGAATGGATCTCTATTCCGTCACATCCTGCCTCCATTCCCCTCCTGGCAGCCCGGATATAGGCATCTTCCAGGGCGAGAATCTCATTCTTTGTGAGGATCCCCGGCTTTTGGGTATTAGGCTTTGACCCCGGCAGGCCACAGCTGATACTGATTCCGGAAGGACTCACCGGATCACAGCCACAAAAAGACTTCTCAGCGGCACAGCCGCCATGATTGATCTGCAGGATGGCTGCACTGCCATTCCGGTGAATAATCTCACAGAGCTTCCTGATATCCTCGATGGCCCTGTCATCGGCCGCAGAAAGCTGGGCCGGACCGGCCATACCGTCCTGTCTGACAAAGCTGTGTTCTATAACCACCAGGCCGAAACGGCCATCCCCGGTCCTGTCCTCATAATGGCGGATCGTATCTTCCGTTATCCTTCCCTTCACACAGCTATCACTGTAAATGGGTGCCTTGACCATCCGGTTTTTCAGTATACAATGTCCCACCTTAATCCTGTCTTTAACCATAACTTCCTCCCACAATATCTGTAATCCATGCCCGGAGGGCGCAGATATAAAATGCACAAACTAATCCATTTATAGTATAACAGCCGACAGGCCGGACCGTTTGTAATATCGGCACATTAGATTAGTATTATATATAAACCGGTTTTATAGTGGGGAAGAATCTAAAAAGGGCCAGACTACACATTTCCAGCTATACGTGGTAAAGCCAGGTCACACATTTCCCAGATACACATGGCAAAGGTACTCTTCTGCCACTCTTTTAAGGTCTTTCAGCCTGCTTACAGGCGTGGCCGCCTCTTTCATTTTGAATCTGGGAAAATATCTTGTGATGTGAAGGACCATCTCCCGGTCCAGGGAGGCCAGCCAGGCTGCCTCCTCTCCCATATCTTCCAGCCGGTCATTAAAGCCAGGCACAATCAGGGAAGTAATCTCCACATGGCAGGACTGACAGGCCCTTTCTATGAAACGTTTCACGGTGTCAAGGTCTCCGCCCAGCTTCCTGTATATTTCCGGACGAAAACCCTTAAGGTCTATATTCATGGCATCCATGTAAGGGAGGATCTCCTCCAGGACCGGCAGCCGGCAAAGTCCGTTGGTGACCAGGACATTACGAAGGCCTGCCTGCCGGACCAGCCTGGCCGTATCCCGGACAAACTCATAGCCGACCAGGGCCTCATTATAGGTATAAGCCACGCCTATATTTCCCCTGGTCTGCCAGTCCAGAGCCAGCCCGCAGACCTCCTCAGGAGAAAGCTGGTAAAGCCTCCCGCAGTCCTCCTCTCCCACAGCGGCTATGCTGTGGTTCTGACAGAAGGGACAGGCCATATTGCAGCCAAAGCTGCCCACAGAAAGAATCATGGACCCCGGGTGAAAATGATACAGGGGCTTTTTTTCGATGGGATCCAGGGCCAAGGCCGTCAGCTTTCCGTAATTCACCGGAATGATGGTTCCCCTGACGTTTTTCCTGGCCCGGCAGCGGCCTGTCTGCCCTGGTTTCAGGGCACAATGATGGAAACAGACGGGACAGATGGTCTCAGACATGACGGATTACCTCGAAACGGTAGAGGGTCACAAAAGGATCATCTTCCAATATCCCGGCCTTTTGTTTTGCTATGGAAATCTGGTCCTCCACCGTCTCCACCCCTTCCAGGTCCGGCAGCAGCAGACCCCTTCTTCTTCCCTTTTCCACAATAACACCATATTTCTTAACATCCAGATCATCTTTGGACTTAATCTTCTCCGGCTCCGTAAGCACATCCACATTGATATCCAGGTAGGGCAATTCCCAGACCTCTATGGGCCGGAAACGGGGATCCCTGGTAGAAGCAGCAATGGCATTTCTGACAATCTCCATAACCAGATTTTTCTCCGTCGGCAATATGGTTCCGATACAGCCCCGCAGCTGCCCCTTCTCATGGATAGAAACAAAGGCGCCTGCCTGACTGGACAACATCTCCTCGGTCAATTCCTCCCGTGTCGGCCGGTACCTTTTCTGGTACCTGATGTAAGATTCTATAGTATTCCTGGCCAGTGCTACATAAGCATCCATAACAAATCCTCCTTCAAACCTCTTGTTACAGGTGGTAGATGACAAAACCGTAGCCAACTCCAAAGCTGGCCTCATGGGCAAGTAACCGGGCCTGAACCTGTCTGCCAGCAAGAGCTCCCCCCATAATAGTAAAGGACCGGTGACCACATTCCATACTTTCCTCAAGAAAATCCTGGTCAAAATCCAGTAATTCCTCAAAGGCGCCTCGCCCCATCACATCCATAATACGCTCGTCATAAGCCGGTCCCTGGGGCCGGTAACCATAGGGGCCCTCCTTTTTCTGGCAGTGGCTCAGGTCTCCGCTGCCCACAAAAACAGCCTTTCTCCCCATCTGGTCCAGGGCCTGGCTGATGATGGTTCCAAGCTGCCAGTGCTGCTGGAGAGATAGGCCTGAGAGACCCACTCTCACCAGTTTATAATCCTTGTAAACCTTATTAATAAAATACAGGGGTACCATGGTCCCGTGATCCAGGGATGGGTCCAGCTGGCCCAAGGTTCCTGCAGGAAAGGCCCTGGCCCGGCAGATCTGGCTGATCCGGTCCACCAGGTCTCTGTCATAATCCACTTCCATCCTGACCTGACCGGCCCGGAAACGGCCAAAATCTCCTCTTGCCCTGTCACCCGGTGAAATATGAAAATAATCCCGGTACATGACTGCATGAGGTGATGTCAGGATGATCGTCTCCGGTCTCATGGAACCTATATCCTCTGCAATCTCCCCAAAAGCATCGAGGGACGCCTGAATCTTCTTCTCCTCACCTCTTCCAATCTCCGCGAGGGCGATGGGCGGATGGGGCACCATATATGCTGCCACTATCGCCATACTGCTTCCTCCTTTCCACTAATCTCAAATTTATTAATCTTTTTTATATTGTACCAAGTCGCTAGCGCGACGGCCAGCGAAAGGTACGTAAATCCACCATTCTTTTCAAAAAAAATAGCAGTTGTTGTAATTATGTAGTATTGTTTAGATACCCCTATCAAAACAGCACAAAACATAACAACGCCAACTGCTATGATTAGTTTATCACGAGTATCCCAACTATACAATTACATTTCTTGTATTTATCCAAGATTTCCACCTGGAAGTGATCTGTCGGTATCTGTTCACTTTTTTATCAAGCACTTTCAGGAGGTTTACTATGGATTTCTTAAAACGTTACAAAAAAATGATCTCTCTTCGCGGTCTGACTGACCATACCATGAAATCTTATTGCACTTATATTTCTGCTTATCTTGACTATGTTTCCAATACTCTTCACAAATACCCTTCCCAGGTGACTTATAATGACCAGAGGAGATTCCTTGATCACCTTAAAGTATCCAGAGGTTTATCTGACCGCACGATCAACTGTGCGATCTCCCAGATCCGCTTCTTCACCATGTATGTTCTCCATAAACCCTGGGATCCCACTCAGCTCCCCATGAGGAAGTTTGACACCCATCTTCCCTATGTTCCCTCCCAGAAAGAGACCAGGACCTTTATTGAAACCATCCCTGACATCAAAGTCAAAGCGATGGTCGCTCTCATGTACTCATCCGGCCTCCGCGTTGGCGAAGTCTGTTCTCTCCGATACGAGGATATCCAGCGCAAGAACAAAAGGATCCATGTCACTCATGGTAAGAACCGTTCTGACCGCTATGCTATCCTCTCTGATAGAGCCCTATCCATCCTCACACAATACTGGTTTTCCTGCGGAAAGCCAACCGGCTGGCTCTTTCCTAAACAGAATGACCCTGAACGGCCCATTGATACCTTCTTTGTCTCCAGGCATATCCATGACCATGAGGATAAACTCGGATGGCCCAACAGGATCACCTGCCATACCTTCCGGCACGCCTTTGGTACTCATCTTTATGAAAACGGTGTGGATCTCTTGACCATAAAAAACCTTATGGGGCATAAATCCCTCAATTCCACTGTGATCTATATCCATCTGGCTCTCGGCTCCGGAAACTCCCAGGTCAGCCCTTTTGACCAGAAGGGAGGCTCCTATGAATGATCCTTCCATCCAGACGGTCTTCCGGAACTCTTATGACTCCTTTTGTAAGAGCGGTCGCTTCCAGTCAGATATCCAGAAAAAAGCGGCCACAGCCATCCTTGCCTGCAAGACAGGGGCTCTTGGTTATCACATAAGCCGTTGTTCCGACTGCGGCCATATCCGGATCCATAACAACTCCTGCCGGAACCGCAATTGCCCAAACTGCCGGGCCATCGACAAGGAGATCTGGGTAGATAAGCGCAGGGCTGAGGTTATCGATGCCCCCTACTTTCATGTGGTCTTCACCCTACCCCACGAACTGAACCCTCTTATCTACTGTAACCAGAAACTGCTTTATGGACTACTGCACCGTTGCTGTGCCCAGACGCTTCTCCAGTTATCTGCTGATAAAAAGTACCTTGGAGCCACACCCGGCATCATACAGGTACTCCATACCTGGGATCAGGAACTTGGCTACCATGTCCATATGCACTGCATCATTTCCGGAGGAGGACTGACCACGGATCATAAGATCAGAAAGTCAAGAGAGAAGTTCTTTCTACCCGTCCATGTCCTCCGGGATAAGTTTAAGGGGAAATATCTTGCCCTGTTGGAATGCCTTTACCGGGAGGGTGCTCTTTCTTTTTCCCAATCCTGTCAGGAACTCAGGAATTCCTATAGATGGAATGCCTTCCGGGACAGCCTGTATCAAAAGGACTGGTGCCCTTACATCAAAAAGACCTTCAACGGATTCGGTAATGCCATTGAATATCTTGGCCGTTATACCAACAAGATCGCTATCGCCAACAGCAGGATCCTTTCCATCACAGAAGAAGAGACCGTTTTTTCTGCCAGGGCGAAAATCCCCGGGGAACCCAGACGGGTCATCCAGATGGCGAATACGGAATTCATCCGAAGATATCTCATGCATGTGCTCCCGTATGGTTTCCAGAAGATCCGGTATTATGGTTTTCTAAACAACAGGATGAAATCCCGGAATTTAAAACTGATCTTCCGGCTCCAGAAAAAACAGAGATTCAAAAGGAAGCTTGAAGGGCTGTCTGTTGCTCAGATCCTGAAGGCCGTCTGGAATGTCGATGTCAGGATCTGTCCCTGCTGTGGCAGCGTAACGATGCAAAATATCGGAAGGGTCTATGCGAAAAAATGACCATCTTTTTCTTTCATATGTGACAACTGTAAGATCTTTCCAAAAGGGAAGGTCTGGTTCAGTGCGCCCAAATTTCTGTAGCGTTATCAAAAAACTCGTTTTATGGCTGACCAAAAGTCTGCTTTTTCGTATTTGGAAGCCTGGATAGAAAATACTATCCCCATACAGATACCGCTCCTGACCATCCGCGACATTGATACAATTAGAAAGAATCACATTTTGAGCAGTTCAGATCAATGGCCGACCCTTTGGACTGCTTATTATTCTGCTCAAAATCTGATACTTTCATTATGAATTTTACCATAGAAAAACAAAAATTGAGGAAAATACCATGAAACTCTTCCAATATCTTTTTATACAATGTTTTAACATTTTCCCTGATTTATGATATATTATGAGCAAGACATCTAAAGACGCCTTAAAGAGCATCTCCTATAAGATCAAAACCAAACAAGACATCTTTAAGGATACCAAATACAATATTTAAAAGAGACTGGAGGAAATAAGATGGAGATTACCATTGAATTAATTGAAAAAGTTCTTGATGCCACAGACGCTGATTACAAGGTTGTTAAGCAGGCCCTGCTTGATGCTGACGGCGACGCTGATGCTGCCATAGCTGCCATCAAAGAAGCCCAGGCCGCTAAGGAAGCAGAGGAGGCAGCTGCCAGGGAAGCTGCGGAGGCAGCCGCTAAGGAAGCAGAAGAAGCAGCCGCCAGGGAAGCAGAAGAAGCAGGCCAGACCGAAGCCGCCCAGGAAGACGTGGGACCGGAGTCTGAAGCAGATCCAGACGCAGAAACCAGAGCTGCCGGACCTGAGGCTGAAAACCAGGAAGAGGCCAAAGAAGGCGACTGGACCACGGACTGGACTACAGATAAGTTTGCGGACGATATGGTCGAGAAGCTGAAAAAGCGGGTCAAGGAAGGTAATGTGGACCAGATCGTTGTTACCAAGGATGACAAGACCATTCTCAGCATCCCGGTCAATGTGGGAATCGTCGGCGGACTGATTGGTTTTGCCCTGATTCCATGGGCTGTTATTTTCGGTGCCCTGGCTGCTTATGGTCTTAACTGTAAGGTTAAAATTGTTACATCAGACGGAAAAGACGAAGAATTATAGGCTGTTTTTATAACCATCCGATTATGAGAAAGGCTGCCCGGCCATGATGGGGTCTGTCAGACAGACCGGCCATTATAGCCGGGCAGTTTTTTTATGCTTTTTCAGCATAAAGCAGTCTATCTTCAAAACATCATAGCAGATGACTACAATAAAGCTTTTTTTCTAGCAAACCGACGATTTCCGGGCCCAGTCCGGAACAAGATAATCTTATATATAAAAAAACAGGAAATGCAGTATTTGGCCGCAAATTATTACCATATACTACAAGATAATAATTGTAAAAATCCCATATGTTTTTAGAAAATTACGATATAATAATAGTGGTAAATATTTTTTAATTTAGATAATAATGTGAGAGGGTAATACTATGAGTTATAAAGAATTATACCAGCCGGTACACCTGATCATCGGTGAAGGCTGTATCCGGGAAATACCGCGACATATCGATACTTTTGGTGGAAAGAAGGCCCTGATTGTAACTGACCGGGGACTGCTTAAAATTGGAACCGTAAAAATGATTACTGACGTCCTGGACGGGGTCGGCAAGCCTTATGCCATTTTCGCTGATGTACTTCCTAATCCTACTGTCTCCATCTGTAATGATGCCAAGGCCCTTTATGACAGGGAGGGCTGTGATTATGTCATCGGCATCGGCGGCGGATCCCCCATCGATGTAGCCAAGGCTGTCGGCATCCTGGCAACCAATGGCGGAACCGTTGAAGACTATAACGGTCTGGAATTATCCACCTACAAGAGCGCTCCCCTGATTGCCGTCAACACCACCGCCGGCACCGGGTCAGAAGTTACAAGAGCCTTTGTAGTTACCGATGAAAAGCGCAAAAGCAAAATGCTTTGTGTGGACAGTAACTCTCTGGCCTACCTGGCCATCAATGATCCTTCCATGATGGTCGGCATGCCGCCGGCACTTACTGCTTCCACCGGTATGGATGCACTCACCCATGCCATCGAAGCATATGTGGCTAATTCCCGCTGTCCTTTCACCGATGGTATTGCTCTCGAAGCTATCCGCCTCATCGGTCAGAATCTGGAAAAGGTTGTGGAAAACGGCAGCGATATGGAAGCCAGAACCAATATGTGCTGGGCCCAGTATATGGGCGGTCTTGCTTTCTCCAACGCAGGACTTGGCATGGTCCATGCCATGGCCCACCAGATGGGAGGCTTCTATGGCACACCCCACGGAGTGGCTAATGCCATCCTCCTCCCCTATGTCATGCGTTTTAACATGTCAGCCTGCCCTGACCGCTACAGGGATGTAGCCCAGGCATTCGGCTTCAACACAGGAGATATGACACCGGAGCAGGGAGCTCTTGCGGCCATCCGCTTTATCGAAGAGCTGAAAAAGAATATCGGTATCCCCATGCTCTCTGACACAGAATTTGATCCAAAGGATGCCGTGATCCTGGCAGAAAATGCCATGGAAGATACCGGTATGCCGGAGAATCCCAGACAGCCGACCATACCGGAGGTAGTTCAGGTCTTTATGGAAGCTTATCTGGACAAACGCTGATCATGTTACTATCCTGACTCCTTGGAAATCCAGGCAGAATATATTATCGGTTCAAAATACTTTTTAGATTGCTCCAGCTTATAGAAAAGCCGTCAGTCATCCGTCGTCATTAAAGGCGGAAGACCAGCGGCTTTTTTCTTTATAATCTCTATAATATATGCTTTTTATAACCTGATAATACAGTAATTGATTTCCCAATTCTTCAACTTGCAGCAGGAGTTCTTTCACCTCTCAAAGGATCTCAAGGATTCCTCAATATTCCAGCCTTCTTCTGACCCTGAACGGAGTATCCTTTCCAGGAAGGCCACATAGGCATCCCTTTCCTTAAACATATACTCACAGTGATTATAGCCCCGCCTGACACAGATATGGGCCAGGGGCCATTTTTTTGCAGCTTTTTTAGGACTCTTTCTGGCATAGAGCTCCTCCGATCCCCACTCCAGATACATATGCTGCTGGAGTTCTTCAGAAATCTCAGGCCTGACCCCACGTACACACTCCCTGCTGATGGAACGGATGGTTTTTTTACTGAAACCATCAAAAGAAGAGGCCATATGCTCTGTAATCTCCCTGCCCCAACGGTCCAGAAATTCTTTGGCATCTCTGTAATTACCCTTGGCAAGCACCTTCTTCTGCCAGAGAAGTGCGGGTCCGAATGCCTTTCTCACAGGCCAGGACAGGCGGGCTATGGGAGCCCCGTCCAGATAGACATTATGGATCCTCAGATCTTTGTACCTCAAGAGCTCCAGGGCAGTCACTGCCCCCATGGAGGCTCCGTAGAGCAATCTGATCTCAGGAAATCCTTTTTCTGCCAGGAAATAATAGAGAGAGGCAGCCTCCACTTCAGCAGACTCATAGTTACCCCATTCATCCCCATGGTTTCCCAGATCAGGGACAAGAAAGCAGTAATCATCCTTGAGTCTGCTTCCAATCATTTCATAAAGCTTATGCCCTGTAATCCCCATGGGGTGCAGCATAATAATGACAGCACCCTGCTCATTTCCATATACATGTAATACCATGACAAGTACCTCCACTGTCATTATTAATGTCCTGATCCTACAGGCAGCCATAGTTTATGTCTATGAGGATACCTCTTTATCTGAAAAGGCAGAAAACTACCGCATCTGGCCCTGTTACCGTGGCTGCTCCAGCCTATTTCTGGTCCGGATGTCCCAGCTTCCAGGTCTTCATGTAGCTGTCAACAGGGGAAGACGCATCCACCTCTGTGATTCCATTTTTCTTAAGAAAGTCATTCAGCTGGTCCATCTTTTCTCCCGCTGTTCCTCCTAAAGGAGAATGGGGGCGGGTCTTTGCCTTATCGTTGAGTCTGAAGCGGATTGTATAACTATATTCCTTCTTTTTCCCGGTCTCTTCAAAAACCTTACCGTCATCTTCTGTCGGCTGGAATCCGGCCTTGTCCGCCTCAAAAAGGAAAAAGAAAAGATGATTTCTTTTCTGAAACAGAATGTGGTCATTCTTAATGAGATCATTACCTTGCTTTTTGATGAAAGCATTTCTCATTTTGATCTCAAAATCGACCACAGCCGCCCCATCATCATGATGGCCTTCAAAAAGGGCATATTCGACCTTGTTGATTTTCCTGATTTCTGCCATCATATCACACTGAAACACGACCTTCTCCTGATTGTCCGCTAACATTACCGCCATGATTACCATTCCTCCGTCTCATTATTAATAATCTTTTGCTGTCATTGGCTGTTATTGGCTGCCATAACTAGCAGAAGAGACATTTTTTTCAGGATGAATCACCCTGAAAGAAAAAGTCCTGCCTCCCGGGACAGCCATCTACAGTAAATAAGCTTTTCTAATATGATACACCATTTTCATGAAAAGGGCTAAGATTATTAATTATAAATAAATGCATCTTTGAAACCAGCCGGTCTATGGCCCCGGTCACCCGCTGGCCTTAGCTTCTGCCGTCTGCCGGTCTTTTATGGCGCCGGTTTCCCGGCCCTCCGGCGAATAATGTCTATAATGTTTTTTCAGCTTTTGTCAACTGCCGGCTTCCCGGCCCTCCGACGAATAATGACATAATATATCAAGAATCCGGTCAATGATCTCCGGTGTCTTATAATCATAGTCTTTACCAAAGGTTACCGCATAGGAAAAATTATCTGCCAGGCATTCCTCTGCCCCAATCATATAATCGGTATTTTTCCCAATCACGTCATAAAAATCTTCCACTTCTTCCAGAGGAATCAGCCGGTCCGGTTCATCTAAGGCTACCAGGGCCGGCCCGGCCGCCGTGAACATGGCCTCTCCATTATAGTCGGGAGCAGCGAAAACGATGGTACATTCCCTGGGATGCCCATTAATGGTAAAAAAACCATAACAGTCATATCTTTCCACATCAGGATTGGAGATAATATGGTTTTTGACCTCTTGGGAAAATGCAGGCTCCGGCCCCACTGAAAAGCCGATAACATCATACATGAGCCGGCGGAAATCAGGCCTGTAACGGGTCAGCAGGTGGAAGAGCTCATGGGTGAGAATCCTGTCAAACTCATACCTGGTCTCCTCATCATCAAGATAACCGCAGTAGTTCTCATATAGATAAATCTGGTTTTTATGGGTGTAGGCTGCCGCATCCCCCTCCTCCCTCATGGTAGTTTTTATGAATACTACCGGGTCCTGGATGGGCCAGGAAAAACCAAGCCGGTTGAAACGGTTTTTGATCCTCTGCATCCCTTCCACCAGAAGGCCGATCTCCTGGTCACTGAATTCAAGAATCTGGTCCCGGGCAAAAGCCTCATACTCCTCTTTTGTGGTTCCCTTTTTATTCATTCTGTAATCATAATCATTCTGATTGTGGCCGTCCAGATAGGTCCGGTTGGCAAAAAATAAATCAATGGCCTCCTCCTGGTCCGTAAAATGAAGCCGCATGACAGGACGGCCGGTCTTCTGGTCCGTGTCCTGGCTCGCCTCTTGTGCAGGACCTTCTGCGAAACCTTCTTCCGGCTGCCCGCCCTTATCAAGGTCTGTTCCCAGCTGGCTGCCTTTATCTTCGCCTGTTCCCGGCTGCCTGTCCTTGTCAAGTCCTGTTCCCGGCTGTCTGCCTTTATCCTGCCCTGTCCCTGGCTTTCTATCCTTGTCCTGGTCTTCTTCCAGCCAGCTGATTATGGAAACCATCAGGTCCAGATTTCTCTGCTGCCTGGCGTCAAACAGCCGGGCCAGCTGCCGCAAGGGTACCATAAAAATCTCATGGGCCAGCCCTTCCAGGTCCTCTCTGGCCAAGTCTTTCCCGGCCACCCTGTAAAAGGCATACAAAAGTATACAGTCATAGGTCTGCCTGTCATGGGGGTCTTTCCTTCCACCGTGACCACGGGCTTCCCTGACAAGCTTATTGTATCTTAAAGCAGTCGCTTTCCATACAGCAGGCCCCCTGTCTCCATAACGTTTAAGGACATAGTCATGCAGAACCCTGGCTGTCTTCCTGCTGAATAAATGCTTTTTCTTCATGATTGGCTCAACTCCTCTGACTCCCTTATGTTAAGTTCCTTAGGTATGCTGAAGATTCCCTGGCTGACCTCTGTAAAATACAGGGCACAGTTACCCAGAAATTTAGACCAGTAAGCTCCCTGAGAGTCCGGCGTCAGGTATTCCAGGGCCCCCTTCATGGCGATGGCATGGGTAGCCAGCAGAACATTTTCTACTTTTTTATCCTTAATTGATTCCAGAAAATGTCCCATTCTTTCTACAACAGAGGAGAGGCTCTCCATCCCCTCCGGGGCCGGATGGTGAACGAAATCCTGGAAAAAATACACAATCTCCGGGGCCGGTGCCTGCAGACTGGTCCCTTCATAGGGCCCATAGTCCATCTCCAGAAGCCGGTCATCTTTAATAATCTCCTTGTCCCTTCCCACGATAATCCGGGCAGTCTCCTCAGCCCGGACCAGGGGACTGGAATAAACGAGGTCAAAAACGATTCCTTTTTTTTGGAAATACTCCCCTACCTGCTCTGCCTGGGAGGCTCCTTCTTCATTGAGAGGAGCATTGCTCCTTCCCTGCAGAAGCTTTTTTTTATTGCTGATGGTCTGACCATGTCTCAGAATATAAATCTTCATTTTATTTCTCAATCTCTCCCGTCCAGGTATTAATACCACCAAACTCCAGTACATTCCTATAGCCCAGGGCCGCCAGACTGGCCTCTATCCGTGCAGCAGCCATATTCTTTATCATCTGTCTATCCCATCATACCATAGAAAAGCTGCTGATAGATACTACTTTCTTCTTTGCCTTAAGAAGGATATTGCTGCTTTTGAACCGGCCCGGGTTTTACAATCATACCTGTCTGTGCTATCATAATTCCAGTAAAATTATTGTAAACCATAGTCTTACTTTTCATATAGAAACCGTTATTAATCAGGAGTTCACTTGCCTGTGTAATCATCGTAAACTAAAGCTTCATTTAAACGATATAAAATATACATCAAATTATTTTTCTGCATATATAAATATGTATTTATCAAGAATTCAGGGAGGTGTTTATGAAAAAAAGAGTCTTGGCATTAATAATAATGTCCGCTTTGACGGCTGTCTGTCTGAGCGGATGTCTGGGAGGATCCCAGGCAGAATCAGGCAAAGATTCTGAGGAACCGGATACTATCGAAATCTGGATTTCCGAATCTGTAAAAACCGACACCCAGAAACAGGTGCAGGATTTCATGGAGACCAATCCCGACATGGATCATTATGACATCATCATCAAGAGTGTGGGGGAAGATGATGCTGCCGATGCCATACTGATGAATACGGACGACTGCCCTGACCTCTATGGTTTTGCCCAGGACCAGCTGGCCAGACTGGTTTCTGAAGATACTATTACCCCCCTTAACCAGGAGGATGCTGCCTGGGTCAGGGACCAGAATGATACAGGATCAGTTGCTGCCTCATCCATCGATGATACCCTTTATGCTTATCCCCTGACTTCAGATAATGGTTACTTCCTATATTACGATAAGAGCCTGATTACTGATCCCGGCAGTCTGGAAACGATTCTGGCTGACTGTGAGAAGGCCGGCAAAGACTTCTGTATGGAGATCAGCAACGGCTGGTACCAGACCTCCTTCTTCTTTGCTACAGGATGCCGCTTGAAATACCACACAGATTCCAAGGGCAACTTTACTGCCTCTACAGTGACCTATGCTTCCCCGGAAGGCCTGACAGCCATAAAGGAATTAATCCAGGTCAGCGGCTCCAAGGCTTTCAAGGATACTTGTTCGCCCTCCAAGGCTGCCAACTCGGCTGCTATAGTGGATGGAACCTGGAATTCAGAAGAATACAAGAAGCTCTATGGTGCCAATTATGCCTGTGCCAAGCTGCCCAGCTTTGAATCAGAGGGGACCACATACCAGATGAGCGGCTTCGGCGGCTTCAAGCTTCTGGGAACCAGGCCCCAGCATGATCAGACCAAGCTGGCTGTCTGCCAGGCCCTGGCCAGGTACCTTTCCGGCAAAGAGGCCCAGCTGGCCCGTTTCCGGTCCAGAGGCTGGGGACCCTCCAATAAAGAGGCCCAGAATGACGATTCGGTCAAGTCCGACCCTGCCCTTTCCGCTCTTAATGCCCAGCTGCCCTACATGATTCCCCAGGGCCAGTACCCCTACAATTACTGGATTGTGTCCAAGACCCTGGGGCAGGCTATCATTGCCGGCGAGTACGATAAGGCTGACGACAAGGAACTCATGGAAGTCCTGCAGAACTTCCAGCGGACTTGTGAATCCTATGCCAGATAAAGTCCCCGCAAAATTGAAAAAAAATAGTTAAGCAAAATTAGTTGAGCAAATTTGATTAAGTAAAATTAGTTGAGCAAATTTGATTAAGTAAAATTAGTTGAGCAAATTTGATTAAGTAAAGAAGTATGGGCTGCCACTTCATCATGCAAAGGGGCAGCCCATACTTCTTTATATATCGTCAGCAAAAGTTATAACAATTCCGACTTAAGCAATTCCTAATACCGTATAGTCTTTATCTTCCACAGCCTTTTTAAGAACTTCATCAGCCACTTCCTCATTCAAGGTTACCACTGCTGTGTTCTTTTCATGGCTCACATCTGCGGATGCCACCTGGGGAATATTCTCCAGAGCCTTCTTTACTGTAGCTTCACAATGGCCGCACATCATTCCTTCAATGTTCATTGTCTTTGTCATGTCATTTCCTTTCCCGCCTCTCTGGGCGTCATCCTTTGCTGGGTTAGCATTTTCCTTTGTATTATCTGCCTGGTCAAGGGGAAGAAGTCTTCCATCCTTGCCGGGAACAACCATATTTTTCAGCTTCTTATCCCTGGAAGCATCATGAACCTTAAACAGATTAAGCCTGAGGGCATTGGATACTACACAGAAGCTGGACAGGCTCATGGCGGCAGCGCCGAACATGGGATCCATGGTGATCCCCAGCATGTAATAGGCTCCCGCTGCAACAGGAATCAGACAAACATTGTAGATCAGTGCCCAGAAAAGATTCTCTAAAATGTTCTTATAGGTCTGCCGGCTCAGGCGAACTGCCGCAGCCACATCGGTAAGCCGGCTCTTCATCAGGACCACATCGGCCGCATCGATAGCCACGTCTGTGCCTGCCCCGATGGCAATACCAGTGTCTGCCCGGGTCAGAGCAGGGGCATCATTGATTCCATCTCCCACCATGGCTACCTTGCCATGCTCCTGCAGCTGGCGGATTACCGCTTCTTTACCGTCCGGCAGGACTCCGGCTATCACTTCATTGACCCCGGCCTCCCGGCCGATCGCATCAGCGGTTCTCTGGTTATCACCGGTCAGCATAACCACATGGATACCCATATTTCTCAGTTCCCTGATGGCCTGGGGACTATCTTCCTTGATAGTATCGGCCACCGCAATAATTCCCAGAAGCCTATCCTCTTCGGCAAAGAAAAGGGGGGTTTTCCCCTCGGAAGCCAGCTTTATGGCCGACTCCTGCAGGTCAGAAGCCATGGAAACCTTGGATCTGATAAAGGAAGCATTGCCTCCATATAGCGTCTTGCCCTTGTAATTTGCCTGAAGACCGTTGCCGGGCAGGGCGGAAAAGTCAGTAACCTGGCCGGCTGAAAGCTGATGATCCTGGGCATACTGGATGATGGCCCGGGCCAAGGGATGCTCGCTTTTATCCTCCAGGGCGACAGCCCCATCCAGCAGTTGGTCTTCTGTGACACCGGCCGCAGGGAAAATGTCTGTCACTACCGGCTGGCCGCTGGTGATGGTTCCTGTCTTATCAAGAGCTACAATCTGCGTATTACCAGTCTCCTGAAGAGCTTCTGCATTTTTAAACAAGATACCATTTCTGGCACCCATACCGTTGCCCACCATGATGGCTACCGGAGTAGCCAGACCAAGGGCACAGGGGCAGCTGACTACCAGAACACAGATTCCTCTTGCCAGGGCAAAACCGATGGGCTGGCCCAGAAGAAGCCAGACCACAATCGTTATGATGGCAAGCAGGATAACCACGGGAACAAAGACACCGGATATTTTATCTGCCAGCCGGGCTACGGGAGCCTTGGTGGCTGCCGCGTCACTGACCATCTGTATAATCTGGGCCAGGGTAGTGTCCTCTCCGACCCTGGTAGCCTCGCACTTGAGAAAACCCGACTGGTTCATGGTGGCGGAAGATACTTCATCCCCCGGCCCCTTGTCCACCGGGATACTCTCACCGGTGAGGGCTGATTCATTGAGGGCAGAATTCCCTTCCAGGATAAGCCCATCCACAGGAACATTCTCCCCGGGTCTTACGACAAAGATGTCTCCCTTCCTGACATGATCTATGGAAATGGTCTGCTCCTGGCCGTCCCGGATCACATTGGCTGTCTTGGGGGCCAGCTGCATGAGACTTTTCAAGGCGTTGGTCGTCTTACCCTTGGAGTAGGCCTCCAGCATCTTACCCACCGTAATCAGAGCCAGAATCATAGCCGCCGATTCAAAATAGAATTCCATCATATAACCGTGGACCGCTTCCATATCCCCATCCACCTGGGCCCTGGTCATGGCCAGCAGCATAACGGTGGAATATGCGAAGGCAGCGGAAGACCCGATGGCAATCAGGGAGTCCATATTGGGCGCCCCATGGAACAGGCTGGTGAAACCACTGATGAAAAACTTCTGGTTGATAACCATAATAATCCCGGCCAAAAGCATCTGGACCAGCCCTACGGCGACATGGTTATTCTCAAAAAAAGCAGGCAGGGGGAAACCCCACATCATGTGGCCCATGGAGAAATACATGAGCACCAGCAGGAAACCCAGGGAAGCGATCAGCCTTTTCCTGAGCTTGGGAGTCTCATGATCCTTAAGGGCCTCCTCCTCGGCCGCCAGCTTGGCGGATATACCGGAGGATGAATTCTGGTCGGCTCCCTTGGGGGATGCCCCATAGCCGGCATTGGTGACGGCATTAATGATATCCGCAGGGCTGGCGGTTCCCTCCACCCCCATGGAATTGGTCAGAAGGCTGACGCTGCAGGAGGTCACCCCGTCCACCTTGGACACGGCCTTCTCCACCCTGGCCTGGCAGGCGGCACAGCTCATACCCGTTACTGTATATTGGTCCATATATATTCCTCACTTTCCAGTAAATATCTTCCGTCCTATTTCATCAGTTTCTGTAAAGTTCTTACCAGCTCGTCCAGCTTATCCTCCTTGCCCTCTCTCACATCTTCAGCCACGCAGGACTTGATATGATCAGCCAGGACCAGCTTTGTAAAACTGTTGAGAGCACAGTTGGCCGCCGATACCTGGTTGAGGATGTCAATACAATAGGCACCCTCCTCCACCATCCGTTTGATCCCTCTGATCTGGCCCTCGATCCGGCTCAGCCGGTTGGTAAGATTCTTAATCTCTTTATCAGTCCTGTACTTTGTGGCACAGGAACAGGCGCTGCAGGATCCTGTCTGCCCAGAATCATCTTCCTTAACAAAATCTGTCTCTGGTCCGTCATAATCCTGACCACAGCAAGTGCTTTTATTGAAATCTTCCTGTATCATACTTCTTCCTCCGGCTTGTGGCCTAAACTTATTAAATACCCCCTTGGGGTATAATGGTTCATGAGCATTATATACCCTCAGGGGGTATGTGTCAATAAAAACAAAAAAAGACCGGAAGTTCAAAAGCTTCAGGTCTTCTATAATTCCAATTAATATGTTCCAACTATGCCAGAGGTTTTCAAGTCCCATCAGTTTTGCGGCCTTACTAGCAAAAAGACGGTTATATACTGCCATAACTCTTCCCACGCCTACCATGGCCGCCAGGGTTCCGATCCCGATCCCCGCTGGATGGCCTGTAAAGTTTATCCCTCTTTATATACCGGAATCCTCATTGCCGGCAAAATAATCAAAAATATTCATCTGCCGGTCAAGCCAGGATTCCTGGACGGCCTCATGAATCTGGTCATCCTCCTCCAGATGGCCGATGAGCAGGGGTGAGTCCGGGTCATGATGACCATAGTTCCATTCCACTAAATGGTTTCTGTTGTTGGCATAGCAGTAACGGCACAGGTGGGGACAGCTGTCATAGGCTCCTATATCACAGGACAGGTAGCAGGCACAGCCTTCTCTGGCAGACCGGACTGAGGGCACCCTCAATCTGCCATGGATGGCTCTTTCATAGACAGGTATGGTCATGCAGCCACTACAGTTTACCCCATACTCCTCCAGGATATTTCCCTCATGGCAGGACCGGATCTCCATGCCGCAGTCCCTTCCGATCCGGGCAATCTCCCTGCCCAGGTATCTCTTCGTCTCCAGGGGAACCTCCCTGGCCTCCGGAAAATTGCGCAGCACCTTTCTGTAAAGATCAATAAAGCTGATGACACAGAGCCTGGTATAGCCTGCCATAGCCTCTGCCATAAACCGGAATTCCTCCAGGTGCCTGGCGGGAGTATAGTGATCCGTAATCAAAATGGGATCATACCTCCATCCTATAGAGTCTACCCCTACCACATCCGATAGGGCTTTAAAATCCCTTATGACCTGGTTCACCGGGGGAACCCGGGGCTCGATGTCTCTTCCATAACAGGTGATGGTCACATACCAGAACTGGCCGTAGGGGGCAAGCCGGTCCATATGGGCCAGCATGGGTCCCGGGTTTTTCGTACAAAAGCCTATGATATCAACCAGGTCCGGATCCAGCCGGTAGCGGGTAACCTGTCTGGGATTAAATGGATTCCTTACACAGACAAAGCCCTCCTCCAGCCTCTTCAAAAACCACTTTGAATAAAAAGCAGGGATATCTGTCCTCTGGCCGGTATTAATAATCATGTCAATCCCTCCCTGGTCCCAATTACAGCCTGTCAGCCGGCTCAATCATTGAGGTCCGGCTTAAAAATCATTTGCATCAAAATCGTCTCCATCGAAATCATCACTATCGAAATCATCACTATCGAAGTCATCCCTGTCGAAGTCGTCCTCATCAAAGTCATCTGTGTCAAAGTCATCCCCCGACCTGTCTTCTTTAAAAACTTCTTCATAAAGGAAACCCACTTCCAGGCCTTTCTCGAAGCTATCGAGATGACCGTCACCATTCAAATCAAATAAGTCATCAAAAGGTCCAAACATAATATTTTCCTCCTCCATAAATATATTCTGTCTCCATGACTTATTTCTCAGCGGCATACCACTAAAATGAAGACAGGACTCCCTATTATTTTACATGATTTCCCCCGCAAAATACAATCATATTCAAGGATGAAAAAATTCCCATCATTTTTTCCAATTATTTCAAAAAAAACGATCCTAAACTGTTGGCTTGCGGAGGTCTATCATTCATTTACATTTCATATACTTCTTTAAACCATAAGTGGTCGCCGGGAAAACGACTTTTTCCGGCCAATAAAATTATCAATATTAAAACGTATTATTACTATAATATTATTGTTTGTAAATTAAATAAATGATATCATATAGTCAGACATCTATAACTAATGAGCCAACTGGTGACTTAGATATGTCATGACAGAATAACTACATTAACCACCCATTTACGAGACAGATCCAGGTCATCATAGCTATACTTTCTATCATAGGGAGGGGGAAAATAACTATGAAAAAAACGCTGCTTTATGTCTTAATGTCTTTTGCCCTGCTGGGTCTCCTGACCGGCTTTGCCGGCACAAGAGCCGCTGCTGCTTCGGACAGTGAAAAGAAAGAGTACACCTTTGCCGATATGACTTACCAGATTCCTGTTGAGTGGGAGGAAGGAAGCAATAGTAATGAAATGAATCAGTACTATTATTCCACCACCAGCATGATCATGGTCAATGCCGGCTCAAGCACCACCGGGAAAACGGAACTAAGTGAAACAGACCGGTCCTTATATTTAAAAGTTCTCGAACAATCCTTTGACAAATTTGAAGTATTAGACCAGGATACCTACATCGTAGGACCCTATACAGGCTTCTCTTTTAAGGCCAATATTTCAACCAATGGTACGGATACCCTCATGTACGCCATCGTCTTTGATAATGGTGAGAAAATGAAAGCTATGACTATCAATTCCTACGATGGGGCTGACGATTCAGCGATTCTCGATGATATTGCTTCCAGTATAGTGTTCCCTGGCGTTGAGACCACCAGCACCGAACAAAAATCAACGGGAACCACCACTGAGAGCAAAAAGAGCACCGGCGGGCCCTACGGCACAGATTCCATAGAGGAATTTAACAAGGACACAGCACTCGAGAGGGCAAAATTCCACACCAAATACAATTCATATTCAGAAAAAGGTCTCGTCAAAATGCTTGTATTTGAAGGCTTTTCTGATGAAGACGCTGAGTACGGGGCACATAATTGCGGCGCAGACTGGAATAAGGAATGTGCCGAAGACGCCCAGAAATACCTGAATTATAAATCATTTACCAAGGATGAACTTTACCAGCAGCTGAAGTACGAAGGATATACAGAGTCAGAAATCCTCTATGGTCTGGCTGAGGTAGGTCTTTGATTCTGATTTAAATAATTCTAACTATATCTGATTTTTGTTTATCACATATATGTTTATCTGAATATAATGAATACTTATTCATAAAAAAATGCGTCGCAGTATCTTTCTATCCATTCAAAATAATGGGCAGACCGTAACTGCGGCGCATTTTTTATTCACAGGCTATGACTCCCTGATACGAGGATCATCGCCGGTTTCTTATTTTATCACAGATATTCCCTGGAAATGCCGCCTTCTCTCCACCGTTGTACTCAACAGACGGACCCGGTCAGTACTTATCCACACTGGTCCAGCGCCGCCAGATGGCAGCCCCGTTACTTTTTACCATCAGCTTCTCTATGTTTATGGAAGCAGGACAGATCTTCTGGCAGGCCAGAGACTTGCCACAGCCTTCGTAGACTCCCTGGATGTACTTTGGACCGGTTTTCTTTCTCTGGCCTTCCGGCAGTCTGGCGATCAGACGGGAAAGGGGGGCCATGGCAGCCATTCCCCCAAACTTACCACCGGTATAAAAGTTGGGACAGACCTCAAGACAAAGCCCGCACTGAAGGCACTTTGAAGCCTCAAAGGCCATGTTCTCCCCGCCGGGGCCGGCCTCCTCGTCAAACCAGACCTCCAGGTCCTTGAGCCGCTTCATCATAGAAGTCCGGTCCACGATCAGGTCCTCCACCAGGGGAAATTTTTTCAGGGGTTCTATGACCACCGTCTCTTCCGGGCAGTCTGCCAGCCGGGTATCACAGGCCAGACAGGGCTTATGGTTAATAACCATGGCACAGGCACCGCATTTTCTCTGCAGACAGGAATGATCCCAGGCAAGAGGTCTGTAGGCCCCAGACTTTTCCGGGCCTGGCTCAAGCAGATCCCTGTCTGTTATAGCGGCCAGAGCCGTGGCCACCGTGGCCGCCTCCTGGTCTGTCTCGTAAAGATAAGACTCCCAGTAACTCTGACTTTCCGCATCCTTTTGCCGAAGTATCCGCAATATCTTTTTCATCTGTCCATCCTCTCAGTCAGCTTTCCTGGCCTGCTGCCAGATCAGCCCTTGCTATTTTCAGAAAAACCAGTCCTTGTTCCAGCCCAATTGTTCTAATGATTCTTCCATTTATATTAACAGAAACATTTCCTGTTTTCAACATAGGCATTATAATCTGACCGAGTCCCAAGTCCCGGAATTTTGAAAATACTATCTTCCTCTTTATCCTTATATTTGTATTTATAAAAGCTATAACCTCCTTGTATTTTTTATATCAACAATATATAATGGCTTATATATATTATTTCAACACTCTATCGCAGTTAACTATGCACACAAAAGGAGACTTGAACAATGGTTACTTTAAAAGATATTTCTACCGTTTTTTCCACCGATGATATCATTCTTAATAAAAAGGAAAAAGACGACCTTCTCCGGCTTTCCGAGACAGTGCTCAATCACATTATAGAAACTAATTGCTATAATGACCTGGATGAGCTTGACCTGTCAGTACTTACCCTGCTGATCGAACCCGGCAGGGATTCCATATCCTTAATTGAAAAGGACAGCCAGCTTCCCCTCTATCCCCCGGAAAAAATCAGTATATGGAAAAAGCTGCTCCAATCCTGAAAATCCAGGACAGCAGCAGCTCTCTTTTCTGGTCAGAATCTCCCGGAAGCTTCTTGGGCCATTTACGCTTCCAAAGTTTATTCCGACTTTCCCTCTTCAATAGAGGGTTACACTATTTTTCTGGCATAACTTTTCCATATTAGGAGGATATTCTTCGGAAATTAATCCATTGATGTCCTTAAGTTTGGCAAAGGAAAAAGTTGTTACTATGTCATATTTTGAAGAATCCAGCAAAATAATCTTTTGCCCGGACCTCAGCATGGCGGTCTGTTTCAGGGCTGCTTCCTCTTCACTCAGACAGGAAAAGCCCACATCGGGACGGAAGCCTGCCGCGCTGATGATGGCCAGGTCAAAATTCATCCCGGCCAGCTGTCTGACGGTCTTGCTTCCACACAGACCCATACTGTAGGAATCCATCGTTCCTCCCGGCATCAGAACCCTGATTTTGGCTTTGGAAGATAATTTCATGGCACAGCTGATCCCTGTTGTCACCACCAGGTTATCCTGGTCCGGCATAAGGTCGGCCAGGAGGGTTGTAGTGGAGCCGGCATCCAGAAAAATGGTCTGGCCTGCTTTGATTAGGTCACAGGTCTTTCTGGCAATGGTCTTCTTTGCCACCATATGCTTTGCCGTCCGCATCTGCAGACTGTCCTCCATACCCACAACATCCTTCACGGACTTTGCCCCGCCATGGATCCTTACGATCTTCTTTTGCTGGTCCAGCGCCTTCAGGTCCGTCCGCAGGGTCATGTCAGAGACGTGGGGATAGGCTTCCTTCAATTCAACGAAGCTGATGTTACCCCGCTCATTGATAAGTCCTTCTATGGATGACCGTCTCTTCTTTACTGTATCCATACTCTCATATCCTCCAAAAAAGTCAATCTCCGGAAAGCTGTTACCGGAAGGTATACAACAGCTCCATCATTTGGTCCATAGCCGCAGCCTCATCAGATCCCATGGCAATCAGATCAAAATCTCCAGAATTATATTTATTCCCGGAAAAAAAATCAAGAATATCCATGGCATTTTTAGCGTCTGCGATAAAATCTCCTGCGGAAAAATAGATCATACTTTCAAAACCAGAAGCCAGTCCGGCCAGCCGGGAGGCCGGCCGGGCATGGATATCGGGTTTTTTATCAAATCCAACAGATCTGCTAATCATAATGGTTTTCCGTATAGCTTATGCCAGACTTTCGTAAGCTGCCACAGCCTGGTCAAGGAGAACCACGTCTTCGATACCGGAGATTTCAGCGAAAGCTTCCCTGACGCCCATTTCCTGAATCTTAGCCTGGAGCTCTACGCTCTGGGGATCTTCCGGATTATTGTAATGGAGGGCAGCACCGATACCAAGAATCAGCTTATCCACCGGCAGACCAAAGCCTGCTGCGGTAAGGGTGGGCTTTACCAGACGGTCAGAAGCACTCAGCTTACGGATGGGCTCCCTTCCTACCCTGGTCACCTCATCCCGGAGGTAAGGATTCTTAAATCTTTTGATAATCTTTTCAATGTAAGCCGCATGGGCTCCCGGATCAAAGCCGTGCTTCTTTACAAGACCGGCACCGGACTGCTCCATAGCCTCATGGACCAGGGCATAGATCTCAGGATTCTCGATGGCCTCCTTGATGGTGGCCAGGCCATTGAGTACTCCCAAATAAGCAGTAATACAATGACCGGTATTGAGGGTAAAGAGCTTACGCTCGATGTAGGCATCCAGATTATCGGCCAGGTTCATTCCCTCGATAGCGGGAATTCCGCCCTTGAAGGAAGCTTTCTCCACATTCCACTCATAATAATTTTCCACGACAACCGTAGTAGGAACTTCATTGCGGATTGGAGGAACGATCCTGTCTACGGAACAATCCGGGAAACCAACATACTTATCACAGTAGGCCTGCTGGTCTGTGTCAAGCAGCTTATAGATATGATCTTTAAGCTGGGAGCTTGCCCGGATGGCATTCTCACAGGCGATAATATTGAGATATTCCTCGCTGCCTGCCTCATAGCGCTTCTTAATACCATCAGCAATGGCCGGAGCAATCCTAGGCAGGATGGTAAGACCTACTGCCGTTGTCAGGATCTCTGCCTGGGAAATCTCATCAACAATCTCTGTTCCGGTGGAATAAATACCGTCAATGTTGCTGATCTCAATATCCTGGTTTTCCGTATCCCGGATCTGAACCACGTACTTTTTATCTTCATGCAGACGGTCGATAATGGTCGGATTGACATCGGCAAATACTACCTTATAGCCTGCCTGTGCCAGAAGCATTCCAATAAAACCTCTTCCGATATTACCGGCTCCAAATTGAATTGCTGTTTTCATAATCTAATCATGCTCCTTCCCCTAAGTAAAAGCTTCTTAGCTGAGTGTCTTCATAATCCAGTCAACGTCGTCTGTGGTCTTCATCTTTTCCAGGGTTTCCGGATCGTCAAGGGCAATACTGATCTTGCCGAGAAGGTCGAGATGCTCATCGCCGATTCCTGCGATACCAAAAACAAGCTGGGCCTTCTCATCGCCGAAATCTACGCCATCCGGATACTGCAGCATGGTGATGGCTGTCTTCTTAACAGTACCCTTAGCCTGGGAAGTACCATGAGGAATGGCGATACCCATGCCCATGTAGGTGCTGACAAGTTTTTCACGCTCTAACATGGCATCAACATAGGCCGGCTCAACACAGCCTCTCTCCACCAGCAGCTCTCCTGCCCGCTTGATAGCCTCTTCCTTGGTCACGGAAGGCTGGTTCAGCTTAATGCTTTCCTTAACCAGGACATCCTTCTTAACCGGTCTTGCGGTCTCTGCCTGATCAGCTGCCGGTGCAACTGCCGGAGCGTCAAGAGTAGTAACCTGCAGATAGAGCTGGTCTAAAGCCGGGTCATTGAGGAAGTTACCGATGGTTACCAGCTGGGACTGGGGTGCGGACTTTCTTGCACGGTCAGCCAGAGTGGTCTGTACTACGGCGATATCACAATCTGCCGGGATATTGTCAACGGAAGTATTCTTTACAGTAATGTCGGGGCGGACAGCCTTAATCCTGTTACGGAACTTGGTAGCACCCATTGCGGAAGAGCCCATACCTGCGTCACAGGCAAAGATGATCTTCTTTACGGAAGCTGCGTCTGTGATTGCCGCATTTCCACTTGCGGTACCCTTGGCCTGGGCTTTCATATCAGCCATCTGTCCCTGGGCTTCTTCGATGGAAGCTGTGGTAGAAGTAGCACGGATGATTACGGAAGCAATCACGAAGGATACTGCTGCTGCCAGGAGAACACCGATAAGGATAAGGAATACTTTGTCCTTAGGTGCCATGGCCAGAAAAGCAACGATGGATCCAGGTGAGGACGGTCCCTTAAGACCACAACCGGTCAGAGAGAACCATGTGATGGCACAGATATTACCGATAATCGGAGCAATGATGATGATCGGGTTCATCAATACATAAGGGAAGTAGATCTCATGGATACCACCCAGGAAATGGATGATGATGGCACCGGGAGCGGAATCCTTGGTAGCCTTATCCTTGGAAAATGCCCAGTAAGCAAGAAGGACGCCAAGACCGGGACCCGGGTTTGCTTCCAGCATGTACATGATGGACTGGCCGGCTTCTTTTACCTGCTCAGCACCGATCGGTGTGAAGATACCATGGTTGATAGCGTTATTAAGGAAGAGAACCTTGGCAGGCTCGATAAAGATGGCGGACAGAGGAAGCAGATTGTTTTTGATCAGAACGTCAACACCTGCGGTCAGGACTGTAAGGATGGCAGTCATGAACGGTCCGATTACATAGTAGCCGAGAATGGCAATCAGCATACCGATGATACCGACTGAGAAATTGTTGATCAGCATCTCAAAGCCGGCCGGCATACGGGTTTCCATAAACTGGTCAAATTTCTTGATGATAAAGCCGGCCAGGGGACCCATGATCATGGCACCCATCAGCATGGGCTGGCCGTCAGTTCCGCCGACACCGGCGATACAGCCGACAACGGCGATGGCACCCATAACGCCGCCCCGGTCTCCGCCTACCATCTTACCGCCTGTATAGGCGATCAGAACGGGAAGCAGATAAGTTAACATGTAAGGCTGAATAGAAGCGAGCTGCTCATTGGGAATCCAGCCATCCGGAATAAATAAAGCAGTGATAAATCCCCATGCGATAAATGCGCCGATATTGGGCATTACCATTGCAGAGAGAAACTTACCAAATCTCTGTAATGCGTTTTTCATACATTAAACCTCCATAATCTTTGTAACTTCATGTTGGTAATATTTCACAAGCGCTTTTTCAATATAGGTGACACCCGCGGTTGTATCACGCTGAAAAAGAGCCTGAAGAAATCCTTCATCCTCCACCAGGAGTGAGGAGAGGCGGCCTGCCGGTTCCAGAAGAATATCATCTTCCACAACGGCCGGGACAGTCATTCCAACTGCACCCCTGATACTGCCTCTTGGTCCCTGCAGTGGCTGCTGCAGGGCGATATATATAAACCTGCTGTGGCGCACTGCATCAGTTTTGCAGTGCAGCAGACAGATTTCCATCTCTTTGACATAGGTATCGCTGATCTTCTCCCGGTTTCTAAAACCTTCCATCAGCTTTTGCTGCAGCCTGCCGGAATCAGAAAGGGAGGCTGCGGCAATTTCAATCAGGCCGTCAACGGAATCTACCTTTTCCACCGGAACGATGCGGAAATGCTCTGTCAGTTCTACAATCTCCGTTCCCAGGTCAGACATGGTCCTGATGTTATCCAGGGACAGGGAAGACTGGATTCCGGTCTTTTGGCTGATCCGGTCCTGCAGATGGCCCCTGTTGATCTCACCCAAAGCATTTTTAATCATCATTTTATCCTGGACCTGCAGAACCTTGTTGACGCACAGGTGGGGGAAATCCGTATGAATCTCCGCTGTAGATATGATCAGGTCGATTCCCTCTCTTTTCAGCCGGCCTTCATTGATGGAAAATGCCGAGCTGATACTCCGGATCTCAATCTCCGGAAAGCTTTTGACCAGGGAGGCTGCCAGCATCCTGGAGCTGGCGATTCCTACCGGGCAGACCACCACCACAGCCACTTTCCTGGCATTTTTCTGCAGCCGCTCTGCCGCTGCCGCAAAATGCATGGCAATGAAGCCGATATCCGATTCTTTCAGGTCTTTGGGATAAATCCACTCTCTCAGAACCTGGCAGGCTGTCTCCACGGCAGTGTAGATACTGGGATAATTTTCTTTAATGACTGCAGACTGGCTGCTTCCCACAATCAGATCCAGGGATATCCTTTTCTTCATGATGGCAATATGTTCTGCCAGATCATCAATCATGGTACTTTCACTTTTAAAGGGAATGCCGGTAAGCTGCTCCACCACACCTACCATGGACAGGACGATATAGCGGACATTGATATCCTGCAGAGGATCATCCAGCCTGGAAGAAGAAGACCAGACTCTCAAAGTAAGCAGGTAGGTGGTCATATGAGCGACCTCTTCCTCTGGAACCTCCATGTCGAATTCCTGACTGATCATACCAGCCAGTTCCTTGGCCAGCTTGTACTCTCTGCTGCTGACAATATGGTCCATACCCTCCGGCATGGTTCTCAGGTAGCGGTCTTTCTGCATCCGGTAGACAGCCAGGGAAATCCGGTTGACAAGACTGATCTTGCTGCTGTCCACATAGTTTACCTGCAGAGTCTCCTCACAGTATCTGCAAGCTTTGCGGGCAAACTGGATGATATCTTCCTGGAAGAAAGGAATCAGAGGATGATCCATCCATATATTTTTATCGTCTTCCTTATCATACCGGCCTATGAGAACCGGCATCCGGTTCACATCAAGAAATTCAAATATGGCATTGACAATAGCCTGGCGGCGGCTGGCCTCGTCCCCGGTCATAAAGATGCCAAGGCCGGGACGGCGGTTGATCTTAATGTTATAATCCTCCAGCCATGTGTCCAGCACATCCAGGTCTGTATATAGAGTTCCTTCGGAAATGTCATAAACAGATGTAAAGGCATAGGCCTTGAAAGGACTTACCGCAAAGAAAAGGCTGCCCAGAATCCTGGCCCGGCGGTCATCCTTACTGTAGTGGACCACTTCCTTTTCTATATGGAGAAGTTCCTCAACCAGGGCAAGATTCTCCGCTGTCTCCTCAATGGCTACACCGGTTCCTCTTTTCCTGACAAAACGGAAATCATTTTCCTCCAGCCACTCTTCCACCTGGGGCAGCTCCCGCAGAACTGTCCTGTTGGAAACAGAAAGCTTTTCAGAGATGGCAGCCACGGTCACGGGTCTGCCCTTCATCTGTACAAGTGTATGAATAATCGCTTTTTGACGTTTGGAAAGATTGTTCTTCTCTTTTTTGTTGCCCGGGCTTTTGCCGCTGGCATTAGGATCCTGTTTAGTCATTCCATACTTCCTCCTCTGTAGTTTTTATTATAAAGAATATTTTTTTAAAATAAAATATAAGGATATAACAGTTTTGTCATAATGTAAAAATGACAAAGATATAAAGCCCTAGTCATCTCCAAAAGTGACAAAATATCTAGTATTATAAAAATATAACAATAATAATAAAAGCGGAGTCCACAGGCCGGTTTCCAGGCCTCAATGTTAAGTCTGGATAAAAATGACCGGCACATGAACTCCGCTTTATTTATTAATATATTCTTAAATCTCCTGCTTCTAACCTAATCTGTCACTTTAAAAGTTTTGCATCCCTTAATGTACAGAAAACCATATCTGCTTCCTCATAGGTATCATAAATACCCGTCACGGTGATTTCCTCCCCGTCAGCCGGGTAGTCCTGGGGCCCCTGTGCATCAGCCAGGACATATTCGATGCCCTGGGAACAGCAGGCCGTGGCATCCTGGATAATACAGGCATAATAGAACTTGCCAGTGGATTCATCATGTATACTGGCTGCCGTCCCTTTCATCTTCACTGTTTCCCCCACATAATTGTCAAGCGTAGTAACCATATTATAGACTTCAGAATAGACCATGGTACTTGAGAGAGTTGTCAAATCAACATCAATCACATCCGGATTATTGACCTGAAGTTCTGTCTGGTCAGTCTGGTCCCCCTGACTGCTTTCACCGGCAGGAGCCTGACTGCTTTCACTGGCAACAGCCTGACTGCTTTCATCAGCAACAGCCTGACTGTCATCATCCCCGACAGCTGACTGGTTTCCGTCATTGGATACTTCTGACTCTGTCTTTTTTTCCTCCTCTTCCACCCCGGCTTCCAGAACCTCATCAACACCGGAAGACTTTTTTACTTTATTTCCTGCTCCCTGATCACTGCCGCCACAGCCTGCCAGACCAAAAGCCAGCAGCAGACATAAGAGCAAGGTTAAACATTTTCTCATTAATACATACCTCCCATGGGGATCTCTGTTTATCTATCCTTTATATTCCAGCTTACTGCAATGCTTCTTTCAAAACAGCCAGATTCCCTTCCATAATAGACAGATAAGTGACTCCATCTGCAAGGTCCTTTGAAGTTATGGACTGCATGGAATCCAGGGTCAGGATTTTCTGGTCTTTTGTTTTAGTGTTCTCTATAATAGCTTGAGCAATCCTGTGGTCACTTCCCTCTATGGTCATCACGTTATGCAGAGAGAGCTCATCAATTTTTCCGGCAAGGAAAGTAATGGTCTCAAAGCTGGCCTCTGTTTCTGCGGAGCATCCCACAAAGGCAGCATAATATGAAAGCCCGTAATCATCTACCAGATAGCGGAAGGGGAACCGGTCCCCGAAGACCAGAGTCTTTACTGCAGCCACAGAAACCGCTTCCTGATAATCCTTGTCAAGGGCTGTCAGTTTCTCTGTGTATGCAGCAGCATTTTCCTTATAGCTGTCGGCATGGTCCGGATCGATGGATTCGAGAGCTTCAGCTATCGCTTCAACGAGAACACGGCTATTGTTCAGGGAAAGCCAGACATGCTCATCATACTCTATCTCGCCTTCTTCATGCTCGTGGCCATCTTCTTCGTGCTCTTCGGCCTTCTCATGCTCATGGTCATCTTCTTCCTGGCCTTCAGCTTCCTCGTGGTCATGTTCATGCTCTTCCTCCTGCATGCCCTCGACCATCTCTTCTTCTTTAATGGAAGTCCCCAGGGTCTCCATCAGATTGATCACTACCATGTCTTTGTTCGCCGCTTCCTGCAGGGCATCTTCCACCCAGGCATCAGATTCTCCTCCCACATAAACGAAAAGGTCGCAGGTGGCTATCTTTAGGATATCTTCCGCCGTAGGCTGATAGCTGTGGAGGTCTACGCCATGGTCAAGAAGCATGGTAACATCCGCCTCGGACTTCCTGTCACCAAGAACATTTGTTACCCAGTCATATGCCGGGAAAATAGTAGTAACAATCTGAATTTTCCCTGGATCCATTGCAGTCTGCCCACTGCCACTTTTACCCTGACCTTTTCCTGAACCACAGCCGCAAAGACTGGCTGCCAACAGGATAACTGTCATAATAATAGAAATATATTTTTTCATAATAATTAACCTCCGTCCTGATAGATGTCTCATGATATAGAAAGATTCCGTTTTTTACGCTTCCCTGAAACAAAAAAACAGCCTGGCTGGTCTCTTAATTATGCAGATCATAAAACTGTAAACCTGAGTCAATCTGCCTGGAAAAGACCCGTCTGGCCCCTGACAGAGATTTTTTAATTGTTGAGACGGATTTTCCGGGAGACAAGAGTCTCCTTAAAGAGGCAAAGAATATGATTTCCTACTGTCAAAAAAACCAGAAAAGAGAAAAAACAAGGTTCAAAGAGACTGACCACGCCGCTGCCAATCTGCCGCAAGGCCTGCCGGCATTGCAGGATGCATGCACAGACAGGACAGTGATGACCCGAACATTCATGGCCACTTTCCGCTGCGATATAAAAATTGGATAAGAGGAGAATAACAAGCATGACCAGGGCTGCCAGACCTGCGGTAACTCTACTGCTTTTAGCATGCCCGGTATGGTTAACCATAATATGATTCATTACTAACTCCTCCTTCCTGAAAATTGCCATGACGGAATAATATTCCCTCATTCCACAAATACTATGACAACAAAATATGAAAACCGTTCTCAATTATAGCATTGACCACAGTCCATGTCAACGTATTTGAAAACGGTTCTCATGTTTAATCTTTTTTAAATTTTACCTGCTCCAATTCCAGGAGCCTTATCTTTTTGTCGAGGCCACCGGCATAACCGGTCAGACTTCCATCGGAACCCAGGACCCGGTGACAGGGAACTATGATAGATAAGGGATTATGGCTGACGGCCCCGCCCACAGCCTGGGCCGACATGCTTTTCAGGCCCATCCCGCGCGCCAGGATCCCCGCAATCTGGCCATAGGTCATGGTCTCCCCATAGGGAATAGTCAAAAGGATCTGCCAGACCCTCTTCCGGAAATCCGTCCCCCTCAGTTCCAAAGCTGGCATGAAATCGGGAACTCTTCCTTGAAAATAAATATCCAGCCATCTTTTTGTCTGATCAAAAACCGGCAGATCTTTTTCTTCATAGTCTGCTTTCATGCCAAAGCCATAATATTTCTGACCGTCGAACCATAGACCAGTCAGCTTATCTCCGTCGGAGGCCAAAGTGATTCCACCGAGAGGAGAATCGTAGTGATTGATATAATCTAAGTGGCTGATGTAGTCCGTCCTGGACTTCTCTGCCTGCTTTTCTGCCTGCTTTTCTGTCCGCTTCTCTGCCTGCTTTAGTTTCACTTTCTCTGCTTGCTGTTCTGCCTGCTTGTCTCCCTTTTTTTCTCTCATGGCAGAACCTCCTCCAGGAAAGCCAGGGCCTCCTCCTTCATAATCTCCCGGTCCTTACCTTCAAAGCCATGACCGGCACCTTCCATGACATGGAGCCTGGCTTTTGGGAAATATTTCAAAGCTTTTCTGGAATAAGAGATGGGAACAATCTGGTCCTGGTCGCCATGAACGATTAATACCTTTCCCGGAAATCTGCTGATAACCTGGTAAATGTCCTGGGAAAGGGCGTCTTCCCCATAGATCTTTCCCAATGTGCAATCCCATTGATGGTAGTGGTCCGGAAAACTTCCATGGGCCTTCAGGTAATCTTCGGCATCATCCTGGATCACATAGGCGGGATACAATAGAATCAAAGCCCTGACCCAGTCCGGCCGGGTCCCTGCCAGGTAAGAAGCCACATAGCCTCCCTGGCTATGGCCCCAAAGAAGGATCCTGTCCGGATCAAAGCGGGAGTCTGCCCGGAAAAACCGTAGTACCGCTTCCAGGTCATCCGCCTCCGTCAGTACCGACATCTCTTCCATGGTTCCCCCACTCATGGTGGTCCTGCTGCCTCCATAAAAGTCAAAAGTATAGAAAGCAATTCCACGCTCAGCCAGGTACCGGGCATAATCCAGCTTATGACTGTAGGATCCGTCAAAGCCATGGCAGCCGATCACCAAAGGATACGAATCATGCCGGTAATCTTTTTCCTGCCCGGTCTTTCCGCCCATCCATGGCCTGTCAGGCAGGAACAAAACCCCATATAAGTGCTTATGGCCATGAGGAACAATCACAATACTTTTTTCCATAACAGGTCTCACATCCTTTTTCTGTTCGTTTCTTGCCTGGTTTACGGTCTTCTCGTAATCCACCGGATAGGCTTCTTCCGTAACAATCTCAAAAGTATCACATCCTGCTTCATCAGCAATCCACTCTGCCACCATCTGGGCATTTCCTTTAAGTATACCATTATCAATCTGCATACTGGCACTGTTTTGATATCAGAATTCCGGTTATTGGCTGCAGGAATTATCCTGGTATATCTTTAATAATATTGTAGTTTTTTATAGTTTTCCCAGGAAAATCCTCTTTTTATCATCTCCGTAATTCTATATTCTGTCAAGGGAAGATGCCTTTAATTTGACAATTTCAATTAAAAAGCAGGCATAAAATAGCAGACACCTCTGTCAGAAGTGCCTGCGATTCAAAAAATATATTTCATTCTATTTATGATATTTCAGGACGAAGATCTGGAATCTCCTGGAAATCTATAGATATAGCCTCTCCATGGTAGGCCACCCTAGTCGTCCTGCGAAAGTCTTCATCCGTCTCCGGATAATCCAGTCTGGTGTGGGCTCCCCGGGATTCTTTCCTCTCAAGAGCTGACAGCAGCATAGCCCGGGCCAGCAACAGTCTGGCTCTGGTCTCTTCCGAGACCGCTTGCTTTTGCAGTCTGCTGATTATTTCCAAAGCATCATCCAGCTGACTCTTCTCCCTTAGAATTCCCATGGCTGACGCCAGAGTCCTGGCCATCTTTCCTTCTAGTGCCTGGTCTTTGATGTTTAGTTCTTCTTCCTTCTTCAGATCAGGTTCTGTGATTTCTGTCAAGTTCTGTTGATTATAGCCCTCATGGTCCTGCTTCAGATATTCTTCTCCGGCGCACTGGGCCGCCTTCCTGCCACCGTAGACAGCCCCCAGGAGGGAGTTACCTCCTAAGCGGTTGGCCCCGTGGTAGGCACAGGCACACTCGCCGGCAGCATAGAGGCCTGGTATGTTGGTCCGGTGGTCTTCATCTACAAAGATGCCGCCCATAAAGTAATGGATGCCCGGTGATACAGGTATAGCTGCAATCGTCGGATCAATTCCCAGATAATGGATGATCTCCTCTCTCAGGTCAGACAGCTTATGGTCCCATGTCTCTTTAGGCAAATCCCGCAGGTCAAGATAGGCCTGCCTGCCTAACAGAGCCATCTCCCGGGAAATGACGTCCCTTGGCATCAGGTTGCCCCGCTGGCCGTATTTTTCCTCCATAAAGTAGCAGGGAGACCCGTCTTCCTTCTCATAAAAGAGACGGCCGCCCTCTCCCCGGGCTGCCTCTGAAACCAGAAGGCGCTTACCGATGATCTCCACAGTGGTAGGATGGTACTGAAGGAATTCCAGGTTGGCAAAGCAGACTCCCTGGCAAAAAAGCCGGGCCGACGCCGTACCAGTGTCTGCCGTGGTCCCTGTGGTCAGACCGGGAAACATACCGTTCATACCACCACAGGCCATGATGACCTTTCCAGGGAAATAAACTATCTTTTTACTATAGATATCTGTAATTTCTGCTCCCTGACAGACTCCCTCCTCCAGGACCAACCTTTCAAAGCGATGGTGACAGTAACGGTCTACCAGCCCCTCTGCCTCATAGCGCCGGACTTGATCGATCATAGCCGCCATTAGGACCTTACCGGTAGAGCTTTTAGCATAGGAGGTCCTTTTCTTTTTCTGGCCTCCGAAATTCCGCTGAATCAGTTTCCCCTTTTCCCTGTGGAAGGGAACCCCCAGACCATCCAGGTCCCGGACCAGGTCAGGAGCCGCTCTCGTCAGGCCGGCCACCATGTTGGGATCTGCCAGCTTGCAGCCACCGGCCATGGTATCCTGGAAATGTTCTCCCACCGTATCATTCTCGCCCATGACATTGAGGGCCGCATTAATCCCGCCTTCAGCCAGGTTGGACTGGGCGCGCTCCGACTGCTGGACAGAGACCAGACGAACCGGAATCCCCATTTCTGCCAGGATCCTGGCCGCGGAAAGACCGGCCAGACCTGCACCGATAATATTAATCTTTTCTGTATTTTCTTTTATTCCTGTCATCTGAATCACCTGTATTTATGCATCAGGCCCTGCTTTCTTATTGATAATCCTTCAAAGCCATAGGATATTCTTTGCAAAAATCCTCTGAGTGGTATTCTTCATCTCTATCATGACTGGCGGCCAGAGTCTGGTCGCATTTTAAAAAATAATCCCTGGTTCCACTCACATCATCCATAGTCACATCAAGATTGTAATATTTTCCATCCAGGCAAACGATATTCCAGGCATGCTTTTCTTTCTTCCCGCCTACAAGAGCAGTGCCGGTAACAATCCGGACATCAAGACCCAGCTCCTTCAAAAGCCGGTAACAAAGAACGGCATAACCCTGACATAAAGCCGTATGATAAAAAAGGGCAGCGTAGGCGGTAGATTGGGTGTGCTTGCTGCCGGGCATATGTTTGTGAACCGTATCATAGGATACATGGTCACAGATATAGTCCCTGACACAGCAAAGCTTCTGGTAATCGGAAGCCCCGTCATCCAGGCCAAAGCCCGCTATGATCTCAGTAATCTTTCCGTCAACCTCTTCTTCCTGTTCGCTGCTCGTATAATAGACCGGCAGGATGCCGGCAATATAGCTATAGGTAGATTCGTCTTTTGTTTCTTTATATTTCAGTGTATACCCACCTGACTGGTAACGAAGATAGTCACCACTGTGGGGATCCTGGTCCTGGGCGAAGGCCGTCTCTATCATCTGGGCTGCCAGGTCTTCTATCTGGTCCCTGACAGGGCTACTGGTCTCAAAACTGATATTAATCCGGCTCCTGCGATGGATCATGGCAGACCGGATGGCTTCAGAGATCTCTTCCATATTCCCTATGACCAGACTGGCATGGCTTTGCTGCCTGACACAGCCAGCCGGCAATAGCAGGCCGGCCAGCAAGGCCAAAGCCATTACTTCTATTCTTAGTCTTAGTCTTATTCCTTTTCTCTTCCCTGCCTTCACTAGATCACCTGCCAGCGGATATAATAAATGACAAAAGCCAGTCCGGAAAGAAGCAGGAGGATGGACAGGACCAAAAGCAGGTCTGTCCGGACACTCCCTTTATCCTCGATACCAAAAGCAATCTTTAAAGGCCGGATATTGGTCGTCAGATGGACAAGCAGAGAAAAAACCAGCAGCAGTTGGGAAAGGAGTTCCATTATGCCAAAATAATTAAGCAGAAAGCTTCCTTCCACCTTCTGGCCCCGGAAGATCATTACATGGCAGGCCATGAAAAACATAAGGGCAATGCCACTGATTCTTCTGATCCAGAAGAGCTTATTGTCCTTCCAGTAGGATACGCCGGACCTTCTGCAGGCTATAAGGGTATCCAGGGTCATTTTGAATGATATCAGCATATGTATCAGAACAAAAGCCAGCATAATCCTTGAAAGATAGGAAAAAAGGCTGCTGCCCCCCTTGGTCAGGCCCAGCAGTTCCATTCCTCCCCAGATCATATGAACCAGGAACAGAATCATGATAAAGCTTGTAATGACAGCATTAGCTCTTCTCATAGGCCCTCCGATTCGATGGTGATAACCTGGTCTCCGCCGGCTATGGCGGCAGTATTATGGGCATCATAGACTTCCCGGGACAGCAGCATGACATCAAAGCTGCCATATCTGGCCTTGGAAAGCATCAGGGTGGCATCCTCTGTTCTCAGCTTCATCTGGTTTTCCGGCAGCCGGCTCTGGAAACTTCTTGCCAGTTCCAGGCCTGCCGGGTCAGAATCTGCCACAACACAGGAAATGTCTTCAAAGATATAGTCGATCTCCTGGCCGGAGAAAAACTTTTTCCACTCAGCAAGCTTCTCTTCATCCCGGTGAAGTTCTTTATTAATCAATACCACATAAGCGCCTGACGGCTGTTCAATGACCACTGTGGCTGCGGTCAGGGCGTCCGCTCCCTCTCCGGACAGGAGCCGGGTCACGGCTCCTGTCCGGTAGAGGGGAAGGCCGACCAGGAGAAGAAGTGACACGGCAATGATGAAAACATGCCTTAAAAATCTCATTCTTCTGCTTCCTTCAGAGCATTCTCAACGGCCTCCACAAACTCATTGTAGTTGATGGTGGCGCCGCTGATGGAATCGATGCCATCCAGCTGGCCGTTCTGTACGAGCATGTCCGCATACTCTGCACAGGCAGCGTTAGCCTTCTGGGCCTTGTTATAGTAGTCCTTGTTGGCAATACGGCCATCTTCCTTGCCGTAATCCTTATCTTTCAGAGTCCCGTCTACTTCATAGGTCTGGTAGGTACAGGCAGCGATGGCTCCATCCTTGATGGTGATATTCACCACACCATAACCATTGCCGTCATCGGTTCCATCATCATTTTCATAAACAGAACTCTTACCTTCATAGTCCCCATCCTTGTAGGAGACATTCTTCCCGCCGCCGCAGCCTGCCAGCATCAGAGCACACAGGCCGGTGGCCATGACTAATTTCCATGTCTTTTTAGCCATACTTTTACTCCTTTTTTCCACATGATTATTGTAGGGTAATATGCTTGATTTTTCCAGTAAAGTTTTCATTAATCGTCTCGTGGTCCACCTTGCCGTTACGAAGGACGATGGTCCTCTGGGCTACCTCGGCCACCTCCGGGTTATGGGTAACCACAATTAAGGTTGTCCCATCCTCATGAAGCTTGCGGAAGAGCTCCACTACGATCTCTTCATTGGCCTCATCCAGGTTGCCGGTAGGCTCGTCGGCCAGGATGATCTCCGGATAATTAATCAGGGCTCTGGCCACGCAGACACGCTGCTGCTCTCCACCGGAAAGCTGACTGGGATAGTGGTGGGCCCGCTCGGAAAGGCCTACCCGGTCCAGGGCCTCCAGGGCCTCCTTTTCATCAGGCACACTATGGTAATACTGGGCCAGCATGACATTTTCCACGGCAGTCAAATAGCTGACCAGGTGGAACTGCTGGAAGATCAGACCGATCTTATCCCTCCGGATGTCGGTCAGGGCGCTGGCACTTTTTTTGGCGATATCCACACCATCCAGAAGAATCTCTCCTTCTGTGGCTTTATCAAGGGCACCGATGATATTCATCATAGTACTTTTCCCGGAACCGGAGGGTCCCATGATTGCCAGCCATTCTCCCTTTTCCACCTTGATGTTTACATGGTCGAGGGCATGAAGGCTGCCATATATTTTTGAGACATTTTTTAATTCCAAAAGGCTCATGTCTTATTCTCCTTTCAGCACGAGGGCAGGGTCAACATCGACAGCACTTCTGATGGGGATCAGGCAGGCTAATCCTGTAACCAGAACAGAAGCAATCACGGTCAGGGGCACCAGCCAGGGCATGAGAGTGATGGAACTGTTGAATACATTCATGGATACCACCTGGGCAAAGACGAAGCCCAGTATGGAGCCAAGCAAGCCGCCAACGGCTCCCAGGACCAGACCTTCGCCCATAAACTCTGCAATGATACTCTTATTGCTGGCTCCCAGAGCTTTACGCAGGCCGATTTCTTTTCTCCGTTCCGCCACCACGGCCGTCATGGTCGTAGCCACGCAGATCATGGTCAGAGCCAGGACAATCACGGTAACCAGCAGCACCAGAGCCTGGAGCTTGGTCAGAACCGTGGTCTCTGACTGGGTCACCCGCTTGACCAGACGGGCATTGATTCCATCCACAGATTCCGTAATCTGGTCAGCTATGGTCTCCAGTTCTTTGGCATTGGCAGATACGGAAAGCTCGCAGATATCATAGACTGTCTCCTTACCAGTCAATTCTTCCATATCCTGCAGATTCATATAGACATAATTCTCCTCCTTACCACCAGTATCCAGAATACCTGTCACTGTAAAGTCGATATAATTGTCGAGAACTACTTCCTCTTCTGTGGTGGCCTCAGCGGCCTGGTCTGTGCCGCCCTGGTTCTCTCCAGCCTCAGCAGCCGGTCCTTTCTCCTCTTCCTTTTCCGGAGCAAAGGTACAGGTAACCCTTTTGCCCGGCTTCAGATTATAGGTTTCCGCCACATTCTTTCCGACCATAATCTCACCGGATTGGGCCGGCCAATCTCCGTCTACCTTCCAGAAGGGACTGGTCTTTTCCGCTCCCTTCATGTCTGTGGCCGCGGCCATGACAGGCCGGTCATTGATCCTCACTGTATCATAACGGTAGGGAGCCATACCCACCAGCTTGTCGGAAGGAATCAGAGCAGCCGCCTTATCCACATCCTCAGGAATGATACTGTCACCCGTGGCTGTGAAGATCATGTTGGCACCGTAATTTCTGAACTGTGCTCTCATCTGCCTGGGCACGTCATAATAGATGGTCAGCAGACCGGACAGGATCATGGCACCGATGGAGATAGCCAGCAGGGCTATAACCATTCTGGATCGCCTTCTCAAAAGCGAAGCAGTAATCATACGAAAATACATTTTCCTCTTTTTCATTACTTCGCTCCTTATCTACCATGCAAAACTTCCGTGGGCCGCAGGTTAAGCAGCATACGGATCGCAGGAATACAACCAATGAGGGTTACAATGGCAACAAGCACAGCCACCACCGGTATGACCATAGGTCTCATGGATATGGCTGAATTAAAAACGGAATGGCCCACAATCTGGGCAAAGCCCATCCCGGCAAAGAATCCAAGCACACCACCAATGACGGCCGTGCACATAATCTCTGTCAGAATCAATCCTGTGATAGACCTGTTGTGGGCACCGATGGCCTTCATGAGGCCAATCTCCTGGGACCGCTCCATAACGGAAGCCGTAACCAGGTTACAGATACCCAGGGCTGCTCCAATCATAGAGAGTATGGTAATCAGGATCATCAGCAGCTGGGTCTTCTCCAGAATCTGGCCCTCTGAATCCGCTACCTGGCGGACTGCGGAAGCCACAGAATCTGTGATAACCTCCTCAATCTGGTAACAGATGGAGCTTACATAGGCCGTACAGTACCAGGTCTCATACTGGGATACGGACAGGGATCCGGGATCCTTGGCCGCTTTCTCCGCCAGCTCATTGTCCGGTGTGGTCAGGGCCAAAACCTCTATACTGTCGATCTTGCCGTCCAGACCACCCAGGGCCTGGGCCGTGTCTACTGTCACATAGATCAAATCGTCCTCCTCGCCACCGGCATCAAAAATCCCGGCAACTTTCAGGTCATTTTCTCCCTGGGACCCGGTCACATGGATGGTATCTCCCACGGAAATCTTTTCTTTTTCCGCCAGGGCCGCTCCTACCATGGCCAGGCTGGAACTATCCTCCGCCTGCTCATCGATCCAGTCACCGTCCTTGATCTCCCACCAACTTCTCAAAGATGCCACACCGGCATCTAAAGCCTCACCGGTGGGCAGGTCCATGTGGTGGTTGAACCAGGTTCCGGTCACATCTACTTTATCTCCGTTATCCAGGCTGGCCTCAGCCGTGATAAAGGGAGTATAGTCTACAATATTAAATGCCCAGAAGATCGTCTTGATCTTACCCAGCTCATCTTCCTTCAGGTAGGCACCGGTGATATTTTCACCGCCCACGTCGTACAATTCATTGAGAACGGAAGTATCCTTGGGAACCACTTTAATATTGGCGCCATAGGCCTTCAACTCCTGGTTAATCTTGTCGCCGACATCCATCATCACCGAAAGCATGGCTGTCGCCAGAGAGGAGCCAAGTGCGATCGTGAAAGCGATCAGCAGCATTTTCTTCCATTGCCTCAAAAAGGCTTTGGCTATCATTCGTACAAACATCACTTAAACTCACTTTCATACTCAAGAAGTCCGGATATGGGAACAATGATCTGCCCATCCTTGATCTCATAGGGGATAACAATAGGGTTACATCCACCCTTAAAACCGATGGTAGATATATTCATGACAACGTCACACAGGTTGCAGACAACCTGTCCATCTTTTTCATAATATCCGGTCTCACCACAGACATCACAGGCATCCAGTCCGATTCCGTAGGCAGAGGAATTGGGCTTCTTAATTACAATAAAACGGATGACAACTCCTTTTTCCGTCTCATAGGCAAAGCGATGGAGATGGCCGTCAGCCACCAGGTCAAAGGAAACATATACATTTTCATCATCCACTTTTGTGGCATCCTCAATGGGTGACAGGGTAACATCCGTTGAATTCATGGCCTCCACAACGGTAATATTGAGAACACCAAGAACACTGACAATCATGACTGTGGTCGCCCAACGGCGGATATTGCGCCACTTGGCCCGGATCTTCCGGTGCTCCGCCGGATTGGTGTAGGGCTCGTTCTGGCGCAGGCTCTGGATCCATAATAAGACGGATACCAGGCAGACCAGGGCCAGGGAAGCGAAGATAAACCAGTCACTGTGGTTTTTGACAAAGACCGTATAGGTAAACATGGTGTGGTTTGATACAACAATCTTCTTCTGGAAAAACACAGAAAAGAGTCCCGAAAGTCTCATGGCCGCGTTGAGCAGAAGCTCCAGTCTCAGCAGAACAGCTACAGCCCTGTCAGAAAGTCTCATGGTACATTTCTCCACAGCCAGGAAGGTCACAACCACCAGAACAAGGCCTGCGGTAAATCCAATCATAGCCATGAGGAAATCTGTGGATATCATCGTCTGTTCATCCATCTGCACCCGGTAGGGATAGGCCCATACTTCCGGCATGGCATATACGATGAGGGTCATAAAAAGAATACCCAGCATGATCCAGGGAATCTTTCTTATGACAGGATTCTTGGCGTCTTTAAATGGTTTGAGGGTAAAAACCAGAAAAAGTACAAAAGCGCTCAGGGAAATGGCATAGACATATCCGTTCAGAATTGCAGAGTCAATCATGCTGGTGGTATTCCTCATAAAAGCGATGAAAAGGGATAAAAGAACCCCGGTCAGAGCGAAGACCCAGACGATCCGCTTCTCTGTCTTGTCAGCTTTCATCCTTGTATAACCAGTGATCACCCCGCAGATTACTGCCTCCATGAGTATTGCACGCGTTGTTAATATCAAATAATCATACATTAATGAATCCTCCGTGAAATAATCTCATACGCACGAATGCGACGCACCAGAAAAACGGTGCGCCGCCTCGTTAAGAGTAATGAATTCAATTCATTTGTATTGGGCAGTATTACTCGAGACCTGCAAACTCCCATCCCTCGAATGTGTATGACAGATTTCCATCTTTGAAGTGGTCTTTCAGTGCTCCGCCAGGACCTGTCTCGGAATCGGAATGGATCAGATAACCGTTCTCGCCAGGGCTGTGGATTGTGATGGTAAGGTTGTAGGTACCGGGATCAAGCTTGATGTTGTTACCATAATGAGGTCCATCAGATGCTGCCATCTCCATGAAGGTACCGGCAACAACTTCCTTGTCGGTCGCTGCGTCTGTGATCTTGTAATCAACGGTCAGATAAGGAACCCACTCACCTACCGGGTAACCAAGGTCATTCTCGAGAGCGGAGATATCAGCCTCGATATGGATGTCAGCATCCTCTGCCTTGTAGGATGTGGTCTCGTTCTCCATGGGAACAGACTGGAACCATACTGCGGAAAGGTTGATGAAGTCAAGCTCCTGATCGCTGAAGATTTCGTTCTCAACGAAACCGGCGTCACCGGCTGCCGCATCTTCTGTGGTTACGTTTGCTGCTACGGTTTCTTCTGTTGCTGCTGCATCATTGTTGTCACTTGTTGCTGTACTTCCACATGCTGTGAGAACACCAACTGCCAATGCACTAACAAGCAGCGCTGCAAGAATCTTTTTTCTCATTTTTTCCCTCCTATTTTTATTAGTAAATGAGTAATGAATATATTTATGAAAGGATTTCTCCCTCTCATACAGAATCAGGATCAGGAAGCGGATGTCTTGTTCATCTCTTCCTTAAGGCGCTTGTTCTTTTTCAGCCAGTGGATAAAGGTTCCTATGGTTATGGCTGTAAGAATCAGCTGCGGTACTACGGTCTCTACACATGGGTAGATACCCAGGATCTCAAGGATGGAGTTGGACGGGATCCAGGCAACCCAGGGCGGGGATGTCATAGAAATCACATCACCCTCGATCAGTTCCTTGATACCACTTCCCAGGAAAGCGATGGCCATGATTGCCATCAGAATACTGGTTGCCAGGAAAAATGGTTTGAGCGGTAATCTTACGGACAGGAACCTGATGGCCAGGTATACACCTACCAGAACTACACAGCCGACGCCGAAGCCCAGCCAGACCATAGTCATGTTGTCTCCGGAAAGCAGGGGCTGGTAGAACAGGATGACCTCGGCACCCTCTCTGTAGACTGCCAGGAAGGCGGTAAAGGCCAGGGCCCATGTGCTGTTCTTCTCTGTTGCCTCTCCAACCTTGCTCTTAATATAGGCATCCCAGGCCTCAGCCTCCGACTTGGAAACCATCCAGTTGCTGACCCAGAAAAGGACAACAACGGCAATCAGGGCGGTCACACCTTCAATGACCTCCTGGGAGGCGCTGTTGGCAAGCTTCAACTGGTTGAGCAGCCATGCGGATACAAAACTCAGGACGATACCCATAATGGCTCCGGTATATACCGGGCGGAGGAGCCGCTTCTGTTCTTTCTCATCCTTGGTGGTCTTAACCAGGTAGGCGATGATGGCACCTACAATCAAAATAGCTTCCAGACCCTCACGGAGAAGGATGGTGAAGCAGGCGATGAAGGTCGCTACTCCTGCAGACCGTCCGCCACCGGTAGACTCGCCATTCTCATCCACACCATCCAGCTTGTTAGCATCGGTACGGATCATGGTTCTTAAAATATCAACTTCTTTATCAAACTCCTCCTGGCTGCCGCCCTTGGAGGCTGACTTGGCAGCGGAGAACTGTAATTCCACTTCAGATTTGCGGGCGCCGGAGATATAACCCATGGCATTCCGCTCAAAACCAGTGGTCTCATAATAGCCGTAATAGCCGTCATTGACACAATTGTAAGCGCCTTCGGCATCGCCTTGTGCATATCTGGCCTTGGCCTCACGGAAAACTTCGCTCATAGCATCCGCTACATCGTTCCAGGTCCATCCGGACTCCAGGCCGGCAACCTTGGAATACTCTTCCCAGGTACCATAGTATTTCTCTGCGAAGATCGGGGTAGCCTTGGTCTCTGACTCTTCAGCGATATCCATCTCCACTTCCACGCCGTCCAGTTTGTTGGCCGCTGCGCGAAGATCGGCAATCAGGACATCCTTGGCTGTGGTCAGGTCGTCGGCAGAACCGCCGGCATCCATAATCTTGTTACATTCCTTGAAGTCTGCCAGAGCTGTGGATTTATGGATAGCCGGAAGCTCCTTCTGCATGGCCACCTTGAACCCTGAACCGCCCCAGTACTGGGTCTTCACCGTCGAAAACTGGCTTTTGGCAGTCTTGACATCACCGCTTTTATAGGTGTTCACTGCCTCGGTAAGGCCCGCGTCCATGGCATCCACCACATCATTGTAGGTAAATGTGGAAAGGTTATTGGCTTCTGTGTACTCCTTCCAGGTGGGATAGAAGGTATCCGCCATGGCCAGCATGGGCTGGAAGACCAGCAGCATGGCCAGCAGCAAAGGAAGGATCAGATTCATATTCTTTTTAAAATACTTATTCATAAGTCATCCCTTCATCGGATTCTATTCCTGATCCGCCGTATTAAATCAGCTGAATCAGTGTGTTTAAAATGGTTAACAAATTCTTTTTCCGGAATTATACCAGGCCAGGACCCTACTGCCGGACTCTTATGTTTCACTCAGAAACTATCCATCTTCTTTCTAAAATAGATTTATGTCAAACAGTGCTTGCCAGTTGACAGATAGGCTAGATTAGAAGCTGCAATCAACAAGAACATAAATCCAACTAAAGTTAGTAACAACTATCCATATGGTTAAAATTATAACTACAGTTAGTATCTTGTTATCAATCTTTTGTATAAGTAACTGTAGTTATAAATTACATATTTTAGTTAGAATACACTAATTGACATCATTAGAATAAGACCTGGAAGGATAAAAGTCAAGCTATAATATGCTTACTGATCATACTTTTATCAATAAGAAATCCTAAAATACTGGACTTCTCATTAAAGCTTATCCTCATGAGTCTGACAGTCTCTGGTAACTGGACTTTATGGTCATCTATCCTTTCTTCTTAACCTGTAAAATAGTTTTTAAGTATTATAATAAACAAATATTCCTCATCTAAAAGCAAATAATCCCCATTCGTTTCTATTCCTCAAAAACGAATGGGGATCAGCTTATATATGATGATTTATGATTGATTCAGTCCTTCTAAAGTCCTGTGGAGCAGGAAGACAGATACAAGCAGGCACAAAGCCTCTTCTGCCGGCTGGGCATGAATCAGTCCCCTATAGCCCCAGATCCGGTTAAAGAGTAGCAGGAAGGGAATATAGAGCAGCAGCTGTCTTACCAAAGTGATACTGAAGGCATACATGGGCATGCCGATGGCATTGTACATATTACGCACCATGGCTGTGGTTCCCACAAAAGGAAGAATCAGCAGGGCCGCCCGCAGGGTCTTTGTACCAGTCTCCAGAACCACCGGATCCCTGGTAAAAAGGCCGACCAGACCGGGTGCCGCCAAAGCATAAAAAGCCATGACACCCAGTTCCACCAATGTCACCACCAGAATGCCGGCCCGGATCAGCTGCCGGAGACGGCCATAGTTTCCGGCCCCGTAATTATAGCCCATCAGAGGCTGGCAGCCTGCCGTGATGCCCTGGTAGATATAATTGCCAAAACTCATGATCTTACTGGAGATTCCCATGGCCGCCACAGTCAGGCCTCCATAGGCCGCTGCCAGGTTATTTAAAACCAGGATGGCTGCCGTACTTAAAAACTGCTCCAGGGTATGGGGAACTCCCACCAGCATGATCTCCTTGAAAATCCTCCAGGAAAAGCCCGCATAGGCCGGACGCAGCCTAAGCAGGGACCTGCCTGACCCATAAATCCAGACAAAGTAGATTACACTCAAGGCATTTCCCAGAACCGTGGCTATGGCTGCCCCTTTAATCTCCAAACCCAGGGTAAAAATGAAAATAGGATCCAGAATGATATTGGCCACTGTTCCAAGAATCATACCTATGGTAGAGTAGCCGGTGGAACCCTCGCTTCGCAGCAGCTGACCGAAAGCATAGTTGCCCATGGTAAAGAAAGACCCCAGCAGCAGAACTCTGGTGTAAGTGGAGGTGGCGGCAAAGGTATCCTGCCGGGCCCCCAGGAGCCTGGCTAAGGGTCCGGTAAAAAAGATACCGGCCAGGGCCATAAAAAGCCCCATGGCAAGAATCATCTCAAAGCCCTGCAGAAGGGTTCTCTCAGCCTCTTCTGTCCTCCCTGCACCCATACAGCGGGCGATGTAGGAGGCGGCCCCGTTGCCCACGATTCCCGACAGGGCAATCATGACCATCAGGACCGGGTAGGCCAGGTTGGCCCCCGCCAGCTGGTAGGCGTCATCAAGCTGTCCGATAAAATAGGTATCTACCAGGTTATAGGCCACCATGAAGAGCATACCCATGGCCACCGGCAGGCCCATCTTAAGGACTGCCCTGACCGGGGTCTCCTTCTCCATGATGTTTATTCTCCGATCATCTTTATTCATAAATAGCGGCCGCAGAACATCAGCGATCTGCGGCCTGTCTCATCTCCTTTATCTCATGATGTCTCATCTGAAAGAAACAGGATATCCATCCCTGCTTCCCTATGCTGCCACTAGCTGTTCTTACCCTGTTGGAAAGAAATCTAATAATTATCCCCAGTCCCTCCCGACTGGTTCTAACTGGTCTTTTCCAGTACAAAAGAAAATGTCTTCTGGTCCTGGTTCAAAGTCATGGAATCCTCTCCCTTGACCTTGTATCCTTCGGGAGCCTTTAGGACATGGACCTCATAGGAAGTATCCGCCGGGTCCACGATAATCTGTCCCCGGGCATCTGACTCCATCATCTGACAGTTATCAGCACATAGGCTGACCATAACACCTGCCACCGGATTACCGTCCTGGTCAGTGAAGCTTAATTTATAAGCGTCATCCTTTTCCTCAGGCTGGGCCTTAGTCTCTCCCTGTTCCCCCTGGTCTTCAGGAATCTCGTAATCGGTCAGGGACTGACTGTAGTCATCGGCCAGAAAATCCTTAAACAAACGGTCGAACCTGCTGCCATCCAGAATGGCGCCCAGCTCTTTCCAGCAGACTACACCAAACCGGTCCACCAGCAAGGAAGCAGGGTAGCCGGACTTATTCATCTCATTGAAGATTCCTGTGGGCTCTATACCCATATAGAAGGTCAGACCATTCTCCTTCTTGATGGGAGCCAGAGTCTCAAGAGTATCAGAAGGCTCGGTGGACAAGGCTATGATGGCCACATCTTGGGAAACATTCTTATAGGCCTCCTCCATGACCGGAAACTCCTGGATACAATAAGAACACCAGCTGGCAAAGCAGTTAATCAAAACCACCTTATGATCCTTCAGGATATCCGAGTACTTGATCTGGCTTCCATCTGCCAGATTAACCGTAAAGTCCTCTAGTTTTTCTCCTATGGCAGGTCCGCCCATGAGGTCGTCTTTCTGGGCTGCCAGAACCTGCTCTTTTGAATCTGCGGCCTGGAAGGGGTACATAGGAGAAAAGGCTGCTGATACAAGCATCAGAAAAGCCAGCATAATGCCGATCCTTTTTTTCATAAACACCTCCTGTAAATGTAGGCTATAGGAAACATTTTCTCTTTCACAAGATGCATTATATCATAAATGAAATATTTTTAAATAAACCTTTCCCCTTGGAAAAACATTACTATTTCACGCCTGGTAGACCACCCGGCCATCCTTGACAGTCATGGAAACTCCGATGTCTTGAATCTTGTCCGGCTCCACCTGGTAGGGACTGGCATCCAAGACCGTCAGGTCCCCGTGCTTGCCAGGCTCAATGGAACCCTTGATATTCTCCTCCCTGGCACTGTAGGCCCCGTCGATGGTAAACATGCGCAGAGCCTGGTAGACGCTGACCCGGTGCTCCGGATAGGGATGGTTGACTGCGGCATGAATACCCAGAATGGAATTCATGGGGGTCACATTGGAATCAGAGCCTCCTGCCACCAGGATTCCATGGTCTAAAAACTTCTTATTGGGATAGGCCTTTCTCTCCCTCTCCACACCGGTACGGATCTGGTAGACACTGCCGGGACCGCCCCGCAGATAGGAAAAGGAAGGCTGGGTGGACACGATAATATGGTACTTGGCCGCCCGCTCAATATCCCGGTCATCACAGAAGCCGAAATGCTCAATACGGAACCGGTGGTCCTCCCAGGGATATTTGGCATAGACCTCCTCAAAACAATCCAGCACCTGCCGGATGGCCTTCTGGCCGATGGCATGGTAGCCACATTGGATCTTATGGGCAAATGCCTTTTCCACGGAAGCCAGCATTTCCTCCTTGGGAATGTATATGATACCACAGGTGTCAGGCTGGTCAGCATAGGGCTCGTCAAAAGCCGCCGTCCGGGAGCCTATGGAACCGTCAGACAGATTGTCCGTCCCCTGCCGGTCATAGCCCCTTTCGATCACCTTGTCCAGGTCAAAGGTATCCCAGTAGACGATAAAATCCACATCCGTATGACCCTGGAGTTTTTCAAAAATATCAATATCCTTATCAGAAAACATTTCCCCGCCCTCCATACCATGGATGGTGGTGATGCCCTGGCGGAGAGCCTCCTTTTCCACACTGCGGATGGCCTGCTCCCGCTGGGCCGGAGTCATGGAATTATTAAAATAGCCCCGGACTATGGCATTGGCCTCCTCGTGCATCCGGCCGTTGGGCCTGCCTGCCTGGTCACGGCAGATGCCGGCCTCTTCCCCGGTCAGCCCAATCTGCTCATAGCAGACCCGGTTGATCAGCGTATAGTGAAGGCCCCGGTCCAGGATGTAGACACCCCGGTCAGGAAATAAACGATCCAGCTCCTCCATGGTCGGCGGTCTCTTCTCCGTCAGCCTGGACTCGTCCAGACGGACACCACAAACCCAGCCATCAGAACTCCTTTCCGACTCCTTCTTCAAGGCCTCCAGGACCTCCTCCACGCTGTGACAGTCGTAGAGGTCCACACCCAGAGAAGCCAGTCCTGTTCCCATGACATGCACATGACAGTCATGGAGGCCCGGCAGGACAGTCTTTCCCCTCAGGTCAAAGACCGGTATACCCTCCGACTCTGCCTCCTCCCTGATCTGGTCACTGTCTCCGACAGCCTTAATAATGCCATTCTTTACCAGGACTGCCTCTGCCCGGCTGTCCTGTCCATCCATAGTAATGATATTGCCCTGAATCAAGGCAAGACTTCCCACTGCCATGATGGGTCCCCCCTTTCTCTTTCTCTGTATATGTTCATTTAATAATTAATCTTTTATACTATGATTATACTACTTTTTATCGATTACCCATAGTAATCAAAATATATCTTTTTTCAAATATCGGTGAAAATGATATCCCACAAGATATCCCAACAGACCTCTTGTATTATTCTAACTCTTATATTCTGACTTTTGTACCCTAACTCCTACATTCTAATTATAAAAACAAAATGCATTTCTTAAAAAAAGCCGGGGAAAATCTGCCGTAAATGACAGGTTTTCCCCGGCTTAGAATATCATTATACTGCCGGATTCATCTCCGGTTCTGCCTCCTGAGCCTGGGCTGGCTTTTCCTGCTCTGGCTGCTTTTCTAATTCCTTGCAACTTTCCAGCTCCCGCCGCTGCTTTTTGATTCCGGCTTTAACTTTTCTCTCCAATCTCTTTATTCTCTTCAGCTTTTTCAGCTTGCCCGGCTTCAGAACCTTGATCAGGACAGCCAGAATCACAAGTCTTCTCACTGTTTTCAATCCAAGCAGCTTACGGGCAAGGCTGGCAGCCACACTCAATTTCCCTATTTTTTTATGCTTAGTCAATTTTTTAGCCTTGGCCAGTTTTTTAACCTTTGCCAACTCCTTAGCCTTGGCCAGTTTCTTAATCTTGGCCAGTTTTTTGCCTTTGGCCAGCTTTCTCAGCTTAGCCAGCTTTTTGGCCTTGGCCGGCTTTTTGCCCTTAGCCGGCTTTTTAACCTTAGTGCCAATATTAAGCTTCTGCAATCTATCCAGGCCGGTTAACTTTTCCGGCTCCCCGGCCTTGGTCAGCTTAAGCAGCTTGGCAAGCTTTTCCAGGTCCCCTGCCTCCAGCAGTTTTATCAAGCTGACCAGCTTATCCGGCTGGACAGCCTTACCGGCCTTAATCGACTTAACCATCCTTCTAAGCTTTCTCAGCCGCCGTATCCTTCTGATCTTTTTCACTATTTTCATTCTCAACCGCCTCCTTTACATTCCTGTTATACCAGTCCTCCAACTTTTCATCCTCCGCCGTCTTCCTGATAATCATCTTAATCAGCCGGTCCAGGTCGGAATCATCCCTATAATCCGCCGGTGCATAATACTTAATCCGGTTCTCCCGGATCATCTTCTGCACCTTGGCCCGGTCACCGGAATCCGGATCATAAACCCCTATGGCATGACCCCCATTCACATTGACCAGCTTCATACAGGGAATATCCGTATCACTATCCCCCAGATAAACGATATTGCGGAAAGGCACCCTTATCTTATCCGGTGGAAAATAGGTGTTAACCGCCGGATCATTGATATCCAGGACTCCTTTTTCTATGCGGAAAAGCAGCTGGGTCTTGGTGGTATAATTAATGGACTGGGCCGGCCACTTGGCCACTCCCCGCTCATTATAGTAAAAGGCACTGGCATAAATCTTCTCGAACTCACCGGCAATCCTGGTTCCTTCGATCATCTCCTTGAGACCGGATGAAATGATATAGTGCTCCACAATCACCCCATGCTCCCGGCCATAGCGGCGGATCCGGTCAAACCAGCCTTCCACTCCCGGGAAGAGCCGGACCTTTGCCCCGTATTCCGCCAGGGCCTTCCTGGTCAGGACCAGATTGCCCTCAGCCTCCTGGACCATCTTGAGCATATAGGCCAGGTTACTGTCCATATCATTGGCAACAGCCACCTCATTGGACTCCTTCCAGAACTGGTCCTCATCAAAACCCACCGACTGGATATAACCCTGGGCCTGCATATTATCCGGTGAAAGTGTTTTATCAAAATCGTAACAGACCGCCAGCACCGGCCTGTCCTCCTTGATCTTCCGGGCAAATCCCATCTTGACCCCCTCCTATCATATACCCTTTTATAATAACCTTTTATATCTTCACATCTTCCGGGACCAAAAGTCTATTTAAGGTCCCATAGCTGGATCCAATAAATCCATTTAATCCGATAAATCCAATTAATCCAATGGATCCACCAGATTCAACCGTTCCAACCGATTCAACCGATTCAATCGATCCACCAGATCCACCAAATCCAAACGATTCAACCGATCCAACCGAAGAATCCAGTAAGTCCCTGTCCCAGATGCCCAGCCTGGCAGCTGTCAGGGATTATGCTCCCCGGTCAAAAGGTTCTTATGACCAGAAAGAAAATCTATGATGAAGAAATAGGATTGGGGTCCGTCACTCACGGTTTTTCAACACCTGGGCCGGCAGGATCCGGTTAAGTCTTTTAGTCAGCATAACACTGATTAGAAGATAAAGCAAGAGGACTGCCCCATAGATTCCCGCATACATATACCAGGGAAAATGAAGGTTCATGGCACAGGCCACATTACTGATAAAATAGGGATATATGGCATCCATACAGGCCTTGGAAAGGGGCAGGCAGACCGCCGCCCCGGCAGCCACCAGGTAGAAATTCCCATTGAGGTAGAGCCTCCTGATCTCCCTCTTCCTGTAGCCGAAAACCTTGGCCAGAGAGATACTGAAGGCAGACCGGTCAATCATAACCTTCATCATCAGATACATGACCACCATAAAGATGACAGCGGAGGCTCCCGCCATGACAATGATCATACTCATCATCAGACTCACATAGACATGGGCACTCTTTCTGATATCATCCTTAGCCAGGACGGAGGCCAGCCGGCCGGCCGGTATTTCCAGGGCATGGTCAGCCAGAACCATGTTATAGTAGTCGGACTTGACCCCGAAAAGGTCTCGCATGGCATCGATATCCATATAGACAAACATACCGGCAGAATACTGGCTGACAGCCTTGATGGAAAATGCATAATAGCGGTCATTTTCCTCATCTTTAAGAACCAGGTCATCTCCTGGTTCCAGGGCAAATTTCTGGGCCAGGGCAGAAGAAATGACCACATCGCATTCATTGTCTGGGAAATCATTCTGGGAAATGTCCGTGGCCAGGTAGGGATTGGCTTCCTTTCCCTTTTTGTTAATCCCGATCAGACTGATATCAAAATCATAGCCGAACCTGGATTTCTTCAGGGACTGGACAAAACAGGCCTCCCCACCTTCAGGGGGTTCCTTTTCCGGATACTTGTAATTATACATATATTCAAAACGGGTATCCGCCACATTTTCAATCTGGACATTTTTACACATAACATAACAGTCCAGGCTGATCATCAGGACCAGCAGACAGATAAACATGCCAAATAAAACGGCAAAAACAGACCTCAGCTCTCTTAACATCTGCCGGATCCGGAAACGGGCCACAAAGCCCATATTTCCCAGATCAATCTCCCTGACCCGGGTCGCTCTCTGTTCATTGCGCAGGAGAGCCAGGGCCGGACTGTTCAATTTCTTACGGATAACGATATAGTTGACAATGGCGGCCACCAGGGGAGGCATAACCATACCATAAAGCAGGACCGGGACTTCAAAAAGGATATCCAGCCTGGGCACTGAATAATAATTGTAGGTATCCTGCAATTGATAATCCAGCCCGATGGGACTATAGCCCAGGATTGTCCCGATGATACCAGCCAGCAGAGTGACCAGAACCGGCAAGACCAGATAGTGGGTCAGCAGGTCCCGCCGTTTAAGGCCCAGAGCATAGAGGGCCCCTATGACCTGGCATTCTTCTTCAATATTATGGATGACAAAAACAGAAATCACATAAGTAAAAAGCACCATAAGAATGACCCCGGCCACCGCACCGGCCACCCGGTTGATCTCCACATCATCCCTGGCTGCCCCGATCCGGGGATTATCCCTGGCAATGATAAAAGACTCCAGATTATTGATATCCACATTGACCAGGTCGTCAATCTCCTCTTCCGACCCGGCCCCCATAAAACGAAGCAGTTTTTTCAGGTCTTTAAGGTCCGAAAAATTCTCATTCCAATAATCTTTAAAATAGGGATCCTCCACATCCAATTGGTTAAATTCAAAGGTTTTCAGCTTCTCTTTCAAGTCCTTATCCGTCATGGAGCCACCCAGCAGGTAACCATACTCATAGGTCTCAGCCCTGCTGCTCTTTTTACTTTCCAGCAGGTCCTGGTAGGCCTGGTCTGTCACAAAGGCTGTCCCAAAATTCTTACTGTCAGAGGTATTATCCCCATACTCCTTGATAGGATTCTGGTAATCTGGTGAAGTACAGATCGCACACACCTGAAAATCCAGGTCCCCAATCCTGATCTGGTCCCCGATCTGGATGTGGTGCTCTTCACAGTATCGCTTTTCCAGGGCCAGCTGGGGCAGAGGCCTGTCGCTGCTTATAATTTCGGAACCTGTATCTTTTTCCTTACTATACTTACCCTCTCCGCCGGCTGTCTGACTACTGCCGGTTTCCCTACTGTCGGTTTTCCTGCCGCTGGTTTTCCTAATACCGGTTTCCCTATTGCCGGTTTCCTGGTCCTGGGGCTCCTGGCCCTGGTCGCAGACGATCTGGTCGATCTCCTGCCTGACCTTAAAGACCCGGAGAGAGGACTGGTCCTCCAGTTTAAAGTCTAGGAAAAAAAGCTTTTCTAAGGTAACCCCCGCCTCTGTCAATTCTTTGATTTCCTCTTCTTTAAGGGGAACAAAGGTAGAAAAGCGGCCGTCTTCCACGTGGTGGTCAGCATCACTGGCCTGGGTCCGGACAATCACTGTATCAGCAGACCCGATCAGGCTGATAATAATATAGATTCCAAAGATAATCATCAGGCCCAGGGCAAGATAACGGGGAAAATTCCTGACCAGGTCCCTCAGAATCCTCTTTCTCAGTATCCTTTGCATCACAGATCCTCCAACTGGGCAGCCGGGACCCTGACCTGGTTCTCATATTCCCTGCTGATCTCCCCGTCCTTAATATGAATCACCTTATGAACCATCTTTCTGATGGCATTGTTGTGGGTGACAATCAACATGGTAGTCCCGTAAATTCTATTAATCTCCTCCAGCAGAACCAGGATATCCCTGGAGGTTTTGGAATCAAGAGCTCCCGTAGGCTCATCACAAAGCAGCAGCTTAGGGTTCTTAATAAGAGCCCGGGCTATGGCACAACGCTGCTGCTGACCTCCCGAAAGCTGGGATGGGAACTTGTTCTGATGTTCCACCAGACCCAGGGTCTCCAGAAGCTGGCCCATGGGCAGAGGCTCTTTGGTCAAATACTGGCAGATCTGTATATTCTCCTTGACCGTCAGGTCAGGAATCAGATTATAAAACTGGAAGATAAAGCCCAGCTTCTTCCTTCTGTATTCAGAAAGGCCGTCGGGTTTGAGACCGGCGATCTCCTGGCCGTCGACTTTAACGGAACCTGAATCCATCTTATCCAGGCCCCCAATGCAGTTGAGTAAGGTTGATTTGCCAGACCCGCTGGATCCCTGGATCACACACATTTTCCCTGCATCCAAACTAGTATTGATCCCTTTCAGCACCTGCACATAAGAACTGCCCTCTCCATAACTTTTTTTCAAGTCCTTTACTTCAAGATACATAGCCTCACCCTCCATGCTTATTGGTCTATCGTTAGTTTAGTATAATCATGATTAGAAATCAATAACTCAATTAGGAAAGTCTTTTCACTGACGGGATATAAAATAAAAAAGTCACTTTGAAATATTTGAAAATATCTCCATAGTGACTTTCTGCTTCTTTATTATTTTTTAGCTGTTTTCTTATATGTATTATGTATGAATCTAGTCCACAACCAAAAGCTTCTAACTTATTTTTCTTTAGGGACAATGGCTTTGATGAAATCATAAAAGCTGTCCGGGTTCCCTTTTACAAAGCCGTCCTTGTAAACAAGAAGGGAAGATTTGTTTTTCGTGTCCAATACATAAAAATACTTGGTCTTTCTAATCCGCTCGATCTGGTCGTAGGTGATATTCATGTGGCCCTGAGGGTTATCCATGGTGATGTTCCGGTCCCGGAAGCGAATTCTGGTCTGGTCTTTTTTACTGTTACCACTGCTGGCAAAGGCCTGTTTGTATCTGCCATTGATAATCAGTGGAAGGATGATTCCACAACAGATTCCCGAAAAGACTACCGAGAAAAAGAGGGGCTGGAAGCCGCCAACATAGATCATCATACCCAGGCCCACAGCAATCAGGACCGCTCCAAACATGATGATATGTCTGCAGAGGATGCGGACCACATAATCTGTGACCATCTTCCCGTTCATAGTATATACATTTTCATATAACATGTAATAACCTCCGTCATTTAAGATTAGGAACCGCAAGGTCCACATAAATACTTTAAATGACAGAGGTCTTAAAAGCAAGCTGTTTTTCTTTATTATTTAAGGCCAATTTCCCGCTTCAGGTCTTCCACGGATTTTACAGGGGTATTATTGCGGCCCCGGCGGAAGCCTTTAAACTTCTGGCGGACGCCTACATTGGCCCTGGACCGGCCGCCCCAGTTCCAGTCACCGCTGTCCCCGCCAACCATTTCCCAGTAGTCGGCGCCCTCTTCTTCCGGTTTCCCACCTTTCCCGGCAAATGCTTTGACAAAGGGTACGTAGGCTTCTTCATAGATCGCTTTGGTTGCAGCCAGGATGCCTTCTGTATCTGAAATGAGCAGAGCCTGGTAAAGGCGGATATAAAGGTCTTCTGTCAGCCCCAGCTCCTGGCAGACATTGCGGACCATGACCTGGCTTTCCTCAAAAAGAGATACATAGCCAAAGACATACATGACCTGCTTGAAACAGAACTGGAAGATCTGGGGGATACTTAGATCCCTGAACTTTTCAAAACCTGCCCTGACCCGTCCAAAACAGTGGTTCAGCATCTGACGGATGCTGCCAGTCCCATCCGGCCTGGGAACCAGGTTTTCTCTGTCCATAATCGTCATGGGAAGACCGGGACCGGCACCGGCCGGGCTGCCCATAAAGGTCCTGCAGGAAATATCTGTCCGCAGCAGGTCAGCCAGGGACAGACGGCTGGCATGGAATTCAGAATAAGAATTCATGTAGGCGAAAAAGTCCTCCTGCCGGTTTTTGTCATAGGGACAGGAATAAAAATCATAGAAATGGGTAAACTCGTGGTGAAGGATAAAATCCACATAGTCCTGCCGGTAAAGGGCCAACTGGTCAGACAGGTGGAGGACCAGCCTGTCTTCCATTAATTCCTGAAGGTCAAAGGAGGCCTCCACCCCCTTTGGGGCATCGGCTATAAGCTCCCGGATCTCCAAGTCACAGACCAACCCCTGCCGGTCCTTAAATGTAATCCATTTTTCATTGATTTCTTTTAATGTTATCATAAGCACCTCTTTATCCTGATTAAATCCGGACCCACTGCCACTCTTGCCTACCAGCCAGGTGGTTAAAAATATTTCAGCCGTAAGGCAAAGACTTTTGCCAGGTCCATCTCTGAAAAAATGCCTTCTTTCTCTATTAACATAGTAGCAGACAAAGGCAAGGGAAAATGGGTCCAGGAGACCATATAAATAGGATTATTCCACTGCCTTATCCAGAGTTTAATTTGGGCCTGTCCAAAGGACTTTCTTCCACCTTCTTACTATTATTTTTTTAGCCCTTGCCTATCCTTCCCATAGACCTTCCAGAACCTTACCACTATTCTTTTCCATCCCTGGCAGGGGAGAAAATACAAGGAAAAAAGGGTAGGGTCTTCCTTCCCGGCGGCAATTGATTTTACAGGCATAATGAAGTACAATAAGCTTACTATAGGACTTTTATGAGATCTACAAACTACGAATTGATATGGAGAAATGCACATGGATATAGAAGATTTAATCGACGCCGGAGGCGCCATATTTGATGAGGTGAAATCCTCCGTAAACCAGGGGGATTTCCAGGGGCTGAGCGGAAGGATCTTTGACCGGGTCAAGGAGGCGATTCCGGGCCTTAATGGAATCAAGGGCTTTGGCTGGAAGGAAAAAAAGAATTATTTCCTGACTAAAAATGTAAACCGGCAATCCGGGACGGGCAGGATGATTTTAGGAGGTATTTTCTCCTTTATAGGAGGATGTCTGACACTGCTCTCCCTCACCGACCTTTTCCTTTCCATCGCCGTACTGAGCAGCAGCATCAGTACTGCCTTTGCTATTTATATGCTCATAATATTCGGAGGCATGACTGCCGCTTCCGCTGCTCTTTTCCTGAGTGGAAAACGGACCAGGGACCTGGCCGGACTCTATTATGATTACGGCTCCCTTCTGGAGGGAAAGGAATATTTTATGATCGAACAGCTGGCCGACAGACTTGGCATATCCCGGGATTTGCTGACCCACAATCTTGAAAGGATGAAAAAGGCCGGCATGCTTCCCCAGGCACGGATGGACCGACAGAAAACGACTATGATGTTGACTGACCATGCCTACCGGCAGTACTGCCAGGCCGAAGAAAGCAGAAAAGAAAGGGAAGCCCGGGAGGAAGAAGCCAGAAAGGCCCGGGAGGAAAAGATCAGGGACCACTGGGATGCCACATCCCAGGCCATGCCCGATGATATCGGCAGCCTGCTCCGGCAGGGAGATGATTACATCAGCCATCTCAAAGAGGTTAACAGGCAGATTCCTGACGATGACCCCTTCTCCCAGAAGCTTTACCGGCAGGAGCTCATCGTCAGCCGGATTTTTGAACAGGTGGAGAAGCAGCCGGAAAGCGCCCACAATCTCCGCCGTTTTATGGACTACTACCTGCCCACCACCCAGAAGCTGGTCGATGCCTATGCCGACCTCTACCGGCAGCCGGACGTGGGCGACCACATCAGTAATACCAAGGCCGAGATCTCCGATGCCATCGATATGGTCAACGAGGCCTTTGAAAACCTTTTAAACTCTATGTTCCAGGATGTTGCCTGGGATATATCCTCAGATATTTCCGTCATGAAGACCATGCTGTCCCAGGATGGGCTGACTGACAAGCAGGAAAGGAGCAGCCATGAATAAAGAATGGAAAGATTATGAACTGGAGGAGATCCCTACCGCCCCCACTCTCTCTTTTGATAGTTTTGAAGAGGAGCCGGCAGCACCGGCAGAAATCAAGGAGGAAGCAAGACCGGTGGAGGTGCCGGATATCCAGCTGAGTCCGGAGGAACTGGCCATCGTTGATGATTTCGTGGAAAAGATCGACCTGACTAACAGCCAGGCCATCATGAACTACGGTAACGGAACCCAGAAAAAGATGGCTGATTTCTCCGAGAAAGCCATGGGAAATGTCCGGACCAAGGACATGGGTGAGATCGGCGACATGATCGGCAACCTGGTCACCGAACTTAAGTCCTTTGACCTGGAAGAAGACCAGAAAGGCCTCTTCGGATTCCTGCGCAAGGGCAGCAACCGCTTAAGCACCATGAGGAGCCAGTATGCCAAGGTGGAGGATAATGTGACTGCCATCAGCCGGGAACTGGAAAAGCACCAGGTAAGGCTGCTTAAGGACATCAGTATCCTGGATAAGATGTATGAGCTGAACCGGACCTATTTCCGGGAGTTATCCATGTACATCTATGCCGGCAAAAAGAAGCTGGACCAGGTCCGGACCACAGAACTGCCGGCCCTGCAGAAAAAGGCTGCGGAAAGTGGCCTGTTAGACGACGCCCAGAAGGCTTCTGACCTGGCCTCCCAGTGCGACCGCTTTGAAAAGAAGATCCACGACCTGGAGCTGACCCGATCCGTCGCCCTGCAGACAGCCCCCCAGCTGCGACTAGTCCAGGCCTCTGACACAGTCATGGCGGAAAAGATCCAGTCTACCATCGTCAACACCATCCCCCTCTGGAAGAACCAGATGGTCATCGCCATCGGCATCGAGCATTCCAGCCAGGCAGCCAAGGCAGAACGCCAGGTCAACGATATGACCAATGCCCTCTTAAAGAAGAATGCCGACGCCCTCAAAATGTCCACTATAGAAAGCGCCAAAGAAGCCGAACGGGGCATCGTGGATATCGAGACCCTCAAGCACACCAACGAGAGCCTTATCTCCACTCTTGACCAGGTCCTGGCCATCCAGCAGGAAGGCAAGGAAAAAAGGAAAATCGCCCAGGCCGAACTGGCCCAAATCGAGAACCAGCTGCGGCAGAAGCTGCTGGAGGCATCGAAGAAATAGACACACAAAAAAAGCCAACAGAAATAGAGGCATCCTTAAATCTACTCTCAAGATGCCTCTTTAACTTTTGTACTAGCTCTTAAAATGAATAGGATTGAATATTCTTTTCCATATAAAGAATCAAATCCATCATTCTTCTTCCGGATCAATAACCGTGGTCTACGTGCTTCCACTCTCCTCCGGTCTTCCTTACCAGGATCCAGTTCCAATCCTTGTAGGTAGAATCGGGATCAAGGCTGCCATTGGCACCACCTGTGCTGTCTACATCGAAGGTAGACATAAGTACCATAACCTCATCAGCGTCATTGTTCTTGGCATAGTCGGCGTTGGCCTTTACCACGTCGTCTCCTGCGTAATAGATCTCTTTTAAAGTACAGCCAGACCAATTGGCCTGGAATTCTGTGATAATGCTGTCTATGGCAGCATTGATATCATCCTGGGAGTAGATCTCGGAAGCTACTTCCTTGATCTCAACCTGGCTGACATCAGCCTCTGCTCCTTCGGTGGCCAGTCCGGCATTTGTGGAGTCTGCCTCAACGGCTGCTGCCTCAGTTGTAGTCTGGTCAGCCTCCGGCTTGGCACTTGTACCGCCACAGGCACTTAAGGCAGCCATAATCATCAGACACATAGTGGTAACTATCCATTTCCTCATAAATAATACCTCCTGTAAAAAATATTTTATACTTGTAATTATATAATGTTATTGACTTCCTGATTTGACTTTATATTGATTCCCTTGATTGTCATGTGATTGCTCTGTATACTGTCATAAGTATGACAGAAAGA